>Ga0209773_10000457_pt1 | contig 13370 bp, 15 predicted proteins | sample BogFormECP14_OM1_FD_188244 | JGI IMG/M metagenome (GOLD analysis project Ga0209773, IMG submission 188244) | Bog forest soil microbial communities from Calvert Island, British Columbia, Canada - ECP14_OM1 (SPAdes) (version 2) | ecosystem: Environmental > Aquatic > Freshwater > Wetlands > Bog ... | reverse complement strand
GCGCCAGCCTCGGCTGCGCCGTCATGTCCGCCTCTCTCCCGCAGCATCTGTGTGGAGAGCGGAATCGATGCACGCGAGCAAGTCATTCTCGGCGAACGGCTTCGTCAGGTACCCCTTCACGCCCGCCTGCAACACGCGTGCTCGCACTCTTTCGTTGGGATAGGCCGTGATCAGAATGGTGGGGATGGGTTCGCCGCGGGCCACTAGTCGATCATGGAGTTCCGGCCCTGTGATTCCCGGCATTTGCACATCCGTGATCAAGCACGCCGCGCCATGGCGCCGCTTCGAATTCAGAAACTCCGTGGCGGACGGGAACGCAACCGCGCTGTAGCCCAGCGATCGAACGAGACCCGTCAAGGCCTCTCGAACCGATTCGTCATCGTCGACGACCGCAATTACGATATTATCCAGCAATGTTTTACCCCGTTTGTGTCAAGGATATAATCCAGCGCAGCCGCTCACGCCATTGCCCGCCAGCGTCGATTCAGACTGCTCGAGATACGTGGCGATCGTGCTTCCGCATAGGCTGACTTGGACTTTCGGAAGGTCTGCCGGCGGTTGCTCGCCACAGCGATTGAGCTGAGCCGCCCTGGGATCGATCAACACGATGATCCTCTTCGAGCGAGTAGAGCCATCCGCTCAACGTACATGAGACCGTGCGAGGTTGCGGCTCGCGTCGGCGACGGTGTGGGGCGTTTTCGACAATGGTCGGGTCAGGAAGCGCCGGTTTCACGAAACTTTCCTCTCGGCGCCCGTGCTGTTATGGCGAGTTCGGGCGGCGAATGATTCGCGCGAGCCGCCGATGGTCAGGCCTGCGTGCAGTTTCTCGCGCCTGATTTCATCGAAGCGATGGTGACCGAGGTCGGCCGGGTGATCCCCGCCGGGGGTCGGCACGCCGCTCTGACCGGAGGAAGCGTCTCGAGGAGGCAATGGAGCATTCAACGCGCCGCCGGTGTTTCATGGGCAGCGCGTTCGGATCAAAGTACAGGAGTTGTTCCGATGTCCAACAGCGTTGATTCCTTCGTCCTCTGGCCGGTGGGCATTGCGTTCGGCGGCTGGTTGTTCTTCGAGATCGCGAGGCGCATGTGACGGAGATCTTTGTGCTTTGCGCTCCATCGCGCCGGCCGAGCCGTTGTGACGCTGCTGTCATGATGGGCTTGACGCCTTCTTACAGCCCGCCCACTCCGCCCGGATGATGGCCTAGACTAGGCACGCAGCGAGGCCGAGCGACACCAGTCCAAACCGATTTTCGCTAGGGAGCGGCGGCGGGACTTGCCGGGTCGATCAAGACGGTCATGGCGCTCGCACAGGATGACCGCACCATTGCGGGCGCGGTGTTCTCTTTCACCGGCCGAGGGTCAACATCTGATTATTGGATATTCGTGCGAAAATTGCCATAGTTTTGACTGGCCCTCCCCCTTCACGCCCCCTGATAGTCCTCGAGCCGTCCCAAAGCCGGCTCGCGCGACTGGCGCAGCCGCTCGCTTGCGAGTTCGACCTCGCGCATCGCGCGCAGAACGTTGCGCGAGGCGATCTTGGCCAGATCGCGCTCGGAGAGGCCGCGTTTCAACAATTCGGCGAAGAGATGCGGAAAGCAGCTGACGTTTTCGAGACCGATCGGCTGCGGGCCGCCGAAGAAATCCGAGCCGATGCCGACGTGATCGATTCCCGCGGTTTCCACGAGGTAGACGACATGGTCGGCTACGTCGGAGAGCACCGCGTGCGGCGCGGGGCCCTGGCGCGTCTCCAGTTCCGCCATTTGCGCCTTCGGATCGCTTCCCAGCGGCGCCTTGGGGGCGCCGTCGCGGGAACGCTTGAGCCAGTCGCGCAACGCCTGGGAGAGGAATCCCGGCACGAACGTCGCCATCACGACACCGCCATTGTCCTTCAGTCGGCGCAGCACGTCGTCGGGTGCGTTGCGCGGATGATCGCAGAGCGCGAAGGCGTTGGAGTGCGAGAGCAGGATCGGGGCCTCGCTGACGTCGAGAAGCTGGCGGATTCCGTCGTGCGAAAGGTGCGCGCCGTCGACGATCATGCCCAGCCGGTTTGCCTCGCCGATGACGGCGCGGCCGAACGCGCTGAAGCCGCCATGACGCGGTGTGTCGGTGGCCGAATCCACCCAGTCGAGCGTCTCGTTGTGGCACGGGATCAGCATCCGCGCGCCCGCCGCGTGCCAGACGCGCAACGGCGCCAGCGAGTTCTCGAGTCCGACCCCGCCCTCTACGACGATATAGGACGCGATCTTGCCTGCGCGCCGTGCGCGCCCGAAATCGGCGGCGCTCCGCGCCGGGTAAAAAACATCGGGATATGCAGCTTCGATGCGGCGAATCAGATCGATGTGTTCGAGCGTCGTGCGCGCGGGATGCGGCGCGCTCGTGGGCTGGAACGCCGACCAGAATTGCGCGCCGACCCCGCCCTCGCGCAGCCGCGGAATGTCGGTATCGCCGCGCTCGTGCACGCGCATGAGGTCGAAAGCGCGCACGTCGCCTCGCGCCTGCTTGTCGTGCATGATGACCCAGGGAAGATCGTTATGGCCGTCGAAGACGGGCGCGCGGGCCAGCAACGCCCGCGCCTTGCTCAGAGCCTGATCGTTGTTCATGGAGTTCCGGTTTTGGTTTTGGCGCGGCGACAAGATCATCATTCGCGGCCGCGCGCCAGTCCGACGCCTCGTCCGGGCCGGCGACACCGCTTCGCTACCTCTGGCGAGAGCGCGACTCTCGGCGAACCGAATCGCTCTCCGAAAAGAAAATACGCGCTTCGGACGCTACCCACTGCTTTTCGCGGCGCGGTATGCTAGCGAATCCATACGAAGGCGGAACTTCGGCGAAGGTTGGGCGAAATGGGGCAGGCGAATCGGTCGACACCAGCGTTCCTCATGGCGCTCGTGGCGCTCTGGGCGCCCCCGGCGCGATGCGCGGACGCGACAGCCGCGGACACGACAGCCGCCCCGACAGTTGGAAACTTTTCTTTCATAGAGGAAATTCGCGGCGGCGTATTTTACGACAAACATCCTGACGAAAATGGGATACTGGTTTCGCCCGAGGTGCTTTCCTCGCAGCTGCCCTTCTATAGCGGCAGCAACCCTTTCCTGGCGGCATTCCTCAAACCGAGACTCATCGCCGGCGCGATGGTCAGCGTCGAAGGCCGCACCAGCTATGCTTACACCGGCGTGAACTGGCACGTGCCAATCTACGATCGCTTGTTCGCCGAGGTCGAGTTCGGCGGCGCGCTCAACGACTCCGAGAAGGGCCAACCGGGCTGGTTGGGTTGCCCGGTCACCTTCCGCGAATCCGGCGGGTTGGGGGTCCAGATAACCTCCAATATCGACGTCGTCGGGAGCATCGAGCACGTCTCTCACGCGGACCTGTGCGGCCACACAAATCCCGGCCTGAGCAGCTTCGGATTGCGGGTCGGATACAAATTCTGAGCTGGCGGAGGCGACGGCCCCGGGCGCTACTTGTTCGGTTGCGGCTCGTCCGCCGCCAGTTCGTCGAAGTGTTTGAGAACCAGATCGATATTGGCGGTGATTTGAACCGGGACTATTGCTTTGAGTCCGGCGTTCAGTTCGGCTAGCGCCCCCTTCTTGTCCGCTGGAGGCATCTTCTTGTCGGCTTGAACCTCGGCGATCTGCTGTTTCAGCATGACTTCGGCGCCGACGTATTTTTTCGTCTGCGGATCGACGCCCTCGAGAACCAGCGCGATATTCCCCGCCACCGAATTGAAATCGTCATAGCTCGCGAAATGGTATTTCTTCGCTACGGCCTCCAACTTCGCCGTGATCTTGGGATCGGGTTTGTCGGCCGCCTCCGGCGGCAAGCCGCTGAGAACCGCCTCCATGTCCTTCTGCGCGGCGAGATACTGCTTGATCTGCGCCTCGGTCAGCGGAGCTTGTTTCAGCCCTGCGAAGACCGAGCCCGGAGGCTCGGTTTGCGCGAAGGCCGCGCCGGGTCCGAGGATCGCCGAAGGAGCAAAACCCAACGCGCAGATCGCGAGCGCGAGCCCTGTCATGAATTTTCGCATCTCATACTCCCCAAGTTGGCCGCGAGAATTCGCGGCTCATGCCTTTTCCACCCGAATCGCCGAACCGTCTTCGATCGCCACGACGCGCACCCTTGTCCCCGTCGGCATGTCCTCGCCGGCGACCCTCCAGACGCTGTCGTCGACGCGGATGCTGCCGAATCCGCGCGCGATCGCCTTGTCCAGGAAGAATTCCCGGCCCATCAGCGCGTGCGCGCGACTCATCGGCAGCGACGGTCCCACCGCGTCGATCGAACCATAGACCCGCCGCCCGACGAACAGCAACCCGGCGACAAGCGCGGCGAAACCCAGCAGTTGCAGGGTCAACGGCATCGGCGCGAAGAATTCGACCGCGCCCAGGATCAGCCCCGCGGCCCCGATCCAGATCAGGAACGCGCCGGGAGCCAGCGTCTCGGCCGCGCACAGCGCGAGCCCAGCGAGCAGCCAGACATAGTAGGGTAATCCGATCTCGCTCACGCCGGACCCGCCGCGCGCGCAGGACTGTCGGGAACGATCGCGCGACGAACGCGCGTGGCCTCCTCGGCGCGCGCTTCGCTCTGAGCGCTCCCCGCGATCGCCGCGATGCCGCTCAGCGTACCCGCGAGCGAGGCGAGCTCCATCGGAACGATGAAGGTCCTCTGATTCGGAGCTTGCGCGAGCGCGGTGAAGGCGCGCACGTATTTTTCGGCGATCGAATAGTTGAGCGCCGCGATATCGCCCTGCGCGATCGCCTCGCTGAGCATCCGGGTCGCCGCCGCCTCGGCCTGCGCCGAGCGCTCGCGCGCCTCGGCGTCGCGGAACGCGGCTTCCTTACGGCCCTCGGCCTCCAGCATCACCGCCGCCTTGCGCCCTTCCGCGCGCGTGATGTCGGCCTGGCGCATGCCCTCGGCCTCCAGGATCACGGCCCGCTTCTCGCGCTCGGCCTTCATCTGGCGCCCCATGGAATCGATCAGGTCCCTGGGCGGCTCGATGTCCTTGATCTCGATGCGGGTGACCTTGACGCCCCAGGGGTGCGAGGCCGCGTCGATGACGGCGAGCAGGCGCACATTGATCTCGTCGCGATGGGAAAGCAACTGATCGAGATCCAACGAGCCCATCACCGTGCGGATGTTGGTCATGACGAGATTGAGCAACGCCTGCTGGAGGTTCGAGACCTCGTAGGACGCGCGCCGGGGGTCGAGCACCTGATAGAACGCGACCCCGTCGACCTTCACCGACGCATTGTCCCTGGTGATGATCTCCTGGCTCGGAACGTCGATCACCTGCTCCATCACATTGAGCTTGCGGCCGACACTGTCGACATAGGGCATGATGAATCCGAGCCCCGGCGTCAACGTCTTGCGATATTTGCCGAACCGCTCGACCGTGTAGTTCCATCCCTGCGGGACCTGGCGCACGCCCATCAGGATCGTCAGCAGCACGAACGCGGCGATGACGAGCGCGAACAGGCTGAATCCGGCGATCACGGGCGGCTCTCCACGAGGGCGGGGACCGCTGGCCTCGGAGCGAAGCGGGCGGCGGGACGTCCGAGTTTAGTCGAGCGAAACGGACAGAGCTATTACAATCGCGGGGCGAAGGCGAACCCAGTTCGGCCCCGGGATCGGGTGCCGCAAGGGGGAAGGAGCGCGCTCGTATCCGGCGCAGGATTTCATGCGGAAAAGCGCGATTTCGAACTTTCATCGGCGTGAACAATATGTGACTGTGGAAATCAGTTTGAACTCGAGTGGAAAGTTTCGGAATGGAGGTCGCGGGGCTCTTCGCGGGAATTGGCGGGTTTGAGCTGGGGATGGCTTCGGCGGGACACCGGACGTCCTTGCTCTGTGAAATCTGGGCGCCCGCGCGCGCCGTCCTGGCCGCGCGAAATCCCGATGTGCCGCTCGCGCGCGATATCGTCGATCTGACGGACCTGCCATTGGAGATCGAGGCCGTCGTCGCAGGTTTCCCGTGCCAGGATTTGAGCCAAGCGGGAGCGACGGCGGGGATCGGCGGCAAGCGCTCGGGCCTCGTCGGCCATGTGTTCCGGCTGTTGGACAAGCGCCGCGCGCCTTGGGTGGTGCTGGAAAACGTCTCCTTCATGCTGCAACTCGATTCCGGGCGCGGCCTCGGAACGCTGGTCGACGCGTTCGAGGAACGCGGCTATCGCTGGGCCTATCGCGTCGTCAATTCGATGGCTTTTTTGCCGCAACGGCGCGAGCGCGTCCTCTTCGTCGCGACGACCAGCGATGTCGATCCGGAATCGGTGCTGCTTGCCGACAATGTCGATCCACCCGAGCCGAGCACGTCGCTCTCGACGCACGCGCACGGGTTCTACTGGACCGAAGGCGTCAGGGGATTGGGATGGGCTCGCGACGCGATCCCGACGCTGAAGAACGGCTCGACGGTCGGGATAGCGTCGCCGCCGGCGATCCTGTTGCCGAGCGGGCGGGTCGTGACGCCCGATATCCGCGACGCCGAGCGGCTTCAAGGGTTCGAGGCCGGCTGGACGGAGCCGGCTGCGAATGTCGGCCGCGCATCGCTTCGATGGGCGCTCGTCGGCAACGCCGTCACCGTGCCGGTCGCGAAATGGCTCGGCGAGCGGCTCGCCGAACCGGGCTTCTACGAGCAGGATCGCGATCGCGAGCTCGCTGAAGGCGCGCGCTGGCCGAAAGCGGCTCGGTTCGACGGCATGCGGCGCCGGCGCGTCGAGATCGGCGCGTTTCCCGTATGGCGACAAAGGGCGCCGCTGGTCGATTTCCTTCGCTATCAAGGGAAGGGTTTGTCGGCGCGGGCGACGCGCGGATTTCTTTTGCGCACCGAGCGAAGTTCGCTGCGTTTCCCGCCTGGCTTCCTCGATGCGTTGCGGCGTCACGTCGTTTCCATGGAAGCCGCGCCGCCGGCCCGCGCGATCCCGGCCTTCGCGGCGGAATGAGAGTCCCGAAGCCCGACCCGAAGCGCTCCGCGCTGATGGCGAGGGTGCGCCAGCGCGGCACCGCGCCGGAACTGGTCGTCGCCTCGATTCTGAGGAACCTGGGGCTCGCCTATCGCCTCAACGCGCGCGGGCTCGCGGGCTCGCCGGATTTCTCCAACCGGCGAAGGGGATGGGCGATCTACGTCCACGGTTGCTTCTGGCATCAGCACACCGGTTGCAAACACGCCACCATGCCCAAGGCCAACGAGGCCTTCTGGCGAGACAAGTTCACGACCAACCGCCGCCGCGACGCGAAGGCGATCAGGACCCTGCGCCGTGACGGCTTTCGCGTCGTGATGGTCTGGGAATGCGAGACGCGCGAGGTCGAACGGCTGAAGGCGAGGCTGGCGAAGGCGCTCGCGGATTCGCGGGGAGTGCGCTGAGCGGGCGGGATCAAGACAGGGTAATCCCAACGCGTCGCCGTCGGTGGCGACCAGGACCTGAACGGTGAGAAAGAAGCGCTCCGCGGCCGTCGATCGGATGTCTGGCTCAAGCGGCAAACGGAGATTGGCGCCTAAATTTTGTACCCGATAAACCGTTGTTGGGGCTATTCAGCGGTGCAAAAATCTCGAGTTCTGCACGCTGTCACAAACGGCTTTTGAGAGGCGGTAATCGAGAATGAGTTTCGAGAGATGTTTTGGTGGGCTCGCGGGGGTCACAACGTCGGCCGGCGGCAAAGGGTGGACAGCGGACTTTTGCACCTTTAATTTTGCACTCGATGAAGCCGAAGAAAACAAGTCGCCGGCAAGTGCTATTGGGCGTAGGAGCTGCTGTCATGGCGCACTCGACCGGGGCGTTGTCCGAAAGGACGGATGGATTTTTGCCGATCGCTCCCGGAGACGCAGGCCTGGCGCCTGATCTCGAAGCACGGCTCGACAAAGCCATTGCCGATAGACGCGTCTGGAATCAGCACGGGATCGTCGTGCTGCGCAATGATCGGCTGGTGCTGGAACGCTATTTCGAAGGCGAGGATGAGGCGCGAGGTATCGGCGCAATCGGCCACGTCACATTCAAGCCTGACACTATTCATGATCTCCGCTCGTGTTCGAAAAGCATCGTCGGTTTGCTCTACGGCATCGCGTTGCAACAGGGAAAAGCGCCGCCGCCCGAAGCCCCTCTTTTCTCTGCTTTTCCTGAATACGCCGATCTTTCGGGCAAGGATGGACGCGACCGACTCACCATCCAGCATGTGCTTACGATGACGATGGGCACTGACTGGGATGAGAGCAGCTTGATCTACTCCGATCCGCGCAACAGCGAAACGGCGATGGACAATGCGCCGGATCGTTATCGCTATATCTTGGAGCGACGCGTCGTCGATACGCCCGGCGCGCACTGGTCCTATTGCGGCGGCGCGACAGCTTTACTCGCGCGCATTATCGCGAAGGGGTCAGGCAAAACGCTGCATGCATTCGCGCGTGAATATCTGTTCGATCCGCTCGGCATCGGGCCTACTGAATGGGCGACCGGACATGACGGCGAGCCGTTCGCGGCATCCGGCGCGCGAATGTCTGTGCGCGATTTGGCGCGTATCGGCATGATGATGCTGCATGGCGGTAAGGTCGGTGAGCGCGCTCTCGTTCCCGGCGAATGGGTGACTCGCTGCACCACACCCGTAATCAGCGCTGACGAAGTTCGCCGCTATGGCTATCAATGGTTCATTATGGACATCGCCTTCGGCAAGCCCAAAGGCTGGGCGCCGGGACGGCTGGAACGGATGTGGTGGGCACAGGGCGAAGGTGGTCAGCGTCTGTTCATCATCCCGGAGTTGGAGCTTGTCGTCGCTATCGCCGCCGGGAATTATTCGAAGGAGGATCAGGGGATTCCACCGGCACGGATTTTACGCGAGGTGATCTTGCAAAGCATCGTATAGCGCAACTGCGGATGAGCTAAGAGTCGTCAAGCAAGTCCGATTCGGGTCGAATGCGGGCTTCGTTTCCCGACATTCGCGGCCCCTCGGCGTCTCTCAAAACCCCTGATTTTCAGCCAGAAATAGCTGTTGCAAAATTCTTGATTTATGCACCCCTCGAAACTCGTGCGTGTGCGGCCTTTCGAGAGACGGTAATTGAGAATGAGTTTTGAGAGGCGATTTGCGGCATTTCCATACCGCCTCTGGCTTCGGGCGCGTGAGACGGCTGCCCCGCGATATGCGAGGCAACGGCCCACGGAGGGCGAGGATTTTCTATACGACTGGCTACGGGATGTCTTGAACGTCGAAGCGAGAAACTCGCCCATCGTTAAACCGGAAGATGTGGCCAACCGTTTTATCCTTTAGCCCGTGCGTTTGATCCTGTAGAAGTTTTCCCTCGAGATCGCGGATGGTCTGAATAACTTCGACAAATATCGAGCCATCATCTACTTTTCTGAAGTCTACGGGCTCGACGTGCGGACTGACCATGGACCACTGACGCGTCCAATATTCTCTAATGCCATCATGGCCGCGAGCATAGCCCCCGTCCATAGCGTTGGCCCACATCACATCTTCGGTAAGCATTGCGAGAACAGAGTCGATGTTTCTCGCGTTGAAGTCCTCATAAAGGCGTTTTAGCAGCTTTACGTCGTTTTCCATAAAACCGTCTCCGTTCTGGATTATACTTCAGACTATCCGCGACCGACTCCCACGATGGCAAAGCAAGGCAGAGGACCCGTTGCATAGGGCAATCGTCATGCTATATAGTCACCTATGCATCAAAATAGGCACCTATGCAAGTGGATGGATCAATGGAATTGGAGGTGTTGTCGACGCCGGGGCACCTGATCAGCCTAGCGGCACGCGGGTTCGCTCGCTTGAGCGAGGCGCGCCTCAAGCCGCTAGGGTTTGGTGTAGGCTATCTGCCGGCGCTAGTTGCGCTCAAGAATGGCCGAGCAGAGACACAGCGAGACCTGGCCCGGTTTGCCAAGATCGAGCAGCCGTCAATGGCGCAAATGCTGGTCCGCATGGAGCGGGATGGGTTGATCCGGCGCGCGCCCGACCCGGCGGATGGGCGGAGCAGCCTCGTTTCGCTGACGGAGACCGCGGAGGCTCGTCTGCCAGACGCCTGCGCGGTTCTGTTCCAGGGGAATCGCGAGGCGTTGGATGGCTTCACGGATGAGGAAACCGCGCAGCTCGTTGCCCTGCTCACCCGACTGAATGCAAACCTCGATTGCATCGGCAGTGCCGAGGCACTGCGTCACGATCTGGATTCTCGTAACGCTGAGTCACCTTAGCGACGAGAGTCTTCGTTGATTCCGATACATCCTTCATGGAACCGTCGCGGCGCGGGTTTTTTCGCTTCAATCCCGAGCCGCTTCCGTCTCTCTCAAAAGTCGCAGATTTTCAGCCAAAAGTCGGTTCGTCACAATTCTTGATTTTTGCACCCCTCGAAACTCGCCTTTTGAGAAATCGAGAGTGAGTTTTGAGAGATCGATTTGCGGCATTTCCATATCGCCTCTGGCTTGGGGCGCGCTTGTCTCAAAAGGTTCCCCTTTTGAGATGAGGCGCCTGTGATCGTAGGTAACCGAGGGCGCTATCGTGTTTGGCTCGACGCCGACTTTATCCCGATCCTAGCCAAAATTCGCTCGAGCTCTGCCGGGTCCGAAACACCCTGAAAGTCATGACGGGGCGTGTAGGACGCCTCCAGTCGGGCTGCTTCTTCGTCGGTCAGTTCGATAGCGAGAGATGCAATGGCATCGTCGATATGCGAGGTCTTGCTGGCGCCGATGATCGGCGCGACGACGACCACATTGCGCCTGAGCCAGGCGAGCGCAATCTGCGCGCGGCTGACATCCCGCTCTCCGGCCACCTTCCCCAGCGCCTCGACGAACGGCGCGGTCGACTGACATCTTGGTGCATGGCGCATTAACAATTCCGTAGGGTGTTCTAGGTACAAGTACCTATGCCGCGAACTCACTCGAACCTTCGCCAAAAACGTCGCGCCAGCGTCGGAACGGGGTTCCACAGCTCCCACAAACTCGGCATCCTCTGCCTACAGAGAAAGCAATTCGCGGAGGCGATCAATTGCCTGAACGCCGCACTTGCATGCAAAGCCGACGATCTCTCCGCTCTATCGAGTCTCGGTTTCGCGTTGAGCGCTTCGGGGCGTTTCGCCGAGGCCCTCGCGGCCTATGACAGAGCCATCACTCAGAAACCCGACAGCGCCGAAAGCCACTACAATCGCGCCAATGCCTTGAGGTCGCTAGGCCGACGCGTCGACGCTGTTGGCGCATACGACGCGGCGCTCGGGCTCGATCCGGTCTTTGCGGAAGCGTTGACCAATCGCGGAAACAGCCTGCGGGAACTGGGGCGTGACGAAGAAGCCCTGGACAGCTACGACCGCGCGTTGGCGATAAAACCCCGTCTGGTCGAAGCGCTCTTCAGCAGGGCCTCACTCCTGGACGAAATGGAGCGCCCGCTCGACGCCCTCGCCGCTTTCGACAAGGCGCTTTCGGTCGAATCCAAGTCCGCCGCGGGATATTTGATGCGGGGACGCCTCCTCGAGCAGCTCGGCCGAACTGAACAAGCGTTGGCGGACTTCACGAAGGCCGGCCGCGCCGATCCGCGAAATGCGGCGGCCCACATGTTGCGCGGCGACAAATTGATCGAACTCGGCAGATCCCACGAAGCACTGAAATGCTTTCAAACAGCGATCGAAGTCGATCCCGGCTGCGCGGAGGCGCACGACCGGGTGGGTATGGCGCTCGTGGATATCGGCCGCATCGCGGAGGCCAGACTAGCCCACGAAAAAGCGGTCGCCCTATCTCCTCGAAAGGCGGGCTTCTACTACAACTTGACCGCTGTTGCGGAACTGAAAGCAGACGATCCGAAATTCGCCGCGATGACGAGAATGGAAGAGGACATACGAACGCTGGCGATAGACGATCAAATCCCCCTGCATTTCGCGTTGGCCAAGTCGTACACGGATCAGGGCGATTACAAAGGCGCCTTTCGTAATTTGCGCCGGGGCAACGCACTGAAGAGGACGCAGATAGATTACTACGAACGAGCAGCCCTGGCCGATATGGAGAACGTTCGCTCGATCTTCGACAGGAAGCTCCTGGCGGAGCATCGAGGACAAGGGAATCCATCCACGATGCCTCTATTTGTGCTGGGAATGCCGCGGTCGGGAAGCACACTGATCGAACAGATCCTGGCCAACCACCCCAAGGTCCACGGCGCGGGTGAGATTCGTGATTTCGTTGCGGCCGCTGTCGAGGTCGCGGGCGAGAACCTGCGCGATTTGCACACCCATGGCGAAGATCCGGAAGCGTTTCGCGAGCGGCTCGGTCGAATTGGGGCGGGCTACATGGACCGGATTCACGCTCGCGGCGCGGGGGCTCAGCGCATCGTAAACAAGATGCCCGACAATTTTCGCTTGGCGGGTCTCATTCACCTTGCGCTCCCGAACGCCCGGATCATCCACACGCGACGCGATCCCATGGATACCTGTCTGTCGTGCTATTCGAAGTTGTTTTCGGCGCCCGTCCCGTTCGCCTACGAACTCGGCGAACTCGGCCGATACTACCGGGCGTACGACGCCCTGATGGAGCATTGGCGCGCCGTCCTGCCGGCGGAAGTCCTGCTGGAGGTCGGTTACGAGAACCTGGTCGCCGATCCCGAAACCCACGCGCGGCAAGTCGTCGAGCACTGCGGCCTGGACTGGAATCCTCGCTGTTTGGACTTCCACCACTCCGCGCGGTCCGTCCGCACGGCCAGTGCGGTGGAAGTGCGCAAACCCATCTACACCGACTCGGTAGGGAGATGGACCAAGTTCGGAGCCGACCTCGCGCCATTGGTCGCTGCTCTCGGCCCCTGTGCGCCCGCGAACGCCGCCATGCGCAACGCCGATGGAAGTTTCATCGATCGAATTCGACGTGTTGGCGGGCGTCTCAGGCGCTTGTGCGCGTGGTGAATGACGGGATCGCGAGTAGAGGCCCGGCGCGGTCGAAAGCGTTTCGTGCGAAACGCTTATTACCCCCTGCGGACCTGCGCCTCCGGCTGATCGCGCTCGCCAAGTGTGATTCCCGGCGCGTCGAAGAAATCGTCCCAGCGGCGATCGGCGGGGACGATCACTCGACGGTCGCCGTCGCGCAGAATCGTCACTTCACGGACGCCGGAGGGAAACGCGACGTTGTCGTCCAATCGAATGGCTTGCAGGCCTTTGCTACGAAAAAGCTTGGCGCGCGTCATCGAAAAGAGCTCCGAAAGCTCGACATATACAACGCGCCGAGACCCGCGTCACTTTGCGACCATCTCCACCTCGACCCGCACGCCCGTCGCGCTCAGCTCGCGCCCCGCCGCCTTCGCGTCCTCGACCCGGTCGAGACGCAGCATCGCGAGCGCGCTCGCTCCGGCCGAAGATCCCAACGTCCCGACCGGCAGCTCGCCATCCAACACCGGCGTTCCCGGCGCAGGCGCCACCCCGTCAAG
>Ga0209773_10000456_pt1 | contig 13376 bp, 20 predicted proteins | sample BogFormECP14_OM1_FD_188244 | JGI IMG/M metagenome (GOLD analysis project Ga0209773, IMG submission 188244) | Bog forest soil microbial communities from Calvert Island, British Columbia, Canada - ECP14_OM1 (SPAdes) (version 2) | ecosystem: Environmental > Aquatic > Freshwater > Wetlands > Bog ... | reverse complement strand
ATTGGCCGGCCGGATTTTGTCGGCGAGACATCGGCTCGCAGACGCTGAGAGGGTCGAACTTCAAATGAAATTGTTCGACGACGGTCCTGTCGTCCGGAGGCGGACGGCTTCGCCCACCGTGGCGATCGCCTTGGGCGGCGGCGGCGCCCGCGGGCTCGCGCATATCGTCGCTCTGGAAGCGCTGGAAGAGTTGGGAATTCGGCCCGTCGTGATCGCGGGCACGTCGATCGGCGCGATCGTCGGCGCGACCTTCGCCTCGGGCCTGGAGGCACGGCAAATCCACGCCCATGTCAAGGCGACGCTGCGCAGTCGAGCGCGGGTGATGGCCAAACTCATGCGGGCGCGCGTCGGCCGCTTTTCTGACCTCGTATTCAAAGGCGGCGGCAATCCTGTCTTGCTCGACGCCGAGACCTGCCTGGATCTTTTCTGGCCAGACAAAGTACCGCCCTATTTCAGTCAATTGTCGATACCGCTCCTCGTCGTCGCGACGGACTTTCACGCGTGCCGCGAAGTCGTCTTCTCATCGGGAGCTCTGGCGCCCGCGGTGGCGAGTTCCATGGCGATACCTGGCCTCTTTCGGCCCGTGCAATCCTCTGGGCAAGTGCTGATCGACGGCGGCGCAGTCAACCCGCTGCCCTACGACCTCCTGTTTGATCACGCCGACATCGTCGTTGCGGTCGACGTCACCTTCGGCGGCAGAATGCGCGATCGGCGGATGCCGACGCTGTTCGGCTCGATATTTGGCTCGGCGCAAATCATGCAGGGCGCAATCACCGCGCAGAAGATCAAGCTGCGCCCGCCGGACATATTATTGCGGCCTGCGGTCGAGCGATTCAACGTCTTGGAATTCATGCGGGCAGGTCAAATCCTGCTCGCCGCCGAACCTGCGAAGGAGGAGCTGAAGCGTGCGGTCAGCGCGCGGATGGCGGCGCTGCAGCGGACGTGAAGCGCTCGCCGATTCCGATGTTTCCGCCGCGCATCAATTCGGCTCCGGACATGGGCGATTTGCCCGCGCGCTGCGCTTCGTGCGCGCGGATCGCGCTTTCGCCGCAGGCGACTGTCAATTCGTCGTCGAGGACGTGCCCAGGCGGGCCGCGCGCTTCAACCGTCTCGACGCGAAGGAATTTGATGCGTTCCATCGTGCCGCCGATCTCGATTTCGGAATGGGCGCCAGGCGAGGGCGACAATCCGTGGATGTGATTGCGAACGCTTCGCGCGTCAGCCGTCCAATCGATCGGAGATTCATTCTTGTCGATTTTGCGCGCGTAAAAAATTCCCTCCGCGCGCTGGGGATGAAAAATCAATCGGCGGGCCGCGAAATCGTCCCAGCATTCGTTCAGCAGCCGCGCCCCCAACGCCGACAGGACGCGTGTCAAATCACCCGCCGTGTCCTGGGCGTGAATCGGCGCTCGCGCTTCCCGCGCCACAGGGCCCGTGTCGAGGCCTTCTTCCATCCGCATCAGTCCGATTCCCGTTTCTGCGTCGCCTGCCATGATGGCGCGCTGGATCGGCGCGGCGCCGCGCCAGCGCGGCAACAGGGACGCATGCAGATTGAGACAACCGAGGTTCGGCGCCTGGAGGATTGGTGGCGGCAGTATCAAGCCGTAGGCGGATACGACAGTTGCGTCCGCTCCGAGGTTTCGGAATTCCTCCTGTGCCTCGGCCGCGCGCAAAGTGGCGGGCGTCAGAACACGCAATCCCAGAGCTTCCGCTCTCGAGTGAATCGGCGTCTTCGTCAGCCCCAGCCCTCGCCGGCCCGCGGGCCTCGGGGCCTTGCAGTAGACGCCGACGATCTCCAATCCCAGATCGATGAGCGCGTCCAACGCCGGTACGGCGAAGTCCGGGCTCCCCATGAAGATTACGCGCATGGCGCGGCGCATAGCATCGGGCGCCGGGGCCGTCAAAATGCGGGTCTCGGAGCTGCGGTCTCGTCTCTATGCGCCTCGGGCATCACTGTTTAGGCTAGGGATTTTCAAGACGCCGAGGTCATGGTGAACGCGATTGTCGCGAAGAGCGTTTTCGATTTGCGCGTCTATTACGAAGACACGGATTTTTCGGGTCGCGTCTACCATGCCTCCTACTTGCGTTTTCTCGAGCGCGGACGCACGGAGTGGTTGCGGGCGCTCGGGTTCGATCATAAGACGCTGGCGGGCGAGGTCGGACTGTTTTTCGCAATGCGGGGACTGCAGATCGAGTACGTGGCGCCCGCGCTGATGGACGATGCGTTGACGATCGAGACCGAATTCGTCGGGACGCGCGGGGCCATCATCGAACTCAACCAGCAGATCCTGCGGCGAGGCCAACTGCTTGTTCACGCCTCCGTTCGCGTCGTCACGATAAGGAACGATCGGCCGGTGCGCGCGCCTCGCGACCTGCTCGCGCGCTTGGGCTCGCAATGAATCGCTCAGTGACCGATAGCCCTGTCCAGACGATCGGCCAGCGAGGTGAGCCGCTCGGCAAGGTGAATGTCGCGCGGTTCTGGACGGGTCGGAAGCGCCCCGATTGTTTCTCGGAGCCGAAAATAATCGTCGTGCATTTGCCTGAGTCGCTCGCCGAGGCGAAACATGGCCGCCTCGCTCGCGCTCCTCAACGCATGGATATCGATGCGTTGAGGAGCGCGTGCCGATTCGAGCCTTTCCAATCGCTGCATGAGTCGCCAGAGGAACGCGCCTCCGCCCGCAAGCAGCGTCGCCAACCCGGTCCGGCTCCATTGGACGAAGCCCCAAGCCGGGTTTTCAGGCGGCATGGGCATATCGGATTCCTCGCGGAACGCCGACCCGCGCGCCGCAGCGGGAGGGGCGGCGGCGCCTGCCGCTAGTTTCGATCAAGTCCGCGACCGCGGCGACTGCCGAGGTTGGCGGCGCATTGGGCGGACAGGCCAGCGCGAGGAGGCCTTTGCGCTGTCGAGACCATGGCGAGCCCACCTACGAATGGGCGGTACGTAGTCTCATGACTTCCGCTTCCAATGTCGCCAACCTGACGTCATACGCCGCCTGATTGGCCAGGATCGTTGAAATCTTCTTCATTTCATCCTTGACTTCTTTGACATCGTCCTTGAGCCCGTGGATCGATGCGATATTCATCACGGCGACGCACAACCCGCCACCAAGGACGCTGACGATGGACGCGATCTGTCCGAGGTCGATATTCGAGCTTACGGTGATCATCGCCAATAGATTCCTTATGCCGGCTCAGATCGCACGCGGGAATGTCTTGGCGATATCGTCGCTAGATAGGTTGGGGTGCGCTGGGACCGGCTCGAGCGCCTCGATAACGTCTGCGCCCATGGTCTCCAGGTTGCCGAGAATGCTCATGACGTATCCCGCTTCAAAACTTGATCGAGCGTCCTTACGCGTTTCATCCAGGCCTCTAGCCCGAAGAACAGCGCGCGCCGTTTCGAGCGCCTCGACGCGCCCTCCAATAGCCGGACCTCTCTGAGAAGCCCGGACAATTCTGCGACCGCGCGGTCGAGCGAGTCGACGCGGCCGTCGCCCATCAGTTCGCGGCCGGGACAGTCGTATCCGCCTGGATCACCGTCCAAGCCGTAAGCAGTGAGCCGAAAGCCGTCGAGATGTTGGTTGGAGGGCTCGCGCAGATCGATTTCACGACCAAGGCGGCTTTGGCTTCGTCGGCGATTTCGGCGGCCGAGAGTTGGCCCCTGAGCTGAGCGAAATAGCCTTCCGCGACGGTGACGATCGCGCAGGCCGTCGGGATGTCGTTGCTGGCGAGCGTGGCGAGGGCGTTGTTCGCGGCGGTAACGTCCGAGCTGACGTTGCAGGCTGAAGCCAACAGAGCGAGCACAAATGCCGCTGGCGCAGCGGTGGGGCGGATATTGAGCATGTGGGGTTTCCTTTATGGTAGCGCCCCGCGAGAGATCGCGCAGGCGAATTGGCTGGCGCCATGCTGGCGCCACTCTTAGAGTTGCTGTTCGATCGCGTTCACGACCCCCAAGAGGGCCTGGAGCTTGGTCGCGTCCGCCGCCGCCGCCGCCGCCAACGCCGGGATGGTCCCAACCATAACCGACGCGGTCGCGGGCAGGTTCGGGACTTCCTTGATCTGTTTCACCATGTCGACGACGACGTCGGGCGAGGCGTACTCGGCCGTGATCGTATTCAGCATGGGCGTGACCTTGCTCTTGACGCCGCCCATGATGGCGTTGAGCTCGTTTTGCGCGGCCGTGACGAGCGAGGCGGGCGCGCCCGCGAGGGCGGCTCCGACATTTTCGAGGGCTGCCAACCAAGACGATGACATATGCGTTTTCCTTTGTTTGGTATGCCGACCGGGATTGATCGGCGGGATCGGGAGACGGATGCGAGCGCGGTCAGGAAGAAATCTTCGGCGGCGCGACGTCGAGCTTCGGTCCGTCCGCCTTGGCGATCGCCTGGTTGGCGCTCTCGGCGAGCAGCTGCACGCCGAGCTGGATCACGGCCGCGTAGGGGCCGAAGCTCGACCAGTCGAAGTGGCCGAGATAGCCGAAGAGGCCGGTCGCGGCCGCGCCGGCCGCGCCGATCGCGAGATGGCGCCAGAAGTCAGCGGTGACTTTCATTGTGGTTGTTTCCTTTCTTCGTGGGCAGGCAGTTCGGTCAGAGCGAAATGACGATCTCGATGCGAGTCCGGATGCGCTCCGGTCGAGGCAGCGCCGTCATTTCAGCGGCGGCGGCGCGTTCGTCGTACTTGTGCGGCCTGTAGACCGAAGGCGCGCGGCGGATCGGCTCCAACCTGCCCTCGAACCATGCGTGCGTCGCCGGCGCGGGGGCCCCCGCGATCGTCACCAGCAGGCTGCGAGTGAGTGTGCATCTATCAAACTCCTTTGGCTGCGAGCGTCAGACCGAGCACCGCCGTCGCCGCGCCGAGGGCGACCAGCGCCCAATCCTCGCCGGTCTCGAACAGTCGCGCGCCGGTCGTTGCACGGTAGAAGCCGCTGAACATCAGCGCCAAGCCGACGGCGGCGAGCGGAGCGCCGATGCTCATGGGTCGCCGCCCGCGCCCGACGTGACGGCTTCGGCCGCGGCCTTGACGCTCGCGACCATGAACGGCTTCGACACCCTCGAGCCGGGGCACGCGTGATGATCGCGCGCGCATTCGCGATGGAAGTGCAGTCCGCGCACGCCGATCTCGATCTCCGCCAAGTCGCCCCAGCCGAATTTTGGCGTCAGCGCCGCCAGCACTGCCGCCGCGTTGGCAGCGACCTTCGCCCCGGGGCCGGTCGAGAAATCATCGCCGCCGACCTCATAGTCGCCGATCATCTCGATGCCGAAGGTCTCTGAATTCCAGCACGAGACCGACACGCCCGACTTGGTGAGATCGCAGAGAACCCAGACGTAATCCGGACAGACAACGAGGTGTGGCCCGGCGTGCCAGCCCATGCCTTCGTAGTAGCGATTGAGGCTCGCGCCCCAGCGTTCCTGCGGCGTCGGGCCGTAGGCCAGCCATTGCGCCAGCGAGGGAACGCCGGTGTTGTGCAGCGTCGGGAATCTCGGCCGCCAGGCGCCGAGTTCCACGCCGGCGAGATAGGCGCGGAATTCCGCCAGCGTGTAGTGAGTTGGGTGCGTGATGAAGGTAGGGGTCATTTTCGGCTCCTCGGAGGGGGCGAATGGCGAATGGCGAATGGGGCGGGCGGCGAGGGCGCGTGACGGCCCGACCCCTCATCCGGTCTTCGGCCACCTTCTCCCGCAAGGGGAGAAGGGGCTAACCCGGGCGCCTCCCCTATTCGCCATTCGCGCTTACGTGAGCGTATTCACGTCCTCTTCCCGCGAGCGCAGGTACCGGTCGAACGCGCGCTCAAGGCCGGGCTTGGCGCCGGAGAACTCGAGCACGCCCGACGCGTTGCGCTTCAGATCGGCGTGCGGGTCGAAGCCGTTGTCGAGGAACATCTGCCAGCGCGAGAGGTAGCCGCGGTCGCTCTTGCGGCCGTGGAACGGGTGCTCGATCGTGCCGTGGACGAAGCCGAGCTTGAAGTTGATCTCGGCGACCGCGCGCGATTCCCAGATCTTCACCGCGGCGCGATAGCCGGCGCCGACGCCGCCCGGCATCGAGGCGTCGGCCGCGCCGACCAGGCCGAGCGCCATGTGATGGTCGCCGGAGCCCATGCCGCCGAGCTCGAACAGGCCGCCGATACGGTCGAGCGCGCGGCGCGTCCAGGCCCAGGCGTAGCCCGAATGCGGATATTCGTAAGGGCCTCCGTTGAAGCTCCAGAACTGGTTGCCGCCCGGGACGACCGGACCGCCGGCGTGGAAGATCGAGGCGAAGCTCTTGTGGGTCTGGATGTGCTCGTCGTGCGGCCCGAGGTCGTAGGCCGTGTCCCACGGCTGCACGACGGGATAGAGGTCGAGCGCGGCGAGCGTCTCGCGCGCCCAGCCGTTGCGGCGGAAGGTCACGTCGGCGTCGAGCACCGCGATCTTTTCGGCGCCCGCCGGCAGCCGGGCTATGGCGATGTTGAGCAGGTTCTCCTTGGTCCAGGGCATCGTAGTCGCGCGGACGCCAATGTGGCTGACGCGTTCGCCGGCCAAATCGGCGAGAGCGAAGCCACGGGCGCCGTAGGCGCATTCGACCAGCGTGACGGCGATCTCGGGCGCGCGCAGCCAATCGGCGATCGCCGCGCGCGCAAGCGCGATCCGGCTCTGCCAGCGCAACGGGTTCGCCACGCAAGCCACCACGTGCAAAATCTCAGCCGTCATTTTCCCCCACTCCTAAAGAGGTTTCTGAGCAACAGATAAATCGTAAGCGAAAATATCAGGTCGACCGCGATCCCGAGCGCGGTCGTCATAGGCCGCTCAGCGACCATGCGACGAAGAGCAACACGGCGGCGCCCAACGGCCAGAAGTCGGCGAGTTTCACTCGGGCGTCCCTTCGTGGGCGATCTCGCCTGTGCCGACGCGCATGAGCAACTCAATCAACTCGGCAGGCGCGCGCATAGGGCTGCAACCCTTATCGCCGTCGAGAAACAGCACGAGGCCGTTCTTGTCGTCCACGTGCTGAATGAGAGCGGCCTTGTCCCCATACGGTAGCCCAGGCGGCGTCTCAGGATTGAGCGCGAAAATTCCACGAAGAAACTGCCACTGGTCAAATGTGAGTTCGACCCAACGATCATTGATGACCTTGGCGCGAATCTCGGCGAGCGGCCGGCAGACCCCCTCGGCATGCGCCGGCGCCGCAAAAACGCACGCAACGCCGAGTGCGGCGAGGAATCCGAAGCGCGCAAAAGCGCCTCGCAGGCGAGGAAAGAGCATATCGTGTCCTTTCGTGAAGTCAGTCTTAAATTACGGCTGTTGCGCCCCGACATATCTGCCGGCATAGATTGGCCTCCCATCAGGATCAAACGGGAACAGCGGAGTTCCGTTGGCTACGCCCGAAGGTCCGGTCTCATAGCCGCGCAGCGCAGGAAGCCCCGCCGCGGTAGCGCGTGGCCCGCGACAACGAGCACGAGGCGCAGCTCACGTCCGGTACCAGGTCGTGCTGGCGAGATCGTAGATCATCGAGAACGGCGCCGACGACCCGATCGTCGGGGGCGCGTCGACGACCGACTGGCCCGAGCTGGGCGAGACGCTCAGCGATGTGATCGTCTGCGACGACAGCACGCGAGCGATCTGGCCGTCGACCGGCGCGGCCGGCATGACGATAGTTCCGCTCGCGAGCATGCCCGATGGCGTCAGCAACAGTGTCGTGCAGTTGTTCGCGATTGTCTGAGTAAATCCGGTCGTGGGCGTGACGACTACCTTGCTCTGATCGGCTTGAGCGGCCCTGAATTCGATCGAGTTGCTGTATAAGCGCAGCGCCTCGACTAGCGTCGTGGTTCCGGGAGTCGTTGCGTAGAAGCTGAGATAAGTTCCGTTCGCGCCGGTGTTCCAGTTCTCGGCGGCATAAGCTGTCCAACCGACGTTGGCCGTCGTCCACGCCGAGCCATTGTAGCCGGCCGCGAATGAGCCGCCGAGATTGTCGTTCGCGACAACGGCGGTCGGCGATGCGGCTGTGCCGTCAGCCCGGCGATAAATGGTCTGCCCGGCCCCGGCGAAGCTATCGATCGTCAGCCGAGTCAGGCCCTGCGCGCCGATGTGCCCCATCGTCCCGGTGGGCGGCGTCCCGAGCGCCGATCCTGTCGGGTTGACGGTCAGATAGCTGTCTGGCGACGTCGTTGCAATGCCGACGAAGCCGTAAGTCGGCGTGATCGTCATCGCGTTCAGCAGGGAGCCTCCCTGCTGAAGGAAGGTGAAATTGATGTTGAGGAGCGATGCGCCATTGAAGGCGCGGGAGCCGAAATCGGCGCCGTAGGACGTGATGCCGACCCGCGCCGAGTTGAGCTCGGGCGAATTCGAGGCGTAGACGTCGGCGTCGCAGACATCGAGCCATGCAAAGCCGTTGTTGATCGATTCGGTCGGCGAGCCGTTCGGCATCAGGTCGAGCGCAAGCACGGAATTTGACGTCAGCGGCCGGAACGTCGGAACCGGGAAAGCGGTCACCGCGGCGCGCTGTGAGAGGTTGCACTGCATGACGCCGGTCGAGACTGTCCAGGCGCCTTCATAGAGCATTACGCCGCCTCCGCCGGGGCCTACCGGAACAGATGTTGTCTGCGCGGAGGCGACGCGAGCCGCCGCCGCGCCTCCCAGCAACGCAAGGAGCGCGCGCTTGCCCGTGTCCGTCATGCCAGTTGCTCTTGTCAGTTGTTCGTGTAGTAACCAACGGCCAAGGAGGGCGATCCACTGGCCGTAATGAATTGAATAGCGCTCAACGCGCCTGCGTACTGGAACGGCGTTCCGGCGGTGATCGTCCCTAGCCCGACTGATGCTGTCGGCGGCGTGCCATCGTCTCGATACATCACAGACCCAGTTCCTTGGACCCAGATCTCGACGATCGTCGCCGTTGCCGGGATATTGGGAAGATTCGTCGCGGTCGCCAGCGTCGATGAGCTGACGAATTGCGACGGGCCGGCGGAATTGTAGAGATAGATCGGAGCGACGCCCGAGATGATGGTGCAGGGCGGCGTCGCGCAACCTTTGTCACGGTGCGACTGCGCCTTGGCGGGCGCGGCCGCAGCCAGCAGCGCGCCGAGAAGCGCGCCGAGAAGCAGCTTGTTCATGAGGTTCTTTCTTCGGGTTGAAATCGGGGACGGCGAAAGCCGGTCACCACCGATACCAGGTCATGCTGGCGAGATCGTAGATCGTAGAGAACGGCGAGGATGCGCTGATCGTCGTCGGCGCGCCCGAGACAGACTGGCCGGAATTTGGCGAGACGGTCAGCGTCGTGATGGTCTGCGACGACAGCACCTTGACGATCTGGCCGTCGACCGGCGCGGCCGGCATGATAACGGTTCCGGTCGCCAGGGTTCCAGACGGTTTGATCAGCAAGGTCGTGCAATTGTTGGCGACCGTCTGCGAAAATCCGGTCGAGGGAGCGATGTCGACCTTGCTCTGGTCGGCTTGAGCGCCGAACGCGACGATCTGGCCGTTGCCGATCACGCGCAGGATTTCCGCCTCGGAGGTCGAGCCCTGCGGTGTGGCGTAGACCGAGACATAGGCGCCGTTCGCGCCCGTCGTCCAGTTCTCGGCGGCGTAGGCGGCCCAGCCGGCGTTGGCCGTGGTCCACGCCGAACCATTGTAGCCGGCGCAGGAGGCGCCGCCGAGGTTTTCCCCCGACTGCACCGCGGACGGCGACGCCACGGTGCCGTCGCCACGGCGATAGATCGTCTGCGCCGCGCCGGCGAAGCCGTCGATCGTCAGCCGCGCCAGGCCCTGCGCGCCGATATGCGCCTGTGTCCCGCTCGGCGGCGTTCCGAGCGCCGAGCCGGTCGGGTTGACGGTGAGATAGCTGTCGGGCGCCGTCGTGCCACCAATGCCGACATACCCGTAAGTCGGCGTGATCACCATCGCCTTCGTCAGCGAGCCGCCCTGCTGAAGGAAGGTGAAATTGATCGGCTCGAGGCTCGCGCCATTGAAGGCGCGGGAGCCGAAATCTGCGCCGTAGGACGTGATGCCGACCCGCGCCGAATTCAACTCGGGCACATTCGAGGCGTAGACGTCGGCGCCGCAGACGTCCAGCCAGGCGAAGCCGTTGTTTGTCGATTCGGCCGGCGAGCCGTTCGGCATCAGGTCGAACGCGAGCACGGAATCCGACGTCAGCGGCCGAAGCGTCGGGACGGGGAACGTGGTCACCGCGGCGCGTTGCGAGAGGTTGCATTGCATGACGCCGGTCGAGATCGTCCATGCGCCTTCGGACAGTTTCGCGAGCGGCCATCCGTTGGCCGTCGTTCCGTCGCCGACGCATAACCGGTTGTTGGTGATGTCGACGACGCATTCGCGCTGCGCCGGCGTGAAGCTGACCAGATTGGTCGCGGTGTCGCCGCGCAGCTTGAGTTGTTCGCTCATCAGGCGTTCCCCAAATCGATGACTCCGCTCGACGCCGTCAGCGCGTTGCCGAAGTCGTCGAACACTGACGGTGTCGTTGTGACGTTGCCAAAATCAATGGGGAAGCCGCCCAGCAATTGCGTCGCGATCGGATCGGCGAGCGCAGCGCCGGTCGGCACGTAAGTGTAGGCTATGCAGCTCGACAGCGCCTCGACACCGCCGCCGAACACATTAAAACTCTGAAATTTGAAATAGAGCGTCTGCCCGATATATTGGCTTTGCAGCGGATACTGCACGACGGCGGAATCGAGCCGGTAGAACGCCGCGCCGCTCGCATGCGAGGCGCCCGACGTCGTGTAGATGCCGCGCTGCAATCCCGTCAGATTGTAGACATTCGGCGCCGTGAGGGTCGCGCTTTCGTAGGAAAGAAGTTCGCCATCGACGAGCGAACGGGTTGCGCCGCTCTGGGCCCCGGCCACAGAGGTTCCACTCAGCACAGCGCCGCTCTCGGCCAGGTTCACCGACAGCGTGTCGACGCTGTCCCAGCCGTTCGCCACCGGAAGCGCTGCCGTCAGGAAGCCCTGTCGGAGGGGCTGCGTGAGCGTCGCCGTTTGCGAATAGGTGATGTCATCGAGCGAAATCCAGACATTGGCGCCGCCCCAGTTCGGATCGCAGACCCCATTTGTACCCCCGGAGGCGCCGACCCAAATCTGCGCCGTTCCACCGGTGAGCGCCGACGGCGGTTCATAGATCAATGGCGCATTTACTGGATCGGCTGCGACAGCCCGGTTAGGAAGGAAGCCGGAAGGCCCCGAATTGGGATAGAGAACCGGCGTCGAGACGCCGACGGTCAGCTCCTCCGCGGTGACGGTCAGCAGGCCGTTGTCGTCCTCCTCGATCGTCGTGATACGTACGGGATAGTTGGATAACCCCAGATTGGCGTCGCTGATTGTCACGATATCCATGGGATCGAGCAGGCCATATTCCCAGGACAGCTTGAACCTGAAATGCGCGCGGACATAGAGCAGGCGTTGCAGGATCGTCTGCGCCACGATCGGGCCGATGTTCACTTCGTCGCAGATTTCATGTGCCTGGATCGTCGAGCCGACCCGAGGACCGTAGAGCTCGATCTGCGATTGATCGCGCGCCTCCACAGGCGTGGCCCCGTACTGGTTTGTTCGGGAAAGGCATTCGACGCGCTGAATCGTCGGTAGCGAGAACGGATCGAGTCGCGCCGCCTGAACCGGGTCCTTGTTGCCCTTCTCGTCGACGAAATCGAGATCGGTCAGATCGTAGATCGGAGTCAGGTTCGGAACGTAGCCGGTTGGTGACGCGTAGGTGTATGAGATCGAGACGACTTGGCTTTCGTCGCCGCCGGCGAACAAGTAGGTTCCTTGCGGAGAGAGTCCGTACGCGCCCGCCGTCGAGGGCGCGAACGACCCGATATAGGTCAGCTCCGCGCCCGTGAATGCATAGGTTACGCCCCCGTCGGCGACGAATTCCGCTGGTGTGCAGACCCTGATCGAGGGCGGGGGCGTGACCCCGGAGCTCGCCTGCGCCGGGGTAGGCACCGCGAATTGAACGGTGCGAACGACATTGCCGGCGGGGATCTCAGCGTCGCCGTAGGGAATGAATTTGAGCTGGCCGCCGCTCCAGACCGCGGCGCAATTGAGGATCTGCAGCCAGCGCGACAGAATGCTCGATCCCTGTTCCTGATCCACCAGAGCTGGGCTGAATGCAATGCCGAGCGCGGCGCAATAGCTCTGCAGCGAGGCGTCGCCGCCCGAGCCGAATAGCGTCGTCGCATTGATGCTGGCGGCGGAGAAGCCGGCGCCGTATTGCGGGTTGATCAGGAAGTCGCTGACGACCCGCGCGGGATCGGCGTCGATTCCGTTGACACCCGTACCAGCGAGAGCGCCAATGATCTCGAAATTGTGATTGCCGATGTCGGCTTCGTCGCCGAGCTGATAACTCGCCGCGCAGGCGTAGCATGTGCCTTGATATGCAAGCGCCTGGATGGGATATGCCGACGAGAGGTAGCCCCAGATCGTCTGCGGCGTGGTTCCGTTGAACAGCGTCAGCCCGAGCTCGGCGAGCGTGTAGGTCGATTGGTCCCTCCAGATGATGCCGATTCCCGAAATCGGCCCCTCGCAGAGCGCCATGATGAGGTCGGCGGTATAAGTGTAGCTCGAGGCGCCGCCGCCGCCGAAGAAACCGCCCTTGCCGCCGCTGCCGCCGCCGTGGGTCTGAAAATTCTGATACCAGACTATGTTCGCAGCCGCCTTGGTCTGTCCCCACACAATGGGGATCGGCAGCGTATTGACCGAGGTCTGTAGTTGAAGCCCGGTGTAATCGGGCGTAGTTGCAGCCTTGGAGTTACGAAACCAGCTCACGGTTCTGGCCTCCAGTAGCTCGCGAACCTCGCTTGCGGCAAACGAGCGGCGACTTCGGCGTTGTGCGCGATCTCCTCTTCGAGGACGACTCGCGCGGGATGAAAGGCGTGCACGATCGCCAGCGGTTTGGACCGCGTGACGATTCCGCCGTGGCTGAAACAGCGACCGTATTTGAACAGAATCACGTCGCCGGGCAGCGGCGAGGCGACCTCATGCGCGCGCGCCAGCAGGAGGCCGAGATAGCGGTCTTCGCCGCGATGCAGGTGCCAATCCTTGACATAAGGGCGGGGCTCGAACGGCTCGACCAGGCCGAGGTCGCAGAACACCCGCACCAGCAGCATCGCGCAGTCGCAGCCGGCGCCCTTCACGTCGGCCATGTGATGATAGGGCGTGCCCACCCATGCGCGCGCGGACGCGACGACGGCGGTTCGCGCTTCGCGCTCAGGCAATAGGCAGTGGGCAGTCGGCAGTAAGAGGTTCACCAGGCGCCCTCCTACTGCGTATTGCCCACTGCCCATTGCTAATAAGCGATCTGCGGCGGCGGGACGAACGGGAAGCCCCGGAAATTGGCGAGATTGTTGAACCGCGACTGGCATGTCGCGCGCGTGTGGTCGCAGCCCGTATAGACCGTGAAGGCGTCGCCGGT
>Ga0209773_10000451_pt1 | contig 13435 bp, 10 predicted proteins | sample BogFormECP14_OM1_FD_188244 | JGI IMG/M metagenome (GOLD analysis project Ga0209773, IMG submission 188244) | Bog forest soil microbial communities from Calvert Island, British Columbia, Canada - ECP14_OM1 (SPAdes) (version 2) | ecosystem: Environmental > Aquatic > Freshwater > Wetlands > Bog ... | reverse complement strand
TGGCTGTTGAGCGGTTCGAATGGTTCGCTCGGCTGACCATCGACGGCGACGATGAGGACTTTTGCGCCCTCGATAGCCACGATCGCCAGCCTCGCGGTCGCGGCGCTGCCAAGACGGAGCCGCACCCGCGCCCCTGGCCGGGCGCTGAGTTTCAGCGGCGCGGCAGCGCCGTTAGCGAACACGACGCTGCCCCGGCGCCCGCCTCCTCGACCGATGGCGGGGTCGGAGAAGTCGTCCCTGATCTGCCCGTTGGGGTCGACGTTCCAATCCGACAGCAGGATCGCGGCATCCAGATCGACGTCCGGCTTGACCGCCTCCTCGACGATGATCGGCCCGAAGAGCCCGCGTCCCTGCTGCGCGGCGTCGTACAAGCCCGCATGCGGAAGGTAGAGATTGAACCCGGCGTCGGGCGCAACGAAGCGGATTTCGGCGCTGGCGCCGGGCTTAAGGCGCTCCTGCGTAAGGCCGCCGACGCCAGCGCCCGCGTTCGACCCCCGTAAGCCCGGAAAGCTCAGCGTCGTCGGCTCGGCGAGCCTATTGGCGAACTTCAGCTTCAACGCCTCGCCTTGCCTGACTTTGAGAAGCGGGCCCGGGATTGCGCCTCCGTAGGCGAAAGTCGCCGCTGCCTCGGCCGCGGGCGGCCCCAGTTGAAACCGCGCCGGCGCGGCCTCGAAGCTGACAAAACCGCCCGCCTCCAGGGCCGGCGCGTCCGCGCCGGCGCTCCCGCTGAGGCCCCACGCCGCCGCCGCGAGTCCGCTGCCGAGGACCGCGCGCCGGCTCTGGCCTGATGCTCGCTGCTCCGTTCTGGGACGCGCCAACTGGCCCGAGATTTGCGGCTCGGCTGGCGAGGAGCACGTAACCGTGCGTAAGCTCATGGCATCCTTAGGATTTGCCGCCGTTTGCGTCGCGCTGGCGCGTTTGTCGTTAGCGATGCCGTTCTTAACGGAGCGCGCGAAGGGCGCAACGGGCCTTCTGCTCGCGGCTGGCCTGTTCAGCATCGCCATCGCCGCCGTGGTCCGCAAATGAGCCGGCGGGCGCGTGAACCTGCTTTTTTCTATGGCGCGCGCCGGGCAAGCTGGTATAGAGCCCGCCCGAAGCAATGCGGCTCGCTAAGCCGGCGCGCGCGGCGGGCGTGGCGGAATTGGTAGACGCGCCGGATTTAGGTTCCGGTGACGTAAGTCGTGGGGGTTCGAGTCCCTCCGCCCGCACCATTTCCTTCGCGACGGCGAGCGCGCTGGACCAAGTGACGATCGGACGACGGAGAGATATCGGCCAGTCGCGGCCATTGGCCGCGACGACGACAAGGCGGAACGCAAGATGCAGGTGACCGAGACGCTGAGCCAAGGGCTCAAGCGGGAATATGACATTTCGCTCCCGGCGAGCGACCTGGCGGCCAAGCTCGACGGGCAATTGGCCGAACTGAAGGCCAAGGTCCGAATCAACGGCTTCCGGCCCGGCAAGGTGCCGGTCGAGCATTTGCGCAGGGTATACGGGAAGTCGGTGATGGCCGACGTGGTGCAGGAGGCCATCGCCAGCGCCAACAAGAAGATCGTCGACGACAACCATTTGCGTCTGGCCCGCGAGCCGAAGGTCGAGCTGCCGACCGATCAGGCGACCATCGACGCCGCCCTCGAGGCTCGCGGCGACCTCAACTTCAAGGTCGCGCTCGAGGTGCTGCCGGTGTTCGAGATTGGCGATTTTTCGCAGATTTCGCTTGAGCGTCCGGTCACCGACGTCGGGCCCGCGGATATCGAGAGCGCGCTCGACCGGCTGGCGCAGGAGCGCCGCACCTACACCGTGAAGCCCGCCGAGGCGAGCGCTGAGATCCACGACCGCGTCACCGTCGACTTCGACGGAACGATCAATGGCGTTCCGTTCGAAGGCGGCGAGGGCAGGGACATTCAGGTGGCGCTGGGCTCAAACACCTTCATTCCAGGATTCGAGGAACAGCTCATCGGCGTCGCCGCTGGAGATAAGCGCACGATCAATGGGACCTTCCCAGAGACGTACGCTGTGCGGGCGCTCGCCGGGAAAACCGGCGATTTCGCAGTGACCGTGAAGGCTGTCGCCGCGCGCGACCCGCTCGCGATCGACGACGAATTCGCCAAAACCCTTGGCTTCGAAAGCCTCGACAAGCTCAAGGAGATGATCCGCGACCGGCTCGCCTCTGAATACGCGCGCGCCTCGCGCGACAAGCTCAAGCGCCAGCTGCTCGACAAGCTCGATCAGCTCTATTCCTTCGAGTTGCCCGAGGGGCTCGTCAACCAGGAGTTCGACTCGATCTGGGAGCAGGTGACGCGCGAGCAGCAGGCCGCAGGCCGCAGTTTCGCAGACGAGAACACCACGGAGGAGGCCGCGCGCGCCGACTACCGCAAGATCGCCGAACGGCGGGTCCGGCTCGGGCTCCTGCTCGCCGAGGTCGGAACGAGGGCTGAGGTGAAGGTCTCGGACGACGAGATGACCCAGGCGCTGATCGCCCGGGCGCGGTCCTTTCCCGGCCAGGAAAAGCAGGTCTGGGACTTCTATCGCAACAACAACCAGGCGCTGGCTGAATTGCGCGCCCCGATTTATGAAGAGAAGGTCGTCGACCACATCCTCGGCCTCGCCAAGGTCGAGGAACGCAAGGTGACCAAGGACGAGCTTCTCAAGCCGATCGACGACGAGCTCCCCGGCCAGCCGACGATTGAAAGCCGGCCGCCCGTGGCCTGATCGCTGCGAGGCGTCCGAATCGGAACTTCGGGTTTCGCGTCAGTCCGCGGGCGGGGCGGCGGCCCCTTTTCGGGACGGCCCTGGGCGCCTATGTTGATTTTTGAGGCCACTGCCGCGAGCCGGCCAGATCTGGCGAAAGAAAGGTCCCATGCGCGATCCTGTCGACTATTACACCAATAACCTCGTGCCGATCGTGATCGAGCAGTCGGCGCGGGGCGAGCGCTCGTTCGATATTTTTTCGCGACTGTTGCGCGAACGCATCATTTTCATGATCGGGCCGGTCGATGACCTGTCGGCCTCGTTGGTGGTCGCCCAACTGCTTTTTCTCGAGGCGGACAATCCGAAGAAGGAAATCGCTCTCTACATCAACTCTCCGGGTGGCGTGGTTACGGCGGGGCTATCAATCTACGATACGATGCAGTTCATCAGGCCCAAAGTGACGACTATGTGCATTGGGCAGGCGGCGTCGATGGGCTCGATGCTGCTTGCCGCGGGAGAGAAGGGATCGCGATTCGCGCTGCCCAATTCCCGGATCATGGTCCATCAGCCTTCCGGCGGTTTTCAGGGCCAGGCGTCGGATATCCAGCGTCACGCAGAGGACATTCTCAAGGTCAAGCGGCGGCTCAATGAGATTTATGTCCACCACACCGGCCAGTCCTACGAAGCCATTGAAAGAACGCTGGATCGCGATCATTTCATGTCGGCTGAGGAGGCGAAGGCGTTCGGGATCGTCGACGAGGTGACGATCAAGCGCGCGGGAGAGCTGGAGGAGGTCAAAGTTTAGCCCCGCTGGCCGATCGAGCTTAATATGCTACCCGGGTTTCGGCGCCGTGCCATGAATTTCGCGGCGCGGGCTTGATTTTGCGTGCAATTTGGTGGTTGCTTGTGAAATCGCAAACTGACGCTATTGCGTCAGGCGGAAGGCGGACTGAAGCGGGGGACGGCGAGGCAGGGTCGAAGGCTACGTTTCGTTAGGGTGGTTTGGTTAGGCTGCGCGCTCAGGCGTTTGACGACTCGCTTCGGCGGAAGCGGCCTAGATGGAGAAAAGCGATGGCCAAGGCCGAAGGCGACGCCAAAAATACGCTCTATTGCTCGTTCTGCGGCAAGAGCCAGCACGAGGTCCGCAAGCTCATCGCCGGCCCGACGGTGTTCATCTGCGATGAATGCGTCGAATTGTGCATGGACATCATCCGCGAGGAGAGCAAGACCGCGCTCGTCAAAAGCAAGGACGGCATCCCGACCCCGCGCGAAATCTGCAAGGTTCTCGACGATTATGTGATAGGTCAGCCCCAGGCCAAGCGCGTTCTGTCGGTCGCCGTTCACAACCACTATAAGCGCCTCAATCACGCCACCAAGCACGGCGACGTAGAGCTGGCGAAATCCAATATCCTGCTGATCGGTCCGACCGGCTCAGGCAAGACGCTGCTCGCGCAGACGCTCGCGCGCATTCTCGATGTGCCTTTCACGATGGCCGACGCCACGACGTTGACCGAAGCCGGCTATGTCGGCGAGGACGTCGAGAACATCATTTTGAAGCTGCTGCAGGCTTCCGACTACAACGTCGAACGGGCGCAGCGCGGGATCGTCTACATCGACGAGATCGACAAGATCAGCCGTAAGTCCGACAATCCGTCGATCACGCGCGACGTGTCGGGCGAAGGCGTGCAGCAGGCGCTGCTCAAGATCATGGAGGGCACGATCGCCAGCGTTCCGCCGCAAGGCGGGCGCAAGCATCCCCAGCAGGAGTTTCTTCAGGTCGACACGACCAACATTCTGTTCATTTGCGGCGGCGCGTTTTCCGGGCTTGAGCGAATCATCTCGGCGCGCGGCAAGGGCACTTCAATCGGCTTTTCCGCCAAGGTCCAGTCGCCCGACGACCGGCGCACGGGCGAAGTGTTCCGCGAGGTCGAGCCGGAGGACCTGCTGAAGTTCGGCCTCATTCCCGAATTCGTGGGCCGTCTGCCTGTCATCGCGACGCTCGAGGACCTCGACGAGGACGCGCTGAAGAAGATCCTGACCGAGCCAAAGAACGCGCTCGTCAAGCAATATCAGCGGCTATTCGAGATGGAGAACACCGACCTCACCATCCAGGAGGAGGCGCTGAGCGTCGTCGCCAAAAAGGCGATCGAGCGGCGCACCGGGGCCCGCGGGTTGCGCTCGATCATGGAGAGCATCTTGCTCGACACGATGTTTGAACTGCCGGGACTTGACGGCGTCGAACAGGTGGTGATCGGTCCCGAGGTCGTCGAAGGCAAGGCTCGCCCCCTCTACATCTACGCCGAGCGCGCCGAGCGCGCGAGCTGATCGTGCCTCCAAGTCCTGCGCTGCTTGAAAGTCGCGCGTCGAACGCCCACTTTTGGTGCAGACAGCGCGATTCTCGCGACGGCGTTTGGGCACGAAATTTGCGTCGCGCAATTTCGGCGCGCTTCCGCCAGACGGGAGCCGCGAGCGGCGGCCGCCTGGAGTTGATGATTTGGGGGCGTTCGTCGTCGAAGGTCTGTAAGCGTAGAAGATGCGGAGCAGGCGGGAACGTCGGCTCCCGGAATTCAGGACAGCCATGACCAACCAACGCAAGTCCATTGTCGCCGGAACTCTTGACGTCTATCCCGTCCTGCCGCTGCGCGACATTGTCGTCTTCCCGCATATGATCGTCCCGCTGTTCGTCGGCCGCGAGAAGTCCATTCGCGCGCTCGAAGAGGTGATGAAGTCTGACAAGCCGATCCTGCTCGCGACCCAGAAGAACGCAGCCGACGACGATCCGGCGCCCGACGCCATCTTCTCGGCCGGCACGTTGGCCAGCGTCCTCCAGTTGCTCAAGCTGCCTGACGGCACGGTCAAGGTGCTGGTCGAAGGATCGACGCGCGCCCAAGTGACACAGTTCATGCCCGGCGATGGCTTTTTTCAAGCAGAAGCTCGGGCGGTCGCCGACGAGCCGATCGAAAAGATCGAGGGCGAAGCTCTGTCGCGCTCGGTTGTCTCCGAGTTCGAAAGCTACGTCAAGCTCAACAAGAAGATCTCGCCCGAGGTCGTGAGTGCGGTCAATCAGATCGACGACTACGGCAAGCTCGCCGACACCATCGCCTCGCATCTTGCGGTCAAGCTGTCCGACAAGCAGGCGATTCTCGAGATGCGCTCGATCGCCAAGCGCTTCGAGAAGTGCCTGGCGCTGATGGAAAGCGAGATCTCTGTGCTCCAGGTCGAGAAGCGCATCCGCACCCGCGTCAAGCGGCAGATGGAGAAGACCCAGCGCGAGTACTATCTCAACGAGCAGATGAAGGCGATCCAGAAGGAACTCGGCGACGAGGAAGGCAAGGACGAAATGTCCGAGCTCGAGGAGCGCATCAAGTCGACCAGGCTCACCAAGGAAGCGCGCCAGAAGGCGCTTGGCGAGGTCAAGAAGCTGAGGCAGATGTCGCCGATGTCGGCGGAAGCGACCGTCGTGCGCAATTATCTTGACTGGCTGCTGTCGATCCCATGGCAGAGGCGGTCGAAGATCAAGAAGGACCTCCCGACTGCACAGATGATCCTGGACGCCGATCATTTCGGCCTCGACAAAGTCAAGGAACGCATCGTCGAGTACCTCGCCGTCCAGCAGCGCGCCAACAAGCTGACCGGGCCGATTTTGTGTCTTGTAGGCCCGCCGGGCGTCGGCAAGACCTCGCTCGGCAAGTCGATCGCCAGGGCGACGGGGCGCGAATTCGTCCGCATGTCGCTCGGCGGCGTGCGCGACGAGGCGGAGATCCGCGGCCATCGCCGCACCTACATCGGCTCGATGCCGGGTAAGGTCATCCAGTCGATGCGCAAGGCCAAGACTTCGAATCCGCTCTTCCTGCTCGACGAGATCGATAAGATGGGCATGGATTTTCGTGGCGATCCGTCGTCGGCGCTGCTCGAGGTGCTCGATCCGGAACAGAACTCGACCTTCAATGATCACTATCTGGAGGTCGACTATGATCTGTCGGGCGTGATGTTCGTGACCACGGCTAACACGCTCAACATTCCGCCTGCGCTCATGGACCGGATGGAGATCATTCGAATCGCGGGCTACACGGAGGACGAGAAACTGGAGATCGCCAAGCGGCATCTCCTGCCCCATTCAATGACCAAGCACGGTCTCGAAGCCAAGGAATGGGTCGTCGAGGACAGCGCCATCATGGAGCTTATCCGGCGCTATACGCGAGAAGCTGGCGTCCGGAATCTCGAGCGCGAACTTTCCAATCTCGCGCGCAAGGCGGTGAAGGAGATCCTCACCAACAAGAGCAAGACGATCGTCGTCACCGGCCAGAACGTCGCCGAGTTCCTCGGCCCGCCGAAGTTCCGCTATGGCGAAATCGAGGCCGACGATCAGGTCGGGTTGGTGACTGGTCTCGCCTGGACGGAGGTCGGCGGCGAACTCCTGACGATCGAGGGCGTCATGATGCCCGGCAAGGGCCGCATGACGGTGACGGGCAATCTCAAGGACGTGATGAAGGAGTCGATTTCGGCTGCGGCTTCCTACGTACGCTCTCGCGCCGTCGACTTCGGCATCGAGCCGCCGCTGTTCGACAGGCGCGACATCCACGTGCATGTGCCGGAAGGCGCGACGCCGAAGGATGGGCCCTCCGCGGGCGTCGGCATGGCGACCGTCATCGTCTCAATGCTGACGGGCATTCCGGTGCGGCGCGACCTCGCCATGACCGGCGAGATCACGCTGCGCGGGCGCGTCCTGCCGATCGGCGGTCTCAAGGAAAAGCTGCTTGCGGCGCTGAGAGGCGGAATCAAGAAGGTCCTCATTCCGGAAGACAACGCCAAGGACTTGGCGGAGATACCGAGCTCGGTGAAGAACGGACTTGAGATCGTGCCGGTTTCGCGCATGGAGGAGGTGCTCGCGCACGCCCTCGTCCGCCAGCCGACGCCGATCGTGTGGGAGGAGGACGTCGCCGCGGCGCCGCCTCCCGGCCAGCCCGCAGAGGATGGCAAAGGGTTCGTCGCGCACTGACCACCCTTCGCCCCTGCGCTTGAGAACCGAGTGTCTCCGGCGCGCGGAGGCCCCAAGATCGCCGCGAATTCTTCGGAATTCGCGGCTTTTTTCTGCTGCGGAGCAGTTTTAGGCGGCAAAAGCGCTCTTTTTTCGCCCGCCGTCCCGGCAAACGCTTGCGTTCCTTGGGCGAAACGGCGAGCTATGGATCGAACTCTGCTGTCGATTCGCTTGGGGCGGCGATGGGCGCCTTCAAGGGGGAGGGACGAGTATGAGCGCGCGGTGGCGCGAGTCGCCGTGTCATAGAGGCGCTGGAGGCGCCGCACTTCAGAACCGGCGCCGACAACCGAGCGCCGCATTCGAACGGAGAGGCCATAATGAATAAGCTTGAGCTCGTCGATCACATCGCCACGGACGCGGAATTGACCAAGGTCGACGCGGCCCGCGCGCTTGAGGCTTTGCTTGAGGGGATCGAGAAAACATTGAAGAAAGGCGAGGAAGTGCGTTTGGTCGGATTCGGCACCTTCTCCGTGCGCGAGCGCGCGGCCGGAAAGGGGCGCAATCCAGCGACCGGCAAGGAAATCAAAATCGCCGCGTCGAGGAACGCGCGTTTCAAGCCCGGCGCGGCGCTGAAGGCGAGCCTTAACAAGAAATCGGCCAAGAAATAATTCGATTCCACGCGTTCTGCGACCCCACTGGGGGAAGTCGCGGGGCAGCCACGGGCGCCGCCCCGTCGCCTGCATACGCTCTTGACGACCGCCGCCCGCTCACGCTTGGCGAGCCTGCCGCGAGCCTGTAGTGTCGGGAATTGCCGGACCCAGAGTGCGGCGGCGACAAGGGCGGTTAGCTCAGTTGGCAGAGCATCTCGTTTACACCGAGAGGGTCGGCGGTTCGAGCCCGTCACCGCCCACCAGCCACGGGCGCTTCCGGGCGCTGTCGGCGCTGGCCGCGGCCTTCATGCTCGGCGGGATTGCGCTCACGCCTGCTGCGGCGCAGGAGCGCGGCGGGGCGATGAGTTTCCATGTCGCGCCGCTCGAATCCCGCGAATGCGGCAAACATTGTCCCGATGTCATCGTCGCCGACGGCGTCATCGAGGCTGAGACGCCTCAAGCCTTCGTCGATTTCCTCAAATCGGGCAGCGCCGACACCAAGTTGCGGCGGATCGTCTTTTTCAACTCCCGAGGCGGCAATGTCGTCGCCTCGATGGTTTTCGGCCACATTTTGCGGGGGCTGCGCATCGCCGGCGTCGTCGGACGGTTCGATGAGGGCGGTGATCCCGGTCCGTTCGTTGGCGAATGCCTGTCTGCCTGCGTCTACGCGCTGATGGGCGCGGTGCGCCGGGTCGCGCCTCCCGGCAGCGAAGTCGGGCTTCATCGGATGTCGATCGTTGAGAGCCAAGGGGGCGGCTTTTTGCGGCCGCCGCAGGTGACGCGCAGTTTTGCGGATCCGCCGATGGTCGCCGTGCTTGGACGCTATGCGCGCCGAATGGGGATCGACCCAGCGCTCGTGCGCACGGCCGAGTCGCTGCCGCCCGACACCGTCCATGTGCTGTCGCGCGAAGAGATGCGGCGCTGGTCACTGGCCACAAGCCAATTTTAGTCCCCGGGAGGGGAGCGCGTCGGCACTACCCAGGCGATGGGCCCTGCCCCTGCAACATCGCGCGAGCGGCCGGGCGCTTGCGCGCATGCGATCCTTGACTTGGGCGCGCGCGTGGCTTATCGCGCTCCGTCTCCCGCGGGGGAGTAGCTCAGTTGGTTAGAGCGCCGGCCTGTCACGCCGGAGGTCGCGGGTTCAAGTCCCGTCTCTCTCGCCATTCTTTCAAATACTTGGCCGACAGTCTGGTTGACCTGTCCAACTCGGCCGGCCGGCGATGTCCAACATTTGTTCGCCTTCCGGCCCTCGCGTGCTTGGATAAGGGATTGATACGCGAAGCTCGGGTCCTTTCGCGTGTGGCGCGCCGTGGGATCCTCAGCGCGTCATGCCGGCGAATTAGGTCCTTTCGCCTTGCATGCTTCATTGCACTGCGATACGCCTTCAGCGACACGCGCGGAGCGTCCGGCGTTTGGACGAAGATCCTTCGCGTTCGCCTGGTCGCAACCTGAAGAGCAAGGCCATGCCTAGCCTCATTTCCGATTACCTGCCGCTGGTCGTGTTCATAATTCTCGCCGCGCTGATCGGCGGCGCGCTGATGATCGCGCCTTTCCTGGTGGCTTACCGGGCTCCCGACGCGGAGAAACTTTCGCCCTACGAATGCGGTTTTCCTCCGTTTGACGACGCGCGCATGCGCTTCGACGCTCGCTTTTACTTGGTCTCGCTCCTCTTCATTATCTTCGATCTCGAAGTGGCGTTCCTGTTTCCTTGGGCGATCGTTTTCCACGACCTTGGCGCGCTCGGATTCTGGTCGATGATGTTGTTCCTGGGGGTGCTCACCATCGGATTCGTGTACGAATGGAACAAAGGAGCGCTGGAATGGGATTGAGCGCCAGCTCGACCGCCGCGCTTGGCGCGACGGATTTCCTTGATCCGCTGACCGGCAGGCCGCTCCGACCCGAGGACCGATACTTCGGCTCGATCAGCGACGAACTCGCCGACAAGGGGTTTCTCGTCACCACGACCGACGACCTCATCCAATGGGCGCGCACTGGCTCGCTAATGTGGATGACTTTTGGCCTTGCCTGCTGCGCTGTCGAGATGATGCAGCTGTCGATGCCGCGCTATGACGTCGAGCGGTTCGGATTCGCGCCGCGCGGGAGCCCGCGCCAGTCGGATGTGATGATCGTGGCGGGGACGCTGACCAACAAGATGGCTCCCGCGCTGCGGAAGGTTTACGACCAGATGCCGGAACCGCGTTATGTCATCTCGATGGGCTCGTGCGCCAATGGCGGCGGCTATTACCATTATTCCTATTCGGTGGTGCGAGGATGCGACCGCATCGTGCCGGTGGATATCTACGTGCCGGGCTGTCCTCCCACCGCTGAAGCGCTGCTTTACGGGGTGTTGATGCTCCAGAAAAAGATCCGGCGCACGGGCACGATTGAACGCTGAGGAAACGCTGGAGCGCTGAAGAGGCCGGAGTGTCGGGGTGAATGGACGACCAACTTGAGACCATCGCAGCGAAACTCGCCGCCGCGGCGCCCGGCGCGGTGCTGGAGTCCACTTTCGCATTCGGCGAGCTGACGCTGACCGTCGATCCAGCGCACATCACTGAAACGCTGCAATTCCTGCGCGACGATCCCGCGGCCCAGTTCGTTTCGATCATCGACATCTCGGGGGCCGATTATCCGGAGCGCGAGAAGCGGTTCGACGTCGTCTATCATTTGCTGGCGCCGAAGCTGAACCGACGGGTCAGGATCAAGGTCGCGACCGACGAAGACACGCCGATCGCGAGCGCGACGGCTGTCTATCCGGGGGCGGACTGGTACGAGCGCGAGGTTTATGACCTGTTCGGCGTGCTGTTCGATGGCCATCCGGACTTGCGGCGCATTCTGACCGATTACGGCTTCGAAGGTCACCCGCTGCGCAAGGACTTTCCGATGACCGGTTTTGTCGAGGTCCGCTATGACGACGGAGAAAAGCGGGTGCGTTATGAGCCCGTGCGACTCAATCAGGAATTCCGCCGGTTTGATTTCCTGAGCCCGTGGGAAGGCGCGCCGCTGCCCGGGGATGAGAAGGCGAAGGAGCAATAGGGAAGAGGCAGTGACCGACCAGAACCTCCGCAACTTCTCCATCAACTTCGGGCCGCAGCATCCGGCGGCGCACGGCGTATTGCGCCTTGTGCTCGAGCTCGACGGCGAGGTGGTTGAGCGTGTCGACCCGCATATCGGCCTTCTGCATCGCGGCACCGAGAAATTGATGGAGGCGCGAACCTATCTGCAGAACGTCCCCTATCTCGACCGGCTCGATTATGTCGCGCCAATGAATCAGGAGCACGCCTATGCACTGGCGGTCGAGCGGCTGCTGGGCATTTCCATTCCCCGCCGCGCGCAGCTGATCCGCGTGCTCTATTGCGAAATCGGCCGCCTCCTCTCGCATCTGCTCCAGATTACGACCCAAGCGAACGACGTCGGAGCGATGACCCCAATTCTCTGGGGGTTCGAGGAGCGCGAGAAACTGATGGTGTTCTACGAGCGCGCGAGCGGCTCGCGCATGCACGCGGCCTACTTCCGTCCGGGCGGCGTCCACGAGGATCTGCCGCGCAAGCTCATCGACGACATCGAGGCCTTCTGCGATCCTTTCCTCGGCGTCTGCGACGATATGGAAACCTTGCTCACCGGAAATCGCATCTTCAAGCAGCGCAACGTCGACATCGGCGTCGTCAAGCTCGCCGACGCCTGGGCGTGGGGCTTCTCGGGCGTGATGGTGCGCGGCTCCGGGGCGGCGTGGGACTTGCGCAAGGCGCAGCCTTATGAGTGCTATGAGGAAATGGACTTCGACATTCCCATCGGCAAGAACGGCGACTGCTACGACCGTTATGTGATCCGGATGGAGGAGATGCGCCAGTCGGTAAAGATCATGAGGCAGTGCTGCGAAAAACTCAATTCGGCCGGCGGCGAAGGGCCGGTGAGGACCGACGACGGCAAGGTTGCGCCTCCGCACCGCGCTGAGATGAAGAGGTCGATGGAGGCGCTCATCCATCATTTCAAGCTCTACACCGAGGGCTACAAGGTGCCGCCCGGCGAAGTCTACGCCGCGGTCGAGGCGCCGAAGGGCGAGTTTGGCGTCTATCTGGTCTCCGACGGCTCCAACAAGCCTTATCGCGTGAAGCTCCGCGCACCCGGCTTCGCCCATCTTCAAGCGATGGACTTCATGTGTCGCAAACACATGCTCGCCGACGTCAGCGCCATCCTCGGGTCGCTCGACATCGTGTTCGGGGAGGTCGACCGATGATCGAAGCCGAGCCTTCGGCGCATTCGAGGACGAGCTGACCGATGTCCGTGCGCCGCCTCGCCGACGAGCAGCCGACAAGCTTCGAGTTCGCGCCTGACAACAAGGCGTGGGCGGAGAAGGAGCTCGCGAAATATCCTCCCGGCCGGCAGGCGTCGGCGGTGCTCGCGCTGTTGTGGCGCGCCCAGAAGCAAAACGGGTACTGGCTGCCGAGGTCGGCGATCGAGACGGTCGCGGCGATGCTCGACATGCCCAATATCCGCGTGCTGGAGGTTGCAACCTTCTACACGATGTTCAATCTGGCTCCGGTGGGCCGTCACTACGTTCAACTCTGCGGCACGACGCCGTGCATGCTCTGCGGCGCCGAAGACCTCAAGACGGTCTGCCGCAAGCGCATCGGCGAGCAGGGCCATGTGACGTCCGACGGCCTGTTCTCGTGGACCGAGGTCGAGTGCCTCGGCGCCTGTTGCAATGCGCCGATGGTCCAGATCAACGAGGACTATTACGAGGACCTTACGTCGGAGAACTTCGCCAAGCTACTCGAGGATTTGGCGGCGGGCCGGCCGGTCAGGACCGGCTCGCAGGTCGGGCGCGTCTCTTCCGAGCCGATCGGCGGCCTGACCTCGCTGAGGATGCTCTATGGCGCCGACGGTCGCGGCGCGCCAGGGGCGCCCGCGAACGATCAGTCGCCACCTTCACCAGACGAGGCCGCCGCGCACGCGCATGCGGAGGTGGAAGCCGCCGACATCCAGGCTGCGCTTGCAACCCTGCCGGCGGACGCGACGCCTGAGCAGAAAGCGGACGCGGTCGGCGATCGGCCCCCCGCGCTCGAAGCCCCGCGCGAAGGCGGCCTCGACGACCTGCAGCAGATCAAGGGCGTGGGTC
>Ga0209773_10000450_pt1 | contig 13435 bp, 13 predicted proteins | sample BogFormECP14_OM1_FD_188244 | JGI IMG/M metagenome (GOLD analysis project Ga0209773, IMG submission 188244) | Bog forest soil microbial communities from Calvert Island, British Columbia, Canada - ECP14_OM1 (SPAdes) (version 2) | ecosystem: Environmental > Aquatic > Freshwater > Wetlands > Bog ... | reverse complement strand
GCAAGACGGCCCAAAGGCGTGGTCTTCGACACGAAGCGGATCATCTCCTCGTGCGCTTCGTCCGACGTCGCAAGGTCATGCCAGCCGGGGGTCGAAGTCGCTCCGGGCGTCAGCACATTGACGCGGATCCTTCGATCCGCCAGGTCGAGGATCCAGTTGCGGGCGAAATTGCGGATGGCGGCCTTGCTGGCGCTGTAGACACTGAACCCAGGCGTGCCGGTGGTCCCCGCCGTCGATCCGGTGAGGATGATCGAGCCGTCATCCCGGAGTAGCGGCAGCGCCTTCTGGACTGTGAAGAGCGTTCCCCTGACGTTGATCCTGAAGATCCGATCGAAATGTTCTTCGGTGATTGCACCGAGAGCGGCAAAGTCGCCGCCGCCTGCGTTGGCGAAGAGAACGTCGATCGCGCCGGCTTCGGCTTTCACGACTGAGTAAAGATGATCAAGATCGACAAGATTGCCGACATCGCCCTGAATGCCTCGGGCGTTGTGGCCGTTCTCATCAACGGCCGCCCCGAGCTCCCGTTCGCGACGACCGGCCATGAACAGGCGGGCGCCCTCTTTGGCGAACCGCTTCGCCGTAGCCAGACCGATGCCGCTGGTCGCGCCCGTGATCACGGCGACCTTTCCCTCGAGCCTTCCGGTCATGCATTGTCTCCGATGGCCGCGCGAGACCAATCGTGGGCTGGGTTTGCATCCGACGTCCACGTGTCATTGGGCAATTGAAGTGGCGGCAGACGCCCACCCCACCCTGAGCCTCACACACCCTCGTAGACTAGGCGCGTGAAGAAGCCGGGATCTATTACGAAATTGCCCCATACGGCATCGAAGGCAGCGGTTGGTTTTGCGGCGACAGCATCGTCGCGCGACCGGCCTTGCTGCTTGAGCTTTGCGACGTTGTCGCGGATCGCGACCAGCATGTCGCGAAACGCTTCGAGCTCGGCCCTGTTGCTGACTGGCTTGCCGTGGCCCGGGATGATGATCGTCTTGTCGGTCGTCGCCGCGAGGTTTGCGTCGGAGGCGGCGATCATGCCGTCGATGCTGCCTCCTGTCGAATAGTCGATGAACGGATAGATGCCGTTCCAGAAGGTGTCACCGACATGGACGATATCGGCCTCGGCGAAGGTCACGGAAATGTCGCTGTCGGTGTGGGCCGGGCCATAATGTTTCAGCGCGATCGAAGCGCCGTTGAGCTGGAGCGACTTGTCGTTTGCGAAGACATCGGATGGAAGGCCGCCCGGCGGCGGCGGCAAGAAATTGTAATCCCAATCCTCGACGCGCTGAACCTGCGACAAGTATTTGTGGGTGTTCTCCTGCGCGATAATTTTGGCTCCAAGAGCATGCAACCAGGCGTTGCCATCCGCATGGTCGAAGTGCCAATGGGTGTTGATCAGATGCGTCACCGGGTCACCGGAGAGCGTAGAGAGGGCCTTCGCGATCTGTTCGCGAGAAACGCTGATTCCCGCGTCGACGAGCACCTTGCCATCAGGACCCGTCAGCACGGCGACGTTTCCTCCGGAGCCGTCGAGCACGCTGACGTTGCCGCGCAGCCTGTGCGTGACGATCGGGCCTACGGCGGCGCTGTCCTTGATCAGACTGACAATCCCACGCGCCTCGGCGAACGCCGCTCGGGGGGTGAGCCAGCCGCGGCCCACCGCGGCGGTTGCGGCCATGCAACAGAAGCAGAAACGTCGACGCGAAATCGAGTGGGATGCAACAATCATAACGACCTCACTTGGCCCGGGACGTTGTCATGGGCTGCCCTCGAGCCATCCCTGGCTCGGCCGCGTCCGTCCCGTCTGGGCGGACCGCCATCGCGGCGACTACCGCACCTCCGGCATCAGGACGTTGCGGCGAACGACCCATCGCATTGTCGACCCAATTCATCTGCGATTTCATATCGGGGGCTCCTGCGAAAGAAGCGCACAAACAGCCATACCGGAAACTTGTCGTGTGGATTTCGGCGGCAACAGTACAGTGTCCTATCGATGACCGCATTTCGACGTCCACCCGGACAACCTGACGTAACACGAGGCTAGCCGATTGCCACCTGTGCCGCTAGATCATAAGCTCGCAAACCAGCTTCTCGATTGTTGGAAAGTGCTCGATAGTGGACCGTTTGGAGTCGATGTCCGTAATCATCGCCATCTCGGAGGCAGAAAGCCTTTCGGCTGCGTCCCGCAAACTTGGAATGGCTGTCCCGACCGTCAGCCGCAGGCTCTCGGAGCTGGAAGCCCGCTTGAACACGCAGCTATTTCAGAGATCTTCGCGGCAGATAAAATTAACCGACGCAGGACGATCCTATATCGAGGCCTGCAAGCGCATTGTCGAGCAGGTCGAGGACGCCGAGCGAGAGGCGTCAGGTGAATACCGAACGCCTACCGGCGATCTTACCGTTACCTCGCCATGGGGCCTCGGGCATTTGCACTTGGTGCCGATCGCCTCCGATTTCATGGCGGAGTATCCCGACATTGGCTTGCGCCTATTGCTGACCGACCGGGTGTTGCGACCTTTGGAAGATCATATCGACGTGTCGGTTCGCATTGGGCCCCTTACGGACAGCAGTATGATTGCGGCTCGTATCGGATCGGTTCGATTGGTGGCTTGCGCCAGCCCGAAATATCTCGAGGCGCGTGGAAACCCAGAAGACCTCGAGGATCTCGTACATCATGAGTGCATAACAATCGATGACTTTGGCGCCCAGCGCACGTGGCGATTCGTAAAAGGCCAGAAAGAGATTTCCTCGCCCATACGGTCGAGATTGACTGTCAACACCTCGGAGGCGGCTGTCGAGGCGGCGGTTGCCGGAGCGGGCATAGCGCGCGTCATGTCGTACAAGATGGAAGCTGCAAGACGCTCGGGCGCGCTCACCATCGTCCTGGAAGAATTCGAGCTGGAACCGATGCCCATCCATATTGTCTATCCGGAGCGAAAGCCCATGCCGCTGAAGCTTCGCGCGTTCCTCAACTGGGTGACGCCTCGGCTCAAGGCTAGACTTGCTGGGCCTGTCAACAAATGTACGAATCGGGTCTTGAGTTTCGATTGAACTTCCGGTGGCCGGAGTCGCTCTGTGAAAATGGCCGCGGACCAAAAGAGGAAGCGGGCATCGATTTGGAAAATTATCAAAACCGCAATGACGCCGGTTCCGCTGCGAGAACGTACGTTCCTCGTCACCGCCGCGCCAATTGCGCCGGGCAGGGTCGACGGCGGCCGGTCGCGAAACGAGGCGAACCCGGCAGGGAATACCCGCACTATCCCGGCGCCGAACAAGGCGGGCAAAGCTGGGCGAACCCGCCGGCGCCTCTATCGCGCGGCGCGCGAATTTGCGAATAGGGACCCGCGGAGGACATCAACGTGAGTCACGACGAACCCGGCTTCTCGACCCTTTCGATCCACGCCGGCGCGCGGCCGGACCCGACCACCGGCGCGCGGATCACGCCGATCTACCAGACCACCGCCTTCGTGTTCGACGACGTCGATCATGCGGCCTCGCTGTTCGGCCTGCAGGCGTTCGGCAACATCTACACCCGCATCACCAATCCCACGACCGCCGCGCTCGAGGAGCGCGTCGCCGCGCTGGAGGGCGCGCCTGCGGCGCTCGGCGTCGCCTCCGGCCATGCCGCGCAGGCGGTGGCGTTCCACGCGCTGATGCAGCCCGGCGACGAATTCGTCGCTTCGACCAAGCTCTACGGCGGCTCGATCAACCAGTTCAACCACGCCTTCAAGAACTTCGACTGGCGGGTGAAATGGGCCGACCCGGACGATCCGGACGCGTTTCGCGCGGCGCTCTCCGACAAGACCAAGGCCGTGTTCATCGAGTCGATCGCCAATCCGGGTGGGGTCGTCACCGATATCGAGGCGATCGCCAAGATCGCCAAAGAGGCGAAGGTTCCTCTGATCGTCGACAATACGCTCGCGACGCCCTATTTGATCCGCCCCGCCGAATACGGCGCCGACATCATCGTGCATTCGGCGACCAAATATTTGTGCGGGCACGGCAATTCGATGGGCGGCGTGATCGTCGACTGCGGTTCGTTCGAATGGATGGGAGATGCGCGCTATCCCATGCTCTCGGCGCCCCGGCCCGAATACGGCGGCATGATCCTCGCCGAAACCTTCGGCAATTTCGCCTTCGCGATCGCCTGCCGCGTGCTGTCGTTGCGCGATCTCGGCCCCGCGATCTCGCCGTTCAATTCGTTCCTGATCCTGAACGGGATCGAGACGCTCTCGCTGCGCATGCAGCGCCACAGCGACAACGCCCTCATAGTCGCGCGGCATCTGAGCTGCCACGAAAAGGTGAGCTGGGTCTCCTACGCCGGCCTCGAGGGCAATCGCTATCACGAGCTGGCGAAGCGATACTGCCCGCGTGGCGCCGGCGGCGTCTTCACCTTCGGTCTGAAGGGCGGCTACGACGCCGGCATCGCGCTGGTGAAGAAGCTGCAACTGTTCTCCCACGTCGCCAACATCGGCGACACCCGGTCGCTGGTGATCCACCCGGCGTCGACCACGCACCGCCAACTCACCGACGCACAGAAGACGGCGGCCGGCGCGGGGCCGGACGTGGTGCGGCTGTCGATCGGGCTGGAGGACGTCGAGGATTTGATCGGGGATCTGGATCAGGCGTTGGCGTGAGGCGCGACGCGCAACGCTCTGATCTGCGGTCGTCCAAATTATCGCGAGCTTGGTCGAGATAGTCTGCGGCCACGTTCACAAATCTACGCTGTCGCGTCTGACTTCACCGATAACTGCAGTCCGCTCTTGATAAGACTCCTCACCACAGGCGAGTCCCCACGCTTGTGGACGCGCACGTCGAGGATCCCAGAAAACCGCAACCGCGGCCGCCGGTCGCTACTCTTTTAGCTGCTTGTCGAGCAATCCCCGCACCTCGGCGTCCGCCGTTCCGAAATAGCGATTCTTCGCGCCCAACGTGTCCGAGGACAATTCGCCGAAGGCTTCGCCGCCGCCTTTCGCGAGGAGAAACGCGACGAAATTGCCGGCGCAATCGTGCGGCTTGCAAACCGATCCGTACAAGAAGACGCGACCGTGTACGGACACCGTGTCCAGGGGACCGGCGGCGCCGTCCAACCGAAAAATCCAGGGCTCCCTTCTGAAATCGGATGGAACGAGGGACTGCCAGGCACGCATGCTCGCCGGGCATTTCTTTGCGACGTCGAACGGATATTCCTCAGCGAGCGTGCCACGCGGAAATCAAGGAAACGATGAACCCCGCCGCCGCCACGTTCCGTACGTTCGCCATGGTTCCTCCCGCTTCTCCACCGTCCCGTTCGGCCTCCCGCCAGCATAATCAACCTCGATTCATGCGCCAACAGGAAGCGGGAGCAGCGCCGCATCGGCGCCTCGTTCCGCCCTCGTCGCTCCCGCATGCGCCATCGCCATTCCGAACAAGATCAACGCGAGCGCCTGGTGCGCCAGGGCCAAGCCGATCGGTGCGACGAAGAGCAGCGTGACCACGCCCAGCGCCGCCTGCGCCAGCGCGAGCGCGGCCAGCGCCGACGCTCGCCGTGCGAGCGCCGTTCCCGGCGCGGCGCGCCACGCGAAATACGCCAGCGCGAGCGCATAGGCTACGACGCCATAGGCGACGATCCGATGATCGAACTGAGCGGTCGTCACATCGTCGACGATCGAGCGCGGCCATGGCGACAGCCCAAACGCTCCGTTGGGAATCCAACGCCCGTCCATCAGCGGCCAGCTGTTGTAGACGAGCCCGGCGCGCAGGCCGGCGACGAGCGCCCCAAGTCCCAATTGAACGAAGACCAGCGCCGCGAAGCGGGTTGCGGCCAACCCCAAGCGCGCGGACGCCCCGTTCGGCCGACGCTGTCGGAGGCCGACGCCCGCGTAGATCAGCACGCCAAACGTCGCGGCCGCGATCAAGAGATGCATCGCCAGCCGCTCCTGCGCGACCTCCGTGCGCTCGCTCAGGCCCGAGGAGACCATCCACCAGCCGACGATCGGCTCGAGCGCGAGCAGGCCGGTCGCGATCGCGACCTGCCGCCCGACGGCGCCCTTCAGCCGCCCGCTCAGCCAGAACCACAGCGCCGGCGCGACGAACGCCGCGCCGATGATCCGCGCCAGCAGGCGATGGCTCCATTCCCACCAGAAGATGGTCTTGAAGCCTTCGAGCGTCATGTCCGGATTGAGCTCGGCGAATTGCGGTATCTGTTGGTAGCGCGCGAATTCGTCGCGCCAGTCGGCGTCCGAGAGCGGCGGGATCACGCCGGTCACAGGCTTCCATTGCGTGATCGAAAGACCGGATTCGGTGAGGCGCGTCGCGCCGCCGACCAGCACCATGGCGAAGATCAGCGCCGCGACCGCGAACAGCCAGACGCGAACGCCCGAGGCGTTGCGGGCCGGGGCGTCGACGCGCGCGGCTCGAGATGTCGTTCCTTGCAAAATCATTTGCGGGCCCCTGGCTTTCGTCGAGGCGCGAGGCTAGGCATAATCGCTCGGGCGGCCCCCGACAATTCGCCCCGCGCTTTCAGGTAAGACCGCATGTCCCCGCGTTTCCGCAAGCTTCTGGGCGCTTTTGTGATGATCGCCTTCGTGCTGGTCTATGCCCTGGTCGCGATGGCGGTGGCGGATTCGCGGCCGATGCACCAGGCGCCGGCTTATCTGCAGACCCTCCTCTACATCGTGCTGGGTCTCGCGTGGGTGCTGCCCCTGATGCCGCTGATCCGCTGGATGGAGGGCGGCGGCCGCCGCGCCTGAGGGCGCTGCGGCGTATAGAGCGGCGGTACGCGCACAGGGCATATTCTGCGCGCGTTTGCGAAATTGTAGCCGCGCGCGCTGAGCGCGGCCTTCGGAGCGCCTCATTCTCCGAACTCGCGCAGCGAAGCGGTCCGGCTGGGCGTGGATAGGATTCGTCTTGTACATGTTGGCTCGGCCAGTTCAGTCGCGCAAATTTCATCGCTTCGGCTCTGCCCTTTCTTTTTGGCGTCAAACTGACATATGACGGTCTGCACGGCCTCGCTGCGTAAAGGGAGCCTTAACTCGACCGAGGCACTACAGACGAGGCGTGGGGCAAGACGAGATCATGAGCGTTGAGAATGCGGCCTCGGTCGGCGCAGGGCGGGGCCTCGAGCGTCAAATCCCGCTCTTTGTGGCGATCGGCGCGTTCGGTTATATCGTAGACGCCAGCGTGACCTATCTGCTCGCGCGAAGGTTCGGCATCGACCCCTTTTTGGCGCGTCCGCCGGCTTTCGCACTCGCCACGGTGCTGAACTTCACCCTCAACCGCGCCTTGACATTTTCACACTCGAAATCGGCGCTTCTGCCGGCTTTTGTCCGCTACGTCATGGTTTGTGGAGCGGGGTTGGCGGTCAACTACTCGGTTTATGCGCTCTGCGTCGTGATGGCGCCTTCGGTCGGCCTCTCGGCGACCCCGGGAATGTTGCCGCTGTTCGTGGCTTGCGGCTCGGGCGTGGCGATGTTCGTCACTTTCTTCGGGTTCCGGTTTTTCGCGTTCCGCGTGTGACGGAAGGCCGAGGCGCTCATGCTCCCTTCCCCCATCGCGGGGCCTTTCGCCGCGTGTCGAACGCTCGGAGCCAACTCGCCTTGCTCGATCCAACTTGCAGCGGCCCTTCGGGCCGCCTTCGCCCGCGAGCGGGCAAGGGCTACACGCCCAATTGACTTGCTTCCTGATCGCCCTACCGCTGCATCTGGATCAGTTTGTCCATCGGTATCATGTTCGCGCTCAGGTTCGCCATGATGATCATGGAGCCGAAGACGACGAGCCCAACGACGAAGCATCCGAAGGCGAGCGCGAGGAAGTTGTTGGTCTGGTCCGGCGCGGTGGAAATGTGCAGGAAAAACACGAGGTGCACGCCCATCTGACCGATCGCGAGGACGCCGAGTAGAATCGGGATGCCGGGATGCCACACCTCTTGCGTCTGCGCCGCCCAGAATGAGGCGAGGGTGAGCACGATGGCGAAGCCGAGCCCCGTCACATATCGCGTCAGGCCTTCGCGGCCGCCCCGCTCCTCCGCCGGTGCTCGATCCCGCACCGACTCTTGTGCGATGCCATGCTCGGCCATCAGTGGGCTCCCAGGTAGACGATCGTAAACACGCCGATCCAGACGATGTCGAGCGCGTGCCAGAACAAGGCGAAGCAGAACAGCCGGCGAACCACCATGGGTCGAAAGCCGAGCGTCGCGATCTGCGCCATCATCGTCAGGAGCCACAACAGGCCCAGTGTCACGTGCAATCCGTGCGTCCCGACGAGCGCGAAAAAGGCCGACAGGAAGGCGCTACGCGACGGACCGGCGCCGATGTCGACCATTCGCGTGAATTCCGACACTTCGAGCCCGATGAAGGCGGCCCCCAGTAGAAAAGTGACGACCGCCCCGACGAAGGCCCCCACCCCGCTTCGCCGTTCGATCGCTATGGAGAAGAGGCCGCAGGTGAAACTGGACGCCAGCAGGCAGGCCGTCTCGATGAAGACGTAGCGGCGGTCGAACAGCTCGACGCCCGACGGTCCCCCGGCGGTCTGGCCGGAAAGCACGGCGTAGGCGGCGAACAGCGCGGAGAAGACAATGATATCGCTGAGAATAAACAACCAGAAGCCGTATCCCACCACGACGTCGGTGGCGGCAGGCCCACGTAGCGAAATGGGAATGACCACGTCTCCCGTGGTCGCCTCCTCGGCGAGGGCGGCGTCGGCGACGGCGCTCACGACGCCACTCGCGGGCCGCCTGCGGCCCCCATGAGAGTCTCGACGGGTATTTCGACCTCGCCGTGTACGCGCCAGCCATGCACCAGCGTTGTGACGAATATGCCGATCAGGCCCAAGACCGCCATCCACCAGATGTGCCAGATCAACGCGAAGCCGCCCACGGTCGCGAAGAACGCGATCACAAATCCGATCGGGCTGTTTTTCGGCATCTCGATCGGCTCTACGCGGGGGTTCGCGGCGCGCTCGGACTTGGCCCGCTTCTTCATCGCCCACCAGGCGTCGTCGCTCTCGATATGCGGCAGCACCGCGAAATTCCAGGGCGGCGGCGGCGAAGTCGTGGACCATTCGAGCGTGCGGCCGCCCCAGGGGTCGCCCGTGACATCACGTCGCTGATCCCGCGTTTGGATGCTGACGACGAGTTGCATGATCGTCAGCACGATGCCCGCGAGGATGACAAGCGCCCCGACAAACGCGAAGAGCATCAGCGGTTGCCATCCCGTTTCGGCGTAATGCTGCATTCGTCGCGTGGCGCCCATCAGCCCCAACGCGTAGAGCGGCATGAACGCGAGATAGAAACCGACGAACCAGCACCAGAAGGACGCCTTGCCGAGTCGTTCGTCCAACGTGAAGCCGAAAGCCTTCGGGAACCAGTAATTGTAACCCGCGAAGGCGCCGAACACCACCCCGCCGATGATCACGTTGTGAAAATGCGCGACCAGGAACAAGCTGTTATGCAGCACGAAGTCCGCCGGCGGCGCCGCCAGCAGCACGCCGGTCATGCCGCCGATGACGAAGGTGATCATGAAGCCGAGCGCCCAATGGACCGGCACGGAAAAGCGGATGCGACCGCCGTACATCGTGAACAGCCAGTTGAATACCTTCACGCCGGTCGGCACCGCGATGATCATCGTCGCGACGCCGAAGAAGCCGTTGACGTCGGCGCCTGCGCCCATCGTGAAGAAATGATGCAGCCACACCAGGAACGAGATCATGCAGATCGCCATCGTCGCGATGATCATCGAATGGCGACCGAACAGAGGTTTGCCCGAGAACGTAGCTATGACCTCGGAGAAGACTCCGAACGCCGGCAGAACCAGGATGTAAACCTCGGGGTGGCCCCAGGCCCAGATCAGGTTGACGTACATCATCGCGTTGCCGCCAAGTTCGTTGGTGAAGAAGTGGAACCCGAGATAGCGGTCCAGCAACAGCATCGCTAATGTCGCGGTAAGGATCGGGAACGCGGCGATGATCAGGAGATTGGCGGCGAGCGCGGTCCAGCAGAAAATCGGCATCCGAGAATAGCCCATGCCCGGCGCCCGCAGCTTCAGGATCGTCGTCGTGAGATTGATGCCGGTCAGCAGGGTTCCCGCTCCCGAGATCTGTAGCGACCAGAGATAGTAGTCGACGCCGACTCCGGGTGAATAGGCGAGTTCCGACAGCGGGGGATATGCGAGCCAGCCGGTCTTCGAGAATTCGCCGATCACCAGCGACATGTTGACGAGCAGAACGCCCGCGGCGGTGAGCCAGAAGCCCACCGAATTCAGCACGGGAAAGGCGACGTCGCGGACTCCGAGCTGCAGCGGCAAGACGAAATTCATGAGGCCGATCATGAAGGTCATCGCCACGAAGAAGATCATGATCGTGCCGTGGGCCGAGAAAATCTGGTCGTAATGTTCGGGCGGCAGATAGCCTTGCGCTCCTCCGGCCGCGATCGCCTGTTGCGACCGCATCATGATCGCGTCGACGAAACCGCGCAGCAGCATCACCAGCGCGAGCACGACATACATCACGCCGATCCGCTTGTGGTCGACGCTGGTGATCCATTCGCTCCAGAGATAGGGAAGCCAGCCCTTTACGAGCACGAGCGCCAGAACCCCCACGATCACGACGACCACAAGACCCGCGGCGGCCAATGGGATCGGCTGATCGAACGGAATGGCCGCCCAGGTGAGTTTGCCCAGCATGTCAGTTCCCCAGACGCGGCGCGGAACAGATCTTCTGCCCTGCGTCGGCCGTTTTGAGCGTGGGCGGGTCGGCCATGACCAACCCCTCGAACAATCCGGGCGCGACGTCGCCGAACGTCATCGGCGCCACGGCCGAGCTGGGTCGCGCCAGCTGGCCGTAACTTTCGGCGTCGAGCTTGCCCCCGCCCGAGCGCGTCGTCTGGAGCCAATCGTCAAAGCCCTTCTGATCGGTCGCCACCAGGTCGAAACGCATGTCGGCGAACCCATCGCCGCTGAACTGCGCGGAGAGGCCCGGATAGGTCCCGGGCCGATCGGCCAGCAGGTTCAGGTGTGTGGCCATTCCGGACATCGCGTAGATCATGCTGCCGAGCTGCGGCACGAAAAAGCTGTTCATCACGGTCGCCGAAGTGATCCGGAAGCTTATGGGCGCGCCCGCCGGGACTACGAGCCGGTTGACGCTGGCGACATGCTGGTCCGGGTAGATGAACAGCCATTTCCAGTCCATCGATACGACCTGGACATTGACCGTCGGGACATTCGACGGGATCGGGACGTGCGGATCGAGATCATGTGATCCCAGCCAGGCGATTCCGCCGAGAAATCCGACGATGAGCGTCGGGATCGACCAGACCACCACCTCGATGCGTCCCGAGTAGGACCAGTCCGGTAGATGAATCGCCTTTTCATTGCCGGCCCGGAACCACCATGCGAACGCCAGGGTCAGCACGATCACCGGCACGACCACGGCGAGCATGATAGTCGTGGAATCGAGCAGAATCGTCCGCGCTGCCTCCGCTATCGGGCCTTGCGGATCGAGCACCCCGGTCTGCCATGGCCACGCAGCTTGCATGACGTGCCCCTCAGTGATGCGAAGACAGGCGAGGAAATAAGAGCGGATACCAGACTTACCAGAGCATGACCTGAATTTGTTCGCAAGCGGTCTCGCCGCGCCGCGCATCCACGTCTCGCCGGTAGACGTGAACGCGGGACGGCCCGGTGGGTCCGGCAGCCGTTTTCCGCTGATCGGACTCGACGCCTCCAGGGGCGATTTCGAGCACGTCAGATCGGCATCACGACCGGCGCGTTATTCGGAAACTTTGCAATGTCCTCCAGCGACAGGTTGAAGTGGGCGGCAACCACTGCCGGCGGCGTGTGGGTGAGCCAGTCGGAAAGCGAAATATCCTGGTACGAGTCGGCTTTGAAGATCTCCAGGAATACAAGATCCGTATCACCGAGATTCTTGATGTAATGACCATAATTTGCTTTTACATAGCCGATGTCGCCGGCGCCGAAATTGTTCGTCACTGCCTTCGGCCCAGTGTTGAACACCGTCATCTGCGCAAACCCTTTGACGTAGTATTGCCACTCGTCAGCGTTCGGGTGCCAATGCATTTCTCGCATGCCGCCGGGGTGGACGGTGACGAGCGCCGCTGCGATTGTAGTCGAAGCCTTGAAATTATGACTGTCCGCGATCTGGACGGCGCCGCCCCTGGTCTGCTTGGCGACAGGGCCGCCCGCGAGGGAGTAGATGAAGGGGTTCGGCGGGGGGCCGTTCGGGTTCTTGACTGCGTCCTGAGCCGCTGCGAGCGGGCCGGGCACAGCGCTTTGAAAAATCCAAAGGTCGTGGGTGAAAATCTTGCTGAATGTCTCGGCGGGCACGCCGAAGTTTAAAGCCAGAACATCGGGCGGCGTGTGAGCGACCCAATCCGTCACCAGCAGGGTATTGAATTCTGATTGTTCGCCGTTGTCGAACGCGAGGAGGAACTCGGCGCCGTCCGGACCCAGACCCTGCAACGAGTGCGGGAATCCGACCGGGAAGTACCAGACGTCGCCCTCCTTCACGTCAGCGACGAAGGCCCGGCCTTCCGGGTCGAGCACGGTGACGCGGCAATTGCCGTAGGTCATGAAGCCCCACTCGGCGGCCTGATGCCAGTGCAATTCCCGGATGCCGCCGGCATCGAGACGCATGTTCACGCCGGAGATGGAGGTGGAAACCTGGAAGTCGGCCTGGGTGACCTGTCGGGCCCAGCCGCCGTCCTGGATGCGGCGCGGCGCGTTGTTGAACGAGGCCCAGAACTCCGGAAGGCCTCCCACATCGGTCGCGGGCGGGGTGAAGGCCGCTCGGAATTGCCCCGTCAGCGCCGGGTTCTGCGGTCCCGGATCGACGGCGCTGCGCGGGTTGCCTTGCGTGTTCACGATGCCCTGGGGCGGCTCGTCCGGGTTGCCGAAGCTCGCGGCGCTTGCACGCGTTGCGAAAGCGCCGACGCCAGCGGCGGCGCCTGCGGCGAGGATCTTACGTCGGGATACTGACATTTTCGGATCTCCAATTGTCGCGCGGAGGACAGAGCGAATGATCGGCCTCGCGACGCGTTCCAGGACGGAATCTGGGTCGCCGCCCTTGCAGCGGAAAGCTGACTTCGAGGCTAACGACCCGCAACAAGGAGATAGGGAGACGGGGAGCCCAACTCCAATGCGGAGCGCTCACTTCGAGATGCCGGCGCCGCGTTCGGAGTTAGGGGACGGCGCGAAATGAATGCTTCAATCCAGGGGTCCAGGTCTCTGAGATTCGATTTTTGGCTTACGCCTGCCGACGAACCGAGATCCCTGCTAACAGGGAAAAAAGCAGGGAATTTCGCCGATTCAGCCGTTTTCTGTCAAAATCCGTCTCGAAAACATCTGTGAATACAGCTATTTGCGCGATGAGTTCCCTGCGCGACAGAACAGGGAATTAATTCGCGACAACAGGGAAGCAATTCCGCCTTATCAGGCCGGAACAGGGAATT
>Ga0209773_10000449_pt1 | contig 13438 bp, 10 predicted proteins | sample BogFormECP14_OM1_FD_188244 | JGI IMG/M metagenome (GOLD analysis project Ga0209773, IMG submission 188244) | Bog forest soil microbial communities from Calvert Island, British Columbia, Canada - ECP14_OM1 (SPAdes) (version 2) | ecosystem: Environmental > Aquatic > Freshwater > Wetlands > Bog ... | reverse complement strand
GTCTGGTCCAGTTCGGCGGCCGGGCGTTGGCGTCTCTGCGGCTGGAGAAGAGCTTCGGCACGTGGGCGCGCGAATATCGGCCGATCTACGGTCCTTACGAGGCGGGGCTCGGGCGTTTCGTCGATCTTCGCAAGAACGATTTCGTCGGCCGTGAGGCGGCCGCTTTGGAGAAGCAGTCCGGCGGCAAGCTGCGGCTGGCGACCCTCGCGGTCGAGGCGGACGACGCCGACGCGATCGGCGACGAGCCGGTCTGGCGCGACGGCCGCGTCGTCGGCTGGGTCACCTCGGGCGGCTACGGGCACTGCGTTGGCAAGTCGCTCGCGATGGGCTATATCGAGAAAGAGCACGCGGCGGCGGAGGCGGGCTTCGAGATCGAAATCATCGGCGAACGGCGGCCTGCCGTGCGGCTCGCCGCTCCTGCTTATGATCCGGCTGGGGCGACGATGCGGTCTTAGACCCTTGCGATACTGTGCAATTCGGTACGAACCGTCAATCGTGGTGTCGGTGTCCCGCAACACGCTCTCGAAATCCTGCCCGTCGTAAAACACGCCGTGGATGGCGACGATCAGGCTTGAGGCGTCGACCGAGAAGGCTATCTTGGGGCTTCGGGCACTTCCCTTGGTCCGCAGGTTTGGCCGTACGTCTTCGCGCTTCGTTCCCCCGTCCGGGAATGTCGCGAGGGACGCGCAGTTGGAGACGATCCCGCCGACATATCGGTTTTCCAGATTGCGGCTGACCTTAGCGTCAGGGCGTGTGTCCGTCAGTCGAACGTGATCCATGAACGACAACATTAGCGGTCGCCTTGGCTATAGGTGCAAACGGGGCCGCTGCATTCTCATAAAGGTCGAAAAGGTGCTAATATGGGCGCGGAAACGCGGGTCACGGCAGGAAGAAATCCATGAACAAACCGCTCCTGGTCTACGATGTTGGTCTATTCGACGGGACCGACACGGAATATTATTTATACTGCGGCTTTATCGTCGTTGCGATCGACGCTAATCCGGTGATGATCGAAAATGCGCGAGCACGCTTTGCGCAAGAATTGAATAACAAGCGTCTGTTTCTTGTCAATGCCGGCATTGCCGATGGCGCGGGCGAAATCACATTCTGGATTTCCGATGAGGGGCCGTGGAGCTCGTTCGACCGCAAGATTGCTGCGCGCTCTGGGACTAAACATCACGCCGTGACCATCCCGATCGTGCCGTTCGTCGAAATTCTCAAGACCTACGGCGTGCCCCATTACCTCAAGATTGATATTGAAGGAAATGACCACGTTTGCGTCAGCGCGCTCAAGAAATCGGAGCGTTTGCCACCCTATATTTCGGTTGAGTCTGTATGCTTTGGCGAAGATGACAAGCCGTCCGACGCGGACGTACTGGCAATGCTGCACTTACTGCATGACGTCGGATACCGCCGTTTCAAACTTCTTAATCAGCGCACTCGGACAGCGGCTCGGATGGGATTTATTGCTAATACTCAAGCTCGGCTTACCAGCAGTTTGGCGAACGGCCGTCTCAGTTCTCTTGGGCTTTCTGGACTAGTAAGGCCTTTGACCGACGCGGCGCGAATTGAGAGGGACACAGGGTATCATTTTACAGTCGGATCCAGCGGTCCGTTGGCTAGCGACATTCCAGGGCCGTGGATGAGTGTCGATCAGGCGAGTGCCGTTTATGTTCGCGAGCGTCGCCGCTATTTCGCGACTGGGTCAAGCCCGCAGTATACATTCTGGTACGATTGGCATGCGACCATTTGATTTGAATGACGGGGAAGCCGTCGCGGCTTGATACTGCAACGCATATGGCTATGGACGCGAACTATTCCCGAGCGCGGTCCGGCGATCACTAGCGGTTCGGCGGTCCCGATTCGGACCTCCCCACCAAGTTTTCCGCCGTCGTCTCTCCCCTCGCGTCCGCTATGTCAGTATACAGCTTGGCGAGCTGCCGCTCCGCGCGGCGTGAAGATGACGGTGTACTTTTGCATCAGGTCCCGGCTTTGGCCACGCGTTTGCGATAGGAAGCGCGCAGACGCGCCATGATTTCGTTGGCCGGGATGCCTGAACTCGGATCGTTCGCAAATTGGTCATAGCTCTTTGCGACCTCGCCGTGCAGCCAGCCTTCGGCGGCCATATCGCGCGCTTGTAGCGCGCGGAGGCCGTCGCGGATCACTTCGCTCTTGCTCGAATATTCGCCGGAGGCGACCTTGGTCTTGATCATCGCCGCCATCTCGTGACGGAGTGTGATGCTTATCGGTCGGGTGTTTCGCATCGCTGGTGCCCTTGCGCCTGTGACCGTCGTAACTAGTGTAGGATTAAGTCATACAAGTTTTTGAAACGGTAGGCGGGGCGGCAGGAATTACGCAGCACCCACAGTGCTCCCCTGACCGCATTGACATTTTCACGACCGTCGTCGCCAATTGATCCCGGCGCGAAGTTTGCATCTGGCGCGTGCGCCCGCCTCACGACGCGATCGGGAACACTCGCCCTTGGCAATTCTTGTCGGCCTCCATCACCTCACTCATTACATATATGACCGCCCCATCGCCCTGGGGCCGCAATCGATCCGGCTTCGCCCCGCTCCGCATTGCCGCACCCGCGTGCCCAGTTATTCGCTCGAGGTCACGCCGGCCCAGCATTTCGTGAACTGGCAGCAGGATCCGCACGGTAACTGGCTGGCGCGCTTCGTGTTTCCGGAGAAGACCAGCGAGTTCAAGATCGAGGTCGATCTGACGGCCGAACTTGCCGTCATCAATCCGTTCGACTTTTTCATCGAGCCCTACGCCGAGGAATTCCCGTTCGTCTACACCGACGAGCTCAAGACCGAACTCGCGGCCTATCTGACGCCAGAATCCACCGGCCCGCTGCTGCAGAAATACATGACCGACATCGCGGGGCGGCGTGACCGCACGATCGATTTTCTCGTCGCGCTCAACGCCGAACTCCAGCGCATGGTGCGGTATGTCATCCGCCTGGAATCGGGCGTGCAAGAGCCGGACGAAACGCTGGCGCTGCGTTCGGGTTCCTGCCGTGACTCGGCCTGGCTCCTGGTGCAGATTCTGCGCCGGCTCGGCCTCGCGGCGCGGTTCGTCTCCGGCTATCTCATCCAGCTGAAGGCAGACGTCGACCCGATCGAGGGGCCGATGGGGACCGACAAGGATTTCACCGATCTCCACGCCTGGGCGGAGGTCTATCTTCCCGGCGCCGGATGGATCGGCATGGACGCGACCTCCGGCCTGTTCTGCGGCGAGGGCCATTTGCCGCTCTGCGCGACGCCGCATTTCCGCTCGGCGGCTCCGATTACCGGCATGGTCGAACCCGCCGGCGTCACTTTCGGTTTCGAGATGGACGTGAAGCGGCTACGCGAGACGCCTCGCGTCACGCTCCCTTTCACCGATGTTGCCTGGGGCGCGCTCGACGCGCTCGGGGAAGCGGTCGATCGAGATTTGCAGGCCCAGGACATGCGCCTGACGATGGGCGGCGAGCCGACCTTCGTTTCGATCGACGATTACGACGCTCCGGAATGGAACACCGGCGCCGTCGGCGGCACGAAAGAGTCGCGCGCGCAGGATTTGATCCGGCGGCTCCACGAACGCTTCGCGCCGGGCGGTTTCCTGCATTTCGGCCAGGGCAAATGGTATCCCGGCGAGAGTCTGCCACGCTGGGTGTTCTCGCTCTATTGGCGCAAGGACGGGCAACCGATCTGGGGGGCGCCGGAGCTGATCGCCGACAGCGAAGTCAAGGGCAAGGCGACGGAGGCCGACGCCGAGCGACTGGCGGGCGAGATCGCCACGCGGCTAGGCCTGGAAACGGATTACGTGATGCCCGCCTTCGAGGACGCGCCCTACTGGCTGCTGAAGGAACAGGCGTTGCCCGTCAACGTCGACCCGCTCGACCCCAAAATCGACGACCCGGAGGAGCGCGCGCGCATGGTGCGCACGTTCGATCGCGGACTATCGCGTCCGACCGGCTTCGTGCTTCCTGTCCAGCGCTGGAATGCCGAGGCAAAGCCCGCCTGGCGCAGCGAGCACTGGCCGCTGCGGCGCGGCCGGCTGTTCCTCATTCCCGGCGACTCGCCGGTCGGCCTTCGGCTGCCGATGAAGACGCTACCCTATGTGAAGCCGAAGGACTTCCCCTTCCTGCATGAGCAGGACCCGCTGGAGCCGCGTGGACCGCTGCCCGCGCCGATCCAGTTTCGGCAGATCGACAACACTCCCCCGCCGGGCGTCGATGCACAAGAACTGAGCGAACAGTTCGCCGCCGAAGGCGCCGTCCGCACCGCGCTCTCGGTCGAGCTGCGCGACGGCGTGCTCTGCGTCTTCATGCCGCCGACGCCTCGCCTGGAGGATTATCTCGAACTGCTCGGCACGGTCGAGGCGATCGCGCGCGACCGCGGTCAGCCCGTGCGCATCGAGGGCTACCCGCCGCCGCACGATCCGCGCATCGACGTGATCAAGGTGACGCCCGATCCCGGCGTGATCGAGGTCAACGTGCATCCCGCCGCGTCCTGGCGCCAGGCCGTCGCGACGACGACCGCGCTCTACGAGGAGGCGCGGCTGGCGCGGCTCGGAACCGACAAGTTCCTGGCGGACGGGCGCCATACTGGCACGGGCGGCGGCAACCATGTCGTGGTCGGCGGGGCGACGCCGGCCGACTCGCCGTTCCTGCGCCGGCCCGATCTGCTCGCGAGCCTCGTGCTCTATTGGCAGCGCCATCCCTCACTCTCGTATCTGTTCTCCGGTCTGTTCATCGGCCCGACGAGCCAGGCGCCGCGGATGGACGAAGCGCGCGACGACCAGCTCTATGAGTTCGAGATCGCGCTTTCGCAGACCCCCGCGGCTGGCGTCGCCGCGCCGCTGTGGGTGGTCGACCGTCTGTTCCGCAATCTGTTGACCGACGTGACTGGCAATACCCATCGCGCCGAAATCTGCATCGACAAGCTCTACTCGCCCGACAGCGCGACGGGCCGGCTCGGCCTCGTCGAGTTCCGCTCGTTCGAAATGCCGCCCGATGCACGCATGAGTCTGGCCCAGCAGTTACTGGTGCGCGCGCTGCTCGCCTGGTTCTGGCGCGAACCGCAGAAGGGCGCGCCGGCGCGCTGGGGCACCAACCTGCACGACCGATTCATGCTGCCGCATTTCGTTTGGGAGGACTTTCTCGGGGTGCTCGCCGATCTCGCGAGCGCCGGCTATGCTGTCGATCCCCTCTGGTTCGAGGCGCAGCGCGAATTCCGCTTTCCGCTGTGCGGCCGTGTCGAGCGTGGCGGCGTCGACCTGGAAATTCGCGCCGCGCTGGAGCCCTGGCACGTGCTGGGCGAGGAGACGACCGCGGGCGGCACGGCGCGCTATGTCGATTCTTCCGTCGAACGCCTCCAGGTCAAGGCTAAGGGCCTGGTGGCGGGACGTCATGTTCTCACGTGCAACGGACGCAAATTGCCGATGACGGCCACCGGCACCGTCGGCGAGGCGGTCGCCGGCGTGCGCTACAAGGCGTGGCAGCCGTACTCGGGTCTGCATCCAACGATCCCGCCGCAAGCGCCGCTGACTTTCGATGTGCTCGATGCCTGGAGCGGCCGCTCGCTCGGCGGCTGTGTCTACCACGTCTCACACCCCGGCGGCCGCGCCTATGACACTTCGCCGGTCAACGCCTACGAGGCCGAGGCCCGGCGGCTCGCGCGCTTCCAGGACTACGGGCATACGGCGGGGACGGTGACGATCCCGCCTGACGAGGCGACCGCGGAGTTTCCGCTGACGCTGGATTTGAGGCGAGGGACGACGCCTGGTCGCCCGAGCGTTCCCAAGCCCGGATAATTCGTGGCGACGAGCGCCGGCCAGCGGACCGTTCCTTGCCAATCGGGGTGTATCTGACTAAAGTCAGAGAATGGATCGAACGCAAATCCAGCGGGTTCGCCGGTTCAACCGCGTGGTCACCCAGCGGGTCGGCGCCCTGCAGGACGGGTATCTCAGCCGCGGCCGTCCGTTGGGCGAAGCGCGATTGATCTTCGAAATCGGCGTGGACGGCGCCGACGCGAGCTCGCTTCGGGGCAGGCTCGGTCTGGATTCGGGTTATCTCAGCCGGCTCCTGCGTTCGCTGGACGCGCAGGGCTTGGTGACTGTCGAAAAAAAGGCCGGGGACGCGCGCAGGCGACGCGTGTCCCTGACCCGGAAGGGGCGCGTGGAGCTTTCGAGCTATGAAAAGCTCTCCGACGAGCTCGCGGCCTCGATTCTGGAGCCGCTCGACCCGGCGCGGCGCGACCGGCTGATCATGGCGATGGGCGAGGTGGAGCGGCTGCTGCGGGCCGCTTCGGTGGAGATCGTCGCCGTGGCGACGGGCGCCGCCGAGGCTCGCTGGTGCCTCGGCGAGTACTTCCGCGAGCTCGCATCGCGCTTCGAGGAAGGCTTCGACCCATCGAGAGACAAGACCGGAGAGATGAGCGAAATGACCCCGCCTGCGGGCATTTTCATACTCGCACGTCTGGAAGGCGATCCGGTCGGCTGCGGCGGCCTCAAGCGGATCGAAGAGACCACGGGCGAGATCAAGCGCGTTTGGACTGCGCCCTCAGCCCGAGGGCTCGGCGTCGCGCGCAAGATCGTGCGAAGGCTCGAGGCCGCCGCTCGCGACATGGGCCTGAAAGGAGTTCGCCTCGACACCAACCGCGCGCTGACGGAAGCCCAAGCGCTATATCGCGCAGAAGGATATCGGGAAGTCGAGCGCTTCGGCGACAACCCTTACGCGCATCATTGGTTCGCAAAAGAATTGTAGCCGGCGTCGCGCTCACGGCGCCGGCCTGATTCCCTGTTCTCGCGCGCGCTCGACCAGCAGCTTCGCGTCCTCCGGCAACAGATAGCGCTTAGCCACGAGATCGGCGGCGGCCTTCTCGAACGCGGCGACATAGGTCCCTATCGTCGGATAGCGCTCCTCGATCGAGAGCCTGGGATCGCCTGCCGCGAGGCGCTCCGCGCGGGTCGCTGCGAACGGGATGAAGCTGCCTTGCAGGTTGCAGAGTCCGTTTTCGAAGCGATCCTTACGACCGAGATTCCAGCCGGTATAGGTCCCGATCGGCGTCTGCAGGAATGCCGATCTCAGCCCGCCGATATCGTTCCCGTCGGCGTCGACCTGCATTTCCAGCACGCCGTAACTTCCCGAACGCACCAGCGGCGGCTCGCGCGCGATGATCCCGCTCGAATCCCCTGGCCGATAGAGCGGCCCGAAATCCAGTGGGTGCAGCGTGTCGTAGGTGCGCAGCGGCGACGTCGCGGGACGCTCCACGCCGCCGTAGGTATTGGCGGGAATTTCCGGAAAGCGCACCTGGTCTGGCGCGACGAGCGTCCCATCCGAGACATGCGGCGTCGCGCTGTCTGGGGGCGCCTCGTTGTCGCGCACCCAGGCCGTCAGCGCGGTCAGCAGCGCGCGCATCGTCCAGAGCTGCGGATTAGGGTTCGGTTGCTGCTGACAATTGCCGAACGGCGGGCGCGTCGCAAGGGGAAGCGGCGCCGGGCCGTGCTGCGTACTCGCCATGATGAAGGTGCGCACATTGGGCGGGTCCGCGAAATCGCGCTGACCGAGCGGGTCGGTCAGCCCGAGCGACTGGCGCCCCTCCCACATCTCGAGCGCTGTTGCGACGTGGAACAGCAGAGGGCAGGTGTCGGTCGCCGCGCAGCGGTCGAACAAGCCTTGGGTGCGCAGCGTCAGCGGGTCGATCTGCTTCGCGTAGGTGAAGGGGAAATCATAGGCGGGATAGAGGTGATCGACCTGCTCGCCCCAGGCGCGCACCGGTTGGCCGAAGCGCACGTTCAGCGGCATCAAACCGCCGCCGATATGGGGATAGGCGCCATCGAACACGCGCTGGCCAGCTTCGTCTCGGTTGAATCCGAGCGCGAGAAAACTGCGGATCATCCGGCCGCTCTGCGAGGTCCCTTCGAGAATCGCGAGATTGTCGGGCCGATAGACCGGATTGGCATGGCCGAAATCGTCATGAGCCAAATTGCGCAGGAAGGCTCCGAGGTCGCGCGTCGCGGCGAAGCCGAGGCCGCCGACCGTCGGGTCCTTGGCGCGATAGATCAGTTCGTAAAGCCGGCCTGGCTGAAATCCGGCGGAATAGCAGATGTGCTTGTCGTCGGGCCTCGCCGGCTTGCCTGGCTCGCAGACGCCAAAGCTCCATTCACTGTTCGCGATCGGCTCGCGCGGATCCTGCTCGCGCGCCCTGACCGTCAGGGTTGGCAGAAAGCCGTCGGCGGCGGGCCTCTGATTGTCGAGGCTCGCGGTGGGATAACTGTCGTAGCTGTCGGGGGGATAATTTTGAATCTGCTGGCTCATGCTGATCGGCAGGCTCGCGGCCGACGCCGGCGCAATGATTTCCGAACGCACCACGCCGATGATCGGCGAGCCATCGTGATTGTGCGCGACGATGGGCGGCATGCGGACGCGATTCATGCCGGGCAGCACGTCCATTTCCCATCCGAACCAAACCATCGTGTAGCCCTGGCGCATCAGCCAGCCGTCGCCGGGCGAGGTCAGGCCGTTGCGCTCGGCCAACGTTCCACCGACGCCCTCGTTGAAATTGCCCGGCGCGAGCTTGTTGCCGCGGTTGTTCACCTCCAACAACAGGATGCGGTTGCCGCGCGCGATGTCCTCGGGCTTCAGCAATTCGATTTCAGTCGTGTATTCGACCATGCCGCGCGCGTTGCGCGGCGCGAGATTGATGTCCTGGATGATCGCATTGGCGGGATCGGCGGGGTCGAGTTCGCCCGCGACTCGCGCGGTGAGATGCTCGTAGCGGCCGACATCGCCGAAGGCGCCGCCGGAATAGGCGGGTTCGGATTTGAGGATTTCGATCTGCGTGATCCGCGCCTCGGCTAGGCTCGTTGAAATCATCCACGCGAGAAGGCCGATCGCGGCATCCGCAAACGGTTTTCTCATGATCCTCCGCCTCCCTTTTTCACGCCAACCCATTTTCGACTGGCGCGCATCGCTCGAGATGGCCCCTGCGCGGCGCCTTCCCATGGAAGACCTTATGTGCGATCGTGAGCGAACGACAATAACGATCTCGGGAGAAACGAATGGCCAGCCTCGTCGTGATGTATAAGACGCCGACGGACCCGAAAGCGTTCGATAAACACTATTCCGAGACGCACATTTCAATCGCGAAGCGGATCCCGGGGTTGCGAAAATATGAAATCAGCCAGGGTCCGGTCATGACGCCCGGCGGCCCTTCGGGCTACCATATGGTTGCGACCTTGCGGTTCAACGACATGGCCGCGATCCAGCAGGCCTTCGCGAGCGCGGAAGGGCAAGCCGCCGTCGCCGATTTGCAGAACTTCGCGACCGGCGGCGCCGACATATTCATGTTCGATGACCGCGAGGCGTGAGCCGCGCCGGAAATCGCGGCTCCAAAAAAAGAGCTCGCCCTCAAACCTCGAACACTTCCCCGCCGTATCCCGCCTCGATCGGTATTCGCATCGTGTAGCCGCGCTCGGTCTTCACCGCGACGGGCTCGACGGTGACGATGCGGCGGGCCCGGGCGGAGGTTATGGCCGAGGCGGCGTCGGGGCTCTGGGCGAGCAGTTGCAGGTTGAGCCGGGTCGCGAACACGAGCGTGTATTTTCCGGCGTCGGCCTCCGCGAGCGCGCGCGCTGGATTTATCCAGACCGAATCGATCGATTCCGACCCGTCATGGACCGCGATCTGATCGCTAGGCGCGGCGACGATGTAGAAATGCGTATCGAAGCGTTTGGGCAGGATCGGCGGCGTGATCCAATGCGCGAACGGGGTCAATGCACCCAGCGCCAGTTCGAGGTTTTCGGCGACGACGAACTCGCCGAAAGGGCGCCCCTGCGACTTCCCGCCGATACGCGCGCCCAGCCCCTCGTCAGATCCGCGCGGCCGCGCGAGCAGCACGCCGCATTCCTCGAATGTCTCGCGCACCGCCGCGACCCGCGAGGCGCGGTCCCGCTCGTCCAGGCCGGTCGCGGGACCGCAAAGTGCGGGATCGGCGGCGATCGCGTAATCGCCGGCGTCGACGCTCCCACCCGGAAACACCAGCGCGCCGGAGGCGAAGTCGATCTTGTGGTGGCGCACGACCATGAAGACCTCCAATCCCGACGCACCATCGCGCACGAGCAAGACAGTCGCGGCGGGGCGTACTGGGACGGCTTCGTTCATGGTGTCGATCCTCGTCTCGCATTAAGTACGGCAAGGCGTCAGCGCCCGCAGCCTTCCGCCCCGGGGCGGTCAATGGGCCTCGAGTCGGCGCGTCGATCCTGCCACGGATTGAGCAGAGCCGCAGCCTCGACATGCAGTTCGCACGATTTCCTTTGTTCCACAGGCCGGGGCTCGACTTCCAGCGGCCGCGGAAGGGACTTGGGACAGAGTATGTCTTACTGTATTGTTTTGTAAATGGTGCCCACCATGTCCGAGCGATCTGCGCCAGCGCCGCCGCACGCACAGCCGTCGGCCAACTCGTCCAGCCCCCGCAGAAGAGCGCGGAAATTTTCCTGGGTGCAAAGCATTGATAACTCAGAAAATGCGGAAATATTCCCCAGGGCGGTCAATCGTCGTGCGAAACGGGGACCGTCGAAGTCGGTGCTCCATCGACGCCCGGCTCTTCAGGTAGGATCGGCGGCAGCGGCCGTGCGTCGTAGTCCTGGATCGGCGGCGGAACGGCGCCGGAGGGGCCGTGCAGCGACATCGGGGCCATGGCGAACCGCGGCGTCGGCGCCGCCGGTTTTGCCCGCGCCACGTCCATCGGCTCCTCGATGTCGGGCGCGGGCGGCAGGCCGTCGGGCGCGGCGGGAGGCGGCAGCAGATTGGGCGCGGGCAACGGCTTGCAATAGCGGCGCGGGCCGGTATTGGTCGCTCCATGCATCGCCAGATCCAGGTGGAAGTGGTTGTAATGGAACACGTCGGCGCCCGGCCCGAGCACCGTCGTGAAATGCTGGCAGGCGCCCGCGTGCGCCTCGTGAAGAAACGCGGATTCCTGAGTGTCCGTCTTCTTCCACTCGCGCGCGATCACGATCTCGCGCCCGTCGGCGAGCCTGAAGCCGGAGACGTCGACCGCATTGCCGAACGCATGTTCCGACAGCTGCGCGCCCGCGATATTGTCGACCGAGCGGCAGCTGTAGGCGCCGAACACATCGAGCCCGACGACCCGCTGGCCGAATCGAGCCTGCGCGACCGGCTGCACGACTTCGTTGAGCCAGGCCTCGATCGCGGGGATCATCGAACAATCTATCGTGAGCGGCTTGTCGAGACTGATCGCCCCGTCGGCGAGCGCGGAGACCTTGAACGGATGGGTCATGCCGCAAATGCCCGGGCCGCTGATTTCGGGCCTCGGCTCGATATAGGCGGAAGGCTTGACGAGCCCGCGCGAGAGGCAGACGTTTTCGGCCTGTGCGCGCCAGGCTGGGCGCTCGGCGCGTTCGATCGACCCGCAGCCCGCGAGCGAAACGAGGGCGAACCCGCCCAAGGCAAATGGCCAAACGCGACGCGCCATCGCGCCAAATTGCGCGCATTTCCTGAAGGAATCCTAAAGGATGCGGCCACGTTGGCGCCGCTTTTGGTCGGCAAGGGAGGCGCGGCGCGAATCGAGTCTCGAACAGGGATCCGGGGGGTTGATGGTTGAATTGGGGAGGGGGACGATTCGGCGGACGGCCGCCCTGGTTGGCGTGCTGCTGCTGTGCGTCGCCTCGCGGGCCGCGCTGGCGCATCCGCACGTCTGGATCACAGTGCGCACGCAGATCGTATTCTCTCCGGATGGCAAGGTCGCCTCATTGGTCCATGATTGGGTTTTCGATGAAATGTATTCGGCCTTTGCGACGCAGGGGCTCGCCAAGCCGGGCGACCTCGTCAAGCGCGAGACGTTCGCGCCGCTCGCCAAGGAGAACGCCGGGGGCCTCGCCGAAATCGGCTATTTCACGACGCTGAAGCTCGACGGCAAAGCGGTCGACTTCGCGCCGGTCACCGACTATTGGATGGAGGAGCGCCCCGATCATCTCGTCGCCTTCCATGTCGTCCTGCCGCTGAAGACGCCTCAACGGGTCGGACGATTCGGGTCTCTGATGGTCGCAGATCCCGAATATTTCATCGACTTCGAATTCGACGACACGGACGGGGTCACCTTTCGCTCGGCGCCAGCGGGGTGCTCGAACTCCTACGCCAAGCCCAAGCCGCTCGACGGCGGCGACAAGAAGACACTCGATGAATCCTTTTTCAGCGGCCTCGCGCCGGGAACCAATTTCGGTTTCAAAATGGCCAGCCGCGTGATCATCGCGTGCCCGTGAAACCGCGCCCGATCATTTTCGCCGCTTTCCTCGCTTCGCTACTGGCCGGCGTTTGGCCGGCTTTCGCGACCGCGATGAGGCCGTTCGCCGTCGGCGGCGGCGAGGGGGGTGGCGGCGCCAGCGGCGGCGTCACCGGCTGGCTGCTGAACGAGCAATCCCGACTGACGCACCTGATGTCGGCCCATCTGACGGCGCTGTCTGCCGATTCGATGGCGATCTGGGGCCTCGTCGGCCTCGGGTTCGCCTACGGCGTGTTCCACGCGGCGGGCCCGGGGCACGGCAAGGCGGTGATCGCCTCCTACATGATGGCCAACGACCGCGCGCTGCGACGCGGGATCGCGCTCGCCTTTCTCGCGGCGCTGATGCAGGGCGCGGTGGCGGTGGCTCTCGTCGGCGTCGCCGCCTTCGTGTTCAATGCTACGGGGGCTCAGATGAACCGGGCCGCCAACGCGCTGGCCCTGACGAGCTATGTCGGCATCGCGGTGATCGGCGCGTGGCTCGTCTGGAAGAAAGGGCGCGCGATGGTAAGAGCGCTGCGGCGCTATTACGCGCACCACGAAGTGATCGCCGAGGGCGCCCTCTATGCCGGCGCGCCTTGGCGGACGGGCTCGGGGACGCTGTCCTCGACGACGTTTCGCGCGTACGTTCCCGGCGACGGCTTCGTCGAGGACGCAGCGTGCGGTCACGACCACGCGCCCGATCCGAGCCTCCTCGGAGAAGGGTTTTCCTGGCGCGGCGCGGCGGCGACGGTCGTGGCGGCGGGATCGAGGCCCTGCTCGGGCGCCATTTTGGTTCTCGTCTTTTCTTTCGCGAGGAACGTCTTCCCGGCGGGAGTCGCGGCGGTCTTCGCAATGTCTCTCGGCACGGCGCTGACGACGGGCGCCCTCGCCTGGGCCGCGGTCTTCGCCAAGGGCCTCGCGATCCGCTTCGCAGCAGGCGAGGATTCGCGCGTCGCTGTGATCGCGCGCGGGTTCGAGTTCGCCGCCGCGCTGCTCGTGTTGGGATTTGGGGTGGCGCTGCTGGTGGGGTCGGGCGCCGCGGCGTGAGACGCGGTCCCCTCTCCCGCTCTGGCGGGAGAGATGCTATGGGGCGGGCGGCGAAAATAGTGCACCATCGCTGCTGTCAAACCCACGATGGAGCGCTCCATGTCCAAACCTTTCGATCTGAG
>Ga0209773_10000448_pt1 | contig 13450 bp, 12 predicted proteins | sample BogFormECP14_OM1_FD_188244 | JGI IMG/M metagenome (GOLD analysis project Ga0209773, IMG submission 188244) | Bog forest soil microbial communities from Calvert Island, British Columbia, Canada - ECP14_OM1 (SPAdes) (version 2) | ecosystem: Environmental > Aquatic > Freshwater > Wetlands > Bog ... | reverse complement strand
TTGGACGTTTTCGCCGTGATCGCGCGCCGCCATTTCATCGCGCTAGGACCCATGGGCTCGTATCGGAATCGGACTTGCCGGCGGGCCGGATTCGGCTCGCGAAGGACTTTAGCCCGGCGAACCTGTCGCTCGGCTTGCGGGGGGTTAGCGGGGGACGAGATGCCGCCCGGAGTCGCTCGAATCGACGGCGCGCTGCGAATCCCGCTAGAAGCAGTTCCGCTACATCGATGGCTTCCACCGGAGCCGTCAATCTCCGAGAAGGCGCCCGCGATGACCTATATCCAAAGCATCCTCGAACCGGGAGAGCAGGTTCGCTACCACACCACCGTCAGCTGGACGATTTATACGCCGGCGATTCTGCTGGCGATTTGCGCGCTGGCGTTGGCCGCCGTCGCCTCCAGCCATGCGCATCTGGCGTTCATCGGTTGGCTAGCCGCGGCCATCCTTGCGCTCGCGGCCGTCGTCACGTTCGTTCGCGCTTGGGTACGCCGATGGACGACTGAAATCACCGTCACCGATCGCCGCGTCATCTTCAAGCGAGGCCTGATTCGCCGGAAAACGGTCGAAATGAACATGGCTAAGATCGAAAGCGTCGATGTCGATCAGACATTGCCCGGCCGGATTTTCAACTACGGCAACGTCACCATCCGCGGCACCGGAAGCAGTTTCGAGCCGCTGCACATGATCGACGCACCGCTGAAGCTGCGGACGACCGTGACCGCGGGATGATCGACATTCCGACGGCCCTTCAGCCGGCTCCTGAAAGACGCGTGAAGCCGAGCCGGCTGGTGATTAGCTATAGACAATCGCTGAGCGGATCGCCATCTCGTTGCGTCATGAGGACGCGACGATCGGCTGGATGCGGCCACGTTTGAAGCGCAAAACATGCCGAATAGGAGAACCCGGGCCATGAACAATCCCGTCGTCGTGCTGGGAACGGCGCGCACCCCGCTCGGCGGGTTGCAGGGCGACCTTTCAAGTCTGGCGGCTCCGCAGCTGGGAGCGGCGGCCATCGCGGCGGCGGTCGAGCGCAGCGCGCTCGGGGGCCGCGCGGTCGATGAGGTGATTTTCGGCTGCGTGCTGAGCGCCGGGCAGGGCCAGGCCCCCGCGCGTCAAGCGGCGATCGCGGCGGGCCTGGGCGTCGCCGCGCCTGCGACGACGGTCAACAAGATGTGCGGCTCGGGCATGATCGCCGTGATGATGGCGCACGACGGCCTGCAGGTCCGGCCCGATGAAATCGTCGTCGCCGGCGGCATGGAGTCGATGTCGAATGCGCCTTATCTGCTGCCGAAGGCGAGGTCCGGTCTTCGATTGGGCCACGGGCAGGTGATCGATCACATGTTCCTGGATGGCCTCGAGGACGCTTACGAGAGAGGTCGTCTGATGGGGACCTTCGCGGAGGACGCCGCCGAAGCCTATCAATTCACCCGCGCCGAGCAGGACGCCTTCGCTCTCGCTTCGCTGACGCGCGCGCTGGAGGCGACGCGGAGCGGCGCCTTCGAAAGCGAGATCGTCCCGGTCGAGGTCGCCGCGAAATCGGGGTCGCGCAGAGTCAGCGAGGACGAGCAGCCGGGCAAGGCGAGCCTCGAGAAAATCCCGCTGCTGAAGCCGGCGTTCCGCAAGGACGGCACGGTGACGGCGGCGAACTCGTCCTCGATTTCCGACGGCGCCGCGGCGCTGGTGCTGACCACCGAAGTCAACGCCGAGCGTTGGGGCGGGCGCCCCCGGGCGCGCATCGTCGCGACCTCGCGTTTCGCCGCCGAGCCGTCGCTGTTTCCCTCCGCGCCCGTCGAGGCGATCCGCCGCGTATTGGCGAGCGCCGGCTGGAGCCGGGATTCCGTCGATCTGTTCGAAATCAACGAGGCCTTCGCCGTCGTCACGATGATCGCAATGAAGGAACTCGGCCTGCCGCACGAGAAGGTCAACGTGAACGGCGGCGCCTGCGCGCTCGGGCATCCCATCGGAGCGTCAGGCGCGCGCATCCTCGTCACGCTGCTGGCGGCGCTGGAAGCGCGCGGTCTCCGGCGCGGCGTCGCCGCGATCTGCATCGGCGGCGGCGAGGCCACCGCGGTCGCGATCGAGCGGGCCTCCTGAACTCGGGAAAGCCATGGAAAACCTGGCCTGGGCGCTTTCGGGCGGCTTTGGAATCGACAAGCTACGGTTGGAAGAACGGCCTCGGCGCGAACCAGGCCATGGTGAGGCGGGGGTCCGCATCGAATGGATCAGCCTGAACCGGCGCGATCTCTTGTTGGTCGAAGGCGTCTACAACCCGCGCCAGAAACTGCCGATCGTACCGTGCACAGACGGGGCGGGCGTGATCGAGGCGACGGGCGCCGGCTGCGAGCGGGTCGAGGTCGGCGATTCGGTGGCGATCCACTTCTTTCCCGGCTGGACTGCCGGCGCTCCCGACATGATCAAACTCGCGACCGCGCTGGGCGGCGGTCCCGGCGGCGACGGCGTCTTGCAGCAAACGATCGTAATCTCCGAGCAGGCGCTGGTTCGTCTGCCGACGGGCGTTTCGACCGAGTTCGGCTCGACCTTGCCCTGCGCCGCCCTGACGGCCTGGTCGGCGGTGGTCGTGCATGGCGGCGTCGGGCCGGGATCGGTCGTCGTCACGCAGGGGACCGGCGGCGTCTCGCTGTTCGCGCTGCAGTTCGCCAAGATGCTGGGGGCGCGCGTCGTCGCGACGACTTCGAGCGAGGCCAAGGCCGCCAAGCTCGCCGAACTCGGCGCCGATGCGATCGTCAATTACCGCGACGGGCCCGATTGGACGCGGCGCGCGCGGGAATTCGCCGACGCCGTCGATCTGATCGTCGAGGTCGGCGGGGCGGAAACGCTGGATGCCTCGCTGCGCCTGATCCGGCCCGGCGGAACGATCGCGCTGATCGGCGTCCTGTCGGGCGCCAAGGCGTCGATAAATCTGCCGCTGGCCGTCATGCGCCAGGTGCGCCTGCAAGGGGTGACGTGCGGGCACCGGGAAAATTTCCAGGACATGCTGCGCGCCATCGCGGCCAAAGGCGTCGACCCCGTGATTTCCCACCGCTTCCGCTTCTCACAAGCGAAGGAAGCCTTCCGCTGCATGGCCGACAACGCCCATGTCGGAAAGATCGTGATCGAAGCCGGATCGGTCGAAGGCTAAATCTCGCGCGACTAGTACAACACGGGAGATTTGGAAATCCAGTTGGCGCCGGTTTTTGCGCGCCGATTGCCGTCGCCCCTTCGCCCAGCTTGGCCGGGTGTGTTTGCCGCAACAGCCGTCGGGCTAGAGGGCGCTGCGCTCGGCGCTGGAAGAGACACGACCACGAACCGGCCATCTTTCTCGAACGTCACCGTTCGCCGATCGATCGCGCGCAGATTCCATCCCCCCGCCGCTTCGCCGACATGGAGACGAACGAAGCTTTTGGTCGTTTCGTCGTACATGACCGCGACACCCCGGGACCCGCCGATCGCGGTTCCCGATAGCGTCAAGGGCGGTCCCGCCGATTCAGTCGGCGGCGGGGCCTCGATTTTTGCTGGCGGCGCCGGCGCCGGCGGCGGCGCGGGCGGACGACGCGATACTGAAAAGAGCGGCCGTTCGCGCGTGACGGAAAGCGAGCTCATGGGGATTCGCGACAGGGGATTGGCGCCCGGCGGAGGCTGCCGCGGGTCCGGATTTTCAGCGGCGACCAACTGTCGTTGTCCGCCGGTCGAGCCGATCCGATCCAAGTCGCTCGAGACGACGCCGTCCTGGCCCTCGGCTCCGCACGCCAAGATAGAGAAAACCGCAGCGATCAACCAAGCGCAGCGCCTGATCATTTACCCTCCGGCCGTCGCCCAGGACGCTGATTGTGAGCGATACCGGGGCGTTTCCGCCCGGTATCGCTCTTTTCCGGATATGCACACGCGCTGGTGATGCGCGCCCGATATCCTCCGCGGGTTTTCGAGCAGGGGCTTGCTCTGGAGGAGCAAGCCTCCGCCAAAATTTGCAGTCAGATCGGCGCGAAGTCCGCCGCCTTTGCCAAGTCGAGGACCGTATTGACGAATTGTTTGGATTGACCGATGAAGAGCCCGTCTTGGATGAACCCGTTGATCGCATCCGTCGCAGTGAATAGGAGAGGACGAATCACCGCGCAATGCGGCAATTTAGCGTTGATGAATTCGCACGGGACCGGGAAGATCAGGTTGGTTTGAAGCAGAGGATTGACGGTCAGGTCGAAGTTCGGAAACGTCAACCCGTTTGTCGGGTCGGTCAACGGAGCGATAGTCGGCTGCACGGAATTGCCGGAGAAATCAACCCACTCCAGGAAGTGGGCGATCTCGTCGCCGCCGATGCCGAGGGTGATCCGCAGCACTTCCGTGCTCGTCACTTTCTGGCTGAGCGAAGCATAGAGACTCAAGCCGGCTTGCTCGATGAACCCGAAATGGAACGCGGCGGTGTTGGCGATCGCCTGGATATGGGCCGGCGGATTGAAATCCGCGTTGGTGCGCGGAATCGCAGTGAACTTCCCGGCGAACAGGGCGGGCAGCGCCTGAGGAAACGTGGCGCCGAAGTCGGGATTGGTGGTGCTTCGATAGCGGACGAACCAGCTCGTATCAACGCTCAATTCCGTCAGGTTGGTCAACCGACCGATCTGCTTGGCCCCGGTCGCCTGGCTGCTCGGCAAGGTGCGGAATTGATCGAGGTTCACGGGCTCCGCGCCCACAAAAGCCAAATACGCGTTGAGAAACGTGGCGTGGCTCTGCTCGTCGAGGGTATTGCTGGAGATGTATTGCGGGCCATCGGAGTCGAGGTTCATGAAGGCCGCCTGGTAGCTGTTCATCGGCGTGAAGTTCGGGTTCGTCTCCACGGGTTCCTGGCCGGGGGTGATGCCTCCCAGCTCGGCGTACTGCTGCCAGAGGTCGGCTTCGATCAATTCCGCGGCGGCGAGCAGCCTCAGAATGGCGACATCCCCGGGGGTCGGGCCGATGGGGAAGGCTGCGTTCGCGCGGCCGCGAGCCGTGAGCAGCGCGCCGGCCGACAGGGCCAACCCCCCCAAGCCGAAGTTCTTCAGAAAGCCGCGTCGTCTAGTTGCGATCGGCCGGTTTGGATCATTCGCGTCTCCAGATTTTGCCAGGGAAATATCATTGGGAGCCGTGTCATTGCTGGACATCATCAATCGTCCTTTTCGTCTACCGCAGCTTCACGACCTCGTGAAGTCCTGCGACCCCCTCAACACTACTGGAGCGAAAATATTCGTTTCGATCCCATGGCCGCTGCCGACCATCGGCGCCGCGCCGTCTTCGAAGCTTCACCTCGCGCGCGCTGGGCCGCGGACTCGATCGCGGGCGGCGTCGGAGACTACGCCCGGTCAGTACCGCGCCGCCAGTTCAGTGGGGCGATGGCGGAGAGTATCGTGGATGGACATCAAATATTTCCGGGTTGGATGCGAGCATCCCTCTCCCGGAGACGATCTCAGAACCGCTGCTCGAGCGAGTTGGCGAGCTCGGCGATCTGCTTGACCGGCAATTTCCCGATCACGATGTAGCCGCGCCCGTCCCGGGCCCAGGAGGCGACCGCGAATTCGCCGCGGGTTTCCGTTTTCATCGCCGCGTTCGGCTCGGAATCGCGGATGATGCAGAACAGAACGGGCCCCGTCGCCGGATCGAGATAGTCGAGTTCGCCGAGAGGCGCTCCTCGGAAATTCAAGATCTGCGCGTCCTTGAACTCGAGGTTCGCGAGTGCGATCCGCTCCGGCGTCAGAGGCAAGCCGAGCTTGGCGCCCACCAAGGCAAGATCCTTTGGCTTCGAAGCCGGTTCCGAACCGAAAGTTTCGGGAGTGTAAAAGGCTGCGTATTCGACGACCGACTGTCGCCAGTCTTCGTCGCCACCCTCCGGGCCCCCCGCCAACCAACCCGGCCCATAACGGCCGATGGCGATACCGGCGCAAAAGAGGATGATCGCGGCGGCCGCGGCGAGCACCCCCGTTCGCAATGTCCATGAATCACGCATCGACGTGCGCCGACGCTCTTGGCGCGCGACGTGCTCGGCGAGCGAGGCTTGCAGGCGCTCGACGGGCGCCCTCTCGAGCAAAGCCTCGAAAGCCGCAACGAATGGTCGTTCGCCTTCCCGCAATCGCATCAGGCGCGCGCGCAGATCCGCGTCGGTCGTCAGCCGCTCCTCGACGGCGGCGCGCTCGTCTTTGTCGAGCTCCCCGTCGATATAGGCGACGAGCCGCGCGTCCTCGTCATCCTCACTCATCCTTCGGTCCCTGCGTAATCGATTTCGGGCCATCTTCGCCCTGACGGCGTTCCAACTTTGGCTCCGGTGTCCCCCGCAACTTGGCGAGCGTCAACCTAGCCGCGGCGAGCCGGCTCATGACCGTGCCGACCGGCGCCGACAGAACTTCGGCCGCCTCGCGATAGCTCAACCCTTCGACATAGACGAGCAAGACGGTTTCCCGTTGCGCCTCGGGAAGGCCGCCGACTTCCTTCAACACTTGCGCAGCAAAAATATTCGTTTCTATCTCGTGGCTGCCGTCGAACACCAGCGCCTCGCTGGCGTCGACGAAGCCGCCGCCCATGCGCACGCGACGGGACCGCAACTCATTGAGCCAGATGGACCGAAGAATCGAAAACAGCCACCGGTCCAGCTGCGTGCCCAGCTGGAACTGCTCGGCGCGCTCGAGGGCGCGCACGCAAGTGGCCTGAACGAGATCGTCAGCCACGTCGCGCGCGCCCGAGAGCACCAGGGCATAACGCCACAGGCGCGCCAGATTCGGCGCCAGGCCGGCGCTCACCTCTTTTCGAGCGATCGCCTTCATGAGGCCCAACCTCGTTGACTTCCGCGGCTTTCGTAAGAGAGCGCCGTCCGCGGCAATCGATTTCCCGAAATTTCTTCGTAGTCAAAAGAATAGTTCTTGAAACCGCGGCGTTTGTCGCAAGATCGTCGCAGGCCATGAACTCCATGTTACACGATGATGCCCATCTTATCACGTGAGACGAACAGCGCGCAGTCTCGCGACCGCCGCCGAGGACCGAAGAGATGACGCCCCGTACCGCCAACACAGTTCAGCCAACTATGCCGCCATGACCTCGCTGTGCCGCGGAACGGGTGGAGTCGCGCGGCCCCGGCTCCCGGCTCCATGGGGCGAGCGCCCGGATTCCGTTTCAGCGCTCAAAAGCCAAACGAGAAGGATACCTTAAGTCAGAAATATTACGCTCGGATGACGGGTTCGTCCGCACAAGGCGCACACTATTGGCCCAAATGTTCGACGCAGAAAGTCGCCGTAGATCGATTCAATTACTTTGCGGCGTCTCCTGTCTCCTTACCATCCTTACCAGTAATACTATGATAGGCGGCGACCGGCCAAGCGAAGGCGTGGGGCAGAGCCTGCCCGACGGTCGCCGTCAGTTCCGCTGCGGTAGCGGTGTTCCACTTGCCCTCGACCGTGGGAGCGAGCGCGACTCCGACGCCGATGAGATAGACGATCACAATCAGAGCGATCAACATGCGCATATGTGGATTCTCCCCCTGGCGAAGACGCCGCTGTCCACGAGATCGCGGGAAAGGACCGCCTTCCCAGCATCAACGAACTCTCTCTACGGCGAAGTCATAAAGATCCCCAATAACAAAGCAACTGGCGAGGCCCGCGACAGGCTGGCGGAGTGATGAAAATCTCGAGTCGCCTCGCGGCTCACCAACGCCGACGAAAGCCTCCCCAGCCTCCCCCACCGAAAACCAATCGAAGTATGAAGAGGAGCACCAGCGCTCCGATCGTCGCATCGATGATGGCGGCGATGATTCCCGTGCCGAGATGGATTCCAAGCCGCGGCAACAGCCAATCTCCGATATAGGCGCCGATGATGCCGACGATCAGATCGCCGATGATTCCATACCCGGCGCCCCGCATGATCTGGCCGGCCAGCCATCCGGCGACGATGCCGACCACGATGATCACGAGCAGACCTTGATTCGACATGTCATCTCTCTCGATTTTGTCCCAGGCCGCTCTCGTGCGGCCTCGAGTTTACGTACATGATTCCTTTAGCGTTGGCGCGATTCATTCCATTGGGCGTCAGCCAGAAACAAGCGCTGCGCCAAGCAGCCGCGGGGCTCGGCCCTGAAGCTCCTGTCGCTGATAAAGCAAAAGGGGCTGGAAGCCATTCTTTGAGCGCCCGAACCGTCAGGGCCGAGTTCGGGCTCTCAGCCATTCACTTGTAACGGTGGGAGAATCGGAGGAACCGCTCGCGTCCCGCGCCTGCGGCAGCGAGGCTCAGGGCGGATCGTTGGCGCCGATAATGACGGCGTCGGTTTTTCTTTTGGAAAAACGAAATCCATGCTACCGTGCAAATCAAGTCGTTCCGCTGCCCTGACTTGGTCGGGCGCGCGGCGGCCTGCTCGAACGCGGTGCGAAGGACGAAGAAATTGGAGAAATCACATTCTGGATTTGGGAGCACGGCCGGAGCCTAACCGGGCGCTGTCGCAGACGACCGTCGATCGACCGCGGGGGTTCCGTTTGGCCGACTGCGGGAAAGGGAGGTGCTGTGCTCACGAAGAGCGCGATGACCGTGGTTGCAGGACCTCCGTTCAAGCGCCGCCTTTGCCGCGGCGCGGCCGCGCGCGGGGAGGCGGAACGTCGGCCTGCAAGCCTCGAGAGGCTGACGGCAAAACGGAGTCGCCCGGAAATGGCGCCGCAACAGCTTGAAAAGATTGAATCCGGGCCGGGAAATGGTATGGTCTAGGAAGGCTAGAACCCACAAGATGTGGTACATGGGCGCGCGGCTGACCGTGCAACTCCGGCTGACGAGTCGCAAGAACGACAAAGTTGAAGTGGACAGAAAAAGGCGCCTAGCGCTTTGAAATCGCTCGATGTAGAACTGGAATCGGCGCCTGCGTTCCGCCATCGGAAAGCGCCCGATGACGCGGTCGCCACGAGCAGCAGGCGTGAACAAGCTCACGATCCATGGCCGAGCCGGGAATCTCGGCTCGGGAGACGCGAGGGAAATTTTCCTAGCCGCAAACCTTTGAAAAATCGAGAAACGGGAAAGGAATCTCGCTCCGCTCCGACATCGGCGCGCGGGAGGATCGCCCTCCGTCTCCGCCTCACAGCGGGCTCTTCGAACTCGTCGGTGCCCCGGCGCGCTAACCGACAGCATGCCCAGTTCTTTGACACCGCCGCCCACGATGATTATCTGCCAATCCTGATGCATAGGCGGTCGGCGCATATTCGATCCGTGGAAGGCCCTGACGGCTCGCGAGGCGGGCGGCTCGAGCCGCCGGGTTCCGCGGCATGAGCGACAAGTCCACCGGAGCGGCGCCATCGCATCTCGTCGCGGTGCTCGGCCCGACCAACACCGGCAAGACCCATCTGGCCGTGGAGCGCATGCTCGCCCATGCCTCCGGCATGATCGGGCTGCCGCTGCGGCTGCTGGCGCGAGAGATCTACGATCGCATCGTCAAGGCGCGCGGGGCGCGCTGCGTCGCGTTGATCACCGGCGAGGAAAAGATCGTACCCAGGGCGCCGCAGTATTTCGTCTGCACGGTCGAGGCCATGCCGCTCGATCGTCAGGTCGAGTTTCTGGCGATCGATGAAATCCAGCTCTGCGCGGACCGCGAGCGCGGTCACGTCTTCACGCAACGCCTGCTCCACGCGCGCGGCAGGTCCGAGACGATGCTGCTGGGCGCGGCGACCGTCGCGCCGCTGATCCGCCGGCTGTGCCCGCACGCCGAAATCCGGTCGCGCGAGCGCTTTTCCCAGCTGGTCTACGATGGCCCGAAGAAGCTCACGCGTCTGCCGCGGCGCAGCGCGGTGGTCGCGTTCTCCGCCGAGGCGGTCTACGCCATCGCCGAACTGATCCGTCGCCAGCGCGGCGGCGCGGCGGTGGTGATGGGCTCGCTGTCCCCTCGCACCCGCAACGCCCAGGTGGAGCTGTTCCAGTCCGGCGAGGTCGATTTTCTCGTCGCCACCGATGCGATCGGCATGGGGCTGAACATGGACCTCGACCATGTCGCCTTCGCCGGCCTCAGAAAGTTCGACGGGCGGCGCACGCGCTGGCTGCATGCCCAAGAGATCGGCCAGATCGCCGGGCGGGCCGGGCGCTATCGCAGGGACGGGACCTTCGGCGTCACCGGAGAGTGCGCGGAAATGGACCCGGATTGGGTCGCCGCGGTGGAAGGCCATGTTTTTCCCGCGGTGACTGCGGCGGAATGGCGTAATTCGCGACTGGATTTCCATTCGCTGGCGGCGTTGATGCGCTCCCTCGCAGCTCCAGCGCCCTCGCCGGGATTGAAACTGTCGGAGGAAAGCCAGGACGAGACCACCTTGCGCCAGTTGTCGGTCGAAGAGATCGTAACCCGTCGCTGCCGCGATCGCGCCAACCTGATCCGTCTGTGGGAAGTCTGCCAGACCCCGGACTTTCGCAAGAGCACCCAGGACGAACATACGCGACTGGTCGGCGCCATGTTCGAGCACTTGACGCAGGGGAATCGGAGGCTGCCCGAAGACTGGGCGCAAGCGCAGTTCGCGGGCCTGGACCGCACCGATGGCGACATCGACACGCTGTCGGCACGTCTCGCCCGGGTGCGCACGCTCGCCTACGTCGCCAACCGCGCCGACTGGCTCGCCGATCCGGATAGCTGGCAAGGGCGCACTCGCGCCCTCGAGGATCGCCTGTCCGACACGCTGCATCAGCAGTTGATGCAGCGCTTCATCGACCGTCGCACCAGCACGCTGTTGCGCAGCTTGAGCCACGGCGCCGGCCCGGTCCTGGCGGGGATCGGCAGGGATGGCGCCGTGACCGTCGAGGGCCATTTCGTCGGCAGGCTCGCCGGGCTCGGCTTCGAGCCGGCTCGCGGCGCCTCCGCCCTGGAAAATCGAGCCTTGCGCGGCGCAGTCGAGCGGGTGGTGGCCCCGGAAATCGCCCGTCGCCTCGGCGAGTTGGCCGCCGAGGAGGACGGGGCCTTCGCGCTCGGGTCTGGAGCCCAGGTGCTCTGGCGGGGCGAGGCGGTGGGCGAACTGACCGGAGGCGGCCCGTTTGCGCCGAGGGTGCGCCTATACGGCGAAATCGGCGCCGCCGCGACTCGCGAGCGGGCCGTACGGCGGTTGGAGAGTTTCGTCGCGGACGAGGCCCACCGCGGCCTGTTCGCGCTCGCTCGGCTCAAGTCGGCCATCGCCGATGGCCGGCTCAGAGGACTGGCTCGCGGCCTCGCCTACCAATTGGTCGAACAATTCGGCGTGCTCGATCGTAAGGAGGTCGAGACGCACGTTCGCGCCCTGAGGGCGGGGGAGCGCCGTGCGTTGAAGGGCCTGGGCGTGCGCTTCGGCGCCTTCAGCCTCTATCTGCCTGCGCTTCTGACGCCGGAGGCCCAAGGCGTCGGCGCCATCTTCGCCGAACTAGCCCAGCCGGGTTGGCGGGCGGCCCCCGACCGCTTGACGGTCTTGCCGCAGCCTCCGCCGCCGCAGCAGGCGCTCGCTCTGCGCGGTTTGCGCGCGATCGCGGGCCTGGCCGCGCCTGTCGAGGCGCTGGAGCGGCTCGACGCGCTGATTCGCGCGGCGCCGCAGGAGGGCGGCGCCTGGCAGCTGCCCGCGGAGGTTTGGACCGGGCTCGGCTGGGAGCCCGCCCCGGCCGAGCGGATCCTGCGCGCTCTCGGTTTCGTGCTGGTGCGAAAGGCCGACGCCGAGGGACCCGGCCTCTGGCGTCGCCGCGGGCGTCCGGCGGAGGCCTCGCCAGCGCTTCCGGCCGCTCTTCCACGGGCGGCGCCGGCCCGAGGAAGACGTCGCCCCCGGCTCCGCCAGAGCGGGGCCTCGTGAGGAACCCTGCATGAGCGAAGCGGCCGACGCGTGCCGGATCGACGTCTGGCTGTGGCGGGCGCGCTTCTGCAAGACCCGCGGCCTCGCCGCGCGCATGGTGGCGGAGGGGCGCGTTCTGATTTCGCGGGGCGGCGGCGTCACGCCCCTCGACAAGCCGAGTCGCATGGTGCGTCCCGGCGACGGCTTGGTGTTGACCTTTGGCGATCGGCGGGCAGCCCTGCGGATCGAAGCCCTGGGCGCACGGCGCGGGCCGACGCCGGAAGCGCGCGCACTTTACAGTGTTGCGGACGAGTGAAAGCCGATCGCTCGGCGGAGCGCCGCGGATCTGGTTTTCCCTTCCTCGTCTTCTACTCGCTCGTCTTCTGGCGTATCATCGCGTCTCCGGAGCTCATGAAGGTCGCTTCGCTTCGGAAGGCGGTATGGCGCAAGTGAAAGAGACGGCCGACGCGAAAGACGTGCGCGAGGGGGGATCCGGACGCATTTCGAATGCCGGTTCCCGTAGACCGGAACCGTCTGTCGACGCCCTCCTGGAGGGGATCGGAGAGGGTTTTTTCGCGCTGGATCCGCACTGGCGTTTCACCGCCTTCAATCGGGCGGCGGAGGAAATATTCGCCATCTCGCGCGCCTCGGTCCTGGGCAGAACCATTTGGGAGGTATCGCCTGGGATCATCGGCACGGAATTCGAGCGGCGTTACCGCCGGGTGATGTCGGAGCGCACGCGCGAGGAGTTCGAGAGCTTTTCGGCCTTGCGCCCGGATCGCTACCATGAGGTGCGCGCGTTTCCGTTCGGCGACGGCATCGCCGCGGCGTTTCGCGACGTCTCGAATCGTCGAAAGGTCACGGAGGCTCTGCGCGATCGCGAATTGGAGCTGGCCCGAGTCCAGCGAATCGGCGGCATTGGCGGGGTGGAAGTCGATCTGAGGAATGGCTTTCGCACTCAACGCTCGCCGGAATATCTCCACCTCCATGGCCTGCCGCCGAGCGCGGCGACCGAAACCCACGAGCAGTGGGTTCAGCGCATTCATCCCGATGACAGGGCCTCAGTCGAGAAACACTTTCTGGATGCGGTCGCGGGCGCTGATGAGCATTACAAGTCCGAATACAGGATCGTCCGGCCGAGCGACGGCGAGGTGCGCTGGATTCGGTCTGTAGCGGAAATCGAGCGCGACGCGGAGGGCCGCGCCATCAAATTGGTTGGCGCGCATCTCGACGTCACGGATCGCAAGGAGGCCGAACAAGCCGCGCGACAGAGCGAACAAAGGCTGCGCGCCATTGCCGACGCTCTCCCGCTGCTGATCTCCTATGTCGATGAGGACCGTGTGTTTCGCTTCGCCAACAAGCCGTATGAGAATTGGTTTGGACGTCCGCTGGGGGAGATCGTCGGACGCCAGCTGAGCGACGTGATGGATTCGTCGATGTACGAAGCTCGGCGGCCGTTCGTGGACCGGGCGCTGGCGGGCGAAATGGTGACATACGAGGCCGATTTTCCTCGACCCGGCGGGACCGCCCACACCGAAATCGTGCATGTCCCGCATCGCGACGAGAAGGGGCGGGTCGTGGGAATGTATACCGTCGTCCAGGAGGTAACGACTCGTAAACTGGCCGAAAGGGTCCTCTCCGAAAGCGAAGAACGGTTCCGCTCGATCGCCAACAGCGCCCCGGTTCCGATCTGGGTCAGCCGA
>Ga0209773_10000447_pt1 | contig 13460 bp, 13 predicted proteins | sample BogFormECP14_OM1_FD_188244 | JGI IMG/M metagenome (GOLD analysis project Ga0209773, IMG submission 188244) | Bog forest soil microbial communities from Calvert Island, British Columbia, Canada - ECP14_OM1 (SPAdes) (version 2) | ecosystem: Environmental > Aquatic > Freshwater > Wetlands > Bog ... | reverse complement strand
GTCCTCGAACGCGATCACGATTCCCGGCGACCAGATAGAAGCCAGGCCTTGGGTTGACGAACTTCATCAGTGGGTGACCACGGTCGATCACAAACGGCTGGGAATTTTCTATATTCTCTCGGCTCTGTTGTTTCTCGCGATCGGTGGAGTCGAGGCTCTCATCATTCGCATTCAGCTCATGCGTCCGCACAACGACTTTGTTTCACCGGAAGTCTTCAACCAGATGTTCACCATGCATGGGACGACCATGATTTTCTTTGTGGCCATGCCCATCTTGTTCGGATTTGCCAATTACCTGGTGCCGTTGATGATCGGTGCGCGCGATATGGCGTTTCCGCGGTTGAATGCTTTCAGTTTCTGGCTCTCGTTCTTGGGAGCGCTACTTCTCTATTTCAGCTTTTTCGGGGGAAGCGGTTTGTACGGCGCCGGAAGCGCACCGGACGTGGGTTGGTGGTCTTACGCGCCATTGGGCGCCCGAGCCTTCTCCCCTGGTCATAGTTCCGACTATTGGACTCTGGCGCTGCTGGTCTCAGGGTTTGGGAGCATCGGAACTGCGATCAATATTATTGCGACAATTCTGTGCCTGCGATGCCCAGGTATGAAGATCAATCGCATGCCGCTGCTGGTGTGGATGAACCTTGTAATGGCGGGAATGGTTTTGATTGCCATTACACCCTTATCTGCCGCTCAAATCATGCTGCTCATCGATCGATACCTGGGCGGCCATTTTTTCGATACGCAGGCTGGCGGATCGGCAGTCCTCTGGATGCACTTCTTTTGGATCTTTGGACATCCGGAAGTCTACATTTTGATCATTCCTTGTTTTGCTTTCATGTCGGAAATCATTCCCGTTTTCTCGCGCAAACCGATCTTCGGGTATCCAGTAATGGTCGCCGCAACCGTGTGCATCGCCTTCGTAAGCATGAGCGTCTGGGCGCACCACATGTTTACGATCGGAATGAACTCCTACGCCAACAGCTTTTTCACGTTGACCACGATGGTGGTAGGCATCCCCACCGGAATCAAGATTTTCAACTGGATTGGCACGATGTGGGGCGGAAGGATCCAATTCAAGACGCCGATGCTGTTCAGCATCGGATTTCTATTCCAATTCCTCATTGCCGGTTTGACAGGCATCATGATGGCCGCCTCGCCTTTCGATTGGCAGCTTAGCCTGTCCTATTTTGTAGTGGCGCACTTTCACTATGTGATCGTGGGCGGAATTTTGTTCGCGCTCTTCGCCGCGTTTTATTACTGGTATCCCAAAATAACTGGCCGAATGCTGAGCGAGCGCCTGGGCAAGTGGCATTTCTGGCTGTTCTTGATTGGTTTTCACCTGACGTTCGACGTGATGCACATTCCGGGACTGCTCGGGATGCCGCGCCGGATCTACACCTATGAGCCCGGCCGCGGTTGGGACACCTTGAACTTCATCATTACTATCGGCGCGTTCATTCAGGCACTTGCGATTCTCGTGTTTCTGGCAAACCTCGTAATTTCTTATTTCAAGGGAGCCAGGGCGGGTAACGACCCGTGGGACGCGTGGACACTGGAATGGTCCATCAGTTCGCCGCCGCCTGCGTATAACTTTGCGACCGTTCCGACGGTCGCGAGCCGCCGTCCCTTGTGGGATCTGAAGCATCCTGAAGACCCCGATAGCCGCTATGAGTGAAGGCAAAATTATATGAGCGCAGTGACGACTTCATTTCCGAACAGTGCAACCGAGTGGCATTTACCATCTCGCGGGAAGGTGGCGATGGCCGGCCTCATCATTGCCGAGTCGGCGATCTTTACGATCTTCGTCGTTGCTTATCTCTTCTATCTGGGGAAGAGCATCACGGGACCGACGCCTTCAGAAGTGCTTGAGACGCCGATCTTCTACACGATTTGCTTGTTGTCCAGCAGCTTGACCATTCACTTCGCCGCAAAGTGTCTGGCGCGGGGCATTGGATTCGCTTTCCTTGGATTCTGGCTGCTCACCATCGCGCTTGGTGGATTGTTTCTCTATGGCACAGCGCAGGAATGGCACCGGCTAATCTACGAGCACGGATTGACGATCTCGACCAACCTGTTCGGGACAACGTATTACTCGCTTGTCGGGCTGCACGCGTTTCACGTCACCGCAGGTCTCGTCATGCTCGTGACTGTTGCGGTGTTCGGACTTAGTGGCCGTGTGGGAGAGAAGCATTCTGGTCGCATCGAAGTGCTCTCGATGTACTGGCATTTCGTCGACGCCGTATGGGTTGTGGTTTTTACCGTAGTTTACGTTCTCGGCCGCTGAGGCAGACATGGCGATAATATCGGCAACGGAGCAATTGAACGAAACGTGTCGGACTTCCCGCACGATCGAGGTGCCGGCGCCAACAGCCTGGCCTTTCATCTTGGCCTTTGGAGCGACTCTCCTTTTCGCGGGGCTCGTGACCAGCATGTCGGTGAGCGTTCTCGGAGCCGCCCTCGCGCTAGCGGGCTGCGTCGGGTGGTTTCGCACCGTCTTTCCGCATGAACAGGAAGAGGCTGTCGCAGTGGCTCCCGAAGACATTCGCCTGACTACCGATCGCCGCGTTGTGGAACGTATTCCAGTCCTGCCGGATCAACTGCGAGCATGGCTTCCGGTCCACACATATCCTATTTCGGCAGGTGTGAAAGGGGGATTGGCGGGCAGCGTCGCGATGGCTGCACTGGCTTGTGCCTTCAGCGTGCTCAAAGTTAGAAGCATCTGGTATCCCATCAATCTCCTCGCCGCGGTGATCTATCGAGAATCCTTAGGGCTCGGGCCCGCACAGTTGTATTCATTTCACGCAGACGCTTTCGCGATTGCCTTTGTTCTGCACGGCGTTGTGTCCATTCTTGTGGGCTTGCTCTATGGCGCGATGCTGCCCATGTTCCCACGCCGTCCGATTGTGCTCGGTGGACTCATTGCCCCGGTGCTGTGGTCAGGGCTCCTGTACACAATTCTTGGACTGCTGAATCCACTGCTCGCCAGCCATATTGATTGGTACTGGTTCGTTGCATCGCAAGTGGCGTTTGGAATTGTGGCCGGCCTCGTAGTTGTGCGCCAGGAGAGCATTCCTACGCGAGAGAATGTGTCGTTTGCTCTACGGGCAGGAATCGAAGCTCCGGGAACTATTCCACCAGGAAAGAGCGGAGAGGAGCGTCGATGAGCCGGATCCCGTATCTGTCTGTATTCGCCGTTCTCCCCCTTGTACTGCTCTCGGCTTGCAGCACTCCAAACGGTCAACCTCCGAAGGGTTCGGAGCCAGTGGCGCCGAATCAGGTTGTGGACTTCGGCACTCTCTACGCCCAGAACTGCGCCGCCTGCCATGGCGCGGAAGGGCGTGGAGGAGCGTCGATTGCCCTGGCCGATCCGGTGTATCTCGCCATTGTCGATGAAAACGCGGTGCACAACGTTGTTGCGAACGGGGTCCGTGGAACTTCGATGCCAGCGTTCGCGCAGAGTGCTGGAGGATTGCTGACGGACGAACAGATTAACGTGATCACGAGTGGAATGTTTTCTCGGTGGGCGCGCAAAGGAATTCTTGACGGAGCCAATCCACCTTTCTATGCGGCAAAAACCGAGGGGAATGTCGATCAGGGCAAGATCGTCTTTGGAACATATTGCGCATCTTGCCACGGTTCTGAAGGAGGAGGGACGGCCAAAGGAAGCGCCATCGCGAATGATTCGTTTCTCGCGCTGGTCAGCGATCAAGGACTGCGGACGCTGGTGATCACGGGAAGACCTGAATTAGGGGCAGCCGACTGGCGCGGAAACGTTCCCGGAAAGCTCATGTCAGACCAGGAAATCACAGATGTGGTTGCCTGGTTAGTATCGCGCCGCGTGCAGAGCCCTGGTCAGCCTTATTCCGCTTCGAATTATGCGCAGCACGATTATGCGGAGCACCATTACGCGGAACACCCGGAGAAATGAAAATGACGACTAAGCCTGTGATTGCCCCGTCGACCGAAGGTACGCTTTCCCGACGCGGCTTCTTCATGAAGCTCGGAATCCTGTTCAACGGATTCGCGGCGCTGGTGGTCGCAGTACCGATTGTGCGCTTTCTTCTTTCATCTGTAGCTCGTGGTCAAGGAAAGGGGTACCTGTCATGGGTGCACCTGGGCGATGTCACCAACTTTCCGGAAGGCCAGACGCGGATGGCTACTTTTCGCAATCCATTCGTGATGCCTACAGACGGAAAGACCGTAGACACCGCATGCTGGGTACGGCGCATAGCGGGTGATCAATTCCAGGTATTTGCAATTAACTGCGCACATCTTGGTTGCCCGGTGCGCTGGTTTCCCCAATCAGGCCTCTTCATGTGTCCGTGTCATGGCGGTGCGTATTACCGCGATGGTTCGCGGGCGTCAGGACCGCCGGAACGCGGGTTGTTCGAGTATCCGTACAAGGTCGAAAACGGTGTGCTCACGATCAATGCTGGACAGTTGCCAACGCCCGGTGACCCAGTGGCAAGTCTGTCATCGGAGAAGCTGCCATGCGCGTGATCAAGAAGATCGGCGAATGGTTTGACCACCGTTTGCAACTCGCGGCACCCATTCGCGAGGCTGCTGAGCATCCCGTGCCGAGAAACACGGCGAGCTGGTTCTACGTCTTCGGGAGCGCCGCGCTCACAGTTTTTCTGCTTCAACTGGTGACGGGAATTCTGCTGGCGCTGATTTATGTGCCCTCGGCGGGCGAAGCATGGAGCAGCCTGCAGGCTCTGAATCACCAGGTGACGCTTGGCTGGTTCATCCGGGCGATGCATGGATGGGGCTCCAACTTCATGGTGGCCATCGTCCTTATTCATATGACGCAGGTATTTCTCTTCGGAGCCCACAAATATCCCCGCGAACTAACGTGGATCATTGGAGTCTTTCTGTTGTTGATGACTCTTGGCATGGCGTTCACTGGTCAAGTCCTGCGCTTCGATCAGGACGCGTACTGGGGACTAGGAATCGGAGCCTCGATCGCCAGCCGGGTTCCGATTATCGGTCCTGCGGTCGTGAAGTTGATGTTGGGCGGGCCCATCATCGCTGGCGCGACCCTCTCCCGATTCTTCGCGCTGCACGTTTTCGTGATTCCGGGAATGCTGATCGCCTTCGTTGCCCTTCACGTCTTGATGGTGCTCAAGCTGGGCATCAACGAATGGCCGATGCCCGGACGCATCGTAAAACGAGCCACCTATGAGGCCGAATATCACGCGTTGACCAACAGCGACGGCGCCCCCTTCGTCCCTTATGCAATTTGGAAAGACATGTTTTTCGCGGCATTTATCATTCTGGCCGTTGCCGCGTGCGCTTACTACTTAGGCCCGTTTGGGCCGACCGGGCAGCCCGATCCGACAATCATCCAGACTGCGCCCAAACCAGATTACTTTTTCCTTTGGCTCTACGCCTTGCTCTCACTCCTTCCTCCATCGCTTGAGACGCCATTCCTTCTCATCGGCCCGGTCTTGGTAATTATCGGATTGATTCTCTTGCCGTTTCTTTCCGGAGAAGGAGAAAAGAGCTGGAAGCGCCGTCCGATTGCGGTAGTCACAGTGCTCATGATTGCCATCACGCTCGGCACCTTTACTCGCATGGCCCAGTTCACGCCCTGGAGCCCGCATATGAACGCCTGGAGCGGCGAGCCTGTGCCCGATCGATACATACATGGCACGACAGCACTCGAGCGGCAGGGTGCGCTCGTGTTTCAGGTCAAGCAATGCCGCAACTGCCACTCCCTCGGCGATACAGGTGGACAAAGAGGACCAGCATTGGATAGCGTCGCGGTGCGGCTCACGCAGGACCAGCTCATCCGGCAGGTAATCCAGGGGGGCGGCAACATGCCTGCGTACGGAAACAACCTGAGTCCCGCAGAGACTACGGCGCTTGTGGCTTTCCTTGAGACCTTACATCCGGCCACACAAAGCCCGTCACGTGATGCGGCACGGGACTTTGTGGTTAGCGAAAGCAAAGCAAAGCCAGCAACCCAACCCTGAGGCGCAAAGCTATGCCACACGCTCATCACGCCTCGGTCGAGTCAGTATGGATTTCCGTTGCTTTGTCTTTCGTTGCGATTGTGTACCTGCGTCAATGGCTGCGTGTTGCCTGGCTTGTCCCGCACGTCGTTAAGGGTTGGCGCGCCTTGAGTTTTTTTGTGGGACTGTTGCTGGTCTGGGTTGGGCTAGGTTCACCCTTATCTCACCTCGATCACGATTTGCTCACGGTGCACATGGTTCAACATCTGTTGCTCATGACGCTAGCGCCTCCCTTGATCTTGCTTGGCGCACCCCTGAAGCTACTGCCGCAACGCCCGGTGCAAAGACAAAGGCTCGTGGAACTGATCGCTCGACCACTCAGCTCGGCACCCACGCGAAGAGTGGGGCATATGCTGTTGCACCCGGCAGCTGGCTGGATTGGAGCGACTGCCGCTTTAGTGGTGTGGCACATACCTGCGGTGCTTGTGCTCGGATTGCGATCGGAGATGTGGCATGGGATTGAGCAAGCATCGTTTCTCCTGACCGGGCTTCTTTTCTGGTGGCCAGTGGTTGAGCCTTCGCAGAACGCCTTGAAATGGCCGGAGTGGTCGATACTTTTGTATCTGTTTTTGGCGACATTGCCGTGCGATATTCTTTCCGGATTTTTGGTCTTCTGCGACCGCGTGGTTTACCCCGTGTATTTGTCGTCGCCACAATCGTTTGGCCTGTCTGCTTTAGAAGACCAGCAATGCGCGGGTGCGTTGATGTGGACTTGCGTCACCATCGTTTACTTGATCGCCGGAGCCGTTTTCGCAGCGCGTTTACTTTCCCCCCGTTGGTCGCCGGACTATCTGATTCTGCAATCAGAGTCGCAGGCCATTGCCGTGGCGCACAGGGGAGAGCAGAGCATGGAGGCTGTCTGAATGTCCGGCCAGTCCATAGCTACCGAGCTTTCTTCATCCGGTCGGCAAAAGCACCGTCTAGTGGGATCCACGTTGCTCTCAGATTACTGGGCACTCACCAAACCGGAAGTCAATTTCCTCGTTCTGATCACGACCGGTGTCGGTTTTTATTTAGGTTGCGGAAACGAAGGACGAACGATGTCATTCCTGGCATTGTTCAACACTTTGCTTGGAACGCTGTTGATCGCAAGTGGGACAGGTACGTTAAACCAATACGTCGAACGAAAGTTCGATGCGCAAATGCGCCGCACGTCGCGTCGTCCGGCTGCGGCCGGTCGTCTCAAACCGGCTGCCGTCCTGGCCTTCGGAATTGCACTGGCAGCGGCCGGAACTGTCTATCTTGCCGCCGCGGTCAACCTGCTTGCGAGCGTGCTCTCGGCTTTGACATTGTTGACCTATCTGTTCGCGTACACCCCGCTGAAACGAAAGACACCGTTGTGCGTTCTCGTCGGCGCCTTTCCCGGTGCCATGCCACCGCTGATCGGCTGGGCCGGCGCTTCCGGTCGATTGAATATCGAAGCAGGAATACTGTACGCCATCGTTTTCCTTTGGCAGTTCCCGCATTTCATGGCAATCGCATGGATGTACCGCGAAGACTACGACCGAGCAGGCTATCTGGTCTTGCCCAAAGGCAATGCGAGAATTTCTTTCGTGACGCTGGAAACCCTGTTGCCCCTGCTGGCTTTGGTCGCAATCAGCGTCGTGCAATTTCCGACACGGCACGCCGCCATTTCTTACTACGCTGGAGCAACGCTGAGTTTCGGGTTCCTGTGCTTTGGGTTGGAATTCGTGCTGCGGCGATCGCGGGCGGCCGCACGGCGACTGCTCGCGGCGTCGATAGTTTACCTTCCGCTGTTTTTCGTGCTAAGCGCGAGACTATGCAATCGCGCCGGAAGCTGATCCGACACGCCAGATGCCTCTGCGGATAAACCGAAACGACAAAGTTTGACAGTAGAATCTCAACAGTCTGAGTCCTTGTATTCGTTCAGTAGATGGGTGACACTTTCATTCCTTCGGACTCATGCACAACTTCCGCTGCGACGTTGCTCCTGAAGTTATCGTTGCTCGCCTCTCCGGGAATGGGTCCGATCCGGGTCCAATAAGCTGGCCGCAGAGTTCCCTTGAGCTGCCTTAGAGGATTAAGAACGGGCCGTCAGTACCGTTAATTTCCACTAAGTTACATCGGCCAGCGACCCTGTCACGACAGAGACCGTACCCTCGCGACCCAAGAAGTAATTTCCTACGACCCCAAAGGATCGCATTCGGCAGCAGCACAGATAGCCAATGCAATCAGCGTCGCCCGGCTCAGAATGTCTTCAGGCAGGACCGCCACGAGCGGACGAGCATTCCTAATCTCTTCAGTTGTCGGCGACATGAAATCGTTCTCGATGTAGTCGCTCCCCATAACCTCATTTGAGCGAACCAAATCCAGGAACTGGCCTTTGTCCCCAGGCGTCGAAAAGGAAAAAAGGAGCTCGTACGCGCCAGCCTCAGGATCGCCGACGAGTGCCAGAGTGCGTGCATTCGCCAGTTGTGCGTAGCCAAACAGATAGCCGACCATGTCTGCGGCAAACACTCGACCTTCGAGGTCATCGCTGGGCAAGAACTCGACCATGCAGAGCCAGTCATCTTCGTCTTGCCAGTACGGTTTAATGTCGTGTTGTCGGTTCATACTTTCAGTCTCGACGAATCTCGATTCTCCAGAAACCGTGGCCGAAACTCCGCGATACCAGCGGTTGTCAGAGTGCTCGGATCCGACGCTCATCTTGGCCGCACCGCACTACGGATTACGCTACGGTTTTGCTCCCGCTACCGGGAATTTCCAACGACTTAGAGGTCGTCCGCCTCTTGTAAGTCCTTTAAAGTCGTGTATGAGCCGTTCTTTCACGGCGGTAACACGCGTGGGTTCAGGAATCAATTGGCGAAATAAGGTCCGTTGGGCCTGACTACGGCTTACTGCCAACGAAGCCATGTCGATTTGAGGCAAATCTCGGCAAGCGCAGCCGTCATCATGAAAGCCCAAGACTCGTCGCGAGCTTGGGCGCCGCGTTGCGAAAGCCCAGGGCGGGTGTGTTGATACGGGAGGAGGTTTGTGGCGTGAGGAAATCGAATCCATACCGTCCATACTGCAATCAGGCCGATCAGGGTTAATCAACGTTTTTTCTGTGACTACAGTTCCAGATGTGATAGAACGTAAATGCCGGTAAGGACTTCGGTTTGCGGCATTTCGTTGAATGCAAAGAGTCTGCACTAAAGGGCTTGAGAGAATCCCACTCTCTCCGCCAGTTTTCAAATCGCAGCCAAACATGTGGGTTCCGCGAGCCTGTTACTATTTTTGAGCGGTTCCTGTTACTAAAATCGTGAGATTCCCTTGTCACGCGGTATTGGATTCAAGGGAATCTCATGGCAAACCGCACCGCAACGGTGTACATCCGCATCATCAAGAACGGCAGAAGCTCGTTCTGCAAGCCTGTCTACCAGTCCAAGGGTCGCCTCAAGCCTCAATACGCGATGGTCGATGGCGAACCTGAGCATCACAAAGATGGTGTCTACTACGTCCGCTTCGGTGCGGATGGCGGCAAACAGCAGTTCGTGCTGGTTGGCAAAGATCCTTATGTTGCATTGGACAAGCTGGAGGAAAAGAAACGATGGCTGCGGGACCGGGAACGGCAGGTCGTTCCTCCAACGCCTGTCAACTCGAAATCGGGAACAAACAAGCTCAGCATGGACGATGCGGTCGAGCAGTACTACAAGAACCTTCACTCTCAGGGGAAAGACCCGAAAACCATCCGCGCTTACAAGGTCGCGGTCGAGGAGTTCCGCAGGTCTTGCGCTAAGAAATCCCTGAGCGAGATTGGCAGGCAGGACTTGATCGACTTCATGGGCTGGCTTCGGAAGCAGCCGCCGAAACTGCGGAAAGACGGCACGCCCCGTAAGCCGCGTGGTTCTGGCGATCCAAATCGGACATACTTCAACAAAGTGAACAACGTTGTGATTTTCCTTAGCGCACACGGCATCAATCGTCTTCTGAAGAAAAGCGAATATCCCAAGTTCGCCGAAAAGCCCGTGGTTTATTACGAGACAGAGCAGGTGAATACGCTCTACGCGGCGGCAAAAAACGACGAAGAACGGTTCACGCTCGACTATTTCCTGAAGAGCGGTGTTCGTGACGGCGAAGCCGCTCATGCAGAATACAGTGACGTGAAGAGTGGCTTCCTAAACATCGTGGACAAGCCGCACCTCAAGTGGCACCCCAAGCATTGGCACATCCGGCGTATCCCGATTCCGCAAGACCTTATCGCAGCGATTGCCGAACGCCAGAAGCAGAATCCCGCTTGCAAGCTCATTTTCCCAAATCGTGCAGGGAACCCCGATGAGCACCTGCTCCGCATCGTGCAGAGAATCGCAAAACGTGCTGGCGGTACATTCCACGCAGACTTGCACACATTCCGGCGGACCTACGCGACACTGTTCTCAGGCACAACGAAGATTCAGACCATCCAGTACTTGCTGGGTCACAAAGACATCAAGACCACGATGCGCTATCTGGGGATAGCTGACTTGAATTCGCCTGAAACGAGAGCGGCAGTCGAGAAGACGTTCAGTGAATTCAAGAACGCCCAGATTGCGACCGCCCCAGTTACGAGCGCAGTGATGTAGGTGTGAGCCGTTGGGCTGAATTGGTCGAGTATTCAGGTTTCTCGTCCAGACTGAGTAACTAAGCTAGGTGAACATCGTTAACTACCTTCGTAGTCGCAATACTGCTTTAACCTCCGCTGAACTATGCGAACTGATCAACGTGCATCCAGTGACGTTACGGGAATGGACTCGTGCGCGGCGTGTTCCAGCATACCGGATGGGTCGCGAGTGGCGTTATGACCCTGACAAGGTCGCCGATTGGCTGGATCACCGCGAGGTAGCCTGATCCGCCCGACTCGACCTCTTCCCACGTCGGCGGACCGTAGCAGCACGTTTTCTAAGCTCCTCTAAGAGAGTCGAGCGATCAAGAGTGCCCAAATTTGGCGGTTACTCCCTCCTCTTGTCGTTCATCGCGTACCAGCAGACGTAGCAGCGCGTCAAAGAACCTCAACTAAGCTGCCCCGCTCGAAAAGGCGCTAGGGACGCCGCATCTGGACGATCTTATGATCTGTTTTTGAATCGGGCTGCATCTAACACGATGAAGCATTATGCAGTGACCCACCGAGAAGGCTCGTAGGGTAGGCGGGCAAGATCGAGCGGCATTGGAGGGACGCTCATCGACCGCAAGCGGAGACGCTGCGGACGGTGAGCTTGTTTTTCAAGCGAACGCGCTCGAAGCCGAGCGCATCGGCTGTTGAATTACAAGAGAGACCCAAATGGGCGAGAAAGGAGAAAGAAAGCAATGAAAAGAAAACACCGCTACAGGCGGTAACCGACCGTCTGGAGAGAAGACATGAAGACTGTATTGGACGAATCTGAAGTGGAGGTAAAGGAAGGGAGCAATAACGATGGTGACGGAGGGTTGCCGTTGCTGGCGAATGGAAGCCATGCAGCTTCCCCAGAGTCAGCCAAACTCGCGAACCGTGGTTCGCGAGTTTCAGACAAGGCTGCCCTAGTCCCTGCGATAGAGAAGATCGAGAGCGTTCAGTACGAAGCGCCCGATTTCAGAGACGCCAAAGAACTCAGAGCAGCGTTCGACGAGGCGGACGAGGAAGTCAAAACCAAAGCCAGAACAGCAATCGACAGTCAGGCAGACGTGATCACCGCGTTGGCGAAGGTGCAGGCACTCCTCTCCCAGCGCGGCAAGGAAAGATGCGCCGCGATGCGGGCATCAAGCTGACGTGGACTAGCTACTACCAGTCGTTCCAGAATGAGTTCAACTTCGAACCCGTCCTCCGCACCGTTCAGTACAAGATCGCGGAGCTTGCGGGGAACAAGCGAAACCGCAAGTGTACCGAGTGCGGGAAGACTGGTAGCCACGCGACCTCATGCTCCAAGTACAAGGAGCCGACGCCTCCACACCTGACGCAGCTAGAAGCCAAGCTCCTTGATACAGCTTCCCGCGCCCACGGGATCGTGAAGGCAGTGAAGCAAGGCGGCAACTTGGACGAGGCGATAGCCGAGTTCGAGAGTAACGCCCCGACCCCGGAAAAGCTGGTCGAGTATGCCGAGCGCCCGGTCAAGCCTTCGCTCGGCGATGTAGCCGCGCAGCCGAACAAGCAATCTAGCAACCTGCGGGTCGCCGACAAGCCGTTGAACGCGGAAGAAGCAAAGCTGATCAAGCCTGCGCCGCAGTTTCCTGTGATTCGACAGGGTAACGAAAACAAACTCTTCACATTCCTGTCCGAAGGCAGAGTGGATCGCAAATCAATGCTCGACTCCGTATTCGGCGGCATAGACGAAGGCTCCTTCCTCAAGCATCTGCGCAAGTTTTCTCAGCGCATCTGCGACAAGTTCCATGACGGCGTGTACGAGGTCTCCGTATACAGCAAGAAGGACAGAGTCGTGATCGACCAAGCCGCATACGACAAACTCGTCGCGGAAGTGGCGGTCCTCCCCAAAGCCGCCAAGGTCAAAACAGTAAAGCCTGTTGTGGCTGAAACGCCGACGCCGAGCGTGGAGCCTGATGCAGAAGTCGTCTCAACGACGAAAGTCGGCGACAAGTCGGAACCGACGCCGCACGGCTTCTACTACGAGTTCGTCAAGGACGAAAAGCCGTATGCCGTGCGCGACATGAACAATCCGCACGTCGGCATCATGTGCAAGTTCAAGAGCAAGACGGAGGCCGACAAGTACATCAATGACCGCGAACGCGAAGCGGCGGCAACGAAGGTTCCGGTGGATGCCGCAGCCGTGCCGGAGGTCGGCGCGTCACACCAAATCACTGTCGGTCTGCGCTTGATTGCAGAAGCGCCGAAGCCGCCAGAGAAGAATATCGAGCCGGTCCTCGAATCCGGCAAAACGTATCTCGTGCGTTGCGGCAGCCAAAACGAATTGCAGGTAATGATTTACGACGGGCGTGACGGCGACCAATATGCGTTCATCCCCTCTGGCAAGCTAACAGGGCACGCAGTGCTTGAGAAGAACGCACCAAAAGTTTGGGAACTCGATGAAAAGGGAGAGACAAGACCAGTGAAGATTCCCAGCAAGCTCGTATTAATTAGAAAGCTCACACAATGATAGCTCAATGCGACAGTGGTCTAATGGCAGGGCAGCCGAGGTTCCTCTCGGAAGGTGCGGGTTCAACTCCAAGCCTGTCGCTCCATTTCCTAAGAATCGATGCGCGGACGGCGACGGCACTCGTCATCGAGCATCACTACCTCCATAGCGGATGCCCGATCTCGTGGGCGTGGGGCATAAAAGACGCCAACGGGAAACTTGTTGGGGTTCTGACCATCGGCAAACTCATGAGTTGGTCGGCGAAGTGCGGCCTCGTTGGAGAAGACCACGAACAGATGAATGGGCTGGGGGCTAGATCCAAGGACGTATTCGAACTTAACAGATTGTGGATCGCCGATGATGTCGCCGAGAACTGCATCGAAAGCAGGTTCGTTGCATGGTGTCTGCG
>Ga0209773_10000446_pt1 | contig 13472 bp, 15 predicted proteins | sample BogFormECP14_OM1_FD_188244 | JGI IMG/M metagenome (GOLD analysis project Ga0209773, IMG submission 188244) | Bog forest soil microbial communities from Calvert Island, British Columbia, Canada - ECP14_OM1 (SPAdes) (version 2) | ecosystem: Environmental > Aquatic > Freshwater > Wetlands > Bog ... | reverse complement strand
TCGATGAACACTACGCAGATCGCCGAAGCGTACCAAGGACTCGATCAGAAAGAGCGCGAGCAGAAATTCACGCAGCTGCTTGCAAAGGTACAGCCGCAAAGGAAGACTGCCGCGACTTCCTGATTCGCTGGGACGGCTGCGCTTGCTAGTGCCTGGCAATCGCACTTGGGTGCAGGGTGCGGCGAGCGAAAAATCCAGGGAACCGGACGAGCCCTCGAGTCGTACCTCATTGTAGGGCTGGGCGCGGCATTCATCAGTCCCGTTGCGGGCGATTTTCCCAGAGGTGCGAACATGACGTTTCTGCTTGTCGCGGGTTTGCTGTATTTTCTGCCGGCGATCATCGGCCACAACAAACGCGATGCCACGGGGATTTTCACGTTGAATCTCCTGGCAGGTTGGACCGGGATTGGATGGATCGTTGCGCTGTTGTGGGCGTGCGCGTCTAACTCGCGCGTGCACACCGTGCTGGTGCCCGCCGGAGCGTCGTTTCGCTATAGCTGCCGGTGCGGGGCGATAGAGCCCGTGGGAGCGCAATACTGCTGGGCTTGCGGCCGACATTTGTAATCTTCTGCACTCAGGTGTTTGAGTGACGAACTCCCCAACAGACGAAAATCTTCGCGAAGAATTCAATCGCTGGGCCGATGCGGGCAAGGGCGAAACGATGGAGCACGAGCATTGGCCCATCACCAAGCCCGCGCTCGGCCTGATGCAGATCGAGCCGGACCACAATATTCTGGACGCCGGGTGCGGCGCCGGATGGCTTTCGCGGATTCTGGCGCAGCGCGTGCCGCAGGGGCGCGTGGTCGGCATGGATATTTCCGACGAGATGATCCATCACGCGCGCGAGTCCAGCGTGAACCACGAAAATCTGATGTTCGTCGTGGGCGCGGTGGACGAGATTCCTTGGGAAGCGAATTTCTTCACGCGCGTGATTTCGGTGGAGTCGTCATATTACTGGCCCGATCCCCTCAAGGGCCTGCGCGAAATCCATCGCGTGTTGGCCGAAGGCGGCTCGGCGTGGACTCTGATCAATTACTACCGCGACAATCCGTACTGCCACCAGTGGGGTGAAAAATTGGCGGTGCCCACGAATTTACTTTCCGCCGCCGAGTGGGAAACGCTGTTTCGCGACGCTGGATTCATGGAAGTCGCGCATCGCTTGATCGCCGACCCGACGCCCAATCCCGCGGAGTACGCAGGCCGCTGGTTTCGCGACGCGAAGGAGCTGGCCGACTTTCGCGCGATAGGCGCTTTGTTGGTCTACGGAAGTAAGTAAGTCGAGAAGACGCTGGCGCCTCTAGCTGTTTGACTCGCGCGACTCCCATCGCTATACTCGCCCAGTTTGCAGGGTCCGGGAGACGTGATGGGGGTTCTCGACAATCGCTTTGAACGCAGTTACGTCCTTTCCACCGTTGATTACGTTTTTAATTGGGCTCGTAAGAGCGCCATCTGGCCGCTGACCTTCGGACTCGCCTGTTGCGCCATCGAAATGATCGCTTCCACCACTTCGCGCTTTGACATTGCGCGATTCGGCGCCGAAGTATTTCGTCCTTCGCCGCGCCAGGCAGACTTGATGATCGTCGCCGGCACGGTGACGCTGAAAATGTCTCCGGTGCTGAAGCGCGTGTGGGACCAGATGCCGGACCCGAAGTGGTGCATCTCGATGGGCGCATGCTCGAGCGTTGGCGGGCCGTTCAACGTTTATTCCGTGCTGCAGGGCGTGGACCGCATCGTGCCGGTGGACGTGTACGTGATCGGATGTCCGCCGCGGCCCGAAGGGCTGTTCTATGCGCTGCTGAAGTTGCAGGACAAGATTGACCAGATGTCCCTGGCCAAGCGCCCGACGGCGGTGCGCTTGAAGTCGGAGATGGTGGAAGGATTCAAAGAGGGCGTGATGGTGGCGCAGTCGCCCGCACCAAGGTAAAAACTCAATAACGGCGCGTGGCCGGGATTTTAATAGGCCGAAACTCGCTGCGCACCGACCAGTTTGGAGATGATCACGCGATGCCCTTTCTGCGGACAGCGAAGAAGGACGAGATACCTCCCGGAACAATCCGCGAATTCGATATAGATGGCAAAAATATCGCGCTGGCTAATGTTGACGGTAAGTTATTTGCAATCAATAACATATGTTTGCATCGAGGCGGACCACTGGGTGAAGGAGAGCTGGAGGGCCAGGTGGTCGTATGTCCGTGGCACGGTTGGAAATACGACGTTACGACCGGGAAACTGACCACCAATCCGACAGTAGGCGTGCAGTGTTACTCGGTTGAGGTCCGGGGCGAGGATATCTACGTAGATATCAGTTAACAATAGACTTAGCTAAATCGCGCGCGGATTTCTTGAGCCTGTTGGCCCCTCTGGCACCGCCCACAAAAATCCCACCACAAAGTTCGCAATTTTTCGCGTCTTCCGTGTATAGTTCGCCCGACACTTTTTGACGGATGACGCAACCTCCCCACAAACCAAGACGCTGGCTGCTGGCCGTGGACCCGCGCGTCTACCACTGGGACACCCTTTTCGTGAAGGGCAAGGAAATGTGGCGGCACGCCGGGCATCGTCCTGATGCGATTCGCCAGCTGAAGCAGATTCACAAAGGCGACCGCGCGCTGGCATACCACGGCAAGCCCGAGCACGCATTGTACGCGCTGGCCGAAGTGAGCCGCGACCCGTATCCCGACCCGCACGAAAACGACCCCAAGAAAATGGTGATGGACCTCCGGGCTATCGAGCGGCTGCCGCGCCAGGTGACGCTCGCCGAGCTGCGCGAAAATAAGCTGCTGCGCAAAATCAAATTCCTCAAGAACACGCGACTGACGGTGTGCCCGTTGACCGACGAAGAATATTCCGAAATTCTGCGCATGGCCGGCATCGTCGCTTCCCCTGGCATCCCATTACCCTGAGTCTGTCGCCTCGGACGATGGACCGGCTTCAGAAATCGCGACGCAACGAAGCTCGAAAAATAAAACTCAGCCACTCTGGTGTTTATCCACGGAGGAATCTCTCATGCAGAAGCGATTCGTGATTATTTCCAGCGCGGCGCTGGCCGGCGCTTTTTTGATCTTTGGCTTCGTGCGCTTGGGCGAGGCGTCGTCCTCTGCGCTGCAGAGTAAAAAGGCTGTTTCGCCGCAAGCCTGGTTGCGCGGAGTTTCCGGCGGCAGCACGCGCGTGGTGGACATGACCTACGCGATCAACGGCAAGCTGCCGGCGTGGCCCGGAGACGGCCGCACCTTCGAAGCCAAGGTAGAGGCGACGCCGGAGAAGGACGGCTACTTCGCGCGCAGTTTCTGGACGCTGGAGCATTACGGCACGCACATGGACGCGCCTGCGCACTTTCCTCCGGGGAAGGAATATTTGGATCAAATTCCGGTGGAGCACCTTTTCGCGCCCGCCGTAGTGATTGATGTGCGTGAAGAGGCAGCCAAAGATCCGGATTATCGCCTGCGCGTGATGCGCGTGGAAAAATGGGAAGCGCTGCATGGGCGCATTCCCTCGGGAGCAGTGGTGCTGCTGCGTACCGGCTGGGCTTCGCGTTGGCCGGACCAGGCGCGCTACCGCAATATGGATGCGGTCGGCGTGATGCACTTTCCCGGTTTTTCGGTGGAGGCGGCGAGGCTGCTTGTCGAGCGCGGTGCGGTGGGGCTCGGAATTGACACGCTCAGCATTGACTACGGCCCGTCGAAAGATTTTGAAGTCCATCGCGTGGATCTGCCCGCGGGACTCTACAATCTGGAAAACCTCGCGAACCTCGACCAATTGCCCGACGCCGGCGCGTTCCTGATTTCGGCGCCCATCAAGCTGGAAGGTGGCTCGGGCGGGCCTGTGCGGGTATTCGCTTTGCTGCCGACGCAGTAGAATAGATACATGCCAGAACTTCCAGAAGTCGAAACTGTAGCGCGCGGATTGCGGGAGGTATTGCCCGGGCGCCGGGTGCTGAGCGTACGCTTGGGCAAAACGGATTTCATTGATGATCCCGCAGCGCTGGAACAGGATTTGCCCGGCGGGACGTTTGCGCGTATCCGCCGCCTGGGAAAATTTCTGCTGCTGGACCTGAAGCCGCGGAAAACTCCGGCGGAAGAAAGTTCGCTGCTGATTCATCTCGGCATGACCGGCAAAATCAGCGTCTGTCAGCCGGAGACGCCCGTGGAGTTGCACACCCACGTGTTTCTCGCTCTCGATGATGGCCGGGAACTTCGCTACAACGATGTGCGCAGGTTCGGGCGCATGGCGCTGCTGGTGAACGGCGCGCACGAGCGCGTCCTGGGCGGTTTGGGAGTAGAACCGCTGGAAGTCAGCGAAGCAGATTTTCGCACGCGGATTCAGGCGCGCAAATCGCGCATCAAGGCGCTGCTGTTGAACCAGGGCGTGCTGCGGGGCATCGGCAACATCTACGCCGATGAAAGTTTGTGGCGCGCGAAGATCCATCCGGAAAAAATTGGCTCGCGGTTGAAGGACGACGAACTGCGCCGGCTGCATCGCGCGGTGCAGCACATTTTGCGCGAGGCGATTCGCTTGCGCGGCTCCTCCATTTCGGATTACGTGGATCTCGACGGCAGCCGCGGCGAGTTTCAACAAAAACATCGCGCCTACCAGCACGACGGCAAGAAATGTTATCGCTGCGGCACGATCATTCGCCGCATCATCGTGGCGGGACGCAGCACCCATTTCTGCCCGCAATGCCAGCCCGCACCGCCGAAACCGCGAAAGCCCCGCAAGCTCGCGAAGCAGCGCAGCCGCAAACGCAAATTGCGTTCCCGCCGCAAGGCCAAACGCTAACGCCCGGTATAAAAATAGATCAGGATTGCGCCCAGCAGCGTGAACGCTCCGGCATAAATGAATCCGGCGTTGGGGCTTACGCTGGACCATAGCGCCCCTACTGCGACACTGGAGATCAGATCGCCAATTCCGTTCACCGTAGCGAGGACGCCGAAGCCCGAGCCGCGGTTAGCGGCGGGGAGCAGCTCCGCCGCGAGCGATTTTTCCACGGATTGTTGCACGGCGCCGTGAATTCCGGCCAGGCCAAACAGAATCGCGAGCACCGGAATCGTGGGCGGCTCGAAAATAAATCCCGCGAACGCCACTACCGCAAAAAGATAGCCGACGGCCAGAAGCCCGCGCTTGCCAATGCGGTCGGCGAGCGCTCCAGCAGGGTACGATGCCGCGGCATCCACGAAATTGTAGAAAGTGTAAAGCGCCACCGCGATGGCTGAGGCGCGCGCAAACCCGTAATGCGGCGTCAGAATTTGTCCCGCGCGCAGGATCAGCAGCGTGGGGGCAAAATCGCCGATGCCGTGCGCGAAAACTCCGGCGAGGTAATGCCAATACGCTTTCGGAAGTTGCGCGAAGCTGGATGCAAAACTCGGAGCGCGATGGCCGTCATCGGAAATTCCCTTGGGCGCGAGAAATGCGAACGCCAGGCCGGCGGCGAGGCCGGGCAATAGAGTCCAGCGCAAGACTCCGCGCGCGCCCAGCGTTCCGAGCAACGCCGTCGCGCACAACGGGCCGAGGACCGCGCCGATCGTATCCATCGCGCGTTCAAATCCAAATGCGCGGCCTTGCTGTTCCGGCGCAACGCAGTCGGCCAGCAGCGTGTCGCGCGATGGGCCGCGGCTGCCGCGCCCGACCCAGCCGAGCGCGCGCATCAGCAGAATCGTCGGCCAAGTTTGCGCGAAGGCGTAAGCAAACGTCGAAAGCCCGGTGGCGAAATATCCGATGATGCCGGTTGGCTTGCGCAATTGCGGGCGATCCGCGATCCAACCGCCCGCCAATTTCGCGAAGCTAGAAAGTCCGTCTGAGACCCCCTCGATCAGGCCGAGCGCAAATGCCGGGGCGCCAAGGCTTGCGAGAAACGCGGGAAGAATCGCGGTCGCCGCTTCGTGGCCCCAATCGGAGAACAGGCTGGCGAGGCCGATGCCGAGAACGCCGCGCGTGAGCCAGGCTTGCGGCGGCCGCGTTGGAGGGGGTGGCGATGCTGGAGTGGAAGCTTTCATGATTTGCTGACCATCCGTCAGCGAGTCGTGCTGTCACCCGCGCGCGCGGCAGCCGATGGCGCGAGAAAAGGCCCGGCAGCATTGAAAATGCGCTCGGCCCAGGTGCACCGCTCGGCGGGATCGAGCCACAAGACCGGGGCGCGCAGATTATTGAAGGGCGCAGCGGCAAGCAATTCCATCAGCAGTTCGTGAATGCGCCGCTGAAATGCGCGATCCTCGGAGCGAAATCCGTCCGCGGGAATATCTGCTTCGATGGGCGGGACGCCGATCAGAATCGAGTACGTATCCATCCACCATGCGAGCCAGGATTCCAGCTGCGGCTGCCGTCCGAATTTGTTCACCAGGTAACAATAATTATCGAGCACCGCGCGATCGGTAATCACGTGCGGCGCGCGCCGGGCGGCGTCCAGCTCCGCTGCAATCTGTGCGTGCAAGATCCACAGCTGGCCCTCGATGGTGGTCGCGGCGTTCACGGGAAATGGCGATTGCCGCGCAACCTCGGTCACCAGCTCGACGTTGTAGTGGGCCTTCTTCAGCAGCGAGCAGATTTCGTAGGCCAGAGTCGTCTTGCCCACACCATGCGTTCCGATCAATGCGAGTTTCAATGTTTCGCCTTTTGCCAGCAGCGCTTCCGTTTCTAACACACTTTCGTTGTGCTGAGAAAGGCGGCGACGAAACGCTCCGCGCGCCCGGGGCGTCTAGTATTCGCAATTTCTGGCGCATTGTGTTCGCGCGCTGCGGCGCATAGAATCACTCGTTTCTGGGCGCACGGCGCTGCGGCGATCAAAAGGAGTGAAGCGAATGAAATCTCGGGGCGTTTCTGTTTTTGTGCTGATAGCGATTGGTGCGATGGCGAGCGGCCGCGCCGCAATCCGTGCGCAACAGCCTGCGGCGGCCCCAAAAGACGCGACGGCCGAAGCCGACGACAAGATTCTCGCCGAGGTGCACGACCACAACGAGATCATGTCCAACCTCGAATACGTTTCAGACATGATTGGCGCGCGGCTTACCGGCTCGGACAGCCTGAAGAAGGCCAACGACTGGACGCGGCAGAAATTCGCCGATTACGGCGCCGCGAATCCGCATCTGGAATCGTGGACCATCGCGCACACCTGGGGCCGCGTGGCCGCGAGCGGACGAATCGTCAGCCCGGCGCTGCACCCGCTGGCGATTGCGTCGTACGCCTGGGCGCCGTCCACAAATGGCGCTGTGCGCGGTCCGGTGGTGTACGTGAAAGCGCAGTCGGTGGAAGAGTTGGCGCAATATAAAGGAAAGCTGAAGGGCGCGATCGTGATTTCCGCGGAGCCGGCGCTGCTGCCGCCACCCGACCAGCCTGCGCCCAATCCCGTGACCATCCCCTACGGCGATTCGATTGTGCTGGTGGCGCCGCATCGCCCGGGCGCGCAGATTACGCCGGGTCCCGGATACCGCGAATTCATCCGCGCGCGCAGCGAATTTTTCAAGAGCGAAGGCGTGTTGGCGACGCTCACGGATTCCGGCAAGCCCGACGGATTGCTGAATATGACGGGACTGGGCGGACGCAACTACGACATCGCGCCGACTCCGGCGGCATTTGTCTCGTCGGCAAGCTACGGAATGATCTGGCGGCTGCTGCAGCGCGGACCGGTGGAAGTAGAACTCAATCTCACAAATTCAATCGGCGATAAGCCGGTAGAAGTGTACAACACGGTGGCGGAAATTCGCGGTGGCGAGAAGCCTGACGAAATCGTGTTGCTCGGCGCGCATCTGGATTCCTGGGACCTCGGCACAGGAACCACGGACAACGGCAGCGGCTCGATGATTGTGCTGGAAGCCGCGCGCGCGCTGCAGAAATCTGGCCGGCAGCCCAGGCGCACCATTCGATTCGTTTTGTTTTCCGGCGAGGAGCAGGGCTTGAACGGGTCGCGCGCGTACGTCACGGCGCATCGGGATGAATTGCCGAAAGTTTCCGCGGCGCTGATTCACGACATCGGCACCGGCCGCGTGATCAGCATCAGCCTGATGCGGAACTATCAGGACCGCGAAGTAATGGATAAAGTGGTTGCGCCTTTGCGCCCGCTGGGATTTCTGGAGCTCAGCGAGCGATGGATGACTGGCAGCGACCACGCTTCGTTTGATGAGGCCGACGTGCCGGGATTTTTCTGCGTGCAGGATCCGGCGCAATATTTCGAAACGCATCACTCTCAGGCGGATACTTTTGATCAGGCGCACGAAGTGGATCTTGTCGAAGGCGCACAAGTGATGGCCGTTTGGGCCTACAACGTTGCGCAGTTGCCCGAGCTGTTGCCACGCAAGCCTGCCACACCGGCGACGGCCGCGCCGGGTGGGAATTAGCCGAATGAATCCGCGACCGCACGAAAGGAAAATATGCGCGCCGCGCTGCAACGCGTAAGCCGTGCGCGCGTGCTGGTGGACGGCGACGTCGCGGGCGAGATTGGTGCGGGCCTCGTGGTGCTGCTTGCCGTCGGGCGGGAGGACACTGCGGCGACAGCTTCATCCATGGCCGAGAAAATTGTGAACTTGCGCATTTTCGGCGATGAACAGGGCAAGATGAATCGCTCGCTGCTCGATGCGGGTGGCGCGGTTCTTGCTGTTTCGCAATTCACGCTGTACGGTGACGCGCGCGGCCAACGCCGGCCCAGTTTCATCCAAGCAGCGCCTCCGGAGCAGGGTAAGGCGCTGTATGAAGAATTTGTGCGCGCTTTGCAGGAGCTGAGAGTCAGCGTCGCAACTGGCGTTTTTCAGACGCACATGTCCGTCGAGCTCGTCAATGACGGCCCGGTCACCATCCTGCTCGATTCCGACAAGCTTTTCTAAGCAGACGGTCCGGCGCTGCTTGGCGTGCATAAACTTCCGCGCCGGCCACCGCTGAATTCGCCTGCGGTGGACCTTGCGTCGCGCGCCGCACTGTCTTACGCTTTTCCCCGGGATATATTAATGACCGAAATCAATCGCATCTTGGATCAAATGGACCGCGCGTTTGCCGGCGACGCTTGGCACGGTCCTTCTCTCGAATCTCTCCTGGACGGAATTTCCGCGGAAGACGCGTCGAAACATCCGGTGCGCGGCGCACATTCGATCTGGGAACTGGTGAACCACATCGCGGCGTGGAATTCGATCGTGCGGCAGCGCGCCGAGGGCACCGCGGTGGAAGTGAGCACCGAGATGGATTGGCCGCCGGTGTGGGAAGCGACGGATATAACCTGGCAACGGTCGCTCGAGCATTTGCGGGATTGCCGCGCTCGGTTTCGCGCCGCGGTGAAAAATCTGCATGCAGACAGGTTGGATGAGATTGCTCCGGGCAAAGATCATTCGCTCTACGTGATGTTGCACGGCGCGATTCAGCACGATCTGTATCATGCCGGGCAGATTGCCGTGCTGAAGAAGGCGTTGCAATGATCGCATGGCACCACGAATGAAACCCGCACCCATCGCTTTCGCCGGACGAATTCGCCTGGCGCAGCCGTCCGATCACGCGCGTATGGCCGAACTCGCGGGACAGTTGAGTTATCCCTCCACGGCGGAAGAAATAGCGAGCCGCCTGCAAGGCATCAACGGTTCGGCAGAAGGAGCGGTGTTCGTGGCGGAATTGGATAGCGGCGAGATCGCCGGCTGGATTGCCGTTTTCGTATATCGCACGGTGGAAGCGGACGCGCGCGCCGAAGTCAGCGGGCTGGTTGTGGACGAACGTTTCAGGTCACAACGCGTTGGCGAACACTTGCTGGCGCGCGTAGAAGAATGGGCGCGCGCGGCCGGCTGCCAGGCCATCGGATTGCGCTCGAACGTAATCCGCGACCGAGCGCATGCATTTTACGAACGTCACGGCTACGCGCACGTGAAAACGCAGAAAGCCTTCGGCAAGCAGCTGTAACGAATTCTTCCCGATGGAATGCCCCGTCGTGCTCTCATTTGCAAATAAACATCGTACTACGATATAATTTCGTTGTATGAAGAACTCGCCACCACGCGCCATTGATTACCAGGCACTTGCGGACTTCCGTTACGAGATCCGCCACTTCTTGAATTTCAGCGAACGCCTGGTGCGCGCCGCCGGAATCGAGCCGCAGCAGCACCAGGCACTGCTGGCGATCAAAGGTCTGCCCGCGCATCGCGTCGCGACCATCGGTGTGCTGGCCGAGCGGCTGCTAATTCAGCATCACAGCGCGGTGGAACTGGTGAATCGCCTGGAAGCGAAAGGCCTGCTGCGACGCACTCGCGGCGTAGCGGACCGCCGCGAAGTCGTGCTGACTGTGTCGCGCCGCGGCGAGGCGCTACTCAAACAATTGACGCGGCCGCACCACGCTGAACTGCAATCCGCGCGCCCCAAATTGCTCGTCGCGCTGGCAGCTGCGATCGATCCGGACACAGCAATCGTCCGCTCGCGCAGAAATCCGCAGTACAAAAAACATAATCGCAAACGCCGCACAGGGAATAAGCAGCCGAAGCAACGGCAACGGCAGAACTAGACTACGAACGGTCGGTGCGGCCTGCGCCTCGATAGGAGCAAAGATTGACGAACTCAACCACTCGCGACGGAAAAATTCCGCAGCCACAGCAGCAGCAGTCAGCCGGTTTCCGGCTCGAATTTGTATCCCTGCTCGCAGGCATAGTCGGAATTCTGGCTGGAGTCATTGCTTACATTTTGTACGACCTGATCGGCCTGTTCACGAACCTCGCCTATTACCACGAGTGGTCGTTTCATTTTCGCAGCCCGGAGCATACCCAGATCGGTCCTTGGATTATCGTCACGCCGGTGATTGGTGGACTGCTCATCGGCTTCATGGCGAAATACGGGTCGGAAAAAATCAAAGGCCACGGAATTCCGGAAGCGATGGAAGCCGTACTAACCTCACGCAGTCGCATCGAAGCAAGAGTTGCGATTCTGAAGCCTCTCTCGGCGGCGATCGCCATCGGTACGGGAGGCCCATTCGGCGCGGAAGGGCCCATCATTCAAACCGGCGGCGCGGTTGGCTCGCTGGTGGGGCAATTCATCTCCACGACGGCTGCGGAGCGCAAAGTCCTGCTCGCCTGCGGCGCGGGTGCCGGCATGGCTGCCACGTTCAATACGCCGATCGCTGGCGTGATACTTGCTATCGAACTGCTACTGTTTGAGTTTCGCGCGCGCTCGTTTATCCCCTTGGTGATCGCGTGTACTCTCGCCACCAGCGTGCGCGCGGTTCTGCTCGGCCAGCATTCGATGTTCACCATGGGCAACGTCAATTTCGATGTTCTGCACGTGCTGCCGTTTTATTTGCTGATCGGCGTGATCAGCGGCATTGCGGCTATCGGCTTCACGAAGCTTCTGTACTGGGTGGAAGATCAATTCGCGCGGCTGCCCATCAATGACCTCTGGCATCCGGCGATTGGCGCTCTCGGCCTGGGCATCATCGGATTTTTTGTGCCGCGCGTGCTGGGTGTGGGCTACGACACGATTTCAGATATTCTGAATAATAATCTCGCGCTGAAGCTGTTGATCCTTGTCGCTGTGTTTAAGGCGCTCGCGCTGGTCATCTCGCTCGGCTCCGGCACTTCGGGCGGGTTGCTGGCTCCGATGTTCATGTCCAGCGCGGCTCTGGGCGGAATTTTTGCGATGGTCGTGAACATGATTGTTCCCGGCGCGCATTTATCGCCGGGGGCGTTCGCGTTGGTGGCCATGGCCGCTGTTTTCGGGTCGGCTTCGCGCGCGACGTTCGCCTTTATCGTCTTTGCCTTCGAAATCACGCGTGATTACAACGCCATTCTTCCGCTGATGCTCGCTTGCGTAATCGCAGACATGATCGCTCTGCGCTATTTGCCCAGCTCGATCATGACGGAAAAACTAACGCGGCGAGGATTGCGAGTTCCGAGCGAGTTTGAAGTAGGTGCCATGACCGTCGTGCGCGTAGGCGAAGTGATGCGCGAGGACGTCGTCCCTATCGCGCAGGAGATGACCGTATCGGAATTGGCCGAGCGCATGGGCCGCGGCGAACCGGCATGCAACTTGACGCAAGGATTGCCGATCGTCTCGTCCGACGGCAAGCTTGTCGGCGTGGTAACGCAGGGAGATTTATTGCGCGCGCTCGAGCAGGACCCGCGAGGAACGATGACGGTCCTGGAAGCCGGATCGCACCAGCCCATCGTCGCCTATCCGGACGAGCTCGTTCACGACGCGATGCACCGCATGTTGCAGCACAATATCGGCCGGCTGCCGGTCGTCAGCCGCGAAAATCCGCAGCAGATGGTCGGTTATTTTAATCGCGCCAGCATGCTCGGGGCCTGGACGCGCCAGATCGAAGACGAGGGGCTTCGCGAGCACGGCTGGATCCGCAAGTGGAGAAACTCCGACAAGTCCGCGAGAGGGACTTCTCGGGACGCGGAAAGATAAATCTAGAATCCGCCGCCACCGCCGCCGCCAAATCCGCCGCCCGAGCCGCCTCCGCCGCCGAATCCCGAGCCGCCGGAACTGCGCGGCGCCGAAGCCATCACGCTGCCGGCCTGCATGGACATCATATTGAGGTCGTTCACCAGATAAAACGCGGTGAAGTTGCCGCCGTAGGAGCCCTGATACCACTGCGGTGGCTGCAAGGCGATTCCGGAGAACGCCTGCACCCATTTTTTCTCCACCCGCAGCGCCATCGCATAGGGCAGAAATTTTTCGAATAGCTCCGGCGTTTTCTCCAGGCGCTCGATTTGATCTTTTTCCACGCGGCCCAGGAATTCTTCGAATCCCAGCACTTTTTCCAGCGCGCGCGCGCCGCTAACTGTTCGCGCGGACATGAACCATCCAAAGATGCAGATCACCAAGCCCGTGGCGATGCCCGCGAAAATCCAGCTGCCCACCGCAATGCCCGTGGCGTTCGCGAGATATCCTGCACCTCCGAATACCACCAGACCGCCGATCAGCCATCCCCCGCCGATATAGCCTTGCTTCACCGTGTCCGGACGATGCAGGTAATAGCCGTCGCTCATTAGCGCGCTGAAAATGCGGTCGCGAATCGCCGGCAGGCGCGTGTAGAAGTGATTCTGCAAATCGGAAAGCTTCACGTCGGGGCTCGCGCCAGCATCGAAGAGCGCCGAAAGCATTTCCTGCTCGTGCGAACGCGCCGCGGTCCATTCGGACGGCGGCTTCTTCATATGAAAAATGTAATCCTTGCTGTGCGTCAGCCCCAGCAAATGGCTTTCTTCTATTTGCTCGATGGTCAGGTAGCCTTTCACGGCCAAATCCACCAGCGTCGCGGTAATGTCGCGCATGGCGGCTTCGTTGTCCACCAGCGTGCCACATTCTCCGGGCGTCAGTTTGTCCGGCGGCTCGTACTGCACGGAAATCGCCAGGCGCTGCGGGTCGCGGCCGCGCGTCCACCACAGCCAGAACATCACGAAAAGCGCAATCAGCGGAATCAGCAGCGGCGAGTTGCTTTTTAGGAAGCGCGCGAATTGCATGGCTGCGGACGGTGGGTGCACGAAACCCTTCTCGAAACCCACCACCGCCGTCAGCCCCTGGCG
>Ga0209773_10000444_pt1 | contig 13483 bp, 16 predicted proteins | sample BogFormECP14_OM1_FD_188244 | JGI IMG/M metagenome (GOLD analysis project Ga0209773, IMG submission 188244) | Bog forest soil microbial communities from Calvert Island, British Columbia, Canada - ECP14_OM1 (SPAdes) (version 2) | ecosystem: Environmental > Aquatic > Freshwater > Wetlands > Bog ... | reverse complement strand
TGGCGGCATCTTGTGCAGATGCGGCGGCGTGTTAAACTACTGGTCTGCGTTTGTTGTAGGAAGGGCCTGTAGCTCAGGTGGCTAGAGCGCGCCCCTGATAAGGGCGAGGTCGGTGGTTCAAGTCCACCCAGGCCCACCATTCAAATCACCAGTAAATACGCGGCGATTCTCACTTTTCCCCTCTCGGAGAATATCTCTCAAAAAACCAATTTGCCAACTATTTGCCAACTTTAGGATTGGCCGGATGGCACTACACTCAGGGGCTTTAAGACCCTTCGGGTGAAGGCAGAACAACTCGCATCGATTTGGCAATGTCGAGAATGCCCCCTGTCAGGTCGAAGGACGTGCAAGGCAGTGCAAGACACTGCAAGCTTGTGGAAGGAGCGGGAAGGCATTTTTAGTCAGTTTTCGAGGGGATAGTTCAGTTGGTTAGAACGCCTGCCTGTCACGCAGGAGGTCGCGGCGCTCCCGCCATTTTTCTGTTGCGAGGATTTCGGGAAAGTCCAGCCGGTGAGCGGAATCCGAATTCGCTGTCACGCCTGTTCGAAGAGTTCATCTCGCGCGTAAACCGAGTCACTTACGAAACGCGCTGGAATACGGCTTGGACGACACCGCACCGTTCTTCCTCGAGATTTCGCCGAAATTCTACCATCTCCGGAAAATCCGACCCCAGCGCGAGATGCAATCCCAAATGCGGCGTCTCCGCGTTCCTGCTGCGGGCCACCATCGAGTCAAGAAACCGCAATCCACGTTCTGTGACGTCATTCCATGCAACGAGGACAAATCCCACATCCATGATCGTTTTCCGCTTGGCTTCCGTCGACTGAAGATGACTAATTTCTGACGTCCGGGACCAAGGTAAGGGAAATAGAACGGGCCCGGGCGGGGTCGCCAACATCCGGCCGCGGCGGTTTGCTAATTCATCCTGTCCTGTTCGTACTCACACCTATTCATTTGTTGTCAATGATTTAAGCTTCTCTCATTTGCATCCATAAGCCTCATTTGCAGGCTACAGTGCACCAAGAGTGCACCTCAATTGGCAACTCCTACGTGCGAAATAGACGCGGCATTGCTTGCTTTGCAATGCCCGATGCCGTCCCCAGTCCCGCCTTAAAGAGTTTGCGTGGCGCGCGATGGCCCCGACAAAGTGGATTACGCTTTTACGGCACGCACTGAACTCCAGAGCGCACCTCGATTGCCCCAGTCAGGGTAGAGCTTTAGCATTTGGTCGTATAGTTCCTGAGCGGTTGTGGTCTGCATGGCAAGGCGCTCGAAATCGCGGATATATTTCCGCGTTTCGCCGAGGATCTTGGGGCTGTCATCGTTCCCGGCGCGCTTGTGCCCCGCGATGACTGCGCGCGGCCTAAGCGACTCCATTTTATCGAGAGCAGCAATCCACTCTTCGCGCTTCTGCTGATCGGGCGACTCTGACAGATGCAGGTGGACGCCGTTGTAGGCGGCATCACCCGCTACGACCAAACCAATTGACGGAACATGAAGGCAAGTCGTGTTAGCCGTATCGGTGAATCCAAGCGGCACACTGACCAAATCGTGGCCTTCCAGGTTGATGACGCTTCCGGTCAGCTCTTCGGCAATTGCCAGATGACTGGAAATCTGGCCGGGAAAACGCGGATTCCAAAATGTAGCGAGAGACTCTGGTGATACCTGCTGGCGCATAACCTTAATTACATCCGGCCGCGCGACAAAGCGGGCTCGTGGAAATCGCTCCAGAACTGTACTGGTGCCAAAGAAATGATCGCCGTGGCCGTGGGTAGCGTAGATCATCGTCAGATTCTTTCCGCTCGCCGCAATCCAATCCGACAGGGCACGGGCCTGCTCGACCGTAATAGGAGTGTCGACCAGGACAGCGTCGCGCTCCCCAGAAATAAGCGTTGACGAAATAGGCGGCCATGGCCGCTGCTTTTCGCCAGGAGGCAAATCGCTCGTGATGGCAGGTATACTGGGCGCAAGGAACACGTCCCACCGCAGGGATACAGTCTGAATTGTGTTGGAGTTACCGCTGTCGGATTGTCCGTGCATCGAACGCGCTTGGTCAGTTCGGGTTGGCCAAGTCATGGCCGATGCCAGAGCGATTCCGAAGGCATTTGATAAGAACTCACGTCTTGAAGTCATTCTGGCTTCCTTTCAATTAGATCTGGGCTCTGCCACCGTCAACGAACAGTTCGATACCCGTGACGAAACTGGAGTCATCCGAAGCTAGAAATAACGCCACCTTAGCCACTTCCTCGGGTTCCCCCATGCGCCCCATCGGAATAGTGGACACAATCCGACCAATGACGTCTGTAGATTGCCGACTTACCAGAGGCGTATTGATCGGACCCGGACTAACAACGTTAGAGCGAATATGACGGTCCCTCAGGTCTGTAGTCCAGGTTCGCACGAAAGATCGGATGGCGGCCTTACTCGCCGCGTAGACGCCGAATGCGGCCGTGCCTTTAACACTCGCGACAGACCCGTTGAGAATGATGGAGCCGCCATCCTTCAGTAGCGGTAAGGCCTTTTGCACCGTGAAGAGCGTTCCCCGCACATTGATGTTGAAGAGTTTGTCGAAATGCTCTTCGGTGACGGCTCCGAAGGGAACAAATTCGCCAACGCCGGCATTGGCAAAAACAATATCGAGTCGCCCCTTCACCGTGGAAACGGTCTCGTAAAGACGATCAAGGTCAGCAAGTTTGGCAACGTCGCCCTGAACGCCAGAAACATTACTGCCGATTGCTTTCACGGCCTCGTCGAGTTCCTTCTGTCGGCGGCCCGTGATGAACACATAAGCACCCTCTTTGACGAAAAGCTTTGCTGTAGCTAACCCAATTCCTTCTGTGCCTCCCGTGATGACAGCTATCTTTCCTTCAAGTTTTCTGGTCATCGTCTTTCTCCGTTGTTGCTGAGCCCTGAACTCGCGAGCTCCAACCCTTCACTCTCGATTACCTGCGTGCGAGCACCGCTTGCCCAAGGTGATAGGAGAGATGGTTCGTTCGGCTCAGTAGGATCGCGAAGCGATTGCGCGAAGCGTCTTTGGCGAAATCTTCTTCCGATACTGCCGAGTGCTTCTGGAGCCACTCGGACCAAGACATTGTTTCAAACCCCTTCCGCAATTTAGCGTTGACGATGTTCCATGCCAGGCGAACTTGCTCGTGCGAAGGAATATCGGGTCGCGATTTGTCGGGATTCGAGACGAAGGCGACATCAAACTCAGGATGAAGTCGTTCTCCCAACGACAATAGCGGGAGCATCGCGTCGTGTACGGCTGTGAGATGTCCCCACAAGTAAAGAAGCCTGTTCCTGCCAGGCGCTATCTCCCGCAGAATCTCCTCGGAGGAGAAGCCTCCAAAAAGCTTGTCCGCGCGATCAATTTGGGTGTTCCATGTTTTCAGCCCGAGCGCTACATAAGAGCCTTCGTTTTCCATCGCTTCGTCTCCTGTCAACCACTAGGTTTCATTTGTATTGCGGAAAAGTCTTTCCGAACATGGGCGCGCCACTTTTCGATTGGTCTTCTGTGGCCTCATTCTGAATCACATCCCAATGTTCGACGAGTAATCCGTTCTCGATGCGTAAGATGTCGGCAGCGATCCAATTTGCCGGTGCGCCGAATCCCGAAAACCGTCCGTGCACAATGACGAAATTGCCGTCCGCCACGATCGTTCCCGCCTCATACTTCAGCGTTGGGGGAAGGCTCTTGACGAGATCGAACAGGCCTTCACGACCGGGAGCGATGTGAGCGCTATGTTGAACATATTGCGATGACCAGAATTGCTCCGCCGTTCGATAGTCACGCTTGTTGAAAAGCGTGTCGAAAGCCCTGAGTACCAGTGTCTTGTTCTTTTCCTTGAGTTCGCTTGCCATTGCTTGTTTCCTCCAGTTCTTAGTAATCGGTCCAGGGTCGTTTCAAGCCTCAAGATGGCGATTGAAATTCGACATCCGAACGACCCCAACTGAAATTCAAGTCGTCCTGGGTCAAAGGTCCGCCGATCTGCTCGTGACCGTAGTGGTGTTCGTACACGACCCTCGACGCCTTCCATTTCCGAATCGCATACCACTTCAAAGTGCACCGTCTCCCGCCGACGCCGGTGAAGTAGATCTTCCATTCGGAATGTGTCTCGTTGGAGGTGTCTCGAGGAACTTCAGTCTGCTGCACAGATATCGACAGTCCAGCAACCTCAGCCATTACGTGAAGCGGCATCAGGAAATTCAATAAAAAGGGCCGCACTCTCTCCTTTCCACGGAATGCATCCGGCGAACTTTCACTGCTTACCTCGACATCATCGGCGTAAAACTTGTCAAAGATTTCGAGAAACTCTTCGTAACTCCTGGCGATTTCGGCCCGCAGAATCGCCGCATTCAGGATTAGCTCTGCGGCCTGCGAACTCTTGTACGCATTGCCGTCGAACTGGCTAGCGGTCATGAGATTATTTTCATGGGTCATCGGGTCCTCCTTTATCCGCGGTTGGTTTGCGGCGTGATCCTCACGGATCTCTGAAGCAGATACACCACGAAGAATTGGACGACGGCGATAAGGAGTGGCCCAGCGCATTTCCCAAGATCATGCTCAAACAGACCGATTCCGGCATCCAGTAATTGCATGGTGCCGGCGAGCGCACCCAGGATCAGCAACGCCGGCGTCGCCTGCTTGTAGATCGCCCCCAATGCAAACAAAGCCAGAGGAATTGTGCGCGCCGCCGCGTACATCGCCAATATCAATGACGCCTGCGTTGGAACGGATCCCGCAGGGACCAGATATTGCGGACGGATGATCCCCACGATGGAAAAGCCGCTCGCGACCAAGACATTGATTGCCGTAACCAGCGAAGCCAGGCGAAACGCCTTTGTTGTTGTCATTGATTCCTCTCTCTCAGTGGGCTCGTCCGAGCGTGGGAAATTCTGTTCTACAAACACGCGCAAACGTTGCCTCTTGGCTAAGCGGTGAAAGCCTTTCCGTGATACGCAGGCACAAACACATCCTGCACAAATGTTTCAAACGAAGTGGGAGTACTGTTTTGCGGCGAACGCGGCTCCTGCGCAGCGAGGAGTCCTGCATTGATGGATTGGAACATCTCGATGTAAACCGCCGCTTTCTTCGGCGAAAAACCCGCTTGCGTCAACACCTGTTGCACCTGGTCATACGAAAACTGCTCGTAACGCAGATCCGGCTTACCAATGCCGCGCGCAATCACCGCGGTAGCTTCCGTCATCGTCAGGTCGCGTTCGCCAAGCAGCTCGCGTGTCTGTTTGCCGGAAAAATTCAGATCCAGGATGCGCTGCGCCGCATACTCGCCAACGTCGCGCGTCGCGATCATGGGCAGCTTCAGGTCGGGTAGCAGCGCATGCCCGAACAGTCCCATCCCACGAATCATGTCGATCGCCGCCAGATTGTTTTCCATGAAATACGCGGCTCGCAGATGCAGAATGTTTAAATTGCTGATCGCGTTCAGTTTTTGCTCCGAAGAATGCAGCCCAGTGACCGGTCCTGTGCCTTCCGGGACGTGGGCGCCGTAGCTGCTCAAGTGCACCGCGTAGCGCAGACCGGAGTCCGTCACGGCTTTTGCGATCGCATCGCTCTGTTGCTCTTGCTCTTCCCGGGAGTGCAGCGGCGGCAACAGCAAGTAGGCCGCGCGAGCACCGCCGAAGGCTTTGGTGAGCGCGGCCGCATCGCTCACCTCGGCCGAGAAAGCCTCCGCGCCCTTGCGCACAAAGCTCTGCAGTCGCCCGACGTCGCGTCCCACGACGCGCACCTTCTCTCCCTTCGATAGCAGGAAATTGGCGATGATCGAACCGGTGTTTCCGCTCGCCCCCAAAATCACATACTTACCGTCCTTTACGATCGCGACCTTGTCTTTAAGGCTGTTCATATTCGGTTCTCCTTTTCTTGATATGTGATGATAATATGCACATATAACGCCAAACAAAATTACCGCCGCGCTCGGCGAATTTCCCCAACTACATCGGCGAGCGTTATTCCATCAAGAGTATTCTCGAAGCTCTTCTGCGCTTTTTTTAGCACCGATGACATGCATCCTTTAATGTTAGTGCTGATCGGGCATCTCTTCTCTACGGGATAGCTATGAATCCCGAATGTTGGAGGCGCCCCGCTGGCGCGATAAATGTCCAATAGCGTTATTTGCTTCGGGGAACGTGTGAGCCCGCTCGCGCCGTTCTTACCGCGCGTTGTGACGATCAAGCCTGCCTTTGAGAGTTTCGAGAGAGATTTCCTCACGAATGTGGGATCTGCATTCACACTGTCAGCGAGAGTTGCCGAAGGAATCTCCTCGCCGTTACGAAAACCAAGAGCGGCCATGATGTGCGCTGCAACCGTAAACTGGACGCTTTTAGCTGACATGCTTTCTCCTACTCAATATGTGATGCTCAACAGCACAATTGGTTATAACTTTTGTTGAGGGCTTCAACACCAACTCCATAGTTCTTCGCCACGATGCCTCTCGAGTTTTATCCGGTCTTATTTGACGCCCGAGCGACCAACTCGTCCACTTTCGAAAGCAAAAGCTTGAGGATGGGAGACTGGTTCGACTTCTTGTAGCCGAGGACAAGATCGACAGTCGGCGCATCGCCTTTCAGAGGACGACTCGTTACCGACGAAGGGAGAAAGTTTTGCGCGTAAGCTGGCAACAGCCCTACGCCACCCGTCGACGCTATTAAGGACATTCCCATGGCGAGATGGTCCGCCTCATGAGATGGCGTAACGCTGACTCCAGACCGCTTCAGATACTTGTCGATGATCGCGCGAAGTACGGGAGCTGTATTCGATACAGCCACAAATATCTCGCCTCTTAAATCTTTCGGGCTTACGGCTTTGAGGGCTGCGAGACGGTGATTGCTCGGCAAAACCACCATCAAGGGCTCCTTGACGAGAACACGGTATGTCAATTCTGGTATACCTCTTTCCCGCCGAAGAAATGCCGCATCGATTTTTCCTTTCGAGAGGCCATCCGCGAGCTGCGGCGAATATTGACTCGATACCATTACGTCGATGTTGGGCAGTTCGTCGCGCAAGATCCGTAGGGCTTCGGGCATCCACCTCAATTCGTGTCCGGTCAAAAAGCCGATTGCGAAGCATGGCTTACTGGGATGAGCGACCCTGCGAGCCGCTTCGCTTGCCGCGTCTACCTGCGATAGCACCAAGCGCGCGTGATCGAGAAAGGTTCGACCCGCGGGCGTCAACTCAATTCCGCGAGCACGGCGCGCCAGGAGTTGGACGCCTAGTTCACTCTCAAGATCTCGAATCTGCCGGCTTAAGGAAGGTTGTGAAGTGTGCAGCCTCTGCTCTGCTGCCACCGTCAAACTTCCTGCCTCCGCAACTGCAACGAAATAGCGAAGGTGTCGTAGTTCCATTTTTAACTCCCATGCTCGTCAGGCATAGGTGCCAGCTTAACAAAGTATGTTGCAAACGCGGCACGCCAACATCCAACGGGGTGGTGGATCAGCAGCAAGGGAAAGAGCGAGATCGAAGGAATAGGAGAAAAACAATGACTAAGAAACTGGAAGGAAAGATTGCACTGGTAACTGGTGGCTCGCGCGGCATCGGTGCAGCCATCGCGAAGCGTCTGGCAGCGGATGGAGCGAACGTGGCCATCACTTACACGAAAGGTGCGGACGCAGCCGCGTCCGTCGTTAAGGAGATTGAACGTTCCGGTCGAAAAGCGATCGCGATTCAGGCGGATGCCGCCGATGCAGCCGCCGTCAAAGCCGCGGTCGAAAAGACGTTTACAACCTTTGGCCGACTGGATGTGCTGGTGAATAACGCTGGTACGGCCATTCCGAAACCGTTCGAGGAGGCGACGCTGGAAGAAATGGATCGCGTGCTCGACATCAACGTTCGTGGCGTGTACGTCGCGACTCAGGCGGCGCTGAAGCACATGAAGAGCGGCGGTCGCATCATCACGATCGGTTCGGCCGTGGGTGAACGTGTCGCGGCGCCTGGGCTTGTGCCATACGCGGGCACGAAGGGAGCCGTCAAGATGTTCACTCAAGCGCTGGCCAGAGAGATCGGCGGCCGCGGCATCACGGTCAACAACGTGCAGCCCGGTCCGATCGACACGGAATTGAATCCCGCTTCTGGCGATTGGGCAGTGCCGCAGAAGGCCGCCACAGCACTTGATCGTTACGGGCGCGTGGAAGAGATCGCCGATACAGTCGCGTTTGTCGCCGGACCGGAGTCCTCATACATCACCGGCGCGAATATCACTGTGGACGGCGGAATGAATGCCTGACGCACACTGTGCGCCTGCACTGCGAAATATCATTGCATAAATGAACAGGAGTGTTTATGTCGGAGCAAGTCGTTTTGATTACGGGAGCACTAACTGGGATCGGACGAGCAACTGCGATTGCTTTCGCCAAAGAGGGGGCGAAGGTAGTCGTTTCAGGACGCCGCGCGGACGAAGGGCAGAAACTTGCCGCTGAGCTGCGAAACCTCGGTGCAGATGCAGAATTCGTGCAAGCCGATGTGCGTCGCGAAAGCGATGTCCAAAACCTGGTCGACCGGACCGTGTCTCGCTTCGGCCAGCTCGATGTGGCCGTCAACAACGCTGGTACCGAGGGTAAGCCGGGACCTTTTACCGACCAAACTGCTGAAACTTACGCCGCGACATTCGACACGAATGTTCTCGGAACATTGTTGAGCATGAAGCATGAGCTGCGGGTCATGCTTCCTCAACTCCACGGCAACATCATCAATGTTTCCTCAACGTACGGAAGATCGGGAGCACCGGGCGCTGCGCTCTACGTTGGCAGCAAGCACGCAGTGGAGGGACTCACCAAAGCAGCAGCCCTCGAATTTGCCGAGACCGGAATCCGGATCAACGTTGTCGCTCCCGGACCAATCGAGACCGGAATGTTGAACCGCTTCACCGGAACTCCTGAGAAAAAAGCCGCACTGATCTCGGGGGTGCCGATGAAGCGAATTGGCCGACCGGAAGAGGTCGCCGCGGCGATTCTTTTCCTGGCTTCGGATAAGGCTTCCTTCATCACTGGAGCATCACTCGCCGCTGACGGCGGAAAACTCGCGCGATGAACAGAAAATGAAACCCGAGAACATGAAGGAAAAAGCGGTAAGACTTCCAGGTACGGATCATCCGATTTCCATCGAGCGCAATCCCGCCCGCGTTGTCGTATCCGTCGCCGGCCTCGTGGTGGCCGATAGCCGCAACTTTATGACGCTGCGAGAAGCGACGTATCCGCCCGTTCTTCGGGAAGCAGCTTCTACAAAATTGTCAAAGCGGAGATCTAGTCATGAATAGAACGGCATCAAAGAAACAAGAGTTGTCCAAACGCGGTAAGCAACCAAGCACCTATCGTCGCATCGTCACCGGAAATGCAGACGGCAAATCCGTCGTTCAAAGTGACGAACAATTGCAGGCGTATGAATTCAAGAGCGTTCCCAGTTACGAACACACGCTCGTTTGGGTGAACGCGACCATTCCGGACCTTCGCGAGGAGCAAAGGTTTGACCGCTATCCCGATTCCGTCGTTCCCGGACCCGGCGGCACTAGCCTTCACTTCGTGACGTTTCCGCCGGGTTCGGTTTTCGCAGATCCGTCGTTCGACGGTGAAGCTGCAACCAGCGAAGCTCTGATTCGTCTCCGAGGGCTAGCCGATCACTTTGAAAAAGAAGATCCAGCAATGCACAAGACGAATACCGTCGACTACTCCGTAGTTTATGAAGGTGAGATTTGGCTGGAGCTTGATGACGCGAAAACCATTCACCTTAAACGTGGCGACGTCGTCGTGCAAAACGGCACGCGCCACGCTTGGCGGAACAAAGGCGCAACCCCCGTGACTATGTTGTTCTTTCTTAACGGCGCGAAAGACTGACGCCGGAGCTTGCGGAAATGACTTGGGTCGGTAGTTTCAAATCCCTTCAGGCTGTTCTTCCCGAACCGAGTTTCGGTGCTCCGCTCAAGGTGCACACTTGGTTGCGGAGCGAGATCGACCTGATCTCACCGTTTGTGGACTGGCTTATGAGCCTGATCGATCAGTCTCGTTGCGTTGACGGCAAAGAGGAATTCGTTGAACTCGCACTTCGGGAAGCCGTGAGCAACGCGATACTCCACGGAAATCGCTCAGAAGCTCGCAAATTAGTTCATGTCCGGTGCTGCTGCGAAGCCACCAACGGGGTGTTCATCGTTGTCAGAGATCAAGGACATGGATTCGACCCCAATGCTGCTCTAAATCCTTTGGCGGTCGAAAACATTTTGGCCGAACACGGGCGGGGCATCTATTTGATGAAATTTGCCGTAGACGAAGTTTCTTTTGAACGGGGAGGATCGGAAGTCCACATTCGAAAGAAATCCGGATTCGAGCAAGCGGCACCCGTCCAACTGATCCAGAAACGAATGGCACGCCGATTTGTTAGAAGACCTTGGCCCGGCGTTCGCGCCGTCGAGTTCGGCTGACATCTTTGAATGCGAATTACCCCCGTTAGCCGTGGGGCGATCCACAGGATGAAAGGCTAGTGGCTGCAGATAATTGAGAATCATGCCGGGTCGAGCAATTTCCCCCGCCCTTCGCCCACTTGCTGTCGCCACATCGCGTAATACAGACCCTTTTTCTCCAATAAATCTTCGTGCGGACCGCTCTCCACGATGCGCCCACGTTCGAGAACGTAGATACAATCCGCGTGCAGGACTGTGGAAAGACGATGCGCGATCAATATCGTGATGGCGTCGCGGCTCGCGGCCACATCTCGAATCGTCTGGCTGATCTCTTCCTCTGTTAAAGAGTCGAGCGACGAGGTTGCTTCGTCGAACACCAGCAATTGGGGTCGGCGGAGCAGGGCGCGCGCAATCGAAAGCCGCTGCTTTTCTCCACCTGAGACTTTGACTCCGCCCTCGCCGATCTTGGAATCGAGTCCCCGCTCCGCTCGCAGAAGCAAACCTTCGACTGCGGCTTGTCGCAATACTTCGAGACATTCGTCGTCCGTGGCATCGGGCCGCACGAACTGCAGGTTTTCACGAATCGTCCCGGAGAACAGCTGCGTATCCTGCGTGACAAATCCAAGCCGTTCGCGCAGATCTTCGATTGCAATTTGGTCTTCCGGTGTTCCGTTGTAAAGGATATGTCCGCTCATGGGTCGGTAGAGTCCGACCAGGAGTTTAACGAGCGAAGTCTTACCTGCGCCGGAAGGTCCGACAAAAGCAACCGTCTCCCCGCGCGCCACGCGGAACGAGATTCCACTTAAAGCTGGGAATGACGCCGATTGATGCTGGAAAGTGACTTGGTCAAACACCAGTGTTTCCAGCGAGTCGAGCGCAACTGGATGTTCCGGTTTTGGCTGCACCGGCATTTTGAGAATCTGTTCGAAATTGTCGAGCGAGGCTTCGGTCTCACGATAAGCGTTGACTACGTTTCCCAGTTCCTGAAGCGGCCCAAAAATGAAGAACGAATAGATAAAGAGCGAGAAAAACTGTCCCACAGTAATGCGTTGGGTGTAGATGAGATAAAGCATCAGGAACAAGATCGAAGTCCGCAGAAGATTGACGATGCTACCCTGGACAAAGCTAAGGCTGCGAAGGTAGCGGACTTTTTCGAGTTCCAACTTGAGAATCTTGTTTGTAGTGGAGTTGAGACGATCGATTTCCTGCTCGGCGAGGCCGAGGCTCTTTACCAATTCAATGTTTCGCAGCGACTCGGTCGTCGCCCCCGCAAGTGCTGTCGTCTCACTCACAATGCGCTTCTGAACCGTCTTGATTCTGCGACTGAGCAACGAGCTCAAGCCGCCGAGTAGAGGGACCGTCAACAAATAGGCCGGAGCAATCGACCAATGTACCCGCGCTGCATAGATGGTCACGAACGCAAGGCCGATTAGCGTCGTAAACACCATGTTTACGAGCAACGCGATGAACTTCTCAACGTCACTCCGAACTCTTTGCAACTTACCGAGCGTTTCGCCGCTGCGTTGATCTTCAAACAAAGAGTACGGAAGATCCAACGAGTGCCGAACGCCATCCGTATAGATACGAGCTCCAACCTTTTGGGTGATCACGTTCACGAAATAATCTTGAAAGTTCTTGGCAATGCGCGACACGAGCGCCACACCGACGGCAGCCGCCAGCAACAGGCTCACTCCGCGGACGAACTGCGGACTCGAATATTCCTTGTAGCGAGTTGCGTACGAGTCGATGATGTGGCGAAAAATGAGCGGATCCAGCAACGAAAAGATTTGATTGATCGCCGCTAGAAGGAGCGCAATGACCGCCAGTTTCCAGAAATCCTTAAAGTACCTATAAAGAGTCGCCATAGTCTGAGAAGCGCCACCTCACCGACATGTTTGATGGTCCGTATGTCGAAGGCGTTATGAATCCCGCGCCACAACTCAAAAGGTGAACTTCAACCCTACACCCAACGGCTGTGAGCGTCCTCGTTCGCCACACCTTGGAGATGCGAATTGTGCAAACCTTATTTTCCGTTGAATTTCGAGCAAATCTGCAAACGCGTCGAGCTTTCGCGGGAATCGCGGGCGCTAGGCTCGAGCGCAAGCCTGAGCGAGCTGCTGAATAAATGATCCGAACGTCGCTGCCAAGAGGTTTCGCGAGCTCGGTCTTGAAGGCATCGGCGTTGCCGATGTGATGAAGGAAGCGGGTGTCACCGCTGGCGGGTTTTACAAACATTTCGATTCACGCAACGAACTGGTGGTAGAGGCGCTGGCCACCGCATTCCAAGATCTCGATCGCTGGGAGGAAAATACTGACACGTTAACGAAAGTTTTGAAGGCCTATTTGACCGAAGAGCACCGGGACGCTCCGGGAACAGGCTGCGCTCTGGGCGCGTTGTTGGGTGACATGTCTCGGGCGAGTCCATCTGCGAAGGCCGTATATACCGCACGACTCAAGCGCACCTTGGCATACTCGACGGACCTTGTTCCTCCAAATGGCGACTCTGATCGGCGCGCCCGTGCGATTCTCACGATTAGTGCAATGCTCGGGGCCATCAACCTCTCTCGTGCCGTGTCAGACCCGAACCTTTCACGAGAGATTCTCAAACGGACTCGCGATGAGCTGATCAGTTTGAACAAAGAGGACGGCACGGAGAAAAGACCGGAAACCCTTTGAGGACTTGCCTGTCCGCTTGCGCGGATTAAGGACCGTCTGGCGACAGCGACTCCGCAAAACCCTTCGGCGCTTTCTTGGGGAGCGCGGGTTTACTCGTAGATGTGAATATGCGGTCGTGGCAATCGAGGACTGACCGTCAAGTATGCTCACGCTGCAGCTTCTCGTAATAGATCTTCGATTTTCCTATCCAAATCCCTCGCGACCTCTAGCGCGTCGCGATTCTCATAAGGGGCTAAGAAGCTCGCCATCCTGTCATAGGACAAATGCACGCCGTCCGCGCGCGCATCTACAAGAACCGTAACCGGCGCATAAGAACCGGCATCCGGAACGTGCTTGGCCATTTCCTTCATGATCAGGGGATTGCCAATGACGAAGCGAATTATCTTGGGAGTCTCACTACCCGT
>Ga0209773_10000443_pt1 | contig 13484 bp, 10 predicted proteins | sample BogFormECP14_OM1_FD_188244 | JGI IMG/M metagenome (GOLD analysis project Ga0209773, IMG submission 188244) | Bog forest soil microbial communities from Calvert Island, British Columbia, Canada - ECP14_OM1 (SPAdes) (version 2) | ecosystem: Environmental > Aquatic > Freshwater > Wetlands > Bog ... | reverse complement strand
GAGGTGATGGGATTGAAGCTGGGGTCGCCGCTGTAGGCGCCGGTGATGGAGTGAGCGCCGGCCGCGAACGTGAAAGTGGGAGTGGTGGGGAGTGCGTTTCCCTGGCTGTTCAGGGTTAGCGCGGCGACTCCGGTGATGGCCGCGCCGTTGTCCTTGAAGATGACGGTGCCGGTGGGGACGCCCTCGCCGGAATTGCCGCTTACGTCGGCGCGGAGATATACCGGAGAGCCATAGGGCCCTGAGCTGAACGGGAGCGGAAAGCCCTGGGAATTCTGAGTGAGGAAAGTAACGGCGACTTTGCTGCCTTCGGGTGTGACCGTCACGGGGACAGCTGCGGAGTCGCTGGCGGCAAAGGAGCCGTCGCCGGGATAGTGTGCGGTGACGCTGTAGCTGCCGCCCGGCAGCACGTCGGTGGTTGAATTTACGGCGCCGCTGGTTAACGCAAAATCCGTGACGCCGCCAACGACGGGCGGAGTAGCGGCGGAGTTCGAAAAAAGCGCGACGTTGCCGGTGGCTGTGCCAGTGGCGGGAGCAGTGGGTGTCACGTTGATCTGCACGGTCACAGCAGTGCCGTGGACGATTGACGTAGTCGGGTTGAGCGACAAAGTTGTGCTGCTGGGCTTGAGCGCGGATGTGACGGTGCTCCATTTGTTGACGAGATTGGCGGCGTTGACCGAACCGAGGCCGGTGGTCAAGTCATAGCCGGCCGTCGAGCTGTAGCCAGTCAAAATGCCGATGCCTTCGGAGCCGGCGGTGCCGCAATTGACTGGCACAGGCACGGTGTCGTCGCAGGGCATGGCGTTTGTGCCGGTGGTGATGTCGTAAAAAATGCAAGTACTGGCGGGCGCACCCGACGAAGTGCAACTCGCTCCCGATTGTGCGGCAAGCTTATAAAGAGTGTAGTTGGCGTTGCCTTGGCGCGACGCGGTTTTCTGATTGACCAGCGCCATGATTCCCGCAAAGGATGGCGAGGACGCAGAAGTGCCGCCCACGGCCAGGAAATCGAAGTCCTGCGGATCTTGATCGCAGTAAACACCGTTTGTTTGGTCGGCTTCACAGACAACGTAAAAGCTGCCAGTGTAAAACCCTCCGGAGGCGAACAACGAGACGTCTGGAATATCGCGTTTGCCGTCGCTGGGCACTCCGGTGCCAGTCTGCCAGGATGGCTTGGCGTAGCCTCCCGAGCAACTGCTGACATCCTGGCCGTCGTTTGTGGTACAGGCGCTTTTCCCGCCTGAGCCGCCCACAGTGAAGACATTTACATTGAGCAATTGCTGGTCATTGCAGTTTTCCAGCGCGTTGCTGGGGAAGCCAAAAAAGACCAGGGCTTGACTGGTGCAGCTGTCGTTCCAAGGCACCTCTGGGATGTAGCTCTTGGCGGACAATTGCGTAGTTGGATTGTTGGTGCTGCTGAAGTAAGTGGTGGGATTCGAGAGGTCGTTGAAATCGGTGCCGCCGACGGAAACGTCGTAGGGCGTGGACGAAAAGCCATTGATCTGCAGGCCGAATTCAGCGGGCGCGGGAGATGGATTGTCCTGGCTGTCGCAACCGGCGGAGCCGGCATCACCGGCGGAAACCATTGCGGTAATTCCCTGGGCGGCGGCTTGCTGCCAGACCGCGTTGTAGAACTGATTGCCGGCAGTGCCCAGGCCTAACTCGCAGATGCCGTAGCTTTCGCTCATCACGGTTGCGACGTTGTTGTCCACGGCGTATTGCGCGGAAAGATCCACTCCCAGAGTTGTATTGGTGGTGGCGGAAGTTACGAATTTGATCGTGGCGCCTTTAGCGATCGCGCCAGACCATTCCAAATCGAGATCTGATTCCGTCTCGTCGCCGGGGACAACGCCGGGATCCGGGCCATCCAGGACGACGACGGGATCGTTCGCAGCCAGGCCAAAGAGACTGCGAAAGTTTTCAATATCCTTCATATCCACGTCGGTCTCGCCAATGATCGCGATGGTCTGACCGGTGCCGTCAATTACGGGAGCCGGAGTGCCATTCCAGAGAGGCAAGACGTTATAGATGGTCGCGAAATCGTAGGGGCCCAGCCCGTAACACGAGATCGGCTGGCCGGTCGATTGGTTGGTGCCGCAGGCAAAGGTGAATTCGGGATTAACTGGCTTGGTTTCGCCGGTCGTCCTGTTTTTCTTGAAGACGCCGGAAACCACGTGCATCGGCTTTCTGGGAAAATTGTGCAGGGTATTGATGCCGGCTACGACGGGGGTGAGCGCGGCGGGGATCGAGGGGTCGGTGGAGTTGGCCCAGTGGTCTTCGATTGTTCCGGTCGCGTTGGGGACTGAATATTTGTGGATTGCCGTGTGGAAGGCTTCCTGGACTTGGCCGGCGGTGCCGGAAAATTCGAGTACGGTGCGGCCGTTGGATATGGGGGCGATCTGGAATCCGTGGGATTGCAGCCAGGAGGTGATTTTCTGGATGTCCTGGTCGGAGGGGCCGAACTGCTGGCCGAATTGCTGTGGCGTGAGCCATTGATGGTAGTTCGGCGAGGACTGGTCCTGCTGCTGGTCGAGCAATTGTTCGAGCGTGGCTTCTTGCTGGGGACTGCGCTGCAAGACCAGGAGCATGCGGGCCATCGGGAGACTGGAAGGAGCGGCGCCGCGATCGTATTGGGCGCGGGCCAGGTAGTACGTGTTGCCCTTGAGGACGGTGAGATTTCCCTCGTCCACCGCCTGGGTGATGCGCGACGGAGCGGGCGCGGTTTGCGCGGCCGCGTTGAAGGAGAGAAGCAGCGAAAAGAAAGCAAAAAGCAGAAGAATGCGCAGGAAACGCGCGGGCTGGGGTCGCATGGTTTCGTTCACCTGGGTTCCCGATTTGGGACTGTGGAGACGGCTCGGAGAATAGATGGAAGTTATGAGAAGTGTCAAGTTGTACGTAGGGACAGCTTTTTAGTGATGCGAGAGGGAAATGCGCGTTCGTGACCGGTGGCGCGGGGAGGCTGCAGGAAGTCTAGTGCGTCGAGCGGATGTGGGTGGCGAGTGCGCGGGCGCGGGAGCGGGCGATGTCTATGAATTTTTCGTCGGCGGCTAGCTGGTCGAGAGTGGGGAGGAGACGTTCGGGCTCGGGGAGGAGTTTGTTGGTGTAGTCGCGTTCGATTTGGAGGAGGACGTCGTTGACGCCGAGGTGATCGTAGCGCATGGTGCGGACGAGATCGGAGAGATCGGTGGTTTGGCGGGCGAGGCCTTCGAAGATGTTGACGAGTTGGGTGGCGGTGTCGTCGAGCGTGTAGTTGAAATCGGTTTGGTGTTTTTCGGCGCCGTTTTCGTAGAGCAGGGTCTTGGCGCCGAGATTGGCTAGGCGGCGGTGAACTTCCAGATCCACATTTTGAAAATTGTTCAGCTTGGCGGCTAGCGCGAAAATGCGTTGCGCGAGCGGAGGGCTGACTTCAAACGGCTGAGGGTTCGCGTCTTCGTCGAGCTGGCGTATGTCGTAGGTGCCGGTGCCGGCTAGATTGATTTTGATTTCGACGAATTCGGGGTAGCTGGTTTTGAAAACCTTGCGGAAGGTGATTTGGGCGGCGGGGCTTTCCGCGGGGGCGTTTGTGGCGCTGAGTGCGCGGTTTGATGCAGGCGAACGCGGCAGGCGGTCCGGCACCGCTGCGGATATTTCCATGGCGAAAACGGCGAGCAGGAAAAGAACCAGCGAGGTGCGCGCGAACGTGCTAGCGCAGTGGCGCGGTGCGCAGCGAATTATGAACTGTGGCATCACAACCCAGAGATGCGCGCGGCGCGGGATTGGTTTCGCAGAGTGGTTTTTGGCGCGCTGGGCGCGGAGCCGGGACGGCCTCTTGCGGGAATTGCGGTGATGGAGGCGAGCAGGCGTTCGCGCGCGCGGAAGCTGTGCGCATGGCAGAGCGCGACGGCGAGGGCGTCGGCGGCGTCGGCCGGCTCGGGGTATTCGGTCAATCCCAGCGCGGAAGTTACCATTTGCTGCATTTGCTGTTTGGACGCGGCGCCGTAGCCGGCGATGCTGGATTTCACTTCGCGCGGCGAATAACTGTGCGCGGGGATGGAGGCTTGCGCGGCGGCGAGCAGCACTACTCCGCGCACTTCGGCGAGTTTCAGCGCGGTGCGCATATTGAGCGCGGTGAAGACGGATTCGACGGCGACGGCGTCTGGCGCGAACTCCGCGACCAGTTGGGCGATCAGTTCGTGAATTTCGCGCAGGCGCGCGGCGAAAGTGGCGCGGGCGGGAAGTTTCAGCGCGCCGAAACGCAGCAGGCGCGGTGCGGAGCCGATGAATTCGACGACGCCATAACCTGTGGCGCCGGCCACGGCTGGGTCAACGCCCAGCACGCAGAGGCGGGAGGTCTTCTTCACGGAGTTCGCGGACGCGCTGCTGAGAACGTGGTGGATCATCTGAGTCCGCACAAGTGTAGTGCGCGAGGGATGCGGAGTGTAGTGTTTTTTCAGGGAAAGGGGCGCGAACGAAACTAGCGGAGTTGAGAAAAGCGCACCAGGCGCAGGGCAGAGTGATCCGTGGCGCGCGGAAACTTGGGACCGCAGATATTGAAACAGCAAACTGGGCGTCCCGTGTCAGACGGGGAGTCGCTGATCAATTCTCCTTGGATCGCCTCGAATCGCCTTGGACTTCTGAAAATTCGAAAGACTCTCTGACCCGCACGAATTAGCGCAGAGGCGGACCAAAGTGTGTCACATATTGAATGTGTAAAGCAGAAGTCGGGTCAGGAACAAATCCGCGACGAGGATGGCGAGCGAGGACACGACGAACGCCATAATCGTAGCACGGCCCACTCCTGCCGTACCGCCTTCGACGCGTAATCCCTGATAACAACCCACGGTGGCGAGGATAAACCCGAAAACAAGCGGTTTCGAGAAGCCGATAACGAGGTCGCCGACCACCGGCGCCTTAAGGGCACGCGTCCAGAATTGCTGTGCATCAATGTGCAGCGTGACGGTCGCTACGATGAATCCGCCGAACAGGCCCGCACAATCACCGATTGCCACGAGCAAAGGCAGAATTAATACTGCGGCAAGCACGCGCGGGGTCATCAGCTTGCGGATCGGGTCAATTCCGAGCCCCCGGATCGCGTCCACCTGTTCGGTCACGAGCATGGAGCCCAATTGGGAAGCCATCCCCGTGGAGTTCCGCCCTGCGACCAGAAGCGCCGTGAACACCGGTCCAAGCTCGCGGAGTAGCGAGAGCGAAAGGGCGTCGCCGGTCAAAACGGTTTCGCCGAAACGAATAAATTGCGACGCTGCGTTCAGCACGATCACGCCGCCGACGCAAGCAAGCGCTACAATGATGATCGGCACCGATCCCACTCCGATTTGATCCATCTGTTCGACTAAGTCGGCCTTGTAACGCGTCGTAGTGAAGATGGCCCGCACCGAGTGAATAGACAGCAACGCATAGTCCTGGAGATAGAAAATCGGCGCCTTCAGAGAGCTTCCGAAACGTGAGGAAATCGAACCTGATTTCACAGTTATACTCCTTGTTGCCATCGTTAGGTCCAGCGTGAAGTGAAGCGTTTACCGGAAAGCGAGAAGACTACGTTTTTTGCTGAGATTCGTCTATCACTCGATGGGGGCGAGAGATTTGCCAGAACCCTTGGCGGCGGGCAGTTCGACTCGATGGATGTAAGAGGCAAGTCCGAACTGCTTGAGGATGCAAATGGTGTACCAGTTGAAGTCTATTTCATACCACATTAGCCCGTGCCGGGCCGAAACCGGGTAAGCGTGATGATTGTTGTGCCACCCATCTCCGAAACTGACCAGAGCCACCCACCAATTGTTGGTTGAGGTATCGCGGGTCTGGAAGCGGCGCGACCCCCAGATATGCCCCGCCGAGTTGACGATCCACGTCGCGTGCAGGCCCACAACAGTGCGAAAGAACACGGCCCACAATACCAGCCGGAATCCGCCGATAGCGAACAAGATGACCGCGAGGATCGCAGTTGGCGCAAGATGGTATTTCGTGAGCCAGACATGAAATCGGTCACCGGCCAGATCGGGGACGTAGCGTTTGAGTGTTGCAACGTCTTGGCGCAACGCATTACCAGTCAGGATCCAACCCGCGTGTGCCCACCACTTGCCATCGCGCGGGGAGTGCGGATCACCTTCCTTGTCCGCGAACTGGTGATGCTTACGATGGACCGCTACCCAGAGCAGAGGGCCGCCTTCCAAAGCCACCACGCCGCAGAGCGTAAGAAAGTACTCAAACCACTTGGGAGTTGCGTAAGAGCGATGGGTGAGCAACCGGTGATAACACATGCCGAGTCCCAGGCTGCCTGTAACCCAGTATAAAAGGATTGCGACCAAGAACGCATTCCAGGTGAAGAAAAAGAGCGCCGCCACTGCACCAACGTGAAATAAGAACAGGACAGGCGCGATCGACCACTTCAACAGATTCTTGTCGGGCTGAATATTCGGCACACACGTCAACTGCGAGGTGGGCATAAGGCTCATGATCTGAGCACACCTTATGGACGCCCGCGCGCAGGAAAACTGTTCAATATTGCACACTTATGTTTTTCTCTTGAAACCGGAGCCGCGGAGCTTGCAATTAAAAACGGTTGAAGTCGGTGCGACTCTTCGACATCCTATACAACACTCAAGCGGGTTCGGTTCAAGATGTCCGCGATCCAGGAGGAATTATGACTTCCTCTGCGCACGTTGCAAGCGGGACGCCCGGAGCGAAAAAAGCTCTTTTCATCGATGCTGACCCGGAAGTTCGCGCGATACTGGTCAACATTCTTGATCCACTGGTGTGGAGCGTGCGGCATGCACCCGACAACAAGGCTGCGCTCGCCCTCGCACAGGCTGCACATTTCGATTTCATCCTTACGAGCGAGAAGACATCCGGCAAGGAAGATGTGGAGCTGCTGCGGAGGATTCGCAGCGTGCGGCCGCACACCCGGCTGATCATTCTCACTGAGGAAAGTACCCCAGCGGAAGTGATCGCAGCAATGCGCGAACACGCGTTTAGTTACTTTTCAAAACCATACTCGCATTCCTCGCTCGCGGATGCGGTGCATGCCGCCTCGGACGGACCGTGCTGGGATGACGGAATCGAAGTTTTGTCGGCGACGCCGGACTGGATTCGTCTTGCGGCCAGATGCGACATGAAGACAGCGGAGCGACTGCTCCAGTTCATGCACGAGATTGCTGATTTGCCAGAGCGCGAAGCCGACGCCGTGGCCATGGCTTTTCGCGAAATTCTGATGAATGCGATCGAGCATGGCGGGCACTTTCGTGCTGACCAATATGTGGAAATCTCCTATGTGCGAGCCAAGCACATGGTGATGTGCCGAGTGAAAGATCCGGGTGAAGGGTTTACTCTGGACGAAATCGATCATGCTGCCATTGCCAATCCGCAGGAAGACCCTGCTCGCCACATTGCGTATCGCGAAGCTAAAGGGCTGCGTCCGGGCGGCTATGGCGTTTTGCTCGCCCAAAAGCTCGTGGATGAGCTGATTTACGACCAGAAGGGCAACGACGTTATGCTCATCAAGTATCTCGATGTTGCGCCGCTGGAGAATTTATAAGCTCGACGCTGATCCCGGGCGCCCCTGTGAACCGTTGGCGTGCCAGATTCACGCCGCAACCGGAAACTGACTCGCTACCCACATTCTGCTTGGATTGAAACGAGGACCGAGAGACAACACGGCGGCCCTTCGGCCCCGAATCAATCGGGGACTCAGGGCGAGCACGCCGCCGCGATTTCTGGGATCTAGCTGGCGACGGCGGCTTGCATTTCTTTTTCGTCGATATCGAAGTTGGCGTAAACGTGCTGAACGTCGTCGTGGTCTTCCAGGGTTTCGACCATGCGCATCATTTGCTGGGCCTGCGCGCCGCTGAGTTTCACGTAATTTTGCGGAACGAAGGCGACTTCCGCGGTGGCCGGAGTGATGCCTGCGGCGAGCAGCGCTTCGCGCACTTTTTCAAATGCTTCGGGGGGCGTGGTGACTTCCCAGGCCGAGCCATCGTCGCGCAGATCTTCGGCGCCGGCGTCCAGCACGATGCTCATCATTTTTTCTTCGTCAGCGGCTTCCTTGGGGACGATGATGTCGCCCTTGCGGTGGAACATCCAGCCGACCGCGCCGTTTTCGGCCATGTTGCCGCCGTTCTTGGAGAACATGTGGCGGACTTCGCTGACGATGCGGTTGCGATTGTTGGTGACGACCTGAACCAGCACGCCGACGCCGCCGGGGCCGTAGCCTTCGAAGGTGACTTCGTCGAGCGTTTCGCCCTCGAGCGTGCCGGTGCCGCGCTGGATGGCGCGCTCGATGTTGTCATTGGGCATATTTTCGCTCTTCGCGGAAAGAATGGCGGTGCGCAGGCGCGGATTGGTGACGGGGTCGGCGCCGCCGGTGCGCGCTGCGATGGTTAGTTCACGGATGATTTTTGTGAAAATTTTGCCACGCTTGGCGTCCGTAGCCGCCTTTTTGTGCTTGATCGTGGCCCATTTAGAGTGTCCAGACATGGATAAACCTTCTTCAGGGAATGTGGCAGGAGCAGCAGGCTAGCTCTTGCCGCGACAGTGTAGCAGCAGCGTAACATTCAGGCAAGCGAGGGTGGGGTTCGGTGCTGAGGGTTTCCGGTGTGGGCACGATCGCCGTGAAAATCTTGCCTGCACCAGGGAGAAATTCCTCGGGGGTTTGAGGTGAGGGCGCGGGAGGGAATCGGGCCATTGCTGTAATGTTTGCGGTGAAAAATAAGTCCTGTGTTTTCGGCACGTTCGCTGATGACCGAAAGAGCACAAATCCACATGTGCGGCGCGATTGATTCGCGACTTGGCCGACGCAATGCTCTGCAGGGTTTGCGCCATGAAATTCACTGCTGGGGACCCTGGGGGAACCACAATGCCAAACCTATTTACAACGGCAACGACCGAACAAGACGCACAAGTGGAAAAGCGGCTGTGGCAAGCCGTAATCGTGAGCACGATTCAGGAATGGATTTCCGGGCCACTGCGCTACAAACGAATCGCCGAAGAATATTTGTTCCAGGATCGTTCCGATTTTCCGCAGGTGTGCCAGTCGGCTGGGCTGGATGTTGACAGATTGCGGCAACAGCTGATGAGGTTGCGCGCGCAATCGAACCCGCTGGGCAGGATTGCGTAGGATCTACTCCCTCAGATCTTAATTTGCACGAACGCAGCCGTGGTGTGTCCCGCCCGAATGAAAAACGAGTGTGTCGGATTCCCGTTCAACGCCTCAAGCTTGTGAGGGCGATCACACGACGCAAGGCCGGAAACTGCTGCGATTCGTTACGAGCCTTCTCCCTTTTCGCATCCTTGACACTGGCATGTGCGCAGCCGTATGGTTTGGGCAACGACGTCGGAAATCCACGATTTTCATTTCGCCTAAAGATTTCCGATTCGGGAGGTGTTCCATGCCATTCGACCTGACGACGCTCCGTTTGGTGGAAAAACCGGTTACTCGTGAAGAAGGGCTGCGCATTTTGGAACGCGATCAGTACCGCTGCCAGTATTGCGGATTGGATGGGGCGGCGAGTTTCGAGAATACTTTGGCGATGTCGGTGGATTTCGTGATTCCGCGGGCGCGCAAAGGCAAGAAGGATGAACGCAACCTGGTGGCGTGCTGCCGTTCGTGCAACATGATCAAGGGGCGGCGCGTGTACCGCAGCTTCGACGAGGCCAAGAGCTACGTGCTCGCGCAACGCGAGAAGCTTCGTAAGGCGTGGGAAACCAGGAAGACCACACCGGCGGCCGCTTCTGCTTCCACAAAGGCGCAAAAGCCGTCCGCGCCGGAAGGATCGAAGGCCTCGGCTGCTTCGGTGATCAGCAGCTCGCCATTATCAATTCGCAATAGATGATTGGGCGCTCGTAAGCAACGTGGTGCTGCGCCGGACGACTGCCTACACCGGAGTTTTCGCTTTTATTTGAGCGGCTCGGCGAGGGCGAAGGCGTCTTTTACTACCGCGCGCAGTAGATAGAGGAGCAGAGCGCTGGCGATTGCGACGCCGACGCCGCCTTCGATCACGTGCCCCGAGAAAACGTTGACCAAGTCTCCGGCGATCTGGGTCGCGATGACCGCGACCGCCAGTCGCCATCCCCAAACACGGCGCTGGAACCAACCTACAGCTGCGGTAGCGAGAACGCCGGCAAGCAGAAGAAACAGAACGCCGACTCCTTTCCCGAGAGGCGCGAGTTGTTGGTAGGCCCGCGGATTGAGAATCCATATACGGTCGATGGCGGTGCCGGGAAACGCCAACGTCAGTCCAGCGAGCGACGCCATGCAAGCTCCGAACACCAGGAAAATTCCCATCGCGGTGAGGCCGCGTGGAGATGTTGCCGTCCGGGGAGTCGTCGGCGGAACCATGGGGACACTATAGACCGAAGTTCTTCCCTGTTTGGCGGCTCGTCCGAAAATTTGCTGAAAGCTGCGACTACCCTGTTTGCGGAAAAACGCTCTAAACCATTTCCTCAGGGGCTGAAGCCCATTGCAAGCGAAGCAATCATTGTCGGAGCTAAAGCTCCGACCCCCTAAGAACCGACTTTCTCGGCAAACTATATCGCCAACGCGTGGCGAAGGAGCGTTCGATTTGGCTGGAGAATTTGCTGCAGGACTTGCGTTATGGCGCGCGCACGCTGCGGAAATCTCCCGGCTTCGCTGCCGTGGCGATTTTGACGCTGGCGCTGGTGCTTTCCGCGGTGGGAATTTTCGGCGTGATTTCTTACGTTACGGGGCAGCGCACGCAGGAAATTGGCATTCGCGTGGCGCTGGGGGCGCAGCGCGGCGATGTGCTGCGCCTGGTGCTGGGGCACGGAATGCGCGTGGCGCTGCTGGGCGTGGCGATTGGATTGGCTGCGGCACTGGGACTGACGCGGCTGATCGCCAGCCAGCTTTACGGAGTGAGCGCGAACGATCCGCTTACGTTTGCCGGAGTGACGGCGCTGCTGACGCTCGTCGCGCTCGCGGCGTGCTACTTCCCGGCGCGACGGGCGATGCGCGTGGATCCGATGGTGGCTCTGCGCTACGAATGACTAGCAGCGCCGGCTAGTGCGCGAGCGCTCCAGAATCAAATACAATTTTCCCTCCCACGATGGTGAGCACCGATTCAGTCTTAGGTAAATCCGACGCCGGTACTTGGAAAATGTTTTGTGAAAGTACGGCCAGGTCGGCGAGCTTGCCTGTCTCCAGGCTGCCCTTGTCCTTCTCCGCGAATTCGGCGTAGGCGGATGTCAGCGTGTAGGCGGTGACAGCCTGCTCGCGGGTAATCGACTCGGTTGGCCGGCCCGGATCCATCGTCGCCAGCATGATATTAAGGTACGGATTCAGCGGCCCATCCGAGCCGAGTGCCAGCGGAATGCCCGCCGCCAAGAGAGTGCGGAAGGGCTGGACGTCCTTGTACGTCACCGGCGTGGGACCAAAGAGCAGTCCGGCATCGAAATGCGTAGGGTTCTGCACGACTACGATGCCGAAATCCTTGGCGCGCGGAATCAAATCCGGGAACAGTCCGTCGCCATGCTCGAAACGCACGCGTTTGACGTCCCATACCTTTTTTCCGCCTGTGGCCTGCATCGCATTCAGCATCGCTGCTGTCGAGAGGTAGCCGCTGACGTGAAACATCATCTGATCGCCGTCGGCGAGAGACTCGCGCAGCATCGCATCCATTTCCTTTTCGGGGAAGGTGAGCGGAAGATGACGAGCGCCGTAGTCGAGGGTTTCCCCAGCGGGCACGGACGGGACATCGCGCGGCGTGAAGGTGTTTTCGAGCGGCACGCCGTCCAGCATCCATTTCGTTCCGCTAACCGTGATCAGCGGGCTCGGGTGGCGCGGCACGGAGAGACCCTCAAGCGTGTCGCGCCCGGCGGGCGTTGTGCCTGGCATGCGCATGATGCGAATGCGGATGGGCGTTGGCGCGGCTTCGAACAATTTTACGTCGCGGTCGGGCGGAAGCGCGTCGGACATGTCCTGCAGCGAAGTGATGCCGAATTTTACACACTGCGCGAATAGGCCGCGCAATTGATTGATGGCTTCCGCATCGCTAGGCATCAGTGCGAGCTTGCGGCTTAATTGCAGCACTGCGTATTCGCGGAGCACTCCGGTGAGCTTGCCGTCCGCGGATCGCTCGTACCGCCCGCCGAGGGGATCGGGCTGGTCGTCGCGAATGCCGGCCTGCGCTAGTGCGACGCTATTCAGAATCGCGGCGTGGCCGGTGAGCGTGGTAAGGATCACTGGATTTTCGGGTGCGGTTTGGTCGAGCGCGTTTCGTGCGACAGCTGGATCGTGAAAAATAATAGGCCCGATGTCCGCGAGAATGAACGTGCCCTTCGGCGCCTTGGCGGCGGCCGCGGCGATCGCATCCTTCATTTGGCTCCACGTTGGGTCTATCGTATTCAAGTTCAGATGCACTGCGTGCGGCGGATCAAGGTCGATGTGGTCGTGGGCATCATTGATTCCGGGAATCACCGTATGGTCCGCGAGGTCAATCTGGCGCGTGTGCGGTCCGGCGAGCAGTTTGATTTTCGCGGAGTCTCCGGTGGCGAGGATGCGTTCGCCGCTGATCGCCAGAGCCTGGACGTAAGGATGAGCCGCGTCACTGGTGAATATTTGCCCGTTCAGAAGAATTAAATCCGGGGGCTGCTGCTGGGCGTTCAATTGCGGGGCAAGAAGGCTTGATACGAGGAACAAGAGCGAAATCCCTGCTAGTGTTTTTGTGCGATTCACAACAATGTCCTCCGGTTGGCGCCATCATACTTGAAAAAAGCGAAAAGGCTGCCCGCGTTACAATGGGTGTGTCTCGTGGATTTTTCCGCAGCGTGGCTTTGCGCAACAATGTTATTGTGACTCGGGCGCGTTGGTTGCGCGCTGGATTCCATGCCAGACTCGATCAAAGTGGTTCTCGAATTCGCCTTGCTGGCGGTTACCTCGGTGTTTTTTCTGGTGGACCCGTTCGCCGTGATTCCTTTGTTTCTGGCGGTTACCGCGGATTCTACGCCATCGGAGCGGCGGGGCGTGGCGCGGCGCTCGGCGTTCACTTGCGCGATCGTGTTGTGCTCGTTTGCGCTAGCGGGCAGCTTGGTTTTCAAAATGTTTGGCATCACGTTGCCGGCTTTCAAGATCGCCGGCGGAATCATTCTGATGGGGATTGGGCTGGACATGCTGCAGGCCAAGCAGTCCGGCACGAAATCGACGGTGGAAGAGCAGCGGGAAGGCGCGGAAAAACAGGATGCCAGCATTATTCCGCTGGGAATGCCGATGCTGGCGGGGCCCGGAGCGATTTCCACGGTGATGGTGCTGGTGGGTGAATCACATTCGCTGTGGCAGCACGGCATTATTTACGCGACGATTCTGCTTACGTCGTTTATTTCGTTCATTATTCTGGCGGGTGCGGACGGCGTGCGGAAATATCTGGGCGAAACCGGGATACGCATCCTGATGCGGCTGATGGGATTGCTGCTGGTGGCGCTGGCGGTGCAATTCGTGGTGAATGGGCTGACGGATTTTGGATTGCTGAAGCCGCTGACGACGCCGTATT
>Ga0209773_10000442_pt1 | contig 13519 bp, 9 predicted proteins | sample BogFormECP14_OM1_FD_188244 | JGI IMG/M metagenome (GOLD analysis project Ga0209773, IMG submission 188244) | Bog forest soil microbial communities from Calvert Island, British Columbia, Canada - ECP14_OM1 (SPAdes) (version 2) | ecosystem: Environmental > Aquatic > Freshwater > Wetlands > Bog ... | reverse complement strand
TTGGCGCAGCGCGGATTGCGCCGGACGCATTGGTCAAGGCGGCGCAGAATGTGCCGGCGGCCGAAGTAGTCGCCGTAGCGGCGCGCGATCCCAAGCGGGCGCGCGAATTCGCGACGGCCAACGGAATCCCGCGAGTGGTCGCGACCTACGACGACCTCGTCAACGATCCCGGCCTCGACGTTATCTACAATCCGCTGCCGAACTCGTTGCACTGCGAATGGTCTATCGCAGCGTTGCGCGCGGGCAAGCACGTGCTGTGCGAGAAGCCGCTCGCGTCCAACGCGATCGAGGCGGAGAAGATGGCGCAAGCGGCGCAGGATAGCGGGAAGCTTCTCGGCGAGGCGTTCCATTACCGCTACCATCCGCTGGCGGATCGAATCCATGCGCTTATTCACGACGGCACGATCGGCCGCCTGCTCCACGTCGAGGGTCAGTTTTCGGTGCCGATTCCCGAAACCAACATTCGCTTCGACTGGAGTCTCGCGGGCGGCGCCACGATGGATTTGGGCTGCTACCCGCTTCACATGATTCGCTATTTTTCCGGTCTGACGCCGCGGGTGATTCGCGCCAAGGCGGAGACCGGTCCGAAGAATATCGACATCGCGATGGACGTCGACCTCGAACTCGCGCCCGGCGTGACGGCCAAAATGAGTTGCGCGATGAAGAAGGACTCTACCCTGGCGGCTACCTTGAACGTTCGCGGCGAGCGCGGTGAGTTGCGCGTGTTCAATCCTATCGCGCCGCAGCGGGGTCATCAGCTCACCGTCAAAACAGGGTCCGGCGAAAAGAACGAGACCGTGCCCGGCGACTCGACCTTCACGTATCAGCTGCGCGCATTCGTAAAGGCCGTGCGGGGCGAAGCCGCCTTTCCCACAGACGGCGCAGAAGGAATCGTCAATATGCGCGTCATTGACGACGTTTACCGGGCAGCGGGACTTCCACCACGCGCCACCTGACGTTTGAAAAACGGACCCGATTTGAGCGCAGACGATCGTCCGCCATTTCGTGATATAGCCGTCGCTGTAACCCGCGTATCGACACGGAGGGAAAAATGGCGAGCGAGCAACTCGGCAAGGTGATCGAGCGAATCAAGTCGGCCCCGCAGAATCCGAATGCGCCTATGGCGCAGCGGCGCGCCGGAATGGAACGAATCAGCGAGCGCGTCCCGGCCGACGTAATTTGCGAGAAGGTTAACGCGGGCGGCGTCGACGCGGAATGGATCGCGGCGCCGGGCGCGAATGCGGATCGAGTGATCCTGTATCTGCACGGCGGCGGGTACGTAATCGGATCGATCAACACGCATCGCGCGATGGTCTCGAGAATCGCGCGAGCGTCCAATGCGCGCGCGCTGGCGATTGACTACCGGCTCGCGCCCGAGCATCCATTTCCCGCCGCCGTGGAAGATGCGACCGCCGCATATCGATGGCTGCTCGCGCAAGGTTACAAGCCCGGCAAGATCATTATTGCCGGCGATTCGGCGGGCGGAGGACTCACGATCGTGCTGCTGCTGGCGATTCGCGACGCGGGACTGCCGATGCCGGCCGGTGCAGTACCGATTTCGCCGTGGACTGATCTCGAAGGCACCGGAGAATCGGTGCGCACGAGAGCGGCGAGAGACGTGATGGTCACCATCGAGAATCTCACAGGGTCGGCGAAGCAGTACTACGGAACGCATGACCCGAAGGATCCGCTGGTGTCACCCGTGCACGGGAACTTTCGCGGCCTGCCGCCGATGCTGATCCAGGTTGGCGATGCGGAAATACTGCTCGACGACTCGACGCGCGTCGCCAAGAGCGCAAAAGCAGCCGGCGTCGAAGTCGAGCTCGAGGTGTGGGACGACATGCCCCATGTCTGGCACGTGTTTGCGAAGTTGCTGCCGGAAGGGCAGCAGGCGATCGACAAAATCGGCAAGTTCGTGATCGCGCGAACGCCGTGAAGCGAGTCGCCGCTCAGAACTGGTAATGCACGTTGGTCAGCTGCTCGGAAACTTCCCACAGCCGCGACGCCGCCGCGTTGTCTTGAGCCGCTGCGCTGCGGCCGACCTTCGTCGGATTTCCCCACAACTCGGCCATGCCGTCGGGGCCGTAGTAATCGCCGCCGTGGACATCGGGCGCCGCGGCGGCGTACTCGGTTGGCAACGCGCCCATCGCGGCGTTCTGCGCGAACAGCCGATTGCCGAACTCAGTTAGAGATTCCATCATCGACGATCCCGACATCTTCGGTCCCACCGCTTGCAGATTGGTCGCCGCATATCCGGGATGGCATGCGGCGCACAACAATTTCTTGCCGGCGGCGTCCGCTTTGCGCTGCAGCTCCAACGTGAACAGCAGGTTGGCGAGCTTGCTCTGTCCGTATGCGCGCCATTTGCGGTAGCCGTTCTTCCATTGCAGGTCGTCGAAACGCATCGAGCCAAAGCGATGCGCTCCGCTCGCGACGTTGACGACCCTGGCGCCGTCGGTGGCTAGCAGGCGATCGAGCAGCAGCCCGGTCAACGCGAAGTGCCCGAGGTGATTGGTGCCGAATTGCATCTCGAAGCCGTCGGCGGTTTGACGATATGGGATCGCCATGACGCCGGCGTTGTTGCACAGCACATGCAGCTGTTGGCGCTGCATATGGAACGCGTCGGAGAAGCCGCGCACCGAGGCGAGGTTCGACAGGTCGAGTTCCATCACATCGACCTTGGCGCCGGGCGCCGACGCGCTAATATCCGCCGCGGCGGTGCGCGCCTTGCCGAGGTCGCGGCAGGCCAGGACGACGTCCGCATGCTTCCGCGCGAACTCGCGCGCGGCTTCGAGGCCGATGCCGCTATTGGCGCCGGTTACGACGATCGTCTTGCCGGAAAGATCGGGCATGTCATCTGCGGTCCATGATTTCTTGTCGGGCATCGCGAGCGTTCCTCCTCGTCGGCTACCTGAAAGCTATCACACGACTGCCGAGTGAGGGTAAATTGGCGCCAACTCGAAGCGTGACTTTCACGCGCGCGATTCGGTTATAGAGTGAGTGATGACTGAACCCGGGCAAACCGCAGCTCCTCGTCGCGCCGCATTCGTTTTCATCTTCATAACGGTTGTGCTCGACATGCTGGCGCTTGGCATGATCGTGCCGGTGCTGCCCAAGCTGGTCGAGGATTTCGTCGGCGGCAATACCGCGCGCGCGGCCGAGATTTACGGATTGTTCGGCACCGTGTGGGCGTTGATGCAGTTCGTATTTTCGCCGGTGCTCGGCGCGATGTCCGACCGGTTCGGCCGGCGCCCGGTAATTTTGCTCTCCAACCTGGGCTTGGGACTCGACTACATCGTGATGGCGATCGCGCCGGGAGTCGGCTGGCTGTTCATCGGCCGCACCATCTCGGGCATCACGTCGGCGAGCTTGTCGACCGCCTACGCGTATATCGCGGACGTGATGCCGCCGGAAAAGCGCGCGGGCGGGTACGGCATGATGAGCGCGGCGTTCGGCCTCGGCTTCGTCGTCGGACCGGCGATCGGCGGCGTGCTCGGCAATATCGATCCGCGCCTCCCGTTCTGGGTCGCGGCGGGATTCAGTTTTCTGAATTTCGGATACGGTCTGTTCGTGCTGCCGGAGTCGCTGTCGCTCGAGCGCCGCGAGCGATTCTCGTGGCATCGCGCGAATCCGCTCGGCTCGCTGAAGCTGCTCCGATCGCATCGCGAACTGTTTGGTCTCGCGATCGTCAACTTCGTCGGCAGCATCGCGCACGAAGCGCTGCCGACCATCTTCGTTCTCTATGCGATGTATCGCTACGGATGGAACGAGCGCACCGTCGGACTGGCGATCGCGGCGGTTGGCCTGTGCTCCGCGCTCGTCGGCGCGGGCCTGGTCGAGCCGGTGGTCGCGCGCTTCGGCGAACGTCGCACGATGCTCGCGGGATTGCTGTTCGGCACGGCGGGTTTTGTGATCTATGGACTGGCTTACACCGGCGCGATCTTCTGGACCGGGCTTCCGCTTGCTGCCTTGTGGGGACTTTCGGGGCCGCCGATGCAGGGCATGATGACGCGGCACGTCGGTGCGTCGGAGCAGGGGCAGCTTCAGGGCGCGCTCAGCAGTCTGCGCGGCATTGCGTTTATGATCGGCCCGCTCGTTTTCACCAATGTCTTCGCAAGTTTCATCGGCGCGAATCGCGATTGGCATTTGCCGGGGGCGCCGTTTCTGCTGGCGGCGTTGATGATCGCCGGCTCGACGGCGATGGCGTGGCAGACGACCCGCTCGCGCATCATAGTACGTGAGCCCGCAGTAACCGCTGCCGCTGTCACAGAAGAATAAATAATCCTAATTAGCCGCTCGGACCGTACATTTGTCGTTGGCGTTGATCTCTACTTCCTGTAAATTGCCGTTGGCGTGAACCTGTGCCCGCTCCGGGGGGAGAGTCGGGGATCGGAAAGATGAGTCTTAAGGAGAGCCGAGAATATGGGATCGGGAGAGTCTGCAGTCGTCGCCAGCGGAGCGCGTAGAGTCTTAATTCAATTAATCATGGTCGCGATGCTGATCGCGGCGCCACTCGTAAAAAGTATATCGGCGGATTCCTGGAGCCCCGAGAATAAGAACAAGCACAAGCTCAAGGGCGCCGAGGTCGACACATGCGCCAGCGGCACGTTAACGCCGATGATGATGCCTCCAGTCGGCAATCCGCTCGATCTGGAAGTCACGGGACCGTGTGTGGTGCCGGCGGGCAACTACTACTACGGCAACGTAAATATTTTTAAGAAGAAGGGCGCAACCGCCGGCGGCATTCTAAGCTTCAACGACGCGACCATAGATTTCTGGGCTAACAGTATCCTCGTCGAAAATGCCGGTACCCTCAGGGCCGGAGTCGCCGCCGATGGCAAAACCGTGCAACCTATCGGAACCGCGAATATCCTCAACACGCTCACAATTCACCTCTGGGGAGCGGAATCAGCCGATCCTAAAAACGGCAGCGGGATTACCTGCAAGACGGATCCCGGCGAACCCGACGGCAACGAATGCGGTGTCGATCAGCCCGACTGGAAGTCGAATATAGGGAACACCAGTACGCAAAAGTGCACGGTGGCCCAAGCCATGCCAGGCGGAGTGCAGGACTGCTTTTACGCCTACAAGGCTCTCAACTGGGACGGCGCCATTCCGACCGCCTACTTCGGATACAAGGTCCTCGCGCTTTCCTGGGGCGGTTCGTTGCAGCTCTTTGGCGCTAAGGGCGCATCGTATGACACCACGACCAACGGCGATCCTTCAAAGTCGGGAGTCAGCTGGGTGCGACTAGGTGCAGATCTGGCAGGTACCGGCAAGGAGACAACAATCACGCTGGACCGGCCGGTGAGCTGGCAGGATGGCGACAAGATCGTAATAACCAGTACCGACTATATGCCCGCGCATGCCGAGCTCCTCACAGTTATGGGAGCTGTGAAAAATAGCACGACCGTCAACGTCACGACTGCGGTTCAATATCCCCACAAGGGAACGCCATATCCGCTGTCGACCAAGACTGGTATCAGTAGCACGGGAATAGACCCCACGCTGATCTCCAATGGAATCGAGACTCAAGCCGCCGTCGGCTTGTTGACCAGGAATATAAGGATAGTGTCAGGCGGCTCAGGCCCCGGCGTCGGTTTCCCAGCGCTTCCTTGCACCGATCAAAAGTTGGGCTGCTACTTCGGTGGCCATACAATCGTCCGTCAGGGGTTCCAGACCTATCAGGTGCAGGGCGTCGAGTTCTATCAATTGGGACAAGGCGGCAAGATAGGACATTATCCCGTCCACTTTCACCTGGCCCGTAAGACGGGGAGGACCGATCCCACCCAGAACGCCTTCGTTAAGGACTCCTCGATTTGGGATTCCATGACTCGTTGGATAGTAATTCACGGTACGCAGGACGTAACTCTGGCGCGCAATGTCGGCTATGAGTCGATAGGTCACGGCTACTACCTCGAGGATGCGACCGAAATCAACAACAAGCTGTATTCCAACCTAGGGATACTTGCGCGTGCAGCGGTCGACAACGTGCTCAATCCCCGCAAAGTTCCCGGTATCTTAGCAGCGGATTTCTCGCCGATAGCCGGTGTTCCTCCGGCCAACCAGGTGCCGCAGGAATTTGTGCCCTATCACTCCGATATTGATCATCCGAGCGTGTTCTGGATGACCAATGGATGGAACGATTTCCGCTACAATATGGCGGCTGGCGCTGGTACTTGCGGGGTATGCTACTGGCTGGTGCCGTCTGCCATCAGCGGTCCTTCAAGGTCTATGGCCTGGGACTCTTACGCTGCAGAACAAACGTCGCCCGACCGCCTCGAGACTTCACCGCTGGAAACCTTCTACGGAAACTACTGCTCGACGGCGATGACTTCCTTTCAAACGATCGGTAACTCGTCTCCATGTCTTGGCATCGTCAGAAACGATCCAAACAACAGTCAATTCCCGATATTGCCTGCTATCCACAACGATTTGGCGACGCAGTTGCCAACGATGCAGAATGCGGATCCAAAGAAGCCGCCCTTTACGCCCGATCAAATCAAAGTGCTCCAACAGTACTATCCCATCGTTGATGCCGGCGGTGGCCGGAAAGCTACCAAATGCCCCGATGTTGATCCCACTAAGCCCTTCGCTCCAGCGACGGATTGTAGTGACGACCAAGTAGCCCCCGTTTGTAGTTCGGGAAATGAATCTAACTGCATGGTCACCATCCTGGATCACTATACCTCGTCCTACAATTGGGCTCATTTCAACCTTTCGGCCATCTGGCTCAGACCGCAGTGGTACCTGGTGATCAACAGCGTGCTGACCGACATACAGAGCGGCGGCCTGACTTTTGTAACTGGTGGCGGCTACACCGAATCCGATGCAATACCCGGTCATTGGGCGCTGGCCTTGAAGGATATTTTCGTCGGTGCCACCCAACCGACCAATGCTTACGCGCTGGAAGGGGGACCGTTCAATCCGACGACTGCCGGGTTCGAGGGTCCTAATCCACCAACGACACCGTACGGGAAAAAGATCAGTTGCGCGCTGGCCACCAACGGGCAGGATCCCGGTTACTGCCTGGATCCGATCCAGAGCGTTAGTTTTCCGCCTAGCAACTTTGGCGGCAATCAGCGTTTCTTCAACATCTACGACGGGCCGTCTTACGAAGACTCGAACGCGTACCTCGATATCAACAAGACATCGAACCTGGACTGCAACGCAACCACCGGCTGCGGTACGGGCCATACTCAGTGGTTCAACGCGAAACAACTCGGAACTCCGCGAGATAATACTGTCTCCGGAGCCAACAACTGCTATCTGCCCAACGCAGCTATAGCCTGGAAACAACCTAACGGGTTCTACTATCCGCCGGCGTTCCATTCCAAGAATTTATTTTTCGACAACGTGGATATCCGGCACTATGTAATAGAGCCTCTCTTCAATGCGGGAACGTTCCAGACCAATCCTACGGCAATCGCTAACCACTATTGCACCACCAACTCTGCCATGTTCGACAACTTTACCGACGTCGATCGCCAGACCGAACTCAACGACGACGACGGCTCGCTGACCGGTCTGGTTGACACGATTTCCGTCAACCTGGACCCGTTCTTCAGCGCGCCGGTCGAGACGGTCGAATGCGAATCCGGTCCCTTCATCGACGATACTGTTACTCCCGTGCTGCCGCCCGGAACGGCCAAGACCAGTCCGTATGACTACGTCACCACTGCCATCTATCCCAAGTGCATGGCCGCCATGCCCGGTCAGGATCAGTGCAATAAGCTAATCAAAAACTCGGACCCTCCGATGGTCGATCCCAAAACCATCTGGAATACGGGATGCTCGACCGAGACCTGTTATGGCGTTCCGCTATACCGGCAGGATCTGACCCAACAGGAGAAGAACGGACCTCCTATGCCGTCAGCGATACCGACACCCAGTATCCGATTGATGGGACAGGACCAGGCTCAGCGCAGTAGCCTGACCGTCAACAACGCTACCTATTACATCGATACGACCCTGGATGCGGCGGGACAAACCGCTCCGCCCAGGGCGTCTGTGTCAAACGTTTTCGAAGCAGGCAACACTTACTACACCTACTTTCTCTTTGCCAAGCCGACAACGAAGCAGACCTATCAATTGTACGTAGGCAAGGATACTGCCTGGAATCCTGATACGAATGTCAAAATGGTTCGCGTTGCGCTGCCTTCGTTCCCTTACCAGTTCACCGAAGAAATGACCTGGCCCACGACCTGGAAGCGCGACACGGACGGGATGGGCAATGGCTACGATCCCACCACCGGAATCGAGACCATAACCGTAGACATGAATGGCTATGCCGACTTCCTGACCGATTTCAACCTATCGAAGTCGAATGAGTGCGCGCCGACAACTTTCTGCAAGCCGGTAGGTGAGAGTCCGAACACGACGTGCACGTGCCAATTGAGCAATACGGATCCCTTGTTTAATGATTGCCAGTCGATTTGCACTAACTGGGCGAACAAGGATGTTGCATGCCCGGACGGCAAATGCTTTGGATTTGCGGTCACGCTATCCGACCAATTCGATACTATTCCGAAAAGCCAACCTCGTCCTCAACCGACTCCGGGATGCTTTCCCAATGATGTCTTCAACATCCCGGTGACGCCTGCCGCCCCGGAGCTTGCCGGCAGTTGCGCCAATCCTCTTCTGCCGATTACACAATCGTGTAATTGAGGACCGGCAATGCGGAAGAGTACCAGGGGAGCTATGCTGGCGGCTGCTGTCGCAGTCGCCTTCATGGCTAACCCTGTTTGCGCGGAGGATTCCAGTTCGAGCCCCAAGCCGGCGAAGATAGCGTGTCTCGGCGGCAATACCTGTAAGGGTCAAAGCCTATGCAAGAGCTTCGACCACGATTGCCAGGGGATGAACTCATGCAAAGGCAAAGGCTTCGTCATGATGACTGACAAGGAATGTCAGAGTAAGGGCGGCAAAGCTATCGACCCCGACCAGATGTAAGCGCGCCCCGAGTGAATCTCGCATGCCGAGACCGGCAGCTTCGTCGGCGCTCGGCGTGTACAGCCCGCACGCGGCCAATTTTACCGCCGCCAAGGCAGACCGACCGCATCGTTCGACATGTTCTTGCCGGTTCCTTTTCGCCCGATTTTTGCGGAAGCCATAACACCTGCGATGCGGTAGACTGTTTCCATACTGGTCCCGTTCAAACAAGGAGCGAACTAATATGCAAATGGGAATGGTTGGCCTGGGCAGAATGGGTGCGAACATGGTGCGGCGCTTGCTGCGCGGCGGTCACGAATGCGTCGTGTTCGACGTGAGCGCCGATGCGGTCAAGGAATTGGCCAAGGAGGGCGCCATCGGTGCGACGTCGCTCGACGACTTTGCCGCCAAGCTCAAGCTGCCGCGCGTCGCATGGATGATGGTGCCGGCGGCCGTGGTCGAGCAGACGGTCGCTGATTTGTCGAGCCGATTCCAGCGCGACGACATCATCGTCGACGGTGGCAACTCCTACTACATTGACGACATCCGTCGCGCCGAAACTCTCGCGGCGAAGGGGATTCACTACGTCGATTCGGGCACCAGCGGCGGCGTGTGGGGACTCGAGCGCGGCTTCTGCCAGATGATCGGCGGCGAGCCGCCAGTGATCAAGCATCTCGATTCAATTTTTGCGACACTCGCGCCGCCGATCGATTCCGCTCCGCGCACCGCCGGCCGCGAGAAGGTCAAGGGCAGCACCGCCGAGCACGGCTACCTGCATTGCGGCCCCAACGGCGCCGGCCACTTCGTCAAGATGGTCCACAACGGAATCGAGTACGGGATCATGGCGGCCTACGCGGAAGGGTTGAACATTCTGAAGAACGCCAATGTCGGCAAGCAGAAGCAGCGCCCGGAGGACGCGGAGACGACGCCGCTGCGCGAACCCAAGCACTACCAGTACGATATGAATCTCACCGACATCGCCGAAGTATGGCGCCGCGGGAGCGTGATCGCGTCGTGGCTGCTGGACCTGATAGCGGACGCGACGCTGAGCGATCCGGAGCTGAAGAAATTTGCCGGGCGCGTGTCGGATTCAGGCGAAGGCCGCTGGACGATCGACGCGGCTATCGACGAAGGCGTCCCCGCGCACGTGCTGACCGCCGCACTCTACGAACGCTTCGACTCGCGCGGCGCCGCCGACTTTGCGGACAAGCTGCTGTCCGCGATGCGCTACGAATTCGGCGGCCACCTCGAAAAAAAATCCTGACAGGGTGAGTGCGATGTCGACCTCAGTACCCAAGAATGCCCATGCATCCGACGTTGCTGCGCACGGAAAACCCGGCGACCCATGCGTGTTCGTCATCTTCGGCGCGACCGGCGACTTGACCAAACGGCTCTTGATGCCGTCGCTGTATAATCTGCTCGCCAACAAACTGTTGCCGGACAAGTTCGCGATCGTCGGCGTCAGCAACGTCGAGATGAGTTCCGAAGACTTCCGCAAGCAGCTCGGCGACGAGATCGGCCAGTTCGCCACCACCAAGGTCAGCCCCGAACTCTGGAAATGGTTCGACCAGCGAATCTCGTACATGTCGGGCGACTTCAAGGATCCCGCGACCTACCAGAAACTCAAGTCGCAGCTCGACACGACTGACAAGCAACAGGGCACGCCGGGCAACTACCTGTTCTACACGGCGGTGTCGCCGAGCTTTTTCGGCGAGATCGTAAAACAACTGGCCGGCGCCGGCCTTACGAAGGAAGCCGACGGTCACTGGCGGCGAGTGATAATCGAGAAGCCGTTCGGCCACGACCTGGAATCGGCGAATGCGCTGAATCGCGAGATTGCCGCATGCATCCAGGAGCACCAGACCTTTCGAATCGATCATTATCTCGGTAAAGAAACCGTTCAGAACATCATGGCGTTTCGCTTCGGCAACGGCTTCTTCGAGCCGCTGTGGAACAACAACTACATCGACCACGTGCAAATCACAGACGCGGAAATCGTCGGCGTTGAACATCGCGGCAGTTTCTACGAAGCGACTGGCGCGCTGCGTGACATGGTGCCGAATCACATCATGGCGATGGTCTCGCTGACCGCGATGGAGCCGCCGAATTCGTTCGACTCCGAGCCCGTGCGCGATGAGAAGACCAAGGTGCTGCGCGCGATCCGTCCTATAACACCCGACCAGGTTCCCAACTGGGCCGTGCGCGGCCAGTACGGGCCCGGCACGATGGACGGCAAACCACAGCCGGGCTATCGCTCGGAGCCGCAGGTGGATCCAAGGTCCGGCACTGAAACTTACGTCGCGATGAAGCTCGCGATCGACAACTGGCGATGGTCGGGCGTGCCGTTCTATCTACGCACCGGGAAGCGGATGGCAAAGCGCGTCACCGAAATCGCGATCAAGTTCAAAGCGCCGCCGGCGCTCCTGTTCCGGCAGACCGGCGTCAAGCACCTCGAGCAGAACGAGCTGATTTTGCACATTCAGCCCAACGAGGGCATCTCGCTCAGCTTCAGCGCCAAGGTTCCCGGGCCGATCGTCAAGCTCGGCGGCGTCGACATGAGCTTCAAGTACGCCGACTACTTCGGTTCCGCCCCGACCACTGGCTACGAGACGCTGCTGCTCGATTGCATGCTCGGCGATCCTGCACTGTTTCAGCGCGCCGACACGGTCGACGCCGGATGGCGCATCGTCGATCCGATTCTCGAGGCATGGAAAGCGACTCCGGCCGCCGACTTCCCCAACTACGCGGCCGGGTCGTCGGGCCCGCAGGCCGCCGACGATCTGCTCAAGCGCGACGGCCGCAAATGGAGACCAATCTGAGATGACATCGCTGCGAGACGTATTGAAGCAGGCCGCGGCGGACAAGGTTGCCGTCGGGCATTTCAATTTTTCCGACCTGGTCGCCTTCAACGCGATCGTCGCCGCCGCGCGCGACCGCAAGTTGCCTGTGATGGTGGGCGTGTCGGAAGGCGAGCGCGAGTTTACCGGCGTCCGCCAGGCGGCAGCGCTGGTGAAAGCAGTCCGCGACGAGTACGACTATCCGATTTTCCTTAACGCCGACCACACTCACTCGATCGCCAAGGCCGAGGTGGCGGCGAAAGCAGGCTTCGACGAAATCATTTTCGACGGTTCGGCGCTCGCGTTCGAGGAAAATATCAAGCAGACCAAAAAGGCAATCGAGGCGATCAAATCGATCAATCCCGCCATCCTCGTCGAGGGCGAAATAGGATGGATCGGTGCGTCGTCCGCGGTGATGGACAAAGTCCCGGCAGGAGTTGGAATCCTGACGACTCCCGACGAGGCGAAACAGTTCGTCGACGCGACCAAAGTAGACGTGCTGGCGCCCGCAGTCGGCAACATGCACGGGATGCTCGAGAGCATGGTGCACGGCAAGGTGCAGAAGCGGTTGAATATTGAGCGGATCGCGGAGATCAAGGCGGCGGTCAAGATCTTCATGACGTTGCACGGCGGATCGGGCACCAACGACGACGATTTCAAGCGCGCAATCAAGGCCGGCATGACGATCGTGCACGTCAATACCGAAATCCGGATCGCGTGGCGCCGTGGAGTCGAAGCCGGGCTCGCAGCGGAGCCGAACGAAGTCGCGCCCTACAAGATTCTCGGACGCGCGGTCGAGGCGGTGCAGAAAGTGGTAAGTGAAAGGCTCGAGCTGTTCAGCTCGAAGTGACTACTTCGCCCAGCCCTTTTCGTACGGCGCCGACATCCGGCCGATTGCGCGCAGGTGCGAAATTTTCCACTCGCCGTCGAGTTTGACGTAGTCATCTTCGTAGCGCGCGCCCAGCCACATCGCGCGATTTCCGCTGCGCATCGTGAACGGCCCGAGGAAATACCAGATGCCGGTCGCGCGATTGCCCTTCACCTCGATGATCGGATTCATGACGTTGTGCTGCGAGAAGCTGATTCGTTCCTGGAAGCCCTGGAACAGCTTGCGAATCGCCTCGTGCCCCTGATGCCGCCCGACGCCGGCGCCTTCCCAGATTCCGTCGGGCGCGAACAGCGCGGTGATTTTCGCGGGATTGTGATCGTCGTCGCAGATGCCGCAGTAGCGAGCCTTGAGTTTCTTGATTGCCTCGACGTCTTCGAGCGCCGTGATCCTTTTTTCGAGCTCGTTGATATCCATCGCAGCTACTTGTCCGTTGGTAGATTTACGAACACCGCGGCCGTCACTACTGTCGTCCACAAGCCGTCGCGATCTCCGATTGCCGACTGCGTGATGTTTCGCGTCGTGACGATTTTATCCGAAAGCTTCCACACATCCTTGCGTTCGTCGTAACTGACGTTGGGGTCGAAGTCCACGCCCAGCGCCGTCGCCAGCATCGTGGCCGCGAGGTCTTCGGCGTAGTCGCCCGCCTTCTCGTCGGTCTGCCCGAAGCTCTTGTGCTCGGACAGGTATCCGTACGACGCCTTGTCGGCCGGAATCGCGAGGCCGACCGAGGCCGCTATCAACCGATGCGGCTCGTCGGTGGAATTGTCATACATCACCGCGTAAACGATCTGGCCCGGCGTCAGCGTCTTCAGTCCGTCCTGGATTGAGACGACTTTGCAGCCGGGCGGAAAAATTGAGCTGACTC
>Ga0209773_10000439_pt1 | contig 13575 bp, 12 predicted proteins | sample BogFormECP14_OM1_FD_188244 | JGI IMG/M metagenome (GOLD analysis project Ga0209773, IMG submission 188244) | Bog forest soil microbial communities from Calvert Island, British Columbia, Canada - ECP14_OM1 (SPAdes) (version 2) | ecosystem: Environmental > Aquatic > Freshwater > Wetlands > Bog ... | reverse complement strand
CGGGCGGCGCGATCCCCGATTGCGGCCATTTCATTCCCGAGGAGAAGCCAGCCGAGCTGGCAACCCAACTGCGCGAATTCCTCGCGAAGTGAAGCCCCGCGCGGTAACTCGTCTCAATGTCGCTCGGGCGCTCGAAGCCGTTCGAAACGGGAAGCCCGACGATGCCTTCGAAGGCGCGAAATGGTTATCCGTACAGAAGCAGCACGCGAGTGCGCGAGATTTAATCGATATCGCGGAAGACAAAAGTTGCGCGATGTTGAACAGGGTCGCCGCTATTCACACCATCGGCTTTCTTCGCCGCAGACCAAGTATCGCGCCACGACTGATGGCACTGTTGGCGGACGCGCACGAGCATATGAGGATAAGAGGACAGGCAGCCGAATCGCTCGGCTGTTACCGGGAGAGAGCGGCCATTCCGCTGTTGCGCAAAATTTTGCTTTCAAACGAACGTCCAGGGCTGAAGGTTGAGTGCATCTTTGCGCTGTCAAAAATGTGGGCCTGGAGCGGCGACCTCAAAACATTTAATTCCGATGCGCGCAAAGCCCTGAACAAATTTGCGGGGACGCAACCGACCGGCAAAGCGGGCCGCGAGCTAAAACGATCGATGCGCGCAATACGCCTTGGCTGGACATAGTCGACCAGCGCTTCCACTCACCGCCGCAGTTTGGTACGCCTCGCACATCAGTTAATCGAGGAGTAATGCCGTGGATTTTAATGTTCCCGCCGACGTGACCGCCTATCTGGCCGAGCTGGACGCGTTCATCGAAAAAGAAATCAAGCCGCTCGAACGCGAGAACGACAACATCCGTTTTTTCGATCACCGACGCGAATGGGCGCGCACTGACTTCGAACGCGACGGCCTGCCGCGCCACGAATGGGAAGCGTTGCTGGGTGAGATGCGCCGGCGCGCCGACAAGGCCGGCCACTATCGCTACGCACTGCCGAAAGAATACGGCGGCAAGGACGGCACCAACCTCGCGATGGCGATCATCCGCGAGTACCTGGCGGCCAAGGGTTTGGGGCTGCATAACGATTTGCAGAACGAAAGCTCGATCGTCGGCAATCTGCCGACGGTGCTGATGTTTCGCGACTTCGGCAACGCGCAGCAGAAGAAGGAATTCATTCCCAAGCTGCTCGACGGCTCGATGCGCATCGCGTTCGGCCTCACCGAGCCCAATCACGGCTCCGACGCGACCTGGATGGAAACGCGCGGCGTGCGCGACGGCGATCACTGGCGAATCACCGGCGCCAAGATGTGGAACACCGGCTTGCACGTCGCCACGCACGATTTCGTGTTCGCGCGCACCAGCGGCAAGGACGGCAGTCCGCGCGGCATCACCTGCTTCATCGTCCCGACCAAGAGCGCGGGCTTCAAGATTGAAGAATACTTGTGGACCTTCAACATGCCGACCGATCACCCGCGCGTGTCGCTCACTGACGTCGCGGTGCCGGCCGATTCGATGCTCGGCGATCCGGAAAACGGATTGGCGGTCGCGCAACACTTCGTCCACGAGAATCGCATTCGCCAGGCTGCGAGCTCGTTGGGTGCCGCGCAATATTGCATCAACGAGAGCGTGAAATACTCCAAGCAGCGCAAGCCGTTCGGCAAACCGCTGTCGAGCAACCAGGCGATTCAGTGGCCGCTGGTCGAACTGCACACCGAAGCCGAGATGCTGCGCGGTTTGATCCACAAGACCGCGTGGCAGATGGATCAGATGTCAAAGCCCGACGTCGCGCTCAAGCTCTCAGACAAGGTCGCGATGTGCAATTACCGCGCGAACCGGCTGGTGTGCGACGCGGCGGACCGCGCGATGCAGGTCCACGGCGCGATCGGATACTCGCGGCATAAGCCGTTCGAGCACATTTTCCGTCATCACCGGCGCTATCGCATCACCGAGGGCTCAGAAGAAATCCAGATGCGGCGCGTCGCGCAATACCTGTTCGGATTCTTCAAAGACCGGAAGCCGGCGGAAGAGTAGGGCGCTCGCGCGAGACAAAAATGAGCAGTGAAGATTTCATCGCGCACCTGCAGGCCGCGGTCGCTCGTCACATTGGCGAGCCGGGAACAATCCACGACCTGCAGCGCCTGACCGGCGGCGCCAACAAGACGACCTGGTCGTTCGACGCCGACGTCGCAGGCGATCACGCGCAATTCATCCTGCAACTCGCCAGCGCTCGCGCCAACGTTGCGGACAATCCTCTCGCTGGCGTATCGCCCCATCTGACCGCAGACGAGGACGCGCGGCTGATGATCGCGGCGGTCAAGGCTGGGGTGCCGGCGCCTCGCGTGCGCGCGATCCTGCAGCCGGACGACGGGCTCGGCGGCGGTTACGTCACTGAGCGGGTCGCCGGCGAAACGCTCGCGACGAAAATCCTGCGCGATGAACGGTTCGCCGGCGCGCGCGACACGATGGCGAAGCAATGCGGTAGCATCCTCGCCGCGATTCATCGCATTCCGGTTGCCGAGGTCCCCTTCCTGATGCGGCTGACGCCGGCCGAGCACATCGCGGCACAGCGCCGCATCATCGAGTACTTCGGATTTCATTTGCCGGCGCTCGAGCTTGGCCTCAAGTGGGCGGAGAAAAACGTTCCGCGCAACGCTCGTCACTCGGTCGTGCACGGCGATTTCCGCGCCGGCAATTTTATTGTCCGCGAGGACGGTATTCGCTGTGTGCTCGATTGGGAAATAGGGCAGAGCGGCGATCCGATGCAGGACCTGGGCTGGGTCTGCGTCAAGACGTGGCGCTTCGGCGGCAAGAAACCGGTCGGCGGCTTCGGCACGCGCGAGGATTTGTTCGAGGCTTACGAAAAGGCGAGCGGACAGTCGGTCGATCCGGCGCACGTGCGCTTCTGGGAGGCGTACGGCAGCGTGCGCTGGGGAATAGGATGCCTCAGCATGGGCCTGCGCGGAATGGAGGAAGTCGGGATCGAGCGTTGCGCGATTGGCCGGCGCATTGAAGAGCCACTGTGGGACTTTTTCAACCTGATTGAAGGCCGCGACTGACTAATCGACTGACTATTCGCAGTTCAAGGAACTGACTATGCCAGAGAGTATTCCAAAAGCCGCCGTTCTGCTCGAAGCCGCGGTCAAATATCTCGAGACCGAGCTGATGCCGACGCTTGCCGGCTATCATCGCTTCCAGACGCGCGTAACCGTCAACGTGCTGAATACACTGCGGCGCGAACTCGAGCTGCGCGGCGTGCAAGCCGACGCCGAACGCTCGCGGCTAGTCGCGATGCTTGGCCACGACGGCGACGTCGAGACGTTGAGCGTCGAGCTGGCAGAGCGGATTCGCGCAGGCGCAATCTCGATCGACGACCCTGCTTTGCGGGCGCACGTCCGCCAGTCGTTGGCCGACGCACTCGCGATCAACAATCCCAAGTGGCTGACCCGCTGATGGCGAGTGAGGACAATCGCTGGCCGCTCGACTTTCGAATCTTCGCCGGTCTCTGCGTCTTCTGGTCGCTGGTACTGTTGGCGCGCTCAATCTTCAACCTGTCCGCGGGCGGAGTGCCGATCGAAGACGTAATCTTCGGCGTCAAGTTCCACGGCGACGAAGCGCGCCTCACGATGGCTCTACAAGCCATCGTCATCGGCATATTCGGAATCGGAATCCTGGCGCGCCAGCGCTGGGGCGCAATCCTCGCGCTCCTTTACATGGCACAAGTAGTAGCGGGCCACGTGATATTCATCACCTCGAACCTCGGCGTCGAGTCGCAGCGCGTCCACGTAAAGATCGCGTCATACGAGAGCCCCGTCGTGCTGTTGATCGCCTTATACGTCTGGTACCGATCCCGCTCCTGAACTTCGCCAATCCGTCCGAATCTGATTGACACGGTGGAGGAAAACCCTCACGCTGCCCGCCATGCGACGAACTTTATTTGCCTTCCTGGTGTCCGTTCTGTTTTCCTCCGCAGCTCTGGCGCAGGCTCCCACGGGAGTTCCGGTTTTCGCGGTTACGCCGGTACAGAGCCATATCAAGTTCGAGGTCGATGCGTCGGTGTCGATCAAGGGGACTTTCGACAAGTGGACCGCCAGCCTGACGTTCGGGTCCGCCGATGTCTCGTCGGGCAAATTGGAAGTCGAGATCCAGGCCGACAGTGTCGATACGGGAAGCGGGATGAAGAACAGCAAGCTGAAGAGCGGCGATTTCTTCGACGTCAAGAACAATCCGCTGATCTCGTTCAAATCGACCAAGCTTGTACAGACCGGTCCCACCACCTTTGAAGTGGATGGAAACTTTACGATTCGCGGGGTGACCAGACCCGAGAAGCTCAGGTTGGCCGTTTCGGGCGCTGGCACCGGCTCGGGCACGATCACGGGCACGATGGCCTTCGACCGCAAGCAGTACGGAATGAACAGCGGCATTCCGTTCATCAGGATTGCCGACCGCGTCGAGGTGACTTTCAACCTCAAAGCGACCCGAGTCAGCGGCCCTCCAGTGAAGCTTGATTAGATGGAGGAGGATCCTGCTGGCAGTGAGAGCGATCGTATGGCGATTCGCAACATCAGCAATTCTGGAAAGGAGTCAGGTCCATGACATCGATCACGGAAATTGCCAGAAAATTCTTCGAAGCCTGCGAAACCGGGAAAGGATGGGAGGGATGCAAGGAGTACTGCAAACCGGGTGCGACGTTCTCCGCGCAAGCCGAACCTCTCTCTGACACACGGACCCTGCAGCAGTACACAGAATGGATGAAGGGGCTGCTGACGCCCATTCTCGACGGGCGATACGAGGTGAAGTCGTTCGCCACCGATGACGAACGGAAGAACGTCTGTGCTTACGCTGTCTTCTCCGGCACTCATACCGGACCGGGTGGTCCCTGCCCACCGACCGGCAAGCGCTTCAAGTCGGACTATGTATACGTGATGGAGTTCGACGGCGAGAAGATCCGGCACATGACGAAGATCTGGCATGCAGGATGGTCCATGAAAGAGCTCGGGTGGATCTGATCTCCGATGGTTTTGTTCCGACGCGAGCTTTCGCTTCTGCCACCGATACCCCCATTTTCCGAGGTAAGGATTCTGACGGCGGTGGGGGCCAGCGGCGAGAGACTGAAACTGCCAAGCAGTGGCGCTGCGCCTGCCGGGTCATGCGATGCGCAACGAGCCGCTGGACCTTAAATGGTTCTTGGTGGGCGGTGCAGGTTTCGAACCTGCGACCCCCGGCTTGTAAGGCCGATGCTCTACCACTGAGCTAACCGCCCGCGGTCGCAATGTTAGCAAAGAAATGCTGCCGCGTGTGCTATTCACACCGCGGCAGCATTTGCGCTTCAATGAATCGTCGTGGGTTACGAGCTGGGCGACGACGGCGCGGGTGCGGCGCCGACGCCTTCGTTGAGCGAGTCTTTCAACTGCTTGCCCGGCTTGAACTTTGCCGAGCGGCTCGCCGATATCTCGATCGACTCGCCGGTCTTTGGATTGCGGCCGGTGCGCGCCTGCCGCTCCGATACTGAAAACGTTCCGAAGCCCGAGATGTTCACGCGCTCGCCCTGGCGCAGCGCGGCGATGATGTCGTCGAGCACGATGTTAATTGCGCGTTCGGCGTCGGCCTTGTTGAGGGGAAGCTTGTTGGACAACGCTTCGATAAGTTCAGCCTTGGTCATATGTGCCCTTCAGCGGCGCCGAATAGCGACCGCGCATTTGAGCCGCGCGCTTCCGGTGCTCGCCGGAAGTTCGCGGTTTTCCCCCGCTCAGTGCTATGACAAGTTCGTCGATACCGTCCCGTCGTCTTCGTCACCCGGCGGCACCATCGGGACCTTCGGTTCCGGCTCGCGCAGGAACGCCAGGTCGCTATCCTCCTTCACTGTCTTGAAGAACGTGTCCGGGTTGGTCAGCACCAGTGCGTGCTTGAGCACTTCGTCCATGTGCTCGACCTGGATCAACGTGATGCCCTTCATGATCTGCGGCGGAATTTCCTCGATGTCCTTGGCGTTGTCCTTGGGCATCAGGATGGTCTTGATACCGCCGCGATGTGCAGCGAGTACCTTCTCCTTGAGTCCGCCAATCGGCAGCACCCGGCCGCGCAGCGTGATCTCACCGGTCATCGCAAGGTCGTTGCGAATCGGCGAACGCGTGAGCGCTGACACCAGCGCTGTCGCGAGAGTGATCCCGGCCGACGGTCCGTCTTTGGGAATGGCGCCTTCGGGAATGTGAATGTGGATGTCGATGCGATGATAGAAACCGCGATCGAGTCCGAGCACCTCGGCCCGCGAACGCACGTATGACAGCGCCGCCTGCGCCGATTCCTGCATCACGTCGCCCAACTGTCCGGTGATAGTCAGCTTACCGCGACCCGGGACGATCGTCACCTCGACGCTCAGCAACTCGCCGCCGAGCTCCGTCCACGCCAGTCCCGTCGCCACGCCGACCTGCGGCACAGTCTCTGCAGTGCCGTAGCGGAACTTCGGAACGCCCAGGTACTTGCCGAGGCTCGAGCTCGAGACCTTGACGTGCGCATTGCGATCCGTCTTGACGACTTCGACCGCGACCTTGCGGCAGATCGACGCGAGCTCGCGCTCGAGATTTCTGACGCCGGCCTCGCGCGTGTAGTGGCGGATGATGCCCTGGATTGCGCCGTCGGACACCTCGATGTTCTCCGGCCGCAGCCCGTTGGCCTCCTGCTGCTTCTTCAGCAGGTACTTTTTCGCGATGTTGAGCTTTTCGGTTTCCGTGTAGCCGGGAATCCGGATGACTTCCATGCGGTCCTGCAACGGCCGCGGGATTCGGTCGAGCGTATTCGCCGTCGTGATGAACATCACTTTCGACAAATCGTAATCGCAGTCGAGATAGTGATCGTTGAAGGTGCAGTTCTGTTCGGGATCGAGCACCTCGAGCAGCGCCGACGACGGATCGCCACGGAAGTCGGTCGACATCTTGTCCACTTCGTCGAACAGCAGCACGGGGTTGGAGGATCCCGCCTTGCGCACCGACTGGATCACCTTGCCGGGCAGGGCGCCGATGTAGGTGCGCCGATGACCGCGGATTTCCGCCTCGTCGCGCACGCCGCCGAGCGACACGCGGACGAATTTGCGTCCGGTCGCGCGCGCCACCGACTTGCCGAGCGAAGTCTTGCCGACGCCCGGAGGTCCGACCAGGCACAGGATCGGCCCCTTCATCTGGCCGACCAGGGTCTCGACCGCCAGGTATTCGAGGATGCGCTGTTTGACCTTCTCCAGGCCGTAATGATCTTCCTCGAGGACGCGCTCGGCTTCCTTGATGTCGAGCTTGTCCTCGGTGTACTCGAACCACGGCAGCGCGAGGAACCAGTCGAGATAGTTGCGCACGACGGTGGCCTCGGCCGACATCGGCGACATCATCTTGAGCTTCTTGATCTCGCGCTCGCACTTCTCGCGCGCCTCGGCTGGCATTTTCTTCTGCCGTAATTTTTCTTCCAATTCCTGAATCTCGTTCTTGAATTCGTCCTTCTCGCCGAGCTCCTTCTGAATCGCGCGCATCTGCTCGTTGAGGTAGTACTCCTTCGAGGTCTTCTCCATCTGCTTCTTGACGCGCGAGCGGATGCGTTTTTCGACTTCGAGGATTTCCAGCTCCGAGCGCATGTAGCCGAGAATCTTCTCGAGCCGTTCGGCCGGGTTGGTCGATTCGAGCAGCGCCTGCTTGTCTTCGAGCTTGATGCCGAGATGTCCGACCAGCTTGTCGGCGAGGAACGCGGGATCGTCGACCGCCGCGATCGAGGTCACCATCTCGGGCGGAATCTTCTTGTTGAGGCGGGCGTAGTTGTCGAAGGTCGAGACCACGGAACGCATCAGCGCTTCGACTTCAGTCGAGCGGTCGCTGACCTCTTCGATCTCTTCGGCTTCGACCTGGAAATATTCCTCGTCGGCGAGATAGCGGATCACGCGCGCGCGCTTCTTGCCTTCGACCAGCGCCTTGACGGTGCCGTCGGGCAAGCGCAGCAGCTGCACGACCACCCCGAGCGTGCCGACCGTGTAGAGATCGCCGGGCGCGGGCTCGGCCACCTTGGGGTCCTTCTGCGTGACCAGCAGGATTGGCGTCTTCTTGGCCTCGGCGGCTTCCAGAGCCTTGATGGACTTCTGGCGGCCGACGAAGATTGGATAGACTTCGTGTGGGAATACGATCAGTTCGCGCAACGGGAACAGCGGAACCACGTTCGTCGTTGCATCGCGATTATCTTTTTTGTCATTTCGAAAAAGCATTGATGGATCTCAGGCTCCCGAGCTATGCGGTTTCGGCGGTCTTTTGATAGACCAGCAGTGGCTGCTCCTTCTGAGTAACCACTTCCTCCGAGATTAACACCTCCTTGATGTTGGGTTGCGACGGAATTTCGTACATCAGGTCCACCATGATCGCTTCCATGATGGCGCGCAGACCGCGAGCGCCGGACTTGCGCTTGAGCGCCTCGCGCGCGATCGCGCGCAGCGCACCCTGCGTGAATTTCAGGTGGACGTTCTCCATGTCGAAGAGTTTCTGATACTGGCGCACCAGCGCGTTCTTCGGCTCGGTGAGAATTCGCACCAGCGCTTCTTCGTCCAGCTCGCCGAGCGTCGCGATGACGGGCAGGCGGCCGACGAATTCCGGAATCAAGCCGAACTTGAGCAAATCTTCGGGCTGCACTTCGTAGAGCAGCTCGGAGACCGTCTTGGGATCGCGATGAGTCAGGTCGGCGCGGAAGCCCATCGTCTTGCCCGAGATGCGACGGCGGATAATGTCGTCGAGGCCGACGAACGCGCCACCGCAAATGAACAGGATGTTGGTGGTGTCGACCTGCAGGAACTCCTGCTGCGGATGCTTGCGGCCGCCCTTGGGCGGCACCGACGCCATCGTGCCTTCGATGATTTTCAGCAGCGCCTGCTGGACGCCTTCGCCCGACACGTCGCGCGTGATCGACGGGTTGTCGCCCTTGCGCGCGATCTTGTCGATCTCGTCGATGTAGACGATGCCGCGCTGGCAGCGCTCGATGTCGTAGTCGGCGTTCTGCAGCAACGACAGGATGATGTTCTCGACGTCTTCGCCGACGTAGCCGGCCTCGGTCAGCGAGGTCGCGTCGGCAATCGTGAACGGCACTTGCAGAAAACGCGCGAGGGTTTGCGCGAGCAGAGTTTTGCCGACGCCGGTCGGGCCAATCAGCAGGATGTTGGATTTCTGCAGCTCGACGTCGCCGGTCACCATCTGCGAGTCGATTCGTTTGTAATGATTGTGGACCGCGACCGAGAGAATTTTCTTGGCGCGTTCCTGTCCGATCACGTACTGGTCGAGCACCCGCTTGATTTCGGCGGGCTTGGGCACCGCGGAGCTTTGGCTGAAGGCTTCTTCGCTGTCAGTCTCCTCGGCGATTATGTCGTTACAAAGGTCGATGCATTCGTCGCAAATATAAACCGTTGGGCCGGCGATAAGCTTTCTAACTTCGTCCTGGCTCTTACCGCAAAACGAGCAAACCAGGTTGCCCGAGCGGTCGTCATGCTTGGCCATACTGCCTCCCGCGGCTCACTTGGACGGCCTTCGGCTAACGATTACCTCATCAATCAGTCCGTATTCAACCGCTTGCTGCGGCGCCATGAAGTAGTCGCGATCGGTGTCCTTTTCGATCTTTCGCAGATTCTGTCCCGTATGCTTCATTATGATGTTGTTGATTTCCTCCCGCGCGTGCAGAATTTCCTTCGCGTGTATTTCGAGATCGCTCGCCTGACCCTGCATCCCACCGAGCGGCTGATGCAGGATGATGCGCGAATGCGGCAGCGCGTAGCGACGGCCCTTCGCACCCGCCAGCAGCAGAATTGCGGCCATGCTCGCAGCCTGCCCGAGACATAGCGTCGAGACAGGAGGCCGGATGAACTCCATCGTGTCGTAAATCGCCATCCCCGCCGTCACCGAACCGCCGGGCGAATTGATGTAGAAATTGATCTCTTTTTCGGGATCTTCGGACTCGAGGAAGAGGAACTGCGCGGTGACGAGGTTGGCGACGTCGTCGTTGATTTCGGTGCCGAGAAAGACGATGCGGTCCTTGAGCAGGCGAGAGTAGATGTCGTAAGCCCGCTCTCCGCGCCCAGTCTGTTCCACGACCATCGGTACCAGGTTGCTCATAAATCCAGCTTACGCCACAGCCGGGTTCCGACAACAGAGAAAAGGCCGCTGACGCCTTAAAATTGTAACCACTCGGAAATGGGGGAGCAACACCGTTTGGCTCCGAACTGCGTAGCAACGAAGCTACTTCTGCTCAGATGTACACTCTTCAGCCGGCCCGGTCGGTGCATCTGCACGCTCGGCGAGCCTGTGGATGAGAGTGAGCGCGACCGGCGACGTCGGAAGGAGCGTCTCTCCGCGTCATTCCGAGCGCAGCGCTCCGAGGGCCGAACAACGCTTTGTGTCATTGCGAGCGAAGCGAAGAATCCCGGAGTCTTTTTCTGTGCCCTTTTCCTTGTGTCATTCAGAGCCGCTGCGGCGAAGAATCCCGGTGTCTTTTTTTACGGCGCAGCACTCAAGACTCAAAAAACCGGGATTCATCGCTCCGCAGACTCCGCTCTGAATGACACAAGGACGTGCTCGCTCGTGTGTGTCGATCCGTCGTGACTCTTCTTTGTGTCATTCAGAGCGAAGCGAAGAATCCCGGATCTTTCTCGGCGCAGAGAGGGCTTCAACTTCGCTTCAAGGCTCGAGCAGCTGAGATGTTCCGCTCCCACTCTTCCCCAACGTGAGACCAAATGACGGCGCGCCGATCAGAAACGCGCGGTCCGTTAGTGCCGTGCGTCGGAAAAAGATCCGGGATTCTTCGCTGCGCTCTGAATGACACAAGGACAGGCGCTGATGCTACTTCGGCTCGGATGATTCCTCCGCAGGCGGCGCGGACGGCGCATCAGGCGGTGCACTTGGTGCGTCTTCACGCTTGGCGCGGCTCAGGATGAAGTCGAGCGCCTTCTCGCGGCGCATCGTCTGCCGCAGCGCCTCGCGATTTTCTTCCTTGCGGTAGAATTCGGCGGCGCGATCGCGATTGCGTCCGGCTTGCGTGACGATTTGCGCCACGCGATCGCCGAGCTGTTCGTCGTCGACTTCGATTTTTTCCTGCTCGGCCAGCGCGTCGACGATCAGCCCGGTGCGTGCACGCTTCTCGGCGCGCGACTTCAGGTCGTCGGCGCTCTGCTTGACCCGCTCGGTCGCATCCTCGTGCGACAGGCCGCCCGCTTCGAGCGTCTGATGCAGCTCGGATTCCATCGCGCTCACCTCGCGCGCGACGAGCGACTCGGGCAGCTCGACCGGATTGCGCTCGATCACGAGATCGAGCAATCCCTGCCGCGCGCGCGCGTCGGCTTCCTGCTTGGCATGCGCGAGCAGCTCGCTGCGCACGCGGGCGCGAAACGCCTCGAGGTTCTCGTCGCCGAGATCTTTCGCAAAATCGTCGTCGACCATCGGCAGCTCGCGCCGGTAGATTTCCTTGGGCGTGGCGCGCCATTCGATCGTCTTGCCGGCGAGATCTTTCTGGCTGTAGTCGTCGGCGTAAGTCTTCGACGCACGCATTTCTTTGTTCAGCTCGGCGCCCTTGAGCACCTCGAACACGCCGTGTGCGAGCGCGCGCTCGGAAACTTCGACCAGCCGATCGTCGGGCTTGGTGGAAGACAGCGGTTTGCCGTCCTCGAACGCCTCGACCGACGCGAGCGCATAGTCGCCGTCTTCGACGATGGTGCGGTCTTCGACTTTTTTGAGCGTCGCCTGGCGCTCGCGAAATCGCTCGATCGCCTCTGCCACCTGTTCGTCGGTGACCGCGACCGTGTCCTCGGCCACCTTGAGGCCCTCGTAGTCCTTGACCTCGATCTTCGGACGCAGGTCGAAGGTGGCGCTGAACTTGAGCGCGAGGTCCTTCTGCAAGTCGCTCTGCTCGGTGACGATTTCTGGCGCGACCACCGGCTTGAGGTCGTGCTCCTCGAGCGCCTTCTTCGTGTATTCCTCGACCAGCTTCTGAGCTACCTCGCCGCGGACCTGCTCGCCGAAAAATCGTTCGAGCAGATTGCGCGGTGCATGGCCGGGGCGAAAGCCCTTGAGCACCACGCCGCGTTTGAGTTCGTTGTAGGCGCGATCCAGCTCATGCTTGATTTCGTCGGGTTCGACTTCAATCGTAAGTTTGCGCCGGAGACTATTGGGTTCTTGGATATTTACATTCATGGCGATTTGAACCTGCTAGATAAACATACCGCGATTGCGGGAATCAACCGAGTGCGGAGGAGGGGAACTTGGGGAACTTGATTGAATGTGAAACCACGGTGGTTTCACACTTCCTCGGCAGGGCTGAGCCCTGCACCCGGTGTTAAGAGGAAGCATGCGAGTTGCGCTCGCGAGCGTGGCGTTGTGCCTGATGCTCGCTGCGCCGGCTCGCGCGCAGCAAGCGGCGCCGGCGCCGTCAAGCGCGATCACGCCGCAAGACCTCGCCAAGAGCGTGCACAATCCGTTCGAGGATTTTGTCAAAGTCCCGATTCAAGCGGCGACCGGGTTCAATGTCGGAAATAATCACAGCGCGGGCGTGGCCGTGAACCTCCAGCCCACGATCCCGTTCAAGCTTAACGCCGATTGGGATCTGATCGCACGGCCGAGCCTGACCGTCACTTACACGCCGAGTCCGAGTTCGCAGTTCGGGCTCAATGACTTGCAGACTTCCTTTTTCCTCACACCGGAAAACGCGAGCGAGTGGATTTGGGGAGTCGGTCCGATTTTTCAGTTTCCGATCGCGTCGAGCACGGATTTGGGGACCGCGAAGTGGTCGGCCGGGCCCACCGCCGCGCTCATCTACTCGCAAGGGCCATGGTTCGGCGGCGTGCTCGCATATCATCTGATGTCGTTTGCCGGCGCCCGACACCGGGGAAGCGTCAATCAGACCTATATCGAGCCGGAGGTGAGCTACAATTTCGAGAGCGGATGGTATGCGCAAATCGATCCGCCGATAACCTACGATTGGACCGCCGAGATGAAGAACGCGTGGGTGCTTCCGGTCGGCGCCGATATCGGCAAGGCATTCAATCTCGGGCCGCAGGCGATAAGTCTTCAGATTGGGGCGTACGACTTCGTGAAGCATCCCGAGGGCGGACCGGGGTGGATGATTCGCGCGTCGGTCACGCTGCTGTTCCCGACCGGCAAGTAAGATTTGATGGTACTAAGGTCCAATTGCGGATTAGGCGCACTAACCACAAAATCGTTGACGCCGATATTTTTTGGCGGGATGCTGCGTCAGCACAGGAGGACGAAATGAGCTTCAAATTTGCCGCTGCCGTTTGCGGGGTTGCGATGGGAATCGCGATGACGGTCGGCGCCGCATTGGCGGACCCTTCTGCGGCAGCCAGTCCGGCGGCTGCGCCGGTCCAGGCTGCTCCAGTTCCAAAGATCGATCCGCAAGCCGACGAACTTTTGACCAAGACCTGCCAGGCGCTGGGATCGGCCGACGCATTCAGCTTTCACGCGGAGATAATGTTCGACCAGGTGCTGCCGCATCAGGTGAAGGTCCAGTATGCCGCGGAAATGAATTTCGCGCTGCAGCGGCCCGATTCCCTGATGGTCGATTACCACAGCGACCTCGGCGGCAAGCAGCTCTGGTATCAGGGTGACACGCTGACCAT
>Ga0209773_10000438_pt1 | contig 13586 bp, 9 predicted proteins | sample BogFormECP14_OM1_FD_188244 | JGI IMG/M metagenome (GOLD analysis project Ga0209773, IMG submission 188244) | Bog forest soil microbial communities from Calvert Island, British Columbia, Canada - ECP14_OM1 (SPAdes) (version 2) | ecosystem: Environmental > Aquatic > Freshwater > Wetlands > Bog ... | reverse complement strand
CAAGGATCAGCGCGTTATCGTCCACCACCAGGACTTTCACATCCTTCATTGGTGTCATCGCTTCACACGCTTCCCAGGACGCACATACGTGCCGCTTCGGCCGCCCGCCTTCTTCACCACGTACACCTCGGTGATTTCCATGCCGCGTTCCAGCGCTTTGCACATGTCGTAAATCGTCAGCGCCGCAACCGACACTGCCACCAACGCCTCCATCTCGACGCCGGTCGGGCCGGTAGCCGTCGCCTCTGATGTCAGCTCAATTCCATTCTGGCACAGCTTGGCGTTCACATCTACGTGAGTCAAAGCGAGGGGATGACAAAGTGGAATCAGCTCCGCCGTGCGCTTGGCGGCGCCGATGCCCGCGATTCGCGCGATTTCGAGCGGATTGCCCTTAGGAGATTTCAGCCGCCGCACGCTGTTTACAGTCGCGCGCTCCATGCGAATGAACGCATGAGCCTGCGCGGTACGCGACGTGGCCACCTTCGCCGTGACGTCCACCATGCGCACGCGCCCTTGTTCATCGTAGTGCGAAAGTTTGGTCATGATGTGCCGGCGATTCGTGATTGGTAAGTAGTGATTAGTGATTTGTGATTAGTGATTGGTGACCGTTCATTTGTACTGAATAGAAAAAACGAAGTGCTTTGTTTTGTTGCACTTGCCACATTCGAATTGCGCGAAAAGGCTTCATTTGTACTGAATAGAAATTGGCGTTTTGGGAGGCAGGCGGCGCGGCGGCGGACGGCTTGGAGCGCCGGCGGGAAGGCGCTGGAGCGGCCAAGGGCTGTACTCGATATTTTCACAAATTCATCATGCGCTTGTAGGGCGCGAAATGCAAAACGTTGTGTGTGTACATTCCGCTTTGCGGCACCCGCTGTGACGCACCCAACTCAGAACAATCCCCGCCGCGGCAAAATATCCGCCATCTCGCCTGCGGCACACACCTGCCGCGTTTCATGCACCACTAAAAAACAATTCCCCTTTACCACGGACCCAATATCCCCCGACCCTTCCCAGTGAATCGCCTCCACCACCGCCTCGCCCTCGGGCCAGCTCACACGCGCCGGCAGAAAATGCGCCAGCGGCGGCTTCTCGTTCACAGGATGCGCCAGCTTGGCCTTGAGCAGCGCCAAAGGATGCGGCTTGTGCCCACACAGCAACTCGATTGCCGGCACCACGAAGAGCTCGAACGTCACCATGGTCGAAACCGGATTTCCCGGTAGCCCGAATACCGGCTTGGCCTGGCAAAAACCAAACACCGCGGGTTTCCCCGGACGAATCGCCACCGCATCAAAATAAAATTCCGCGCCCATTTCCCGCAACACTTGCTCGACGAGATCGTATTTGCCCACCGACACGCCGCCCGTGACCACCACGATATCCGCTTCCAGCGCCTGCTGGATTCGCGCGCGCAACTCCGCCGGATTATCCGGCGCAGTCCCCAGCATCACCGGATCGCCGCCTGCCAGCGATACTTGCGCCGCCAGCGAGACATTATTACTGTTGCGAATCTGATATTTCGTGGGCGCGTCGCCCGTCGCCACCAATTCATCGCCCGTCGAAAGAATGGCCACGCGCGGCTTCTTCGCCACCACCAGTTTGGAACGTCCCACCTGCGCCGCAATCGCCAGCTCGGCATAGCCCAGGCGATTCCCGCGCGCGATTACGCTTTCGCCCACGCGCGTTTCCTGCCCTTCCAGCACAAAATGCGCGCCCTCGCGGGCCGCTGCGTCCAGCACCACGAACTCGCCTTCGATTCGCGCATACTCGTTCATCACAATCGAATTCGCGCCACGCGGCAGCGGAGCGCCGGTCATGATCTGCACGCAAGTTCCCGGCTCGACGATGCCCGTGAACGGCACGCCCGCGCGGCTTTCGCCAATCAAGCGCAATTTTGCGCCGGCTTGCGCCGCGTCCGCCGCGCGCAGCGCAAAACCGTCGCGCGTCGAACGATTGAACGGCGGATAATTCCGATCCGCGCGCACGTCTTCCGCCACGATGCGTCCCAGCACGCGCGAGGGGTCTGCCGCGAATTCGATCGTTTCCGTGGGGGGAGGAGGCGCACAATGCCGCGCGCAGATTATTTCAATCACTTTTGCGCGAGCCGCTTCGTAGGAAAGCATGGCGCCTTAGAGCCAGGACGCGAGTTTTGTTCCTCGCGGAACAATCGTCGCGTCGCGTTCCGGCCCGGTGGATATCATTCCGATTTCAACCTGCAGTTGGTCCGAAATAAAATTCAGATAATTGCGGGCCGCTTCGGGCAATTCCTGCACGTCGCGAATTCCGGGCGTCGGCTTCTGCCAGCCGGGCAAAGTCACGTACTCCGGCTCGACCTGGTTCAGGATCTCAACATCCGCCGGCATATGTTCCAGCACGTTGCCCTTATATTTGTAGCCGGTGCAGACTTTGATCTCCGGCTGCGTGTCGTACACATCCATCTTCGTCACGACCAGCGAATCAATTCCGCTCAGCATTTTCGCGAACTTCAACACCACCAGGTCCAGCCAGCCGCAGCGCCGCGGCCTGCCCGTCACCGCGCCAAATTCCTTGCCGCGCTCGCGCAACGCCTGTGCGTCCAGGTCCGGCATCTCCGTGGGAAATGGTCCGCTGCCCACGCGCGTCGTATAAGCCTTGGTCACGCCCACCACGCCGCGAATCCGCGTCGGCGCCACGCCCAGCCCCGTCGCCACGCCGCCTGATGTTGCGTTCGACGACGTCACGTATGGATACGTCCCATGATCAATATCCAGCATCGTGCCCTGCGCGCCTTCGAATAGTACCGATTCGCCGTTGTCCAGCGCGCGATTCAGCAGCACGCCCGTGTCCGCTACGAGTCCATGAATATGCGCAGCCAACTCCATATATTGGTCGTAGATTCCAGCGGTTTCCAGCGGATGGCCGTACGTGGCGCGGCTGATCGCGTTTTTTTCCGCGACTACACGCTCCAATTTTTCCTTGAATCCGGCCGGATCGAACAAATCGCACACGCGAATTCCGCGCCGCGCCATTTTGTCTTCGTATGCCGGGCCGATGCCGCGCGAAGTAGTGCCAATCGCCGCCGCCCCGCGCGCTGCTTCCGCGGCCTTATCCATTTCGCGGTGATAAGGAAAAATCAGATGCGCGCGATCGCTCAGAAACAGCCGCCCGCGCACCTCAATCCCCGACCGTTTCAGATTTTCCAGCTCGGCCACTAGCGCCGCCGGATCCACGACGGTGCCCGCGCCGATTACCGCCTTCTTTTCCGGCCGCAGAATGCCGCTGGGAATCAATTGCAGAATATATTTGTGATTATTGAAGATGACGGTGTGCCCGGCATTGTGTCCGCCGGCGTAGCGCGCGGTGTAGTCGAACGACTGCGCCAGGTAATCAACCACCTTACCTTTGCCCTCGTCGCCCCACTGCGCCCCAACCACGCAGATCGCCTTCGCTCGCGCCTTCTCTGTCACCGTCGCAGCTCCACCTTCGTCAGGCCGCACCTTGCCCCTGTCGTTGACACCAGAAGCACTACAGGCGGGCAAACGCAAAAACAAGTACGAGCAATTCTAGCCTCCGCCTGCTCCCGAAGCAAGAGTAAGGGCAAAAGGGTAGTGGGTGAGTTTCCGATTACGCGACTAACAGGACCTAGCTTGCGATCCATCCACGGCTGTTAGTTTTGACAATGGCGCAGCCTTTGGCCTTCGGATAGGTTCCGCGCTTCAGGCCCAACGCTGCTGTAAACAGAACTCCAGATCGGAGAAGCTTATGAGATCAGCACGACGAAGTGTGGTGTCGTTATTGTTGCTCGTACTCCCAATCGTTGCTTTGGCACTTGGACTGACCGCATCGCCTGCCTCAGCGCAGGAGAAGAAACCCAACATCGTTGTCATCATGGGCGATGACATCGGCATTTGGAACATTGGCGCTTACAGCCGCGGGATGATGGCTGGGCGCACGCCGAATCTAGACAAGATGGCCGCTGAAGGCATGATCTTCACCGACTACTACGCCGAAGCGAGCTGCACCGCGGGCCGCGCCAATTTCATCACCGGCGAGCTTCCCATTCGCACGGGAATGACCACCGTCGGCCAAGCTGGCGCGAAAATCGGGCTTCCCGCGCAGGCCGCAACCATTGCGACCGTTCTCAAGTCCATGGGCTACGCCACGGGCCAATTCGGCAAGAACCACCTGGGTGACCGCAACGAATACCTTCCCACGGTCCACGGGTTCGACGAGTTCTATGGTTATCTCTACCACCTCGATGCGATGGAAGACCCGTGCCATCGCAATTATCCTCCCGCTCTCAAGGACACCATCGGGCCCCGGCACATGGTCCACACCTGGGCAACCAACGTCGACGATCCAACCGAGCAACCGCGATGGGGAAAGATTGGCAAACAGAAGATTGACGACGCCGGCGAACTGTGCCCGCAGCGCATGGAGACAGTGGATGACGAAATCCTTTCCAATGCCATGACGTTCCTCGATAAGTCCAAGAACGACGGCAAGCCGTTCTTCCTCTGGCTCAACCCGACGCGCATGCACGTCATCACGCACTTGTCGCCGAAGTACGAAGCTTTGCGCACACCCGAGAATGGTTGGACCATCGAAGAAGCCGGAATGGCACAACTCGACGATATCGTCGGTTCGGTGATGCAGAAGCTGAAGGACATGGGCGTTGACGACAACACCATCGTGGTGTTCACCACCGACAACGGCACAGAGAACTTCTCGTGGCCGGATGGTGGACAAACTCCATTCGCCGGCGGAAAAGGCACGGCGATGGAAGGTGGCTTCCGCTGCCCGGCAATCCTCCGCTGGCCAGGCAAGGTTTCTGCCGGCAAAGTTGAGAACGGAATATTCTCGGGGCTCGACTGGTTCCCCACTTTCGTAGCGGCAGCCGGCGATCCCAACATCAATGAAGAGCTAAAGGCGGGCAAACAGCTCGGTGATGCCAAGTACAAGGTATATCTCGACGGCTATAACCAGATGGACCTGATCACCGGAAAAGGTCCTTCGGCTCGACACGAGATCTTCTACTTCACCGAGGGCACGCTTTCCGCCGTGCGCATCAACGACCTCAAATATCGCTTCACCGATCAACCGAATGGCTGGTTTGGAGGCACGGTCCACGTGGATTGGCCGATCCTGGTCAATCTGCGCCTAGATCCATTCGAGCGGACGGGGATGCCCACCGCGACGGGAGGATCCATCTTCTACAAAGACTGGTTCGCGTATGAATTCTGGCGCTTCATATTCGTTCAGCAGGTCGTCGGCAAACTCGCGCAGACCGCGCTCGATTTCCCACCGATGCAAGAGGGCGCGAGCTTCAACCTCTCAGCGCTGAAAGCGGAACTCGAGAAGAGAATAGCGGCGAAGGCGGCCGAATAACAGCACTGCGGTGACGGTGCTCGGCAATTCAAAAGCCGCACGCGTCGCCTTGTACAATCTCCCGGGTCTCCTCCCGGGGCTATGAGTGCGGCTTCCGATGCCCGCACTCACCCTAGCGGCGGCTGGGCGTCTGCGATTATCCCAGCCGCCGTTCAGGCTCTGTCGGCCACCGGTCTCCGAGCATCGCAAGCGATCGAGTACAAATTTTGAGCAGTCTAGTGCCTGGTAAGCGCGCTTGCCGGAAACTGACACATTACCGGCGTGAGCCAGAAGCGGACTAGCTAACCAGCCGATTTATAGCGGAAGCAATCGCGGGCGTGATCGTTGACCATGCCGACGGCCTGCATGAAGGCGTAACAGATGGTGGTACCCACGAAGCGGAAGCCGCGGGCTTTCAAGTCCTTACTCAGCGCATCCGATTCCGCCGTGCGCGCCGGAAGCTTGCGCGACGTCGCCCAATGGTTCTTCTTCGGGCGGCCGCCTACGAATTGCCACACGTAACGGTCGAAAGAGCCGAATTCCCGCTGCACGGCGAGAAACGCGGCAGAGTTGGAAATTGTGGCCGCGATCTTCAGCCGGTTGCGCACAATCCCAGCGTCGCCCAAAAGCGCCCGCACTTTACGCTGGTCATAGCGCGCGATCTTCGACGCATCGAACCCATCGAACGCCCGCCGGTAATTCTCGCGCTTGTTGAGAATCGTCTCCCAGCTCAAACCCGCCTGCGCACCTTCGAGGATCAGGAACTCGAAGAGCACGCGGTCGTCGTGCACCGGCTTGCCCCACTCGTTATCGTGGTACTCGACCATCAGCGGCTTCTGCGCCCAATGGCAGCGGCGCTGCTCTTTTTTGGTTTTCACAGTCACACCAAAATCACAGGCGCCCAGCTAAAGAGTCTGTGTGGCAAATCGAAATTCATGGCCTCAGCGGCTGAACAGGTTGCGGAAAAAGGCTTCCAACCGTTTCCTCAGGGGCTGAAGCCCGTTGCAAGCCAAGCACCTATTGTCGGAGCCCTTCGACCCTGCCGCAGGCAGGCTCTCAGGATCAACTAAAGCTCCGACCCCCTAAAAACCGACTTTTTCCGCAAGCTGTGAAGCCGCCCTCGTGTTGCGGAGTTTATGTCGTGGATGAAGCCACAACCTACAAAGATACTCCGGGGAGCTGACGGGCTAGCCGATTCGACGAACCCGAACCGGCCTCTGCAAAATCAAAAGCAAAGTCAAAGGCGCCCGCCTAGAAAGCAGGCGGCCGCTACGACAGCTACTGCTAAGAGCCGGCGGGACGCCGGCGCTACGAACTTCAAAGGCGCCCATCGCGTAGAGCTCGATGGGCGTTACGACGTTAAGAGCTTCGCGCGGGCGCGCTCTGAGCTGCTGCAGCTGAAAGACACCGCGGGCACAAACAATCTGCGTAACGCGCTTGCAACTCGCTCAACACGGCGCCGGCGACGCGCACTTCCTCGCACCAACAAGCAGGCGCCGGCGCGCCACAGGCGAATGCCACGCCGCAAGCCGCGCAGTTCTTCGAAGTCGGCGCCATCCCCAGCGATTGCATCTGTGGCTCGCCGCCGCTCATAGTCACCTGGCTGGGCGTGGAATGAATTCGCGCCGAAGAACTACGAAATGTGGCGCTGGATGACCTTCTCAATCTGTTCTTTCGGCTGAGCCCCAACAAGCTGGTCCGCCACTTGACCGCCCTTGAAAATCAGCAGCGTCGGAATGCCGCGAATATTGAATTTGCCCGCCGCGTTGATGTTCTCATCAACGTTGAGCTTCACCACCTTCAACTTCCCGGCGTGCTCCTTCGCGAGCTCCTCCACCGTCGGCGTCAACATATGGCACGGGCGGCACCAATCCGCCCAGAAATCCACCATCACCGGTTGGGTCTTGCTGGCTTCCACCACATCTGCTTCGAAATTCGCGTCATTCACCGCTTGGATGTTATCTGACATGTTGTCTCTTATTGTCCCTTGTAGCGCCGCACTACGCCTCCAAAAGCCTCCGGGAGACGTTTCCAGCGCTATCCCTTAGATGTCCCAACTGCCCGGGGGATTCGTGCTCTCTTAGCTGCTTCATACAGTGTGACATAAGCCGCCGCCGAAGCCTTCCACGAAAAATCCTTGGCCATGCCGTTCTTCTGCACGGTCTGCCATGCCTTCGGATCGCGCTGGAGTTTCAATGCGGCACGCAGCGAATCCAGAAGCGCCCGCCCGTCATACGCCTCGAACTTAAACCCAGTCCCGTGATGCGTTTTCGGGTCGTAGTTCTGCACCGTATCGTCCAGCCCGCCCGTGGCCCTCACCACCGGCACGGTACCATAGCGCAAGCTGTATATCTGATTCAAGCCGCACGGCTCGTAGCGCGATGGCATCAGAAACATGTCCGCACCGGCCTCGATTTTGTGGGCCAGCGGGTTGTCGTATCCGATTTTCAATCCCACACGCCCCGGATATTTCTCGGCCATCTCCTTGAAGAGCTTTTCGTATTCAGGCTGGCCGGTGCCCAGCACCACTAGCGTCAGATTCTCCTTCATCAGATCGCCCGCGACGCGCGCGATCAGATCAAAACCCTTCTGATCCGCGAATCGCGAAACAATTCCCACTACCGGCCGTTCCAGACATTCCGGCTTGTCCGCGGGCAGCTTGAACTGCTGCAGCAAGTCTTTCTTGTCGGCCTTCTTCGCTTCCAGATTGTGCACCGAATAATTCTGGGTGATGAAGGTGTCCACCTCCGGACTCCACACCGAATAATCCACGCCGTTCAAAATCCCGATCAGCCGGTCGGCGCGCCCGCGGATCACCCCTTCCAGACCGTTACCGAATTCCGGCGTCTGAATTTCCTGCGCGTAGCGGCGGCTCACCGTCGTCAGGTAATCGGCGTAGAGCAGCCCGCCCTTCAGAAAATTTACGCGGCCGTAAAACTCCAGGCGGTCCATCGTGAAAAAAGTGTCCGGCAGGCCGATGGTGCGCATCACCGTCTGCGGAAATACTCCCTGGTAGCCGATATTGTGAATCGTGAAGACCACCGGCAGCGCGCGCACCACCGGATCCTCGGCGTGTTGGGTGCGGAGCAGCACCGGGACCAGGGCCGTCTGCCAGTCGTGGCAATGAATCACGTCCGGCAGCCAGACGCGTTTCATGAATTCGATGGCCACCCGCGAAAATTCGGTGAAGCGCTCGGCGTTGTCTGGATAATCCGCGCCCTTCTCGCCGTACAGCTGCTCGCGATCGAAAAAACCGCGGTCGTCCACGAAAAAATAGCGCACCCCAGCGACCGCCACGCCCTCGCCAATCGCGGGAAAGCGCAGCCTATCGCCCAGAGTAACCGTCACGCTGGAGACCAGGATGGAGGTGATTTTATTGCCGCGATAACGCGGCAGCAGCACCGCCACTTCGTGGCCCATCTCGGCCAGCGCCTTGGGCAAGGCGCCCACCACGTCCGCCAAGCCGCCGGTCTTGGAGTAAGGCAAACCTTCCGATGCGATGAACAGAATTTTCATAAGCAGTCAGCAGAAACGGGAACGGTATCGGAACGCCCGAGGTTCGTCAAGCTCGCACATCTGCCAATTAGAGGGGCGGGGCTGAGACCCGCCCTGCGTGCCGCCACAAGACGTGCGCGCGGGACGGGCGGGCGCGGCGGAAACGAGTCTATTGCGCGATGCATTCGCCAGGCAGATTACGACGTTACTGACGCTGGCGGCTTTGACGCTTTCTGCGGGTTTACCTATAATCGCGGGATTCAGTTTGCATGGGGAGCCACGTGTATAAAGCCGTCGAAGAGCGGTTTCGCAAGGCGCTGCGGCATCATATTCATGATCGTTATAAGACGGACGTGCCGATTGTTACGGAGCGGCCGCCTAAGCTTTCGATGGGGGAGGCGGCTTCGCCGGTTTGTTTCGAACTGGCCAAGAGGTTGAAGAAACCGCCGCGGGCGTTGGCGCAGGAGATCGCGAATTCTTTGAAGCCGATTGCGGGGATTGCGCGGGTGGAAGTGGCTGGCGGCGGATATCTAAACGCGTTTTTTGATCGGGCTGCATTTTTTCGGGCTGCCGCGGAAGAAGCTGGGCGGCAGGCGGTGACGGCGGAAGTTGGCGCGACGAAGACTGTCGTCGAGCACACCAGCATCAATCCGAACAAGGCGGCGCACATCGGGCATTTGCGCAACGCGGTTTTGGGCGATACGTTTGCGCGGTTGTTGCGGCATTCGGGGCGGCGGGTGGAGGTGCAGAACTATATTGATAATACCGGGGTGCAGGTGGCGGACGTGGTGCTGGGATTTCTGCATCTGGAGAAAAAATCGCTGGCGGAGGTGCAGGCGCTTACCGAGGCGCCGAAATTTGATTATTTGTGCTGGGATTTGTATACGCGGGTGACTTTATTTTTGGCGGAGGACAAGGCGCGGCTGGATTTGCGTGGGCAAATATTGAAGGAGATAGAAGAGGGGCATGGCGACGCGGCGAAGATGGGGGAAATTGTCGCTACGGCGATTAATTATTGCCACCTGCATACGCTCGACCGGCTGGGGATTGATTACGATTTGCTGACGCAGGAGAGCGACATCCTGCATTTGAAATTTTGGGATGCGGCGTTTGAGATGTTGAAGCGCAGCGGGGCGGTGCAGCTGGCTACTTCGGGGAAGAATGCCGGGTGCTGGGTGATGGAGCTGCCATCCGACAAGGAGGCTGCTGCTAAGCCGGCCGCGGAAGGAGCTGAGGCTGCGGCTGAGGAACCGGCGGAAGAGGCTGAGGCGAAGATTATTGTGCGCTCGACTGGGACGGTGACTTACGTCGGGAAGGATATTGCGCTGCATCTTTGGAAATTTGGATTGCTGGTGCGCGATTTTCATTATCACCATTTTTATAAACATCCGGACGGGCATCAGGCTTGGATTACGGCTAGCGAGCGGGACGATCCTGGGGCGCCGGCGTTTGGCCACGCGCATGAAGTTTTTAACGTGATTGATTCGCGGCAGTCTTATCCGCAGCAGGTGGTGGTGGCGGGGTTGCGGGCGCTGGGTTACGGCGCGGAAGCGGATCATTTGAAGCATTTCGCTTACAACGTGGTGGCTTTGACGCCGCGTTGCGCTTTGGAGATGGGGTACGAGATTCCGCCGGAGGATGCGAAGCGGCCTTATGTCGAAGTGAGCGGGCGGAAGGGGCAGGGCGTGAAGGCTGACGATCTGCTGGATCGGTTGGAGGCTAGCGCGCGGGAGGAAGTGGATTCGCGGCATCCGGAGAGCCCTGCGGAGGAGCGGGCCGCGATTGCTCATGCGGTGGCGATTGGGGCCTTGCGGTATTTCTTGCTGAGATTTACGCGTTCGACGGTGATTGCGTTTGATTTTAAGGATGCTTTGAGTTTCGAGGGCGAGACAGGGCCTTATGTGCAGTATGCGGTGGTGCGGGTGAATGGGATTTTGCGCAAGGGGGCGGAGTTGGATCCTAGTTTGGCTGTGGAGGACGCGGCGAATATCGCTCGACTGAAGAGCGGGGAGTTGGATGTCGGGCGGTTTTTAGTTTCGCCGGAGCATGAGGATATTTGGGATCTGGTGTTGCTGGCGGGGTCTTTGGATGCGCGGCTCGAGTTGGCATTGGCTGCGCAGGAGCCTGCTGCTGTGGCGCGGTTTGGGTTTGAGTTGGCGCAGAGTTTTAATGGGTTTTATCACAAGCACAATATTAATCGGGAGGCGGACGCGGAAAAACGCGCGTTTCTGCTTTATGTCACTATTCTGGTGCGGGAGCAGTTGGTGACGACGCTTGGGTTGTTGGGGATTGTGGCGCCGGAGAAGATGTGAAGGCGTAGTTGAAAGTTAAGAGTTCAGAGCGAACGGCGAGAAGAAGCTTTTACCGCAGAGACGCAGAGGGCGCAGAGAAAACCAAAGGCAACGGCTGCCCGGTTCGATGAGACTGAATCGGCTGCTACAAATTCGATGGCTACGGCGACGTCAAAGTCAAAGACGCCCGCCTACAAAGCAAAAGCAGGCGGCCGCTACAGATTTAAATTCAATTGCTAGGAACCGGTGCGGCTGACATCTTGGCAAGCTGGGGCGCGGCCCTTCGAACCGGCGCGGCCGGTTCTCAGGATGAATCGCCCTGCAGGGCGATTCACAAGCAGCGCCCCTACCGAGTATTGGTGAGCGCGGCTTGGCTGACGCGGGCACGGCATGCCGTGCCCCTACGAATGCGGATTGAGATGGTTCGATTACAGCTTCATGGCGAAGTCAACGATCGATCTTATGGCTACGCCTGTGGGGCCCTTTGCCAGCCACGGTCTTCCTTCATCTACCCAGCAGGTGGCGGCTATGTCGAGGTGGATCCAGGGGGTGTCTTCGGCGAATTCTTTTATGAACCAGGCGCCGGTGATGGCGCCGCCGCCTTTGCCTGAGCCGGTGTTGCGGATGTCGGCGATATTGCTTTTGATCATTTCCTGGTATTCGTCATCTATGGGCATGGGCCACATTTTTTCGCCTACGGCTTTGGCGCTTTCGAGGAATTGATCGAGATATTCGCGGGGGGTGCCGAAGGCTCCTACGTGGACGCTTGCTAGCGCTACCTGGATGGCGCCGGTTAGGGTGGCGGCGTCAATCAGGTGGGTGGCGCCGAGTTTGCGGGCGTAGAAGACGCCGTCGGCCAGGACCATGCGGCCTTCGGCGTCGGTGTTGATAACTTCGATGGTTTTGCCGGACATGGCGACTTGGACGTCGCCGGGTTTTTGGGCGCGGCCGCCGGGCATATTTTCGGTGGCGGGAATTACGGCGATCACCGGGACTTTGGGTTTCAGGTAGGCGATGGCGCGCATGGCGCCTAGCATGGTGGCGCCGCCGCCCATGTCGTACTTCATTTTTTCCATGTTGTCGGCGGGTTTGATGGAGATGCCACCGGTATCGAAGGTGACTGCTTTGCCGACGAGGCCGAGGACGGGGGCGTCGGGCCTCGCATTTTCCGGCGTGTAACGGATCACGATTACGCGCGGCGGCTCGACGCTGCCTTGGGCGACGCCGATTAGCGCGCCCATCTTCAGTTCGGAGATTTTTCGCTCGTCGAGAATTTCCACGCCCAGGCCGACTTCCTTGGCCATGGCTTCGGCGCGCGCGGCTAGCATGCGCGGGGTGAGGCGGTTGGAAGGCTCGTTGATCAGGTCGCGGGCGAAATTTTGGGATTCGGCGATGACGCGGCCGTGTTCGACGGATTCGGGGAGATTTCCGTTTTGATTGGCGTCGAAACCGGCGAGTAAAACGGATTGAATTTCTTTGGTGGCTTTCTTTTCGGTTTGATATTTATTGGATTCGAAATCGGCTACGCCTAGGCCTTCGGTGACTGCTTGGGCTGCGGCGCTGCCCCGTTCACCTTCGCGGGTTAGGAAGACGAATTTTTTCACGCCGCGGGATTTCAGGTAACGGAGCGCGGTGCCGGCGATTTTGCGCAGGTCGGAGTGAGAGAATTTCTCGGGTTTGCCGGCGCCGACGAGCAGGAGGCGCTTGGCGTCCAGGCCTTCAGGGAAATGAAGGAGAACGGTCTCGAGGGACTTGCCGGTGACTTCGCCGGTGGCGACTAGCGCGGCGAGGCGACCGTCCATGGCGTGGTCAATGTCGGCTAAGATTCCTTCGATTTTATTGTCTTTGTCGAAGATGTAGGTGACGAGCGCGTCGGCCTGAATCGAAGAGTACGGCTGGTTCTCGAGTTGAATCTGCATGGCTCCCTTTCGCTTTTAGCGGCGGCGCGAGCGGTACATCGCTTCGCTGGCTTCGCGTTTAGCTTCTTTTTGTTTTTCGGATTCGCGGCGGTCATGGAATTTCTTGCCTTGCGCCACGGCCAATTCGCATTTGGCGATGCCGTCCCGGAAATAGATTTTGGTGGGGACGATGGTCATGCCCTTCTGCTGGGTCTGGACTAGCAACCGGTCAATCTCACGGCGGTTGAGCAGGAGCTTTCGTTTTCTGAGCGGATCGTGATTGCGGTAACCTCCGGAGAGATACTCAGGAATATGGCAGTTTACCAGCCAAGCCTCGCCAAGGCGAATTTCGGCATAGGCCTCGCGGAGAGTGCCCTTCCCTTCGCGCAGGGTTTTGACCTCGGTCCCGACCAGTACCATGCCGGCTTCCAGGCTATCCAGCAGATGGTAGTTGTAAGAAGCCTGGCGGTTCTGCGCAACAATCTTAACGCCTTCGTGTTGAGATTTATCAGGCTTGGATTTCACGGCGGAACTATCATAGCCGCCGGGACCAAGCCGC
>Ga0209773_10000437_pt1 | contig 13589 bp, 10 predicted proteins | sample BogFormECP14_OM1_FD_188244 | JGI IMG/M metagenome (GOLD analysis project Ga0209773, IMG submission 188244) | Bog forest soil microbial communities from Calvert Island, British Columbia, Canada - ECP14_OM1 (SPAdes) (version 2) | ecosystem: Environmental > Aquatic > Freshwater > Wetlands > Bog ... | reverse complement strand
CAAGCATATCCTGGCCCTTTCCCCCCGGTAAGCATGGCCGCCAAGCTTGATGACCAGCGCTGATTCCCGCGACCCTGCTCCTGTCGAAACCTCCCGCCCAAGCTTGTCCTCCACCGGTCAGGCGACGTTCGACCTTGGGCTACGCATGGGGGGATTGGTCCTCGCGATAGTGCTCGTCGCGCTGTTGATGTTCCTCCTCAAGCCGAAGTCGTTCAATATCGATGTCGGCATCTCGGTCCTTCGCGCCATGAGTTCGGTGGCGATCATGTCGCTCGGACTGACCCTGGTGATCGTAGTCGGCGAAATCGATCTATCGTTCGGCGCCATGTATGGCCTCGGCGCGAATTCGCTCGCCGTCATGTGGATATTGCTGGGGATCCCGATTTATGCCGCGCTGCCTCTCGCGATCGGCATCGGAGCGTTGGTTGGCCTGTTTAACGGCGCACTTGTCACGTGGCTGCGTATTCCTTCCTTCATCGTCACACTCGGCACCTACAACCTGCTCTATGGCGTTTCGCTGTGGATCACCAAAACGTCGACCTTCAACCCTGTCTATCCGCCGCCTGGATCCGAAATTCCGACCGCTCAGCTCGATTTCTTCACCGGCCTTACGGCCAGTTTCGGCGCTCATCCGATATCGCTCGAAGTTGTGTGGATGCTTGGGCTCGCTTTGGCCATCGGGTTCCTGTTGCACCGCACATTGTTCGGGTTTCGCCTGATGGCGATTGGCGGCAATCCAGTCGCGGCCCAGCTCGCTCGCCTTCCGGTCACCCGCTACAAGATTCTTGCGTTCGTTATTTGCAGCATGTTGGCGGCCGCCGCGGGAATCCTCGATTTCTCCTTTATCCAGACGACCCAGCCGAACATCGGCTTGTCGTTTACCTTCCCGGTTTTCGCGGCAGTGATCATCGGCGGCGCCAGTCTTTCGGGCGGCAAGGGGACGGTAATCGGGGCGATGAGCGGCGCATTGCTCCTTGCCGAATTGCAACAGGGCCTCGCCCTGCTTTCCCCCGGGCCGCATGTGCAGCAACTGTTCCTCGGCTTCGTGACGATCGGCGCGGTCGCCCTCGACCTTGCGCTGACCAATATCCGCAAGCGCAGGGCGGCATGAACGGCGGACTCGAAGGCGTTCGGCTCCGCGGACTGCATAAACGGTATGGCGCGACCGTTGCGCTAGCCGGTCTCGACCTCGATATCCGGCAAGGCGAGGTTCTAGGTATCGCCGGACCCAACGGGGCCGGAAAAAGCACCCTCGTCCGCATTATCGCGGGAGAAGAACGCCCCGACGACGGCGAGCTTCTTTTCAATGGTCATCCTTGGACGCCCGCCGCCGACTGGCGCCGGGTCGCCGTCGTCCACCAAGAGCCGCAGCTCTTCCCTAACCTCACTGTCGCTGAGAATATTCTTGTCGGGCGAGAAGGGACCACCAATGGCTGGCCAAAGTTGGGCTCTGCCGACGCGAAGGTCATGAAGGCCTTCGGTATCGACCGCTTCGCCGACAAGCCGCTCGCCGACTGCACTCTGGCGACCCAGCAACGGGCCGAGATCGCGCGCGCGGTCGCTCGCGACGCGCAGGTCTTTCTGTTCGACGAACCGAATTCGGCGCTGACGGATGAGGAATCCGACGAGCTATTTCGAGAGATGCATAACCTGGCGGCGGGAGGCCGGATCGTGCTTCTCGTCACCCATCGCCTCGGTGACCTTTTCGAGCACGCGCGTCGCGTCGCGGTGATCCGCGACGGACGAGTCCGCGCGATCCTTGAAGGTGACGCGCTGACCGAGGATGGGATCGCGGAGCAGCTTGTCGTCGGCCGTGACGGTGAGACAAACGTAAAGACCAGCGCCGGGATAGATCATGGCGGAGGCTCCCTCGTCTCTGTCAATGACTGGTCCCACACCGCCGCCTTTCACGATATCGCCCTGGATGCCAAGCCGGGCGAAATCGTTGCGCTTGTCGGCGTCGAGGGCTCCGGCGCACGGGAGTTGCTGCGGTCCTTTGCCGGGCTTGAGTCATGTTCGGGAGCGATCAAGATCGCTGGGGAAACGGGGGATAGGGCGCAGCGTCTCAGCGCTTATGTCCCCGCCACCCGAATGCTGAGTCTCTATAGCAACTTCTCCGTCGCGGAGAATCTGCTTGTCCGCCTGGGCAGCCCGGAAATTGCCGGAGTTGGCATGGCCCTGAAGAGGAAGCGAATGCGCCAGCTCGCCAACGAAGCGACCCGGCGTTTTTTGATACGAGCTCACTCCGTCTCGCAAGGCATACGCTCACTTTCCGGCGGCAATCAACAGAAAGTGGCGATTGCCCAAGCGCTCAATTGCGCGCCGCGGCTGCTGTTGCTCGAGGAGCCGACGCGCGGCGTGGACATTCACAGCAAGCGCGAAATTTATCGGCTGCTGCGCGACTATGTCAGCGCCGACAACACCGTGATCATGTTCTGTACCGAAGTGCTGGAGGTCTACGAAGCCGCCGACCGCGCGCATGTCGTCGTCGACGGCGGTTTATCGCGCCAGATTGTGGTTGGCGACTACCCACACGTCGAGGCTCTCGCTACCGAGATTTCGCGAATGGAGCGTCATGCTCGCGACGACGGCGGAGCGAGACGGCGCCCGTAGATTCTGTTAGCTGGATGGCCAGTCTGCACGCTCGATCCGCTCGGCTAATGTGTCGATGAATTGGGCGCCTTGGAGTCCGTCGATCAGGCGATGATCGAGCGAAAGCGTGAGGTTGAGGCCTATCGCGACGGCGACGCCGCCCGCCCGCGCAATAACCCGCTCATGCTGGCGTCCGACGGCGAGGATGCCCGATTGACCGGGGTAGATGATCGCTTCGAAGCGGTCGGCGCCGCTCCTGCCGAGGTTGGAAACCGAGAATGAGATTGGCGTAAGATCGGCCTGCAGCAGTCGGCCCGAACGAGCGCGCTGGATTGCGTCGCGCCGCGCCTGGGCGATTTCGCGAATCGATTTGTCCGCAAGGTTGCGCAACACCGGAATCATGACGCCATCGGCAAGGGCGACGACGAGGCCGAGGTCGATGTTCGAGACCCGCATTCTGACCGCGTGGCCATTCTGCTCATGCCAGCGGTCGAGGATGCGGGGATGCCTGGCGAATGATTCGGCCAGCGCCTGAAACAGAAAATCGGTAAGGGTCGGCTTGATGCCGATTGCTCTTTCGATCTCGCGGCCAAGAGTTAGGCGTGCTCGATCGATAGCCGTGGTCTCGACCCAGCGGTCGATGACGAAGGACGGGATCGTCCTTCGGCTGAGGGCGACCGACTCAGCAATCTGACGTCGCGCAGGCGAGAACGGCTCGAAGTCCGCGGACGCTGACGTGGTGAGTTTCACCTTCGCGTCCCGGGTCTGGAGCGCGGCGATAACGTCGCGCCCGCGGATTCGCGTGAGCGGGCTTGCCGCCGCCAGACGTCCCAGATCAGTTCCATTCATTTTCGCGAGGCGCTTCGCGAAGGGAGAAGCAAGGATCCGCGACCCGGGCGCCCTAGTCGAGGACCGAGACGCCGCGGCGACGGGGTCCGCCCCATGCGCAGGCGCGACCGCCACGCTCGTCGCCGTCGATTTCATCTCACTTGGAGTTACGGATTCGCCCGCGATTCTGAGCCGAGCAAGCAGCGCGCCGACCGATAGCTCCTCGCCCTCGGCGCCCAGCACCGCCTCGAGTGTTCCTTCCGCGGGGGACTCTACTTCCATCGTGGCCTTGTCGGTCTCCAGCTCGACGAGCGGCGCGCCCATCGCGACCTTGTCGCCAACCTGCTTTAGCCAACGGAGAACCTTGACGGTTTCCATGGTGGCGCTGAGCTTCGGGACCAGTAAGTCCATGGGACGCCCGTCAAAGAAGGGACTTGACCGTCGCCGCGATTCTCTCGGCCGATGGGATGAGCGCATCCTCGAGATGTGGGCTGTAAGGGAGCGGGTGATCCGGCAACGTGATCCGCGCGGGCGGAGCGTCGAGATAGTCGAAGGCCTGGCTCACAACGTCCGCCACGACGTCCGAACTCCATCCGCCCGTCGGGGCCTGCTCCTCGACGGTAACAAGGATGTTGGTTCGTCGCACGCTGTCGCTGATCGGCGCGACGTTCAGGGGCCGCAGCACCTGGATGTCGATCACTTCCGCCTCGATGCCTTCGGCGCTCAGACTTTCGGCGGCGGCAAGAGCCTTCCGGACCATCGCGAGGCTGGCGACAATTGTGGCGTGACGGCCGGGCCGCAACACCCGCGGGCCGCTTGGCATCGTCACATCATCAATGCCGATCGGCGCCGGTCCCTTCATCGACAGCAACGCCTTGTGCTCAAGCACGAGAACCGGATTGTCGTCGCGGATCGCGGCCTTCAGCATCAGATAGGCTTGTTCGGGATCGGAGGGACAGATGATCTTGATCCCCGGCACCGACAGGAGCCAGGACTCGGCTGTCTGCGAGTGCTGGGCGCCGAATCGCAGGCCGGCTCCGCCGAGAGCCCGAATGACGATCGGCGTCTTGACGCGCCCGCCCGACATGAAGCGGTGCTTGGCGATGCTGTTGGCGATCTGATCGAAGCAGACCCCGAGGAAGTCGGCGAACATAATCTCGACGATGGGCCGGTAGCCGGTCAGCGCGAGACCCAGCGCCGCGCCGACGAAGCCGGTCTCCGCGATCGGCGTATCGCGGACGCGCTCCGCGCCGAACTCTTCATAGAGACCGTGGCATGTCTTGAAGGGGCCGCCGGACTCGCCAATATCCTCGCCCATGATCAAGGTCTTCGGATCGCGCCGCATCTCCTCGCGCAACGCCGCGACAATCGCCTCGCGGTAGGTGATTTCCTGGGTGACCCGTTCGATCGGCTCGACCCCGGCCGAAATGATTTTCTCATTCGTCCTCATTGGACGAACATCGTCGCCATAAAGTCCTGCGTCTGCGAGGGCCATGGCGCAGCAGCGGCGCGGTCAGCGGCCGCTTTGACGAGCGAACGGGCCTCAGCGGCCACGTCTTCTGCGCCAACGTCCGACATGAGGCCGGCGGCGCGGAGATCGGCTCGGTAGAGCGAGATCGGATCTCGCTTCAACCAGGCCTCTACCTCAGCGGAATCGCGATACTTGGCCGGATCAGTGCGCGAATGGCCGCGATGGCGATAGGTCTTGCACTCGATGAAAGTCGGTCCCTGGCCGTCTCGCGCGCGGGCTACCGCCGGCGCCGCAGCATCGTAAACAGCCAGAACGTCGTTGCCATCGACCAGTTCGGACTGCATTGAATAGCCCGAGGCGCGGATGACAAGGTCCTCGTACGGCGTCGTATGAAGAATGTGGCTGAACTCGCCATATAAATTGTTTTCGCAGACGAAGATCACGGGCAATTTCCAAACCTGCGCCATGTTCATGGCCTCGTGAAAGGCGCCGATATTGACTGCCCCGTCGCCAAAAAAGCAGACTGAAACCTGTCTGCGGCGGGCGAGCTGCGCAGAGAGTCCCGCGCCCACTGCAACCGGCAAGCCAGCGCCCACGATTCCAAAGGCGCCGATCAGGCCAAGATCAATGTCGGTGAGGTGCATTGAGCCGCCGATCCCGCCGCAGACGCCCGTCTCGCGTCCGAACAGCTCGGCGAAGGCGGCTTCGAGGTCCATGCCCCGGGCGAGGCATTGGCCATGTCCGCGATATGTGTAGCTAACGTAGTCGTCCTCCCGGAGCGCCTTGGCGACTCCGGCGCAGACGGCCTCCTGTCCGTTGCACAAATGGGTCGTTCCGTGAACCAAGCCCTCGAGATAACTGCGTTGGACCTGTTCTTCGAACTCCCGAATCAGGGTCATGGTCCGATAGAGGCCGATTCGGTCCTCGATGCTCAATGCTGCAGCGGCCTTGTTGCTCGCGCTCCCGGTTCCTGGCGCTGGCTTGGTCATCGCGCTTCGCTCCCTGGGTCTGTTTCGTTCGGCTGCTATACGCGATATTTCCGGATCGTGTCCGCGTCGAGCTCCAACCCGAATCCGGCTCCGGAGGGCACCTCATAAAATCCGTCTTTGAGTTCAGATCGATTGGCGACAAGCCGATGGAACATCGGGTCGCGATCAGGGTGAAAGGATTCGAGGTAAGTACCGTTCGAAATCGCGGCGAGCAGGTGGGCGGAAATCTGTGGTTCTTCGTGATGCCCCATCTCGACGGCGAACGACGCCGCCAAGGCCGCGACGCGCCGCCACTCCGTCGGTCCGCCGCTCCAGCTGGCGTCGAAATTGCAGACGTCGATTGCGCCAGACATCATGAGGTCTCGACAACCAGAACGGGAGATCTCGCTCTGGCCGGCGCAGATCGGAATGCCGGTTTGGCTGCGCGCCGCCGCCATGTCGAGGCGGTCGTTCTCCCAGCGCACCGGCTCTTCAAACCAGCGAATATTGAGGTCGGCCGCGAGCCGGGAAAATTCGACCGCCTGTCGCAATGACCAGGCCTGGTTGGCGTCTACGACAAGGACAAAATCTTTGCCGACCGCCTCGCGCGCGACCCGCACGCGTTCGGCATCCTCAGCTGGGGTCCGCCCTCCGACTTTGAATTTGCAGCCTGCATGACCCTGAAGTTTGATCTGCTCCATCTCGCGTCCGAAGTCGGCGAGCGTCTTGCCTTCCTCGTAGTAGCCAGCGATGCAGATGGACGGGAGTCGATCGCTATAGCCGCCCCAAAGCTTGTAAAGCGGCGCGTCGAGCGCCTTGCCGACCGCGTCCCAAAGCGCACTGTCAACACAGGCTTGCGCGCACATCGCGAGTTTCCGGTCTCGCAGGATGTTGGTGCTCGGCTTGCGCATGAGCTCCCAGCAGCCCTCGATGTTGAAAGCGTCCTTTCCGATCAGCAGAGGCTGGATCTCGTCGAGGATGATCTTGACAACCTCGCCCTGGGTTTCGAATTCGTCGCCGTTGTAGATCTCGCCGATGATCCCCGCCGAGGTGTAAACCTTCGTAATGATCGTGCAGCGATGTGTCATGAAGTAGTTGCTGCCACGAAACGTACGCGGAAGCGGCATGCTGAGCGGCACGCATTCGATGCGTTCAATCTTCAACTTCGGCGCCATCGCATGCCCGCCCATGGGAGTGAGAGGAACGCTATTGCGGCGCGCCCGACAGCGTCAAGTTTGCGGCAGGATGTTCAAGGCGCGCGGCATACCGTAGCATGTCAGACCGAAACACGGACTATCGAGCGAAGGCGGGAGCGGAATGTCTCGGAAGGCGCGCATCGGTGTGATTGGCGCCGGTTGGTGGGCGGCGGTCAACCATTTGCCGGTGCTGAGAGCGAACGAGGATTGCGAGATCGTCGCGGTCAACCGCCTTGGGGCGCCGGAACTCGCCGAGCTGCAACGCAAATTCGAGGTCCCTCTCGGCTTCGAGGATTATCGCGCCATGCTGGACCAGGTCCCGATGGACGGCGTGGTGATCTCGTCGCCTCACGTGCTGCATCACGAGCACGCCGTGGCTGCACTGGCGAAAGGCTGCCACCTCATGGTGGAAAAGCCGTTGACAACCACAGCCGCCGATGCCCGAGACCTGATGGCCAAAGCGGACGCCGCGGGCAAACAGGTGATCGTGCCCTACGGTTGGAACTTCAAGGACTGGACCGACGAGGCGCGGGCCCTGGTCGCGGATGGACGGATCGGCCGCGTCGAGCACGTTGTGCTGCAAATGGCCTCCGCGCTGGAAGACCTCTTCGCCGGCCACCCAATGAAGGAGACCGAGGGACACATGTTCCGTCCCCCACCTTCGACGTGGGCCGATCCGAAGCGGGCGGGCGGCTATGGCTGGGGTCAGCTCGTACACGCGCTCGGACTATTGTTCCGGATCGCAGATCTCGAGCCAACGCGCGTATTCGCCCTCACCGGCAAGTCGCCGGCCGGCGTCGACTATTACGATGCTGCCGTCGTGCAGTTCGCCAATGGAGCGACCGCCTCCGTCTCGGGGTCGGCCACGACGCCCAAGCACCGTGGAAACCAGATCGATCTGCGCGTGTTCGGTTCGGAAGGCGTCCTTGTGCTCGACATCGAACGTGAGCGCCTGGAGGTGTGGCGCCGCGACGGAAGGGATATCGTCGTCGAAATGACCAAGGGCGCGGGAGCCTACGCGTGCGAAAAGCCGTTGAACGTCCTGGTCGATATCTGTCTTGGCAGACAGGTCGTGAACCAGTCGCCGGGCATAGTGGGCATGCGCGCCGTCGAGGTTCTAGACGCGCTCTATCGTTCGGCGCACTCGGGGCGCCTTGAAGAGGTGTAGCTCGGGCGGGAGAATTTCGCTGTGGAGGGGGAATGACCGGAAAAGACCTGCGTCGTGGCGGTCTCGCTCGCCTCACGGTCGAAGACATCGTGGCGCCGGGATTCTCGACGCCGTGGGATGCGCCGACGATCCCACCGTTCCCTTTTACCTTCCGCAATGTAGAGGTGCTGACGCTCGCGTGGCGAACCAGCGAGGCGGCCGTCGCACGAGTTTTGCCTCCGCCGCTCGAGCCGACCTCCGACGTCGTGCTCGCCCACGTGTACCGCATGAACGATGTCGATTGGCTCGGCGCCTATGGCGAGAGCAACGTCTCGGTCGGCTGCAGGCTACCCGGCGCAGACATCGCCGGCTCCTATTCGCCGTATCTCTTTCTGTCGTCGGATGTTGGCGTCGCGCATGGCCGGGAGGTGCACGGCCAGCCGAAGAAGATCGGCGAGCCCTCGCTCGAAATTCGCGGCGATCTCACGGTCGGCGTCGTCAGGCGCAACGGGATCGACGTGCTGACCGGAACCATGGCGACGAAGCAATGGCCGGACAGCCTCGAAGGACTGACGCGGCACTTCGATTTCGCCCTCAACATCAATTTGAAGGCGGTCGACCACATCGATGGCCGTCCAGCGATCCGGCAATTGACGGCGCGCCGACTGGCGGACGTCAGCGTGCACGAATGCTGGGGTGGACCTTGCACCGTCGAATTGCGCCCGAACGCTCAGGCGCCCATTCATCGCCTTCCGGTTGTCGACATGCTCGACGGCCTTTACTGGCGCGCCGACTTCACGCTTGTCCCGGGGCGCATTATTCACGACTATCTTGCTGCGAAGACCTGAAAGGGCCTTGCGCCCGCTAACCGCTGCTGGCGATGGCGATCAACTGTTACAGGGAGACTAGACGCCCGTGAATCCTTTCGAGATGAGAGAGCTCGGAAAGAGCGGTGTAAGGCTCACGAAGCTGGGTTTCGGCAGCGCGCCATTAGGCGAGCTCTTCGTTCGAGTCGACGAACCAACGGCGGCCGCCACGCTGAAGGCGGCTTGGGACGCCGGTATTCGTTATTACGACACGGCCCCCTATTACGGCCGGGGTCTGGCCGAGATTCGTTGCGGCCGCTTTCTCGATCTGAAGCCGCGGTCCGAATTCGTTCTCTCGACCAAAGTGGGACGCTGGTTCTTTCCGCCGGCCAAGCCGGACGCGTTCCAATCTGAACCATGGGCAGGCGGCCTCCGCTTCGATCACGTGCACGACTACAGCTACGACGGGATCATGCGGTCCTACGAACAGTCGCAGATGCGGCTCGGCATGAACCGAATCGACCTCCTGCTCATTCACGATCTCGACTTCTGGTTCCACCTGACCGAAGCCAAGGTCTCGGCCCATCTGAACCAGCTCTTTACCTCAGGCTGGCGGGCGCTCGATCAGTTGCGCTCGCATGGTCTGGTGCGCGGCGTTGGGGCCGGGATCAACGAACTGGGGATGATGCCGCGGTTCCTCGATATGGTCCCGCTGGATTTCTTTCTGGTGGCGCTCCGCTACACGCTGATGGAGCAGGATGTTCTGAAGGAGGAGTTTCCTTATTGTCAGCGTCTCGGCGTCGGCGTCGTGGTGGGAGGCGTTTTCAACTCCGGGATCACCGCGACAGGTCCGATACCGGGCGCCAAGTACAACTACAGGGACGCCACACCCGAGGAGATCGATCGAGTCGCGAAAATCAAGGCAGTGTGTTCGGCCCACGGGGTCGCCCTCGCAGCGGCGGCCCTCCAATTCCCGCTCGCCCATCCGATTGTCGCCTCGATCATCCCCGGCGCGTTCAGCCCAGACCAGGTCCGACAGAATGTCGATCACTGCCGGCATCCGATCCCGGCGTCGCTCTGGTCAGACCTCAAGAGCCAGGAGCTCATCGCGCAAGACGCGCCCACGCCGCAATGATGGCGCGCCAGCCTATTTTCGATCAATCAGATCATTGATCGGAAGCGCGGTTTTGTACTTCACCTGTTTCAGCGCGAAACTGGAACGAATATTGGCGACCCCGCGCGTCTTAGACAGCCGCCCGACGATGAAGTGCTGCAGGGCGACAGTGTCGGAAACGACAACGCGTAGCAGGTAGTCGGAGTCGCCGGTCATCAGATAGCATTCCATGACCTCCGGAAAACTCGCCATGGCCGCCTCGAACGCCTCCAGAACCGGCTCGGTCTGCTTCTCCAGCGTGACTTGAATAAAGACGCTGACGCTCGCTCCGAGCTTGACCGGATCCAAGAGGGTGACCCGGCGCAGGATCACCTCCGACTCCTCCAACGCTCGCACGCGCGCCAAGCAAGGCGACGGTGAGAGGCCTACCCGTCTTGCCAGGTCGACATTGGTGAGGCTGGCGTCATCCTGCAGTGCGGCCAGGATTCGAATGTCGATGGCGTCGAGCCGACTAGCCGGCATTGCATGCTGCAATTCCCTCCTCATTCGGCACATATGCCGCAGAACGCGCACGCTAGCAATATGTTCGGCAGGATATGCGGTTACCTGGCGGCTATGATCGGGCGATCGACAGCGGAGCGACGGCATGCTCGAGAGGATCAATCCAACCCTGACCTTCAACGATTCGACCACGGCGGGCGACAGCGATCCTACCGAGACTGCCGAATGGCTCGACGCGCTCGAGTCCGTCTTTCGCATGGCCGGCGGCGAGCGCGCCGAATTCCTTCTGTCTGCGCTCGACCGCAAGGCGAAGGATCTTGGCGTCGTACCCGACGTGCTCCCCTTCGGCCCGTACCGGAACACCATTGCGCTCGAAAAGCAGGGCGCATTTCCCGGCGACATCGAAATGGAGAACCGCATCACGGCGATCATTCGCTGGAATGCGCTGGCGATGGTCATGCGCGCTAACGCCGCCTACGGCGAGCTTGGCGGACATGTCGCGAGCTACGCCTCCGCCGCCGAGATTTTCGAGGTCGGCTTCAATCATTTCTTCCGTGGGGCGGACGGCGAACGGGGCGGCGATGTTGTCTTCTTCCAGCCTCACTCGGCCCCCGGCGTATACGCTCGCGCCTTCCTCGAAGGCCGGCTCACCGAGGCGCAACTGGAGCGCTATCGGCAGGAGATCTGTGGCCCCGGCCTCTCATCCTATCCCCATCCCTGGCTGATGCCGGACTTCTGGCAGACGCCCACAGGATCTATGGGCATCGGCCCGATCAGCGCCGTCTATCAGGCCCGTTTTATGCGCTATTTGCGCGATCGCGGCCTCCTGGACACCGATGGCCGACACGTTTGGGGCGTGTTCGGCGACGGCGAGATGGACGAGCCGGAGTCGACTGCCGGCCTCTCGCTCGCCGCCCGCGAGAAGCTCGACAACCTGACCTTCATCATCAACTGCAACCTCCAACGGCTCGATGGGCCGGTGCGAGGCAACGGCCAGATCATCCAGGACCTGGAGATGACCTTTCGCGGAGCAGGCTGGAACGTCATCAAGGTGCTGTGGGGCTCGGAATGGGACGCCCTCTTCGCCCGAGACATCAACCACGCACTTCTGCGCCGCTTCGCCGCCACCGTCGATGGCAAGTACCAGACGCTCGGCGCGAGGGACGGCGCCTACAATCTGGCGCACTTCTTCGATGAGGACCCGGAAGTGCGCGACCTCGTCGCGGATATGTCCGCCGAGGAGATCGACGGCTTGAAGCGGGGCGGGCATGATTTCCGGAAGCTGTTCGCCGCCTTCCAGGCCGCCAAATCGACCCGCGGCCGGCCGACCGTCATCCTTGCAAAGACCAAGAAAGGCTTCGGCATGGGCGGCGCCGGAGAGTCCCGGATGACCGCTCACCAGGCGAAGAAGCTTGATGTCGGCGCGCTTCTGGCCTTCCGCGACCACTTCGCTTTGCCGCTCAGCGACGAGCAGATTCGCAACCTCGATTTCTACCGCCCGGCCGACGACAGCGCGGAGCTCGCCTATCTCCGCAGGCGGCGTCGGGCGCTTGGCGGCTATCTGCCCGCCCGGCGCCGCAGCGCGCCAGCGGTCGCCGCGCCCGGGCTCGAAACCTATGCTGGCTTCGCGCTTCACACCGAGGGAAAGAAAATGTCGACGACCGTCGCGGTCGTGCGTCTCGTCGGCAATCTTCTCAAGGACGAGACGCTCGGGCCCCGAATCGTTCCGATCGTCGCGGACGAAGCGCGAACCTTCGGCATGGCGAACCTCTTCCGCCAGGTCGGCATCTATTCGTCGGTCGGCCAGCTCTACGAGCCGGAGGATGCGAGCTCGATGCTCTACTACAAGGAATCGAAGGACGGCCAGCTTCTCGAGGAGGGCATTACTGAAGCCGGCGCTTTGTCGTCGTGGGTCGCAGCCGCCACCTCCTACAGCGTCCATGGGCTCGCGATGCTGCCGGTCTATATTTTCTACTCGATGTTCGGTTTCCAGCGCGTCGGCGATCTTATCTGGGCCGCCGCCGACCAGCGGGCGCGTGGGTTTTTGATCGGCGCCACGGCTGGTCGCACAACGCTGGCCGGCGAAGGCCTCCAGCACCAGGACGGTTCAAGTCATTTGCTTGCCGCGACCATTCCCAATTGCCGCGCTTACGACCCGGCTTTCGCATACGAAATGGCTGTGATCCTCGATCACGGCGTCCGCTCGATGATGGAGCAAGACAAGGACGAATTCTACTACATCACAGCGATGAACGAGAGCTACAGCCAGCCGTCGAAACCCGCAAACGCGGAAGCTGGCATTGTCAAAGGGCTCTACCTCTTCGCGTCACAGGGTCCGAAAGAACGGCCGGTTTGTTCGTCTCCTTGGCTCGGGCGCGATCCTCCCGGAAGTTATCGAAGCGGCAAAGATGCTGGATGCCGAGTGGGATGTCTCGTCCGAGGTCTGGAGCGTGACCAGTTACTCCGAGCTTGCACGGAACGCGCGCGAGGTCGAACGCCTCAACCGACTCAGCCCGCTTGAGACGCCGGCGCTCAGCCACCTCGGCGCTTGCCTGCCCGGCGCCGCGCCCATCATCGCGGCGTCGGACTATGTTCGCGCCTACCCGCAGATGATCGCCGCTTATGTGGACGCCCGGTTCACTACGCTTGGCACGGACGGCTTTGGCCGCAGCGACACCCGGCAAGCGCTTCGCTCCTTCTTCGAAGTCGACCGATTTCATGTCGTGATCGCTGCCCTTGATGCAATAGCGAGAGGGGGCTTCATAGCGCGACAAGCCGTGGCCAGCGCCATCGACCGCTATGACGTGAAGCGCTCAGTTCCGCCGCCTTGGAGCGTCTAACGCAAAGGGGACAATGCCCTTGGCCAACTCGGCTCCGCGAGGTTTGGAGTCACGTCCGGGAGGCGACGGACGTTCGAAACACCAAGTTGTTCCGCGAAGGGCTGGGAACTTGGTTGCTTCGGACCG
>Ga0209773_10000436_pt1 | contig 13589 bp, 11 predicted proteins | sample BogFormECP14_OM1_FD_188244 | JGI IMG/M metagenome (GOLD analysis project Ga0209773, IMG submission 188244) | Bog forest soil microbial communities from Calvert Island, British Columbia, Canada - ECP14_OM1 (SPAdes) (version 2) | ecosystem: Environmental > Aquatic > Freshwater > Wetlands > Bog ... | reverse complement strand
CTCGCCCGCCTGCATTTGGCGACCGGTCAAAACGTTTTCCAAAACGGTCATTTCCGGGAAGGGGCGCGGGATTTGAAAAGTGCGGGCGACCCCCAGTCCAATGCGCCTTTCCGGCCCGGCCCGCGAGACTTCCCGACCGGCAATGATGATCTTGCCGGCGCTCGGCGTCAGGCTTCCCGCGATGAGATTGAACAGCGTCGTTTTGCCGGCGCCGTTGGGGCCGATCAGCCCCACCATCTCGCCGCGACGCAACGTCAGCGAAAGGCCATCGACGGCGCGAAGGCCGCCAAAATGGCGGACCAGATCGCGCGTCTCGATGATCGGGGGCGCATGCGCCCGCATCGAACTTTCGGCCGCCGAGAGCGCCTGCATCACCGTCGCGTTCCCTCGCGCGTCGCCTTCGCCTCTTAAGATACTTCAAAGACTTCTTGGTAGTCTTCCAGAATCGTCTCGCGCGAATGACGCAGGTTCGGCAGCCGAAGGATGTTGTCAAGCGCATCGTAAGAAATAAACGAGCAGCGTTCCGCCATGGCGCCCCCCGCGAGCACCGAGAATACGGGTCTGACAATTTCGCGGCGAACCTGTTCGCGCCTCGAGGCCGGAGCAACGATGTGCAGCGAGATTTGAATTCGCGGCTGCAAGGTAAGAAGGTCGGCCATCCGCAACAAGCCGCTATATATCGCCGTCGTGTGCTCGATCTCGAAGGCCCGCGCGATCGACCGCCGATCAAGCCAAATCACGTCGATATTTTCGATGGTCTTCAAGGTCGCCGTGTCATAGTTCAGGGGAAGGGTCGCAACAAGCTTCGCGTGATGTTCGCTCGGCAGAACTTCGCTGACCCGGCTGCGGTCGCTGGGCGGAACCCAGATGTTGAAGCCGAGTATCGCCCCAAGCCGAGCGACGCTTGCTTGCATCCGAATTGACGTTCTGATCGCCTGATCGGCGTCGATAGGCGATTCGATCGCGTGTTCGCGCTCAGGAACCTCGACTTCGATTTCGCCGGTTTCGGTTCGCACCACCATTCTTTGCGCGATATGCCGGCGATCGGCCGTTTGAAGCGCGTAGCGTCGCTTTTCGGCGCTCTGCGCGCGAAGGACGCGAGAAATCAGATCGCCGTCAGTTGTCGATATTTCGACCAGAGACTGCCGCATGCCGGCAAGTTGCGCCCATCCCACCGAGCCGACGACGATGCTTCTCGTAAACGACAAGTTGTTCCAAAGCTCCGAGGTCTCAATCGGGATCGAGTGCTCAAAATCCAACAGGACGATCGGCGCAACCCTGAAACGAATTGAATAAGGATCGTTGTCGTCCGCAAAGATCCGCGCGCTATCCTCAAATGCGCCGCTTGCTACCTCGACGATCCCGCACCATCGCGACAATTTGACGAGATAACAGAGGAACTGGTCGCCCGCCTTCACCCGTTCGAAAATCGCGCGTCGTTGTCGGGGGCGAAATCCCGAAATATCCGCGCCGTGATCTTTAAACCGTCCCCAAGTATAGGGGGTGAATAGGTTCAGCCAATAGGTCATCCAACAGTCGCCCTTCCGCGGCGTCATATTCGAGGCCGACGCCCCGGGGCCGCCAAGGCGCCCCTCCCGCGCCATCGGGGCGTAGCGCCCCATGTCCGGGATAATCCCATCGATTGTCCAGATCGTCATTGTTTAAAGTAGATTGACAGATCCGGCGCCGCAAGTTGAAGTTGACGGTCGAGGCGCGAAAGGATGGCGAGCGCACGATGGCGGTCTGACTCGCTCGGCGCTGAGCGATCCGCGCGGGCAGCGTTTCAACGAGAGGCGCGGCGGTCATGGATGAGGCGCCGGATGACACGTTCGAACTCTATGACCTGCTCGTCGAGGTGACGGCGCCGGAAGGCGGCCCGATCTATTGCGGCGCGAAGGTCGGCGATTATTTCGAATTGCGCGGCGAGATGCTGCATCTGCCGCCCGGACAGGCTTTCTCGATCTATTCGCTCGCGGCGGTCCTGCCCTTCCTGCCGGCCAAGCAGCGCCCGACGCATGCGAACGACTGGATGACCACCGACGCGGAAATCGCTTGTCCCGATCCCAATTGCTCGACGCGCTTTCGCATCCAACGCTTGGGCCTGCGCCGCTTCAGCCACGCCGAGACCACCGCCGTCCCGCCGGCCAGAAAATGAGCTTATGGCGATGCAGCGCGTGAAACTCGCCCCGGACTACGAAATCTCGCGGATCATCCGCGGCGGTTGGCAACTGGCGGCCGGGCATGGCGCGACAATGAGCCGGGATCCGATCGAAGATATGGTTGCTTTCGCCGACGCTGGCGTGACCGCCTTCGACTGCGCCGATATCTATACCGGCGTTGAGGAGATGATCGGCCGGTTTCGCCTGCATTATCTCGCAGAGCGCGGCAAGGAGGCGCTTCAGCGAATTCGTATTCACACGAAATTCGTCCCGGATCTCGATATTTTGCCCCGGGTCGCCAAACGTGACGTCGAGCGGGTTATCGATCGGTCCCTCACCCGTCTCAAGACGGACCGCCTCGACCTCGTACAGTTTCATTGGTGGGATTACGATGTTCCCGGCTGGCTGGAGACGGCGCAATGGCTCGAAGAACTGCGCAAGGCGGGGAAAATTTGGCTCATCGGCGGCGTCAATTTCGATCCGGCACATATGCGAAGGATAGTTCAGGGCGGGGCGCCGATGGTCTCGATGCAGGTCCAATATTCCCTGCTCGATCGAAGGCCTGAGAAAACGATGGTCGAGGCGGCGGGAACTCTCGGCGTTTACCTCCTTTGCTACGGCGCGGTCGCCGGCGGCTTCCTGAGCGATCGGTGGCTTGGCGCGGCGGCGCCGCAAGGCGCCTTGCAGAACCGTTCGCTCGTCAAATACCGCCTGATCATTGAAGAGTTCGGCGGCTGGGATCTCTTCCAGGCCTTGCTGGCCGCGCTGCGCGAGATCGCCGACCGCCACGCCTGCGACATCGCGACCCTGGCCAGCGCCGCAATTCTCGGCAAGCCCGGCGTCGCCGCGCTCGTCGTCGGCGCGCGCGACCGAGCACACCTTGAAGCCAATCTCGCCATTTCACGCCTGCGACTGGCGGCGGAGGACCTTGCCCCGATTGATCGAGTGCTCGCCGACGCCAAACCTCTGCCGGGCGAAGTCTATGAGCTCGAACGCGATCGCGCCGGTCGCCATGGCTCGATCATGAAATATAATCTCAACAAAGAAGTCGCGTGACCCGCGGGGTCGGCAGCGTCTTTGCAGACGATTTGAAAATGGAAAAATTCGAAAGGGAGAGAGACATGAAGAAGATGCTCATTGCGGCCGGCGTGCTGGCGGCGCTCGCAGCGGCCCCCGCCGCGCGGGCCGATTGTCCCATCACGATTGGGATGGTCATGGAACTCACTGGTCCGGCCGGCGCCTATGGCCAGGCCGGCGCTAAAGCCGTCGATATGGCGTTCCGCGACTTTAACGACGCCGGCGGGGTCGATGGATGCAAGCTCGCGACCGATACGCGCGACAGCCAGAGCCAGGGCGCGGTCGCCGTCGACCAGGCGACCCAGCTCGTCAATATCAAGAAGGTCCCGGTGATCATCGGCGGGATCATCTCCTCGGTGTCGATCCCGATCCTGACTTCGGTGACCGCGCCGGCCGGCGTCGTGCAAGTCTCGCCCGCCTCGTCCTCGCCAACGCTCACCGAACTCGGCCGCCAGGGCAAGACGAACGGCGTGTTCTTCCGCACGATCACCTCCGACGCCCTGCAGGGCGTCGCGGCGGCCAAATTCGCCCTCGATCAGGGGCTGAAGAAAATCGCCGTGATCCACGTCAACAATGATTTCGGCGTCAATATGGTGCGCGAATTCAAAGCCGCGTACGAAAAGCTTGGCGGCGAGATCACCAGCGTGACGCCCTATAACGAAAAGCAGTCGAGCTATTCGGCTGAGGCCGACGCCGCGATGAAGGGAGGGCCGCAAGCGCTCTATCTCGTCAGCTACCCCGTTGACGGGGCGACCATCGCCCGCGCCTGGATTTCGGGAGGCGGCCCGCAGAAGTTTCTTCTCAACGACGGGATGAATTCGAGCGACTTCATCCAAGCCGTCGGGGCGAAATTCCTTGAAGGCGCGCTCGGGACCTCGTCAGGTACGGCCGAAACCGCTTCGACCGCCTATTTCAATAAGAACTTCGAGGCTTTTTCCGGCGGCGTGAAACCCGACGCGCCGGCGGCCGATCGCTCCTATGACGCCGGCGCAATCGTCGCGCTCGCTATCGCCAAAGCCGGCAAGCCCGATTCGGCGGCGATCAAGACGGCGATCCGCGAGGTCGTCGCCGACGGCGGCGAGCCGATCTACGCCGGCAAGGACGAATTCGCCAAGGCTCTGGGGCTGATCAAGGCCGGCAAGCCGATCAAGTACGAGGGAGTGATCGGGCCGGTGAGCTTCGATCAATACGGCGATATTACCGGACCCTTCAGGCTCTGGCGGATCCAGTCAGGCGAGGTGAAGACGGTCGGCGAGATGAGCGCCGACGATGTAACCAAGATCAAGGGCCAACTCGCCAAGTAGCGCTCCAAGGGGATGACGGGATAGGCGCCAAAGTAGAGAGCGCCGCCTTCCTGTCATTCCCGCGAAAGCGGGAATGACAAGACGCGGGAATGACAAGACGCGGAATGACAGGATAGGCGCCGAAGTAGAGAGCGCGATTGCGACGGTTCGCCAGCATAGTGACGGCGTAATCACCTTCGCGCATCTCAAAGTCGCCTTCCTGTCATTCCCGCGAAAGCGGGAATCCAGCATGGTCTTGCCAGGGCCCCCTATCCGACTCGGATTTCCGTCTCGCTTCCTCCTTGATCAGTTACTGACGAGTGATGACGGGCCCTCGTTATATCTCGATCGTTGTGATACCGGTCCTTGTCGATCTAGCGGCGTGAAGCGTGCATCGCAATGTCAACGGGTATGATGACCGAAGCGGTCGGCAAAGACCCGCCTGATAGCGGGCGCGACGACATGCAACTTCCCTCTGATCCGAATACCGTGCTGCTAGCGGCGTTAGTTTTTTTCGCGGTGTTGGTGGCCGCCTATGTCGCTTCAGATGTCATTCTTCCCATCATACTCGCCATCGCGCTCAAGCTTCTTCTCGAACCTGCGATGCGGACTTTGACTGGCATTCGATTGCCGCGCCCACTCGCCGCTCTTCTTCTAATCCTCGTCGGACTGGGCGGGGTGTTAGCACTCGGGGCGTCGGTGTCGGGGCCGGCCGCAAGTTGGCTTCAACAAGTCCCAACCGATCTCCCGCGCATTCAAGAAAAACTGCAGTTCGTGAGCCAGCCTATCGGCGCTCTGGGCAAACTTTTGCAAAAAGCGGACAGTATGGGTCAGGGCGATAAAGTTGGCGGCCCGGCGCTCCCCAGCCTTGGCATAACCGAGGCGCTATTCCGTGGCACGGAGCATGTCGCCGGCGGTCTTTTCGAGACGATTCTAGTTCTGTTCTTCTTGCTCGTTTTCGGCGACACCTTTCTTCGACGTCTCGTCGAAATAATGCCGACTTTCAAGGACAAGCGCAACGTCGTCGATCTTTCGCAGCAGATCGAGGACAACATATCGGCCTATCTCGTAACGATTACCTTGATGAATGCCGGCGTGGGCGTCGCAACTTGCCTAATCATGTGGTTTTGCGGCGTAGGCGCTGCAATAATGTGGGGAGTTATCGCGTTTCTTCTGAACTTTGTACCCATCATGGGCCCCTTTTTCGGTGTGGGGCTCTTTCTCCTCGCGGGATTGATGGCGTTGCCTACGCTCTGGCAAGCCGCCTTGCCAGCTGGGCTTTATTTGCTCGTCCATGTGTTAGAGGGCGAGACGATTACCCCGATGCTGTTGGCTCGGCGGTTTACACTCAATCCTGTGCTCGTCATCATTTCCCTGATTTTTTGGTTTTGGATGTGGGGCGTTGCGGGGGCGATTCTGTCCGTCCCGATGTTAGCGATCATCAAAATCATTTGTGACGGCGTAAAACCCCTGAATGCAATAGGGCACTTCCTCGAGGGGGATGCCGCTTAAGCTGACAAATCTTGGCGCACCCGACGGCGACCGACTACGACTAGCCCAAGGCGGGTCTTCCCGACGTACGACCGAACTTGCCTGACCGCTCGGCCCTCACAGCGCCGTGCGCACGCGCCACAATTCAGGAAACAGTTCGACTTCGAGCATTCGCTTGAGATAGCTGACGCCGCCGGTGCCGCCCGTCCCGCGTTTGAACCCGATCACCCGCTCGACGGTCGTCACATGGTTGAAGCGCCATCTCCGGAAATAGTCTTCGAAATCGACCAGTTTCTCCGCAAGTTCGTAAAGAGACCAATAGCGCTCCGGCGCGGCGTAGATCGTGCGCCAAACCTCGATGACGCCCTCGACCTGCTGGTAGGGAGAGGAGAGATCGCGCGCCAACGCTTCGCGCGGCACCGCCAGGCCGTTCCTGGCCACGAGCCGTAACGCCTCGTCATAAAGGCTTGGCCGAGCGAGCTCGGCTTGCAGCGCCGCGCGGGTCTTCGGACTATAGGCGTCGGGACACAGCATCGCCTTGTTGCGATTGCCCACCATGAATTCGATCTGCCGATATTGCCAGGACTGCAGGCCGGAAGATTGGCCGAGCGCGCCGCGAAAGGAGGTATATTCGCTTGGCGTCATCGTCCTCAGCACATCCCAAGAATTATTGAGCTGCTCGAACACCCGCGCAACGCGCGTCAACATCTTGAAGGCGGGCTGCAGCGCGTCGCCGGCGATCGCCCTGCGAGCCGCCGCGATCTCGTGGATCGCCAGCCGCATCCACAGTTCGGACGTTTGGTGCTGAATGATGAACAGCATCTCGTCATGCGCCGAGGTCAGCGGCCGCTGGGCGCCGAGCACCGTTTCGAGGCTGAGATAGTCGCCGTAGGACATGGCGCCGTCGAAATGCTTTTCGGGGCCTTCGGTGGCGGGATCGTCGGGACCGCGCGCTGTCACGTGACCGTCTCCCGCCGCAGATATTCCGGCCGATCCCAGGCGCGCTCGCTGAGGATCTCGGCGAGCGTCTCGACTGCCCGCCGCACGTCGCTCGCGTCGATATAGAGCGGCGCAAAGCCAAAGCGCATCCTGTCGGGGGCGCGGAAATCGCCGATCACGCCGCGAGCGATCAACGCCTGCATTAAGGCATATCCTTGCGCGAAACGGAACGAGACCTGCGAGCCGCGCATCTTGGCGTCGCGGGGGCTCGACAGCGACAATTCCGGGCAGCGCGCCTCGACCTCGCGGATGAACAACTCCGTCAGTTCGATCGAGCGCGCGCGCAGCCCCGCCATGTCGACGTGGTCCCAGATATCGAGCGCCGTCTCAAGGATGCTCATCTGGACGACCGACGGCGTGCCGACGCGCATGCGCTCAACGCCACGCGCCGGGCGGTAGTCGAGGTCGAAGGCGAAGGGCGCCTCATGGCCGAGCCAGCCGGAGAGCGCCGGCCGCGCCTCTTCGAAATGATCCGGCCGGACGTAAATGAACGCCGGCGCGCCCGGACCGCCGTTGAGATATTTGTAGGTGCAGCCGGCGGCAAAATCCGCCCCGCAGCCCGCAAGATCGACGGGCACGGCGCCGGCCGAATGCGCCAGATCCCAGATCGCGAGCGCCCCTCGCGCCTGCGCTTTGGCGGTCAGCCGCGCCATGTCATGCATAAGGCCGGTCCCGTAATCGACATGGGTCAACATCAGCGCGGCCAGGCTGTCATCGATCGCATCCTCGACCGCTTCCGGTTCGACGATCTTGAGGACATGGGCCCGGCCGAGCGACCTGATGAGCCCATCCGCCATATAGAGATCGGACGGAAAATTGCCGCTGTCGGAGAGGATGACGCGTCTGCCCGGGCGCATTTCCAGCGCCGAGGCAAGCGCTTGGTACATCTTGATCGACAGCGTATCTCCCATCACGACGGCGCCGGGCGGCGCGCCGATCAACCCGGCGATGCGATCGCCGACGCGGCGCGGCTGGTCCATCCAGCCGGCCTGATTCCAGGCGCGGATCAACAGGTCGCCCCATTCCTTCTCGATCACTCGCCTGGCGCGTTCGGCCGCCGCTTTCGGCAGGGGCCCGAGCGAATTGCCGTCCAAATAGATGATCCCATCCGGCAAATGGAATTGGGCTTTTGTCGCGGCGAAATCGGTCAAGGCCTCGCCTCCCGCTTCAACCGGAAGCGCTGAATCTTGCCGGTCTGGGTTTTCGGCAGCGCATCAACAAAGACGATCGAGCGCGGATATTTATAGGGCGCGATCGCCGCCTTCACATGATCCTGCAGAAGCTTGGCCGTCTCCGGCGAACGCAGGGCGCTTTGCTTCAGGACGACATGGGCCTCGACGATCTGGCCTCGCTCCTCGTCAGGCGCGCCGATGACGGCGCATTCGACCACGTGTGGATGCGACAGGAGCGCCGCCTCGACCTCCGGCCCGGCGATATTGTAGCCGGCCGAGATGATCATATCGTCGCTACGCGCCGCGAAATGGAAGTAGCCGTCCGCGTCCTGCCAGAACGAATCGCCGGTCAGGTTCCAACCGTCGCGGACGTAATCCCGCTGGCGCGCGTCGGCGAGATAGCGGCAGCCCGTCGGACCGCGCACCGCGAGCTTGCCGACGACGCCGCGCGGCGTCTCCTGCATGTTCTCGTCGACGATCTTCGCCTCATAGCCTTTGACCGGCTTGCCAGTGCATCTGGCGCGCGAATCGTCAAGTCGGTTCGAAATGAAAATATGAAGCATCTCGGTTGCGCCGATGCCATCGAGCATGGGCTTGCCGGTCTTGGCCATCCAGGCCTCGTAAACCGGCGCGGGCAGCGTCTCGCCGGCCGAGACGGCGGCGCGCAGCGAAGAAAGGTCGGCGCCCTGGTCCATCGCCGCCAGCATCGCGCGATAGGCGGTCGGCGCCGTGAAGCAAATGGTCGCCTTATAGGTCTGAATGATGTCGATCATGTTGGGCGGCGAGGCGTTCTCTAGGAGCGTGGCGGCCGCCCCGAAGCGCAGCGGAAACACCGCCAGCCCGCCAAGGCCGAAGGTGAAGGCGAGAGGCGGCGAGCCGACGAAAACATCCTCGGGCGTGACGTTGAGGATTTCCTTCGCGTAGCCGTCGGCGATGATCAAGAGATCTCGATGGAAATGCATCGTCGCCTTGGGCTCGCCCGTCGTGCCGGAGGTGAAGCCGAGCAGCGCGACATCGTCTCGCCCCGTCTTCACCGATTCGAACCGTACCGATTTGTTGAGCGCGATGCGGTCGAGCTCGGCGTCGTGGTTTGCTGTGCCGTCGAAGCCGACGACCTTTTTCAGAAAGGCGCTGTCCTTGGCGCATGCGATCAGTTCGTCCATAAGCCGTGTGTCGCAAAGCGCCAGCGAGACTTCGGCCTTGTCGACGATCTTGGCCAATTCGCCGGCGCGCAACATCGGCATCGTATTGACCACCACGGCGCCGGCCTTGGTTGCGCCGAGCCAGCAGGCGACCATCGCCGGATTGTTGGCCGAGCGGATCAGAACTCGCGAGCCCGGCTGGACGCTATAGTCCTCGACCAGCGCGTGGGCGATCCTGCTGGTCCAGTCGGCGAGCTCCTTATAGGTGCGCCGCCGGCCGTTGCCGATCAACGCGGTGTGGTCGCCAAAGCCGCGTTCGACCAGGCGGTCGGTCAGCTCGACCGCCGCGTTCAGGTATTCGGGATAGTCGTAGCCTTCGAGAAGGAAATCGGGCCACTGGTCGGGCGGCGGCAGGCGGTCGCGGACGAGCCTATCCCGATGGGCCGTGGGTCCGAGCATTTCACCCTCCCGCCGATCGCCGGTCCGATTGCGGCGTGCGTCCCGCCACCGACCCTGCCGCCGATCTTAGCGATGCGGAACGCCGCGCGCACCGATCGCTTCGAAAAAGCTATTTGCTCGCCAAATTATTTCAAGTCTAAAATTTTGAACTTAAAGGATTGACCGACGGCTGACGCCGCCGATATCGCTTGAGTGAAACGAAGTGCACGAGCAAGGCCGCCCGGATGATCACGGAATGGGACGACGCCTACGCCAATGCCGCTCATATCGAGGGCGGCGAGGATTATCCGGCGCGATGGGCTGGCGCCGCCGCGGCCTTCCGCCTGGCGTTTGCGGCGAAGGGCCGCGCCGAACTCGATCTGGCCTATGGCGAGGGCGCGAGAGAGCGGCTCGATCTCTTTCGCCCGCCGGGCGGCCAGCGGGGCGTCGCGATTTTCGCCCATGGCGGCTATTGGCTGGAATTCGACAAATCCTATTGGTCGCATCTCGCGAAAGGCGCCTTGGCGCGCGGATGGGCGGTGTGCATACCGAGCTACCCGCTGGCGCCGAAAGCGCGCGTTTCGACGATCACCCGTCAATTCGCCGGCGCTGTCGCGTTCGCGGCCGACCGCATCGAGGGTCAAGTGCGCCTCGCCGGTCACTCGGCAGGCGGGCATCTCGTCACGCGCATGGCCTGCGCGCAAACGCCGCTGCCTAAACTCGTCCAGCGACGCATCGCTCGTGTGCTCTCGATCAGCGGCCTGCATGACCTGCGCCCGCTCTTGCGTACGCGCATGAATGCAATGCTGCGGCTCGATGAAGGGGAGGCGACTCGCGAAAGCGCGGCGCTCAGCCGCCCGATGGCGCGATGCTCGCTGGTCTCATGGGTCGGCGCCGACGAACGGCCGGAATTCATCAGGCAGAACGCCTTGATCGCCAATATCTGGCACGGGCTAGGAGCCGAGACGCGTTGTGAAATTTCCCCCGGTCGGCATCATTTCGATGTCGTCGATGATTTGGCCGATCCAGCCTCGCGCCTTGTCGAGGCTTGGCTCGACGGCGACTGAGCCCCGCTTCGGCCGCCTCGCCGCAGTCACCGAAGGTACGGGGATTCGAGCATCCGCGCGCCAATTCCTTCACCCTTCAGATCAGGCCTGCCGAGCCCCTTGGAGCCGCCCGACCGAGCGCCGCCGGCAAGGCGGCTCCGTTTCAGCAAATTGTCAAACAGATTGTTAAACACGGCCCGCAAATTCGATGCGAGGTTTATCGATTGCCGATGAGGTTTGTGCGATGCTTCCGATTGGAAGCCGGCGAGTCTGCGCCGGACGAGGATAGCGCCTGATATGTCCCTCGACGCTTCAACAGCCCTGGCGCTCGCCGCGATCATCGCCACGACGCTCGGCGTCCTGATCATCTTTTCGTGGACGCAAGAGCGGCGCGATTTCTATCTGGCATTCTGGGGCGCAGGGTACATCGTGGGCGGCGTGGCGACCGGCCTCTTATGCGCGCGTGGCGAGATCGCCGACTTTTTCTCCATCAATATCGCCGATGCGCTGCTTGCCCTCGCCTACGGATTGATGTTGGCGGCGCTGCGCGACTTCTGCGGCAGGTCGACATCGATTGTCTGGATCTGCGCAGGCGCGATACTGTGGCTCTTTGCTTGCGACTTCCCGTTTTTTCTCAATTCGCCCCCGCTGCGCGTCGCGCTGCTCTCGGCGGTATTGGCCGCCTATTCGGCGGCTTGCGCCGCGCAATTGTGGAAGGGGCGCAAGGAGCGGCTCGCTTCCCGCCTGCCGGCGATCGCCTGCCTCAGCATTCACACCTTCGCCTGCGCCGCCCGCGTTCCCGTCGCCTTAATGGGCGGGTTTGACGCATCGCACCTGGTCGGCGGTCCATGGTTCACGCTGCTTGTTTTGGAATCGCTCATCAATGTCATCGCTCTGGCGATTCTCGTCGTCTCGATGGCGAAGGAGCGGCAGAGACTTGAAGAGCGCATCGCCGCCTGGACCGACGAATTGACCGGCGTGGCGAGCCGCCGCGCCTTTCTGACCGAGGGCGAGGCTCGCCTCGCGGGGGCGCGCAAGGCCGGCGCGACAGCTTCCACGGTGCTGTTCGACCTCGACCATTTCAAGGGCTTCAACGACAATTACGGTCACGAGACGGGCGACAGGGTCCTCAGAGCCTTCGCGGAATGCGCAACGCAGATTCTGCGCCCGGACGATCTCTTCGGACGCATCGGCGGCGAAGAATTTGCCGCCTTGCTGATCGGGGTCGGAGGCGAGAGCGCGCAAGCCGTCGCCGAACGCCTGCGCAGGGCGGTTGAAGGGCTTCAACTCAGTAAGGACGGCGCGCGCCTACGCATCTCGGTCAGCGCCGGCGTCTCCACCGCGCTGACCTCGGAGCGCCACCTCACTGAAATGCTGAGGCAATCGGATCGAGCGCTCTATCGCGCCAAATCGCGAGGACGAAATCGCGTCGAGCGCAACGAGCCCTTCGCCGGACTCGCCGCCTGAAGCTCGGCGGCGCGAGCGCCGAGCGGCCTAGCGCCGGACATAGTCGACAAATTCAAAATCGGCGTCATCTCGCTCGCTGCGCGTCGGCCTTTCCCGCCGGATCTCCCGCCAGATCGCCGGATCGATCCGGGGGAATACGGCCTCGCCGGGCGGCGCGAGGGCGACTTCGGTAATGAACAATCGATCGGCGCGACCGATCGTCTGCGCATAGATTTCGCCGCCCCCTGCAACCATGATCTCGCCTTGGCCGCTAACCGCCAAGCGGTCGGCAAGCTCCAGACCCCGCTCGATGTCGGGCGCGACATGCGCGCCCGCCGCGGCAAAGTCTGGGTTGCGCGTTATGATGACCGTCTCGCGGCCGGGCAGAACCCGTCCAATCGACTCGAAGGTCTTGCGACCCATCACCAGCGGCTTACCCATGGTCAGGGCGCGGAAGCGCTTCTGGTCGGTGGGCAGTCTCCACGAAAGACGATTGCCGGCGCCGATCACGCCATTGCGGGCAACTGCGGCCACCAAAGACACCGTCGCTTGGATCATACCGCGACCGGCGCTTTGATCGCCGGCCAGGGATCGTATCCTTCGAAGACGACATCCTCATAGCCAATCTCGAAAAGGGACTTGCCCGCGCTCATCAATCGCAGCCGGGGGAGCGGGCGCGGCTCGCGCGCCAATTGCTCGCGCGCTTGGGCCAGATGGTTCAAATAGAGATGGGCGTCGCCGAAGGTGTGGACGAAGTCTCCCGCCTCTAACCCACTGGCTGCGGCGATCATGTGGGTAAGCAGGGCGTAACTGGCGATGTTGAAGGGAACGCCGAGGAAAAGATCGGCAGAGCGCTGGTAAAGCTGACAAGAGAGCTTGCCGTCGGCGACGTAGAACTGAAAGAGGCAGTGGCAAGGCGCGAGCTTCATCCGTTCGATATCGGCGACATTCCAGGCCGACACCACGAGGCGGCGCGAGTTCGGATTGCGTTTGATCTCCTTCAGCAGCCAGTCGATCTGGTCATAGACCTTGCCGTCCGGACCCCGCCAGGCGCGCCACTGCTGGCCGTAGACAGGCCCAAGATCGCCGCTCTCCTCCGCCCATTCGTCCCAAATGCCCACGCCATGCTGGCGAAGGTAAGCGACGTTGGTGTCGCCCTTGAGAAACCACAAGAGCTCATGGACGATGGATTTTCGATGCAGCTTCTTGGTGGTGACAAGGGGGAAGCCCTGGCTCAAATCGAAGCGCAATTGGCGTCCGAAGAGCGATTTGACGCCGACCCCGGTGCGGTCGCCCTTGACGACGCCTTTTTCGAGGGCTTCAGCGAGGAGGTCCA
>Ga0209773_10000434_pt1 | contig 13604 bp, 8 predicted proteins | sample BogFormECP14_OM1_FD_188244 | JGI IMG/M metagenome (GOLD analysis project Ga0209773, IMG submission 188244) | Bog forest soil microbial communities from Calvert Island, British Columbia, Canada - ECP14_OM1 (SPAdes) (version 2) | ecosystem: Environmental > Aquatic > Freshwater > Wetlands > Bog ... | reverse complement strand
CCCACAAGTATTTGCCGGCAGATTCCGAAAGTGTGAGCTGCAACGGAACCGCCGATTGCGCCGCCGTGGAATTCGCCGCGGGAAGCGCAAAGCTGTGATGCTGCAATTGTTCGCGCAGCGCCGCGCCAATCGCGGCCACGTACGAAGCGTCAAGCGAAGAAATGTTTTCCACGCTGAGTGCAACCGCAGCCGGGCTCATCGCCGCAGCAACTTCGTCACCAAGCTTTGCCACCGCATCATTCCATGATTTCGGTAGCGCGGACGCCGCTTGCGCGTGACTCACTCCTGTTGCAGCAGCCGAAAACAATCCGACGAGAATTGTGAAGACCGCAACGCGAATGGCGAGAGGATTCCGGCAGGAAGGCCGCATCAGTGTGCGCGAATCGTGAAACAAGTTCGCGAATCGTCATCTTAGCACACCGCCGAATCCGCAAAGCCGCACGCCTCGCGCGGCCAGTGTCCGCGCAGTTATCGTGGCACAGGCGATCGGCCCGTGCTCTTCGTTTTCCTGGCACAGCGGCCAGGGGTGGTTGTGCCGCGGTTAGTACATGATGGTGCGGGTTAGGTGGTGGGGCCAGTCGGTGGTGTGGTAGTGGGTCCAGATGCGGGCGTCGATTTGGGGGATGATGATTTGGTTGTCGGGCGCGCGGAGTTTGTTGATTTCTTCCGTGAGCAGCGCGGTCGCGTAAATGCAGTGGGCGCGGATTTCGATTTCCTGGGTGCTGTCACGCGGGATCAGCTGATGCGCGTTGATGGCTTTTTCCAGCGCGGCGGAGTAGCTGGTGATGCCCATCAGGCGCAGGCCGACGGGAACGATGTAGTCGGCGAAGGCGGTCATGGAGTGGACGTCTTCAATCTGAAATTTTCCGGATGGGTGCAGGCTCGAGTAGAGGAACCAGAGGCCGAGCTGCGGAAGTTTGTAGAGCTTGATTTCGTGGCCGTCGTACATGCTGACGTCGTTGAAGCGCGGGAATTCGACCACCAAGCGGTCCACCATGCCCTTGCCATGATCGTAGAGGCGCGGCGAGCAGGCACGGATGAAATTGTGGAAGCGGCCGTTGTATTTTGCGGCTAGCACGGCCCCGGCCTGGCGCCACAGCTCCAGCTTTTCATCGAGCATGGGGATTTCGATATTGCCGGCGAAAAGTTTTTCCATTTGCGGGCGGGTGAGCTGCGCGAGGTAGTTGCCATCGAGGATCGGGATGCCCTGATCCATGGCGCGCTTCAGGCAGGCGACTTCGGCGTCGGAATCGGACCAGTGCTGGCCGGCGTAATCCACTTGGAATTTTACGTGGGTGGTGAAATCGGTGAAGGCGGTGTCTATGACGTCTGCGACCATGATGAAATCAATCGTTTCATCGGCATCGCCTGCGCCGACGCCCATTGGCAGGAAATAATCGGGCATGGGGAGTTCTTCGTAGGCCATCCAGGAGGCGACTTCGACGAGCTTGTCAATATTGGTGTGGACGTCGCGCGAATTTTCGATCACGGGAGGAAGGCTATCGAGGACGGGACTGCCGATAGGTTTGGGCAAGCGCACCTTTTCATGCGCTGCGGGGGTTGCGGCAGCTTGCCGGAGGCTTTCGCCTCCGGCCGCTGCTGCGATCATGGAGCTGGTTGCGGTTTGTATAAACTGCCTGCGTCCCAGGGGCCCCAAGATCGTCAGAATACGAACTTGACGCCTGCCTGGAATGCGAAGGGAGTGCTGCCCGGTGCGATTCCCGTAATCGCGCGGAAGCCGTTGACCCCGATTCGCGGCAGGGTGGCTGCGGTGAGCGGCGCGCACGTGAATCCGATTGGGCCCGCTACCGAGCCAGTGAAGCCAGCAGAGGGAGCCGGCGTATTCGGCGAGCAACCGGAAAGCGAGATTGTAGCCGTATTGGGATTGTTGGGATTCGAGTAGAGATTACCGTGGTTGGTGAGGTTGAAGAAATCACCGGACAATACCAGGTTCAATCGGTCATGTACGTGGAGGGTCTTTTGCAACCGGCCGTCCCATTCGAAATACCCCGGCTGGTCGAACGGATAACGTCCCAAAAGAAACGTTTTGCCGGCGGCGTTTGTAAAGGTCGGACGGTCGTTGTTGTGCCCGAGGTCGGAGACTTCGTCGCCGTTGAGGTCTTGTGCGATGTAGAGGGGGAAGGGCACGCCGGAGTGAGTGATCAAACTGGAGCTGACTTCGAAGCCCCAGGGCAACTCGTACACGCCAGCGGCTTTGAATTGTTGGGTGATGTCCAGACCGTTGCGGCCGTAGTCAATGTTCAGATTGATGGGGTCCTGCTGGCCGAAATACGTATCGGTATCGCGCTCGCTCGCGGCGTTGTCCTTATTCTGCGACCAGATGTAATTGGCGAACACCTGGAAATGATTGGAGAAACGCTTGGTGAGATTAATGACCAGCGATTCGTAATTACCATGACTGAAACTAGCTGTTTCATTGTTTGAAGTGGGCAGCGTAGGGTCGAGAGGTGTCGGGCCTTGGCTGATCAGCGCGCCGCCCGCGAAATTAAACGTATCTTGGAGAATCGAGCGCCCGAATGGGTCGGTTCCACCAATGATGTAGTTCCGCTGCCAGGCTTCTTCTGAATCGTAACCGCCGGTGCGCAGATGAGCGGAATGCACGAAAGAGAAAGTAGCCGTTAACTGCAAGCTATAAGGAAGCGATTGCTCGATCCCGCCTGTGAAGCTGGAGACGCGAGGATTCTTAAACGCGGGATCCACGTATCCGCCTCCGGACGTTGAGTCCGGACAGCCGAACTGCGTCCCGCAAAGCTGGTTGACGCCTAACGTCGTCGAGCTGGGGTTGATATAGGGAAAGCCAACTGCCGTGTCCGCCACCACGCCCGGTACGTTTCCGCTATCCGGGAACAGGCAAGTGCCTATGCAGTGGGTCAGTTTGCCGGCTCCCGCCGTCGGCAGGAATATTCCCACGGTGAGCGCATAGTAGTAGCCCCAGGCAGCGCGGATGACCGTTGGATTACGACCTTGTCTCACGTTCCAGGCAACACCGATGCGCGGCCCCCATTGATTAAAGTCAGCTGGCACACGCTGTGGGACAGGGGCCTCGCGCGACCCGCCACCCTGACCAACGAGGACGGTGGTTCCATAAAGCGGAGTTTGCGGTTGAGGGTTCCAGGTGCCATCCCAGCGCAGCCCGTACGTCACGGTAAGGTTTCGCGTTAGTTGCCATTTGTCCTGCCAGTAGAGGCCCAGGTCGGACTGGTAGTTGGGGAACAGAGTTGTGGCCGGCCCCAGGAACGAAAGCGGCAAGCCATTCAGGGCGACGCCTTGACTCAGAAGGCACGTAAACTGTTCGGCGCAACCAGCTGCTCCACCCGTGACTCCGCTGTTGAAGGCAGCGATACTGAAGTAATCATATTCACCCGCACCCCAGCCGACGAAGGAATCTTTTCGGTCCTCGAAGGTGGCGGAATCGCCGCCGAATTTCATGTCGTGCTTGCCGAACGAATAATTGAAGTTGTCGGCGGCCTCAAACTTACCGTCCTGGTTGTTAATGGGCAGGTAGTAGCGCTGGCCGACGCCATAATTAAAGGCGCTGCCGACGGCGAGATCGGGGACGCTGCCGTCCGAGAGGGAAAGCCCGGGCGATTGGCTGTTGGAATGGCGCTCACGAGTTTCGTCCGAAAGGCTAATACGGATTTCATTCACCTTGCGACCCAGCACGGTGTTCAAGCTGAGAACAACGGAGGCGCCCTTGTTGATGAAGTCTTCGGTATTGTCGAACCCCTGGGAAATTTCATTCTGACCCTGCGCGCCGCTAAACCCATTCGTGTGGTTGCGGGTGAAGTAGCTGCGAACGCTGAAATGGTTGGCGGGGCTGAACTGATAGTCGTAGTGTCCCAGGATCGTGAACAAGTTCTGCAATTGATTGTTGGCGCCTTGGAAGCCGGCTATCGAGGACACACCATAGCAATCCTTCAGGACTAGGTCTCCTGCAGCCGGGGTCCCGCAGCCGGAGGGCAGCACCGTGCCGGCCGGGACGTTGCCGGGTAGCGGGACTTGACCCGGGGTGGTGGCGGTTCCCGGACTGCAGGAGGTTCCTGGGATGCAGTTCGCAAAAACCGGCCCCGTGATCAGAGGTAGCTCCGCGAGGCAGTCTGCTTGCCCCGAACCTGGCGGACAAAACTGCGTTACCAGCGGGCCGTTCTGAAGCTGAGTATCGACGGCCAGGAACAGGAACTGGCGGTCTTTGTGAATGGGGAAGCCCGCCGAACCGCCGAACTGATTTTGCGTGGCGATGTTGGGTGGTTCGCCGACCGCGTCATTCGCGGTGAAATCACTGCCGCGATAGTAATCGTGCGCTTCGCCGTGAAGCTGGTTGGTGCCGGATTTAGTGACCACGTTGACCAAGCCGCCGGTGGCGCGGCCAAATTCCGGAGCAAAGCCGTTCGTGACCACCTGGAACTCCTCCACAGCCTCCAGCGGAACCGTGAAATTCTTGGTTTCCAGCGAGCCGAAGATTTCGCCGAAGTAGTTATTGAAGGTGTCCTGGCCGTCAACCACGATGCCGAGGTAATCGCTTTGCTGGCCGCCCAGGCGGATGCCGCCGCGCAGGCCAGGAACCACTTGCGCCGAGGAGCTTAGTTGCGCCAAGTCGCGATAATCGCGGCCGGACAGCGGGAGAGTCTCCAAATCCTTCGAATTGATAACCTGGTTGATGCCGGCGGTGGAAGTGTCCACCGATCCAACTTCCGACGCAGAAACAGTGACAGTTTGCGTTTGGCCTTTAACGGGGAGTGTAATGTCCAGGCCCAGGCTGCCGCCAATTTGGACGACGACGTCGGTAACGATGGTTGAGGCAAATCCGTCTGCCTCTGCCTGGAGCTTGTATGTGCCGGGCAACAGCTGGGCGAAGTCGTACGAGCCGGTGGCGTCGGTTTCGAGCTCGCGCTTATAGCCGGTGGAGGGATTGGAAATGACGACCTTCGCGCCGGGCACGATGGCACGGCTGGTGTCGTAAACAAAGCCGCGGATTTCGCCGCGCTCCACTGACTGCGCGCGCGCCCCGGGCGCGGTGAACAGGAAACTCGCGAGCGAAAAGACGACGGCCAGCACTGCCAGAAACGCTAGCTTCACCATTTTCATTGTTGCTCTCCCTCCGGGTGTGGAGCGATCCGTCGCGAAATTTGAGTTGCTGTTGCTGGAACGAGCGAGCTGTTCGTTTTGCATGTTATTTACCCGCCAGGCGCGAAATCAGCAGCTGTAGAAATTCTTCGGCGTTCACGCCGGTGGCGACCTGAACGTTGGGGTCCACGTGGTCAATCCCTTCGATGATGTAGCGATCGCCGTGGAGGACGTTGCGCTCGACGGCGTTGCGGCGATTGGCGACGGTTTCGCCGCGAGTAAACTCACCGCGCGATTCGACGTCCACGTGCATCGGTTGGGTTGAGACGATGGAAGGGTCAATGGCGGTCCCGACGGCGAGCGGGTCGTACATCGGCGAGCCACCACCCGAGCCGTATTTCGCTTCCTGACCCAGCAGGAAAATAAGAACCTTCACGACAAAGTCGTTTTCGGGGCCGTGAGTCTTCGAAAGTTGATCGAGATGCGCCTGATCGAACAAGGTCTTGTCGCCGACGTCGAGGCCGACCATGGTCAAGCGCCAGCCCGCATGAAAAACGATCTGCGCGGCTTCTGGATCGTTGTAGATGTTGGCTTCGGCGGCCGCGTTCACGTTGCCGCCGGTAATCGAGCCGCCCATGATCACCACTTCCTTCACCAGCGGAACGATCGAAGGATCTTTCAGCAGGGCGAGCGCAATATTGGTGAGCGGGCCGACGGGGACCAGAGTGATCTCGTGCGGCGACTCGTGAATCATTTGGATTATGAGATCGGGACCGAAGCGCGGGTCGGCTTTGCATTTGCTGGGCGGCAATTCCACGTTGGCGAGGCCATTGGCGCCGTGCCAGAGTTCCGCGGTGGTCAGTTTTTGAAACAGCGGATGCTGGGCGCCGCCGGCGATAGCGATGTCGCAGCGATTGGCGAGAGACGCGAGCTTGAGGGCGTTTTCCAGGCCTTGCTGCGCGGTCACATTGCCGGGGACGACGGTGAGAGCGCGCACATCGAGTTCCGGCGAATTCAGCGCGAGCAGAATGGCTAGCGCGTCGTCGGTGCCCGGGTCGGTATCAATAATCACCTTCTTGGGGATTACTTTTTCAGGAGCGGCGGCCGGATTCGCGGTGGTGGTAGAGCGCGCATTTCCGTCTGCGCGTGCGGCGGGCGCGCCGGCGAAAATCACGAACGCGACGATGAGAGCCATGCACGCAGCGAGCGTCGCGCCGCGCGGCATTGCGTCGCGCGACGTCGCGTCGCGCCCGCAGACGTTCGCTCCATTGACGGATCGGTGCGAGTTATTACGGACACCACAAGAGCGAAGCGAAAATTCTCCGCTCCAATCCTTCACGGACTGCAGAATAATTATGGGAATCACTTCTGGACAGGGCCCCCCAGCCCACTGAATGGAAGCAGGCTATCCTTGGGTACGCGCGGAGTCAACACGAAACTGAGTGCGAGCGAAAGTTTTCCACAGAGCGCAAATGAGTTCCATAAAGGAACTGAGCAGTATGGAAATCGGGATGAGTATTAAAGGAATGTGAATGAAGTGGTGCAGGGTTGCTATCCGCGCGGGGCGAGGAGGCGTCAAAGCTGTGGATGATTTCCGAATCGGGCACGACGTGGCAAGGCGATGGGCGTGCTGTTAGAATCTGTTCCGCAATGACCCGGCAACGAATGCGTTTTCGCAGGCCCCTGCTCATTTCCCTTTCCATCGTGGTTATGGCTACCGCGGACGTGTCGGGCGCTTTGTTGGGACCACCGGCGCGAGCGGCGTATCGCAGCTTGATCGCGGCGCGTGAGCGGCAAGCCGTACAAGCGCCGCCGCAGGCGCCCGCGGCGTCTCGTGGCGCATCCGCAGGACAAGCACAGGATGATGCGGTGAAACTGCGGCACCGCAGCGAGATCACCAATCCTTATCATGTGGAATTTCGCGACGTGACCAATGCGGCGGGAATTCATTTTCATCACGAGCGAGCTTCGTCACCGCAGCGGCTGTATCCGGAGACGATGGGCGCGGGCGTCGCGTGGATTGATTACAACCAGGATGGATATCTGGACGCATTTTTCGTGAACAGCGGTTACACACCTTATTATCACCCGCTGTTGCCGCCGCAGCCGGCGCTGTATCGCAATAATCGCGACGGCACATTTACGGACGTGACGGAGCAAAGCGGAATCCACAGCGACGGGACGTTTTTCTTCGGCGTGGCCGTGGGCGATTACGATAACGACGGATTTCCGGACATCTATATGACCGGCTACCGCCATTCGGTCCTGCTGCACAACAACGGCGACGGCACGTTTACAGACGTGACCGCGAAGGCTGGAGTGGGCGACGACGGAAACTGGGGAACCGCGGCTGGGTGGTTCGATTACGATCACGACGGGAAGTTGGACCTGCTGGTGACCAATTACGTGCAGTACGACGTGGATCATCCGGTGCTGTGCGGCGATGTCCGTCCGGGATTCACGGACATTCCGCAGAGCAGCGCGTATTGCCATCCGGACAGCTTTCACGGGAGTTCGGCGAAGCTGTATCACAATAATGGTGACGGGACGTTTACGGACGTGACGGAAAAGGCGGGCTTGCTGAACACGGATGGCAAGAGCCTGGCGGTGGTGCTGGCCGATCTGAACGGCGACGGCTGGACGGATATTTTTATTGCTAACGACACGCAGCGGAATTTCTTGTATCTGAACAACGGCGATGGCACCTTTCGCGACGCGACTTATAAATCGGGCGTGGGATTCAGCGAAGACGGGCGCCCGGAAGCAGGGATGAGCGCTGACGCCGCCGACGTGATGAACAATGGGCTGCTGTATTTGTTTGTGAGCCACCTGGATTTCGAACTCAATCGCATGTATCGGAACAATGGGGATGGGACGTTCACGGATTACACGATTGCTTCCGGGATCGGGCAGACCAATATATTAAGGAGCGCATTTGGCGCGCGTTTTTTCGATTTTGATAATGATGGCTGGCGCGATTTGCTGGTGATCAACGGGCATATTCTGGACAACATTGCGCTGTATCACCCCGAAGTTGCGTACGAAGAAGAGAAGATGCTTTACCGCAATCGCGGTGACGGTAATTTTATGGACGCCACGCGAACCGAGGGCGCGGATTTTCGCAAGCCGCGGGTGGGACGAGGCCTCGCCGTGGGAGATTACGACAACGACGGGTGGCAGGATTTTCTGGTGAACAATAACGGAGAGGATGCGCAGCTTTTCCGGAATGAGGGCGGCAGTTCTCCTGCGGCGCAGGGAAATCATTGGATCGCGGTGCGATTGATTGGCGTAAAATCGAATCGCGACGGGATTGGAGCCTCCTTGAAATTGACCGCCGGGGATTTCAAGAGCTACGATCAGGCGAAGGGCGGAATGAGTTATTGTTCGGCGCAGGATCCCCGGATTTATTTCGGCTTGGGGAAACATGAGAAAGTGGATTCGCTCGTGATTCACTGGCCGAGCGGCTACGTGCAGGAGCTGAAGGACATTCCGGCGGATGTGATTGTCACGGTCACGGAAGGCGTGGACGCAAAGGCTGTGAAGTATCGAACGCCGCCGCAGAAGTAGTGCGTGGGGCCGCGGAAGTCAAAGGCGCCACAGATGAACGCAGATGAACACAGATAAACTAAGGCGAAAAATCGAAGTGGTAGGGGCGCTGCTTGCTGCGCCCCTATTACCGAGGACATAACCACCGCAACTGGTTGCGCGGCGCACCGCCCAAAAAACTTGAACGAGCCGCCCATCAACGAGACAGATTACGACCGCCTCAAGCGAGAAGAAGCTCCGTCGGTCACCCGCCGTGGCTTCAACAAATGGTTCGGCGTCGCGGGCGTGTTAGCAGTGGTCGGCGCGCTAGCAGCCTATTGGCAGAAGCACAAACCCGGCTACCCAATAAAAGTAATCGCCCAAGCCGGAGAAATTCCCATCGGCGGCTCCAAAATTTTCACCTATCCCGCCGACGACCGCCCCTGCTTCCTGCTCCGCCCCGCAGCAGAAACCTACCTCGCCTTCAGCCGCCTATGCACCCACCACACCTGCCCCGTCTTTTACCGTGCCGAAGAAAACATCTTCGCCTGCCCGTGCCACGGTGGCATCTACTCCGCCACCAACGGCGCTGTCCTCGACGGCCCTCCGCCCAAGCCCCTGCCGCAAGTGATCCTGGAGCGCCGCGGCAACGACATCGTCGCCACGGGTTTCGTCACACCGAGCTAATAGAAACGCACCAATCCCACGAGCCAGAACGCCCCTCAGAAATGATTGGAAGCCAGCCGAGTATCGTTGCAGTGGAAGGGCGCGGCTTCAGAGTGCGTGTGAGAACTGCAAGAGTGGAGCTTCAGCGGCTGAACAGTTTGCGGAAAGACGCTTCAAACCGTTTCCTCAGGGGCTGAAGCCCACTGAGAGCCAAGCACTCGCTGTCGGAACCCTTCGACCCTGCCGCAGGCAGGCTCTCAGGACGAACCAAAACCACGACCTACAAAAATTCTCGAGTTCTCACACACACTCTTTAGCCCCTGAAGCCCCGGGTTCCCACCGCATTGCCTTTATCTGTGTTCATCTGCGTTCATCTGTCGTGCCGTTTCCCGCGCAAACCAAAAGGTACAGGCAAGATTGCCGATGCTACGACGCGAGGTGGCCGAGTTGCAGGCGCGTTTGCAGGACGTGCAGGATGGTGTCGCGGGCGATCATGCCTACGATGGCGCCATCCGCTACGACCGGCATTTGATTGATGTCTTCGGTTTGCATGCGCTGCAGGACGCCTAGCGCGGGCTCGTCCGGCGTGGCGCAGTGCGCGCGGTCGAACGGCATCATCACGGCTTGAATGGATGTGTTGGCCCACTCGTCGCGCGGGACGGCGCGCGCGGAAGCCAGCGTGACCAGGCCGACGGGACGTCCTGCCCCGGTGACGACGTGGCAGCGCCGTCCGGTGCGCAGAACTTCGTGGACGTAATCATCCACGGAGATGTTGCGTTCCACCGTCGGGACGTCCTGGGTCATGATGTCGCCCGCGCGCACGCCGGTGAGCGTGTTGCGCACCGCGACTTGCGTGTAGCTCTCGCGCGCGGCGCTCAGCAGGAACCAGCCGATGAAGGCGGTCCAGATGCCATTGACCAGACTCCCGTGGAACGCCCACCACACTCCGATAAAAATCATCACGTAGGCGAAGAAGCGCCCGGCATACGACGCGATTTTGGTAGCGCGGTTGAAATCGCCAGTGATGCCCCAGGCGATGCTGCGCAGCACGCGGCCGCCGTCGAGCGGAAATCCGGGAATAAGGTTGAAGACCGCAAGCATCACGTTGATTTCCCACAGCCAGGTGCAGGAGGCAACCACCAGCTCGTTGCCATGGAAATAATGAGTGACCAGCCAGAAGCATCCGCCGAGAAACAGGCTCGAAAGCGGCCCGGCGATGGCGATATTGAATTCCTGCAGCGCGCTGGAAGGATCACGCGAAATGCTGGAGAGCCCGCCGAACACATAGAGCGTGATGGATTGCACCGGAATGCGGTAGTGCCGCGCGACGATGCTGTGGCTGAGTTCGTGAAACAGCAGCGAGCCGAAAAACAGGATGCTGGTGATGATGCCCAGCGCCCAATGCTGTTGCGTGGACCATCCGGGATGCAGCGAAGTGAACTGCTGTCCGAGCGATACCGTAATCAGCAGGAAGATGATGATCCAGCTGGAGTGCAGATAAACGGGAATGCCGAAGATGCGGAAGAGCTGGAAGCCGCCGGCGAGCTGCCCAGGCCGGGCGCGATTGGCAGCGGAGGCCGGGGCGCCAGGATGTTCTGGATCGGGAGTGGGCGTGGGCGTGGAAGTGGGCGTGGTGGCCATGTTGTAAGCGTGTGCGGCTGAAGCAGATTCTAGCAGAGGTGGGGCGGTTGCGCGTGATTTGACGTTTCCCAGGTGACGGCGGAGGGTGGCTTGGCAGTTTGCGGAAAAGGCCGGTTTTCAGGGGGTCGGAGCTTTAGTTGATCCTGAGAGCCTGCCTGCAGCAGGGTCGAGGGGCTCCGACAATAAGTGCTTGGCTTGCAATGGACTTCAGAGTCTGTGTGACAACCTCTGTTTTGCGTCAGGGCACGGCTCTACAGTTTGCGGAAAAAGTCGGTTTTTTAGGGGGTCGGAGCTTTAGCTCCGACAATCAGTGCTTGGCTTGCAATGGGCTTCAGCCCCTGAGGAAACGGTTGGGCCGTGCGTTCTGTGAGTGTGGATTTCCACGACGTGTTTGCGGGGCCACGCTTGTGCGCGGGCGGCGCGGAGTTTTGCAGCCTTGGAGCTTGGCGCTTCCTGGCGGGAAGGTGTTGAGAATGTTGGGTTGAACGTAGGGCTGGCGATTTGCCATTGGTGTTTTCCTCGATTGGCTACCTTCCTGCTTTTAGTTCGTTTGCAGCCCAGCTCACACGGAGGACAAGGCCATGGAAAGCGGAATCGGATTTGTGGCGGTAGCGGGAGCGATCTTTGTCTCCTATGCGGTGGCGCTGGGTCTGGAGTGGTTGAGTCTGGTTTTGCTGATGCGTTTAATGCCGGCGCGGCCGGTGCCACAGACGGTGGCGCAGCGGCTGGCGGCGGTTTCGCGGGCGCATCGTGACGGCGAGTCGGAGCGGCGCGCGGCATAGGCGTTTGGCGCAAAGGCAGAGACGTGAGCAAAGGCGTGAGCAAAGCCAGGAGTGGCTCTGCTAAGAGGTGACACATGCTGTTTCTGCGGCTGTTGTTGTTCGTGGTCAGTTTCGGCTTCCTGGCAGTGGCTGTTGCGATCGTACTTTATGACCTTTATTTGGCGTTTGAACTGAACCGGATTCTGCGACTGGGCGAACGCGCGCCGAAGGATGTGGCAGCCGCGAACCAAGTTGCCGGGAAGCCAGGCGAAAACGCGCCGCTTCCAGACGTGGCTGCCGGAACGGCGCCGTCTGCGTCCGGCGCTCCCGTTACCGCGAGCACTGCGCGTCCTGCGTTTTATTTGCCGCCAAGATCTGCGGGGCCCCGCCGGGCGATACGATGGTCCACCGCGGCGAAGTTCGTGGTGTTTGCCGCGCTATCGAGCCTTCTCGGCAAGAGCATCCTCGTTGTGCCGGACGGGTTCGCGGCGGTACGCGTGAGCCAGATTTCGGGCGTGCGGCCGGGAACCTTATACGCCGGGACGCACCTGCTGGTGCCGCTGGTGCAACGCGCGCAGCTTTTCGACATACGCGAGAAAGTATATTCCACGGCCGCATCGGAAAATCCGCGCGACAAGGGCCTCGAGATTCTGACGGTGGAAGCGCGCGAAGGTTTGTCGGTCGGCCTCGCGGTGACGGTGCGCTACCGAATTGATCCGCGACACTTGGACTACGTGGACGCGAATTTGCCGCAGCCGATCGAGGACCAGATTGTGGCGCCGGTGGTGACCAGCACTTTCCGCGACCTAGCCCCAAATTACATCGTGCGCGACGTTTTTTCCACCAAGCGCGACGAATTCAAGCAGCGCGCCACGCAGGCCATCACCGCGCGGCTAGGCGAAGACCAAATTATCGTCAAGGAAGTGCTGCTGCGCAAAGTGCTGCTGCCCGAGCAGTACCAGCAAGGGCTGCAAGGCTTGCTGATGAAGGAACAGGAAGACGATCAGGTAACAGTAGACCAAAGCATCGAACAGAAAAAAGTGAAAATCGCCGAATCGCAGGCCGAGGCTCAGAAAGTGCGCCAGATCAAGCGCGCGGAGGGCGATGCGCGCACGCGTGTATTGATGGCGCAGGCCGAATCGGACTCGATGCAATACACCCTGCCGCTGAAGCAGAAACAGATCGAGCAGTCGCGGCTGGAAGCCGAAGCGCGCAAGCAGACCACCATCGAGGACGCGGAAGCGGCGGCGCAGGCGCGCGTGAAGAACGCCGAAGCGGAAGCGCAGGCCAAGGTGATTGACAGCAAAGCCGAGCAGCAGCGCCGCGAATTGTTCGCCGAGACGCAGAACCTGGAAACCGTGCGCGGCGCCGAAGCCGCGGCGCAAGCGAAAGTGATCGACGGAAAAGCGGAGAAGGAAAAGCAGGATTTGCTCGCGGCCGCGGAAGCGAACGAAATTCGGCTGACGGCGCAAGCGGGCGCGGAAAAAATGCAGCTGGAAGCCTCAGCGTTGAAGCTCAATCCTATGCTGGTGCAATTGACGGTGGCGCAGCGCTTGAGCGACCGGGTGCAGATCATGATGGTGCCGACCGACGGCAAATTTTTCTTCACGAATGATGTGCTGAAGTCGGCGCAAGCTTTTCCGGGATTGAATGACCCGCCGGCACGCGCTGCCGGGAAACCGTGATGCGGTAACTTTTTCACGCTACGAAATCCAAGAGATTCCCAGCCGGGGTTCTCGCGGCCTGTTCCGCGAGTAGGGCAGCCCGGTTCGGGAGTGACGCCGGCAAAAACCCTTGCGGGTGGCACGGTAAGGACCAGAGCACAACGCGACGCGACCGCCGCAGCGAAGCTTTCGTTCTGGATCCGAACCGCAGCCACCCAACCGGCGTAAGTCGCGGCAAGGGCAAAAAAAAGCACACAGCGAA
>Ga0209773_10000433_pt1 | contig 13620 bp, 6 predicted proteins | sample BogFormECP14_OM1_FD_188244 | JGI IMG/M metagenome (GOLD analysis project Ga0209773, IMG submission 188244) | Bog forest soil microbial communities from Calvert Island, British Columbia, Canada - ECP14_OM1 (SPAdes) (version 2) | ecosystem: Environmental > Aquatic > Freshwater > Wetlands > Bog ... | reverse complement strand
CGCGATGCTTCACGATCCTCCTCGCTCTCTCCGGTCGAGAACACCGTTGTTGAAGCATCATCCGAGGGTGCTTCGGCTGCGGATTCCTCGAAGCCGGACGCCCCGACGCCAAAGATGACGAGCGTCTCCGCTTCAAAATCGGATCTTGATCTTGTGTCCAGCGCAGAGGCTGCAGGAACGCCGATCCAACCTTCGGTGAAGAGTCCGGTGAAACCTGCCATCGCGGAATCCTATGAAACGCCTCGGCAAAGGAAGATTTGGTACGTCCTTATGGTGCTCGATCACGGAACCGCGGCGTTTGATGCCTGGACCACGCGGCGGGCCATAAGCGGTGGCTATGGTGTGGAAGGCGATCCGATGCAGCGGCCTTTTGCGCATTCCGGGGCAATTTATGCCACCACGCAAGTCACGCCAGTGGTAATGGACTTTCTGGCGCATCGCATGATGCGTAGCAACAACCCGTTACTTCGAAAGGCGTGGTGGGTACCGCAAGCCGCAAGCGCCAGCGTTTCCCTGGGTGCAGGGATTCACAATTACTCCGTTGTGCCCTAGACCGAATCCTGAATTTTTTCCCGTTCACGCTCATCTAGATTTCCCATCCCGTGGGATGCAACCATCCTCCAGATACCCCCTCGCATAACGGCGGCAATGCGTTATAGTATGCCTATCCCGTTTGAGCCGTTACCCGCCTCGGCGCTGTTTTTGGGGAAAGTGTCCTGCAGACGGGTCAAATTCGTTGCCCTAGGAAATCACGCCAGCAAAGCTGGCAGGAGAGGCAGAGGGGAAGTGTATGAAGAAGGCACTGATGGGAGTGATGCTGCTGGTGGGGATGGCCTGCGGGGTGAGCGCGCAGGAAGAGAACGTAGCGGCAGGGCGGACGAATGCAGCCGTGGATTTTGCGGATAGCTCGGCATCACGGGTGACGTTGTATACACCGGGCAGCAGCGGAGATTTCCTCGGAGCGAGTCCTGCGGGAGAAGCAAGCGGGGCAGCGGCAGCATTGCCGGCGTCGCCAACGCCGCAGCCGAAGTATGTATTTTTCGGAGACCGCGACGATTATCGGTGGCAGTTGGGCGTGGGGCTGGAGTACTTCCGGTTCAACTCGAGCGCGTTTGACGCGAACATGTGGGGCGTGAACACGACGCTGACTTATTACACGAACACGTGGTTTGCGGTGGAAGGAAGCGTGGTGACGGGGTTCGGGCCGGAGACATTCAATCAATATCACGCAAAGATCTTTGGAGGACTGGGCGGAATCCGGATTGGTGGAAGGCGCGCGCGGTTTGAGCCGTTCGGACATGCGCAGGTGGGCGGAAGCCACTTGCAGGTGCAAACGGCCGAAGGCAGCAGGAACGCGCTGATGGCGCAAGCGGGCGTAGGGGTGGACTTCCGACTGCACTCACGGTTGTCGCTGCGCGGCGAAGGCGACTGGGTGTACACCACGTACTTCAGCCAAAGCCAGAACAACTTCCAGATCGTCGGCGGCGTGGTACTGCACTTCTAAGAGAACAATCAAGGCCAAGGCGAATTTCTCGAGCGGAAATTTCGACTCATGAGGAGATTTGTCTTCATTCACTGCACGTGTGGGATGATTTCTGCGATGAAGACACCATATGGCGGGAGAGAAACTTGGCCCGGCGGTTGAACTTCGGCTCCGCCGGAGGGTGAGGCCAGCAGGGTCTTGAGAGCGCCAGCGAAGAACCCGAGCGCGGAGAGGTCAAATGAAACGAACTGAGCTTCGGGACTCATGTTGAGCGCGACGATAATGGCGTGACGGTCGTCGGATGTTCTTCTCAAATAGCTAAAGACATTTTCATCGTTCGGATTGAGAGCTGCGTAATTACCGATTCGAAGCGCTAGCCGCGAGCGACGTAGGGCTATCAGCCGCTTGTAGAAATTCAGGAAGGATTCGGGATCGCTCTGTTCGACAGCGACATTGTACTGTTTTGCGCTTTCCGGAACGGGCAGCCAGGGAACCCCACTTGTAAACCCGGCGTTCGCGGAAGTATCCCACTGCATAGGCGTCCGTTCCCCGTCGCGGCCCTTTTCAGCCGGCCAGCCGAGCTTTCCGATTGGATCGCGGACATCCTCCTTGCGAGCCGGCGGCGTGGTGCGCATGCCGATCTCCTCGCCATAATACATTTGTGGCGTGGCTTGCATGGTCAGAAGCAACGCGGCCATGAGCCGGGCCATCGCGTCGTTGTGAATACCATCGCCATAACGGTCCCATTGGCGAGGCTGATCGTGATTGCTGAAAAAAATGTAGGGCTGGCCGGATGCGGCGTTATGTTCCACTTCTTCAAAAAGCGTCCGAAACAATGGCGCGGAGAGACGATTCGCGTCTGCGACCTGAAAATCCATGGGTAGCTGGATTTCATCATTGTGTGCCCCATAGAGTTTTGTCAGTTCGGCGATGTTGGGCTCATCGGCTTCGCTGATCAGTACTGGGTCGCCGGGAAACTCGGAGACGACCTTGCGAAAGTCACGCAGTAGAGCGTGAACTTCGGGAAGGTTGTCCGTGTACTTGTGTTGAATGTTGGGATCCCCGTAGGCGTTTGTGCCCGGTAGCATGGGATCATCCCGGAGTTCTGGGTCCTCGAACAATCGAGAAACGGCGTCCAAGCGAAACCCGGCAACACCACGTCTGAGCCAAAAACGTAAAACAGCAAACATAGCCTCGCGGACTTCGGGATTGCGCCAGTTGAGATCAGGCTGTTGTGGGTAAAAGTAATGGTAATAATACTGGCGAGTGGTTGAGTCGAATGTCCATGCGGAATGACCAAACCAGGAAAGCCAATTGTTGGGAGGCTCGGTCGGAACTCTACCGTCACGCCAGATGTACCAATCGCGCTTTTGATTATCCTGCGAAGAACGGGAAGCGAGGAACCATGGGTGCTGGTCCGAAGTGTGATTCGGAACAAAATCCATAATCACGCGGATCTTGCGTTTCTTGGCCTCTCGGACGAGATGATCGAAATCCGCCATCGTGCCAAATTGCGGGTCGATGGCGGTGTAGTCGGAAATGTCGTAGCCAAAATCGACCTGGGGAGATGGGTAGATAGGAGTGATCCAGATGGCGTCCACGCCGAGATCCTTCAGATAGTCCAGACGAGAAGTGATGCCGTTCAGATCGCCGATACCGTCGCCGTTCGAGTCCTGAAAGCTGCGCGGATATATCTCGTAGAAGACGGCGTGTTTCCACCAATGATCCCCCGAACCTGCAGGGCCGTGTACCCTTGTGGTGAGTTTCGTGCGTTGTGGGCTGCCCGGCACGGCAACGAGAATAACGAGAAGGAGGGGAAGAGGGAAGCAGTATGGAAGGAAAGAAGAGGAACGTCGAACGGCCATCGCCCACTTGCCGAAAGACCATTTTTTCTAGGAGAATTACCCTCGTCCCATTTCTATGGCTGCCCTCGCTTCATTGCCCGTCTGACTACAACTTCGTAGTTCCGGGCGTTTTCGGTGAAGGGCGGGAGCAAAACCCGGGATGTATCCAAAACCCGGTTAGCATCCGTCCATAGAATACGGACATTCGCAACCCGGGTCCGACTAGACAACTTACGCCAAGGAAGAACTCACTTGACGACTGACCAAAGCGCACGCGCGGCCGAGGGCCATGAACCCAGACATCGTATTGCCCCCCCGAATCGCCATTCGGGAGTCAAGGCAGTGGTATGGATCGTCTTGCTGCTGATTTTTGGGGGAGGGTTCTGGCTTGTTTTACATCAGCATAACGACGCTTCCATGACGGCGAAGGCGCCGCGGGGGGGCGGTGGCCCGGTAACGTTGACATCTGCTACAGCAAAGATGGGTGATATTGGCAACTATATAGATTCCATCGGGACTGTCACTCCGGTATACACCGCATCGATTACAAGCCAGGTGAATGGAATTGTGACAGCGGTGCATTACCGTGAAGGGCAAATCATCAAGAAAGACGATCCTTTGGTGGATATTGATCCCCGCCCTTATGAAGCAACATTGCTCCAGGCCCAAGGAACCCTGCAACGGGACGAGAATGTTTTGGCGCAAGCGAAAATGGACCTGGAACGTTATCGGGATGCCTGGGCCCGGAAGGCCATCCCCAAGCAAACCCTGGACGATCAGGAAAAAATCGTACTGCAGAACGAAGGCACCGTGAAGCTAGACCAGGGGGCAGTAGAGTACGACAAGGTGCAACTTGGTTTCTGCCACATCACAGCGCCAATCGCCGGCAGGGTAGGGTTGCGGCTGGTGGACCCTGGCAACGTAGTACAATCGACGGGAGCTTTGACGCTGGCGGTGATCGCGCAGATTCAACCGATCACCGTAATTTTTACGATTGCCGAAGACAACCTGGACCAGGTACTGCTGCAGATTCGCAAGAATGCAAAGCTGAGCGCGGACGCGTTTGACCGCGCGAGCACGAATAAGATCGCGACTGGCACGCTGTTAACCCTCGACAACCTAATCGATACAACCACAGGCACGGTGAAGGCACGGGCTTCGTTCAGCAACAAGGATGGAGCATTGTTTCCCAATCAGTTCGTCAACATAAAATTGCTGGTCAATACCATCAAGGGTGCAACGCTGATTCCCTCCGCCGCCATTCAGCACAACGGTAAAGCGGCCTTCGTTTTTGTGATCCAGAGCGATACCGCTCACATGCGAACCATTCAGCAGGGCGCCACTGACGGCTTAATGACGCAAGTGACCGGCATGAATCCTGGGGAGGAAGTGGCGACCAGTAGCTTCGATAAGCTACAGGACAATTCGAAAGTCAACGTTTCCAAGAACCCCGCCCCTGCAAACACCGCTGGGAGCAGTAATCCTTGAGTCCGTCAACACCCTTTATCCAGAGACCTGTTGCGACGGCTCTGTTGATGGCCGCGATTCTGCTAGTGGGCATTGTCTGCTTCACGCAATTGCCGGTTTCGGCTTTGCCCCAGGTGGACTATCCAACGATCCAGGTGCTGACCTTCTATCCGGGGGCGAGCCCGGAAGTAGTGGCCACAACCGTGACGGCTCCTCTGGAGCGCCAGTTTGGACAGTTGCAGGGCTTGAGCCAAATGACCTCGAGCAGCGCCGGCGGGAACTCCGTTATCGTTCTGCAGTTTGCACTCAGCCTGAATATTGATATTGCGGAAGAAGAAGTACAATCGGCCATCAATGCCGCGCAGACTTACTTGCCGGCCAACCTGCCCGCGCCACCGATTTACAACAAAACGAATCCGGCGGATGCGCCCGTACTTACGCTTGCGGTGACATCAAGATCCATTCCTCTTTCCCAAGTGGAAGATCTGGTGGACACCAGGCTAGCGCCAAAAATTTCCCAGTTAAGCGGCGTTGGCTTGGTCAGCATCAGCGGCGGCCAGAAACCGGCGGTCCGCATTCAGGCGAACCCCGCTGCGCTCTCGTCTTACGGCATCAATCTCGAGGACCTGCGAACTGCGTTGACACAATCCAGCGTGAACGCAGCCAAGGGAAACTTTGACGGCGATCGCCAGGACTACCAGATCGACGCCAACGATCAACTTGTCAGCAGTAAGGATTACCGGAAGGTGGTAGTCGCTTACCGCAATGGCGCGCCGGTGATGCTGACGGATGTGGCGCAGATCATCGATGGTGTGGAAAACACCAATCTTGCTGCTTGGATGAACAAGACTCCTGCAGTGATCGTTAACGTGCAACGGCAGCCGGGAGCGAACACGATCAGCGTGGTGAAGCGGATCAAGGCCCTGCTGCCGCAATTGCAGAGCAATCTTCCCACCGGCATTGACGTCACTACCCTGACGGACCTGACCACTCCAATCCAAGCATCCGTGGAAGACGTGGAATTTGAGTTGATGCTGACGGTAGCGCTAGTGGTTATGGTGATGTTCCTGTTCCTGCGGAATCTGTACGCGACGATTATCCCGAGCGTCGCCGTTCCCTTATCGCTGGTCGGCACTTTTGCCGCGATGTACGCTTTGGGCTATAGCCTGGACAATCTTTCGCTGATGGCACTGACGATTTCGACGGGGTTCGTTGTGGACGACGCCATCGTCATGGTCGAAAACATTTCGCGGTACATCGAGGAAGGCGAGACGCCGATGCAGGCGGCGTTAAAGGGAGCGGAGCAGATCGGCTTCACGATTCTTTCGCTAACGGTTTCGTTGATCGCCGTGCTGATTCCGCTTCTTTTTATGGGTGACGTGGTTGGGCGCCTGTTCCGGGAATTCGCCGTGACCCTTGCCGTGACCATCGTGGTGTCCGCAGTTGTTTCTTTGACCCTGACGCCGATGATGGCGTCTCGCATCCTGAAGCACAGCCCGGAGGATCAACAAGGGCGCTTCTATCAGCTTTCTGAGCGGGCGTTCAACGGAATGATCGATTTCTATGGCCGAACGCTGAAGGTCGTCCTTCGCTTCCAGACGATAACGCTTTTGGTTGCTTTAGCAACTCTTGGATTGACCATTTTTCTTTACATCATTATTCCCAAGGGATTTTTCCCCATACAGGATACCGGGATTATCCAGGCAATTTCGCAGGCGCCCCCGACGATTGGCTCGAAGGCCATGGCGGAAAAACAGCAGGAGCTCGCCAACATTATTCTCCAAGATCCTGCTGTGGACAGCCTATCTTCGTTTATTGGGGCGGATGGAACGAATATCACCACCAATAGCGGAAGGATGTCCATCAATCTGAAACCGCTTGACCAGCGGAAAATGAATGCATCGGATGTAATCCGGCGGCTGCAATCGAAACTGAAGGATGTGCAAGGCATCCAGCTCTACATGCAGCCGGTGCAAAACATTACCGTGGATGATCGCGTCAGCCGGACGCAATATCAGTACGCGCTCGAAGACCCCGATTCCAATGAACTGGGCGAATGGACGAATAAATTTGTCGCAAAGCTGAAACAACTGCCGGAGTTGGAGGATGTTGCCACCGACCAGCAACCGGGAGGGCTGGCTGTTTCGCTTTACATTGACCGGCCGACGGCTTCGCGGTTGGGAATTGCACCCACCAATATCGACAACACGTTGTATGACGCTTTCGGCCAGCGGCAAATCAACACGATGTACACGCAGTTGAATCAATACCACGTGATTCTGGAATGCCTGCCGCAATTCCAACTGGATCCCGACAAATTGAACAAGCTCTACATTCAATCGAACTCCTCCGTAGGCACTACCGGGGCGGCTGCAACTTCCACGTCGAACGGTTCGACATCGGCGGGATCGAATGCGTTGACGACTTCGGCTCTCTACACGCCGACGGCGAGTACGCTCAATCCCCCTGTAAACGCGCTGACAGCGAGTACTTCCACCGCGAACTCCAGCAAGGGCGCTACTTCCGCGGGAACTACAAACTCGCAGACAAGTAATGCCGTGCCGCTCGGTGCGTTTGCACATTTTGGAATGGCCACGGAACCGCTTTCCATTGCCCATCAAGGACAGTTTCCAGCCATCACCGTGTCTTTCAACTTGTCGCCAAACGCGGCCCTGGGCGGTGCGATTACAGCTGTTACTAAAGCGCAAGAAGATCTGCATATGCCCAAGAGCGTGCAGGCCGATTTTCAGGGTACGGCGGCGTCTTTCCGGAACTCACTTTCCAACATGCCTTTACTCATTCTTGCCGCGCTGGTCACCGTCTACATCGTGCTGGGCGTACTCTATGAAAGCTTTATCCACCCGATTACGATTCTTTCCACCTTGCCTTCGGCGGGTGTCGGTGCTTTTCTTGCGCTGATTCTGTTTCACCAGGACCTGAGTGTGGTGGCCATTATCGGACTGGTTCTCTTGATCGGCATCGTCAAGAAGAACGGCATCATGATGGTGGACTTTGCCTTGGACGCGGAGCGCAACCACGGAAAGAACTCAACCGACGCAATCTACGAGGCATGCCTGCTGCGTTTTCGCCCCATCATGATGACCACCATGGCCGCGCTGCTTGGTGGCATACCGCTGGCGTTCGGCTCTGGCTTTGGGTCAGAACTCCGCCGTCCGCTGGGCATCGCCATGGTTGGAGGGCTGCTGGTCAGTCAGGTGCTGACGCTATATACCACTCCCGTCATTTACATCTTCTTCGACAAGCTGGCGCAGCGAGTGTCGGGAAGACCTCACGCGCCGGCCGGCACGGAGCCAAGGCCCTCAGGTCAGCTATGAACGTTTCGAAGCCATTCATTCACCGGCCGGTGGCCACGACGCTTTTGACGGTTGCCATTGCGATCGCCGGTGCGATTGCGTTCAAGGTGCTGCCGGTCTCCCCGCTGCCGCAGGTGGATTTCCCCACGATTTCTGTTGGAGCCAGTTTGCCTGGCGCGAGCGCAGAGATCATGGCCTCGTCCATCGCAACTCCTCTGGAACGCCAGTTCGGCCACATCGCCGGGGTCACGGAAATGACCTCGACGAGCAGCCTCGGGACAACTGGAATCACCATTCAATTCGATCTCAGCCGAAACATCGATGGAGCCGCCAGAGACGTTGAAGCGGCCATCAACGCAGCGCGCACCTATTTGCCGACGAACCTGCCCTCTAACCCGACCTATCGCAAAGTGAATCCTGCCGATGCCCCGATCATGATCCTTGGGTTGACGTCTGACAAATACGGCCCAGACCAGCTCTACGATGAAGCCTCCACGGTGATACAGCAGAAGCTTTCGCAACTCTCTGGAGTTGGTCAGGTGACGGTGGGAGGAGGAGCACTTCCCTCGGTGCGCGTGGAGGTTAACCCTACGAAGCTGTACAGCATGGGGCTGACGATGGCGAAGCTTCAGTCTGTGCTGCAGCTACAGAACTCCGACCTTGCCAAAGGGCAGATCACAGACGGACGCACCACCGCGGACATTGTTGCCAATGACCAGATCTCCCACGCCGATGAATACAAACCCCTGATCGTCGGCTACAACCAGGGCGCAGCCGTGCATCTTGCCGACGTGGCCGACGTGATTGATTCGGTTCAAAACCTGCGGGTCGCAGGCTATTTGAACGGCAAACGCGCGGTGATTCTTATCGTATTCCGGCAGCCGGGCGCCAATATCATCGATACGGTCGACGGGATACGCGCCGAGTTACCGTCGATTCAGGCGTCTATTCCCAAAGGGATGGACACGACCATTGTTCTTGACCGGACGACAACTATTCGCGCTTCGGTACGAGACGTCGAGCGTACGCTTGTTTTTTCGATCATTCTGGTCATTTTCGTTGTCTTCGCTTTCTTGAGGAACGGCCGCGCCACTTTGATCCCCGCTGTGGCCGTGCCTGTCTCGCTCATTGGCACATTCGCGGTGATGTATCTGTGCGGCTACAGCCTGGACAATTTGTCGCTGATGGCCCTGACCATCGCCACCGGGTTCGTGGTGGATGACGCGATTGTGGTAATGGAAAACATAACGCGCCATTTGGAAGCCGGCATGGAGCCCTTTCCCGCGGCACTGAAGGGCGCCGAAGAAATAGGTTTCACGGTATTGAGCATCAGCATTTCGCTGATTGCCGTTTTTATTCCATTGCTCCTGATGGGTGGAATTGTGGGCCGGTTGTTCCGAGAGTTCGCTATCACACTTTCCACCGCCATTATGGTGTCGATGGCGATCTCGCTCAGCACCACGCCGATGATGTGCGCGCACCTATTAAGGGGGAAACACAAAGAGCAGCACGGCCGTCTTTACATGGCGACCGAAAGATTCTTCGATACAATCCTGGCGATTTACCGACATACCCTAAATTGGGTTTTGGACAATTCGATTCTGACTCTGACGGTTTTGCTTTTGACGGTTGTCTTGAATGTTGTGATCGTCATGAGAATTCCGAAGGGCTTTTTCCCACAGCAAGATACCGGATCTCTGGGTGGGGCTGCGCAAGGTCCACAAGATGCTTCCTTCGCTTCCATGAGGGATTCGATCCAAAAAATCGGAGCGGTGATCCGAAAAGACCCGGCGGTAGAAAACTCAATTGTGTTTACCGGTGGCGGCGGGGCAACCAATACCGGAAACATTTTTATAGCGCTAAAACCGCTCGACCAACGCAAGATCGGAGCGCCGGACATTATCAACCGGCTTCGACCGCAATTAAATAAACTTTTGGCCGCTTCGGCTTTCCTGCAGGCTTCTCAGGATCTTCGAATCGGCGGACGCAACACTGCCGCGCTGTACCAGTACACAATTCAGTCCGATACGGTTTCTGATTTATCCACCTGGGGACCGAAGCTCCTAACGGAGATGAAGAAACTTCCCGGGTTGCAGGATGTGAACACCGATCAGCAAAACGGGGGTCTAGACATTCTGTTGAATTATGATCGCGTGACTGCCGCGAAATTGGGGCAGACTTCACAGTCTCTGGATTCTGAAATCTACAATTCGTTTGGTCAGGCAGAAACTTCGATCATCTATACGCAGCTGAACCAATATTACGTTGTGCTCGAAGTGGACCCGAAATATTCGCAGAGCCCGGAGGGGTTGAAGAACGTTTATTTTCATCCAAGCGGGACAAGCAGCGTGACGGCGACAGGGAACGTGCCGCTGTCTGCTCTTTCAACGAACCGGGCAAATACGATACCACTGGCGATCAACCACACCAGCTTGTTTCCCTCCGTAACGATCTCTTTCAATCTGGCGCCAGGCGTTTCATTGAGCGATGCCACATTGGCCATCGAACAGATGAAACAACGTATGGGAGTGCCGACATCGGTCCGTGGTTTCTTCGCCGGGACGCTTCTGGCTTACCAGCAATCACTGAGCTCGGAACCCATTCTCGTATTGACGGCGCTGCTGGCCGTCTACATTGTTCTTGGAATTCTCTATGAGAGTCTTGTTCATCCGCTGACGATCATCTCCACGCTGCCTTCGGCGAGTGTGGGCGCCATGCTGGCACTGATGCTTTTCAAGCAGGACCTGAACGTCATATCCATCATCGGGATCGTGTTGCTGATCGGCATTGTGAAAAAGAACGCCATCATGATGATTGATTTTGCGCTGCAGGCCGAGCGCGAAGGCGGCATGAACACGAAGGATGCCATTTTCGAAGCCTGCATGCTGCGCTTCCGCCCGATTTTGATGACCACCATGGCTGCACTGTTCGGCGCTTTGCCTCTAGCGTTTGGGAGGGGCACGGGTTCGGAACTGCGCCGGCCACTGGGCATCACCATTGTTGGAGGACTGATCATGAGCCAGTTGCTCACCCTCTACACCACGCCGGTGGTTTATCTCATGCTCGATCGACTGCGGCTGCGGGTGTTGGGCAAGGAACGGGACACTTTTCGTCCGGGGGATGCACCCAGCCCTTCTGCCGCTGATTAGCCGGGAACGGGAAAAACCTATGAATAAGACGCGCTGCATAATCAGAATTGGACCCGCGATGGCCGGGCTTCTCCTTGCTGGTTGCACGGTGGGGCCGAAGTATCACACCCCCGCCGCGATCGCACAGCCTGCGCCACTCGCCTACAAGGAAGTGCCGGCGGAGTCTTCCAATCCACAGGACTGGAAGATCGCGCAGCCGCAAGACGCCATGCTCCACGGCAGATGGTGGGAGATTTACAACGATCCGGAGCTGAACGCCCTGGAAGAACAACTGAACGTCAACAACCAGAACATCAAGCAAGCCTTCGAGAATTTCATGGCAGCCCGCACGCTGATTGCCCAGGCTCGGTCACAACTCTATCCCACGTTGGGCACGACTCCGGCTTATGCGGGGTCGCACACCTCGGCGAACACCTTCAGTGGAGGAGGTTCCGGCAACACGAATGGTAATTCTGGCACGACGACCAACCTCTTCTCACTTCCCGCGGAAGTCTCCTGGGAGCCGGACCTGTGGGGAAAAGTAAGAAACACGATTCACCAATACCAGTACAGCGCGCAGCTCAGCGCCGCAGATCTGGAAAACGAAAAACTTACCGAACAAGCCAGTCTGGCGGTCTTCTTTTTCGAACTACGAGGCCAGGACGCCTTGCAGAAACTGTATGACGACACAGTTGAAGCGGACAAGAAAACGGTTCAACTTTCGCGGGATCGCTACGAAACCGGGGTGGATGATCTGCTGTCCCTGGTACAAGCTGAAAATGCGCTGCAAAATGCCGAAGCTGCCGGGACCAATCTTGGAATCGCGCGCGCAGAGTTCGAGCATGCCATTGCTGTGCTGGTCGGAGCCAACCCCTCTAACTTTTCCATTCCCGAAAAGCCCTTGAGCGCAACGCCGCCGGCGGTTCCCGTGGGAGTGCCTTCCCAATTGCTGGAGCGCCGCCCAGACATCGCCGCTTCCGAACGCAGTATGGCTGCAGCAAACGCTCAGATTGGGATAGCAACGGCGGCTTATTATCCGAATCTTGTCATCACCGCCGAGGCTGGCTTTGAAAGCTCCGCGATAAAAAATCTCCTCACATGGCCCAGCCGTTTCTGGTCGGTTGGTCCGTCGCTATCTGAAACGATTTTTGATGCGGGATTGCGTCGCGCGACCGTCAATCAATTTATCGCCGTATACAACGCGGACGTTGCCGGCTATCGCCAAACGGTTTTAACCGCGTTTCAACAAGTGGAAGACAACTTGGCAGCGGAGCGCATTTTGTCCAAGGAAATTCAGCAGCAGCAAGAGGCGGTGCTCTCCGCGCAGAAGTACCTGGAATTGGCCCTGGCGCGTTATGAAACAGGAGTGGATCAATATCTGAACGTTCTAGTGGCGCAAACCACCTTGCTCTCCGACCAGCAACAGCTCGCATCGCTGCGGACCCAGTCCATGACCTTCTCGGTCCAATTGGTGGAGGCGCTGGGCGGCGGTTGGGATGCCTCGCAGTTGCCATCACCGGCGCAAGTCTCGGAAAAAGTGACGAAATCCGCGATCGAAGCACCGAATCAGCCGGCGAGCTCACCCAATCCATAGCCAGGCGAATGCTGGCAATGAGCTGTTCGAAGCTCATAGGCTGGCGCCTGGCTTGGTGATCATCTCCTGAACAACGCAATGCTGACCCGGCGAGTCCTGTTGGAAGACCAACACTTTTCCTTCGCCTGCGGAGAGATAAAGCAGACGAGTTTTCTTGTCGAATGCGCCAGCATCCACGCGTTCACCAATCGGAATCGGGGGTTACAAGGTGACTTCTGCGCGTGCAGGTCGGAAACGGAGGATCCAGTCTGGCTTTTAGAGTCTTGGCGACGGAAAAGCCGAATCCCAACGCAACACAAGCAGCGAACGCCCACTTTATAGGCGGGATTTTACGGGCAAGCGGGCGGTGAAACTGGAGCCGGAGCTGTTCGAGTGGGTCAGGCGCAGTTGTCCCTGGTGAGCTTCCGCAATCCAGCGGGCGATCGCCAGGCCAAGTCCAGCGCCTCCCGTCTCTCCCTCGGAGCGGGAGCGCGCCTTATCCGCGCGGAAGAAACGTTCAAAAAGCCTGGGTTGAAGCTCCTGTGGAATTCCCGGACCATTATCGGACACGCAGAGAACATAGCAGCCGTCTTCGCGCCGGCAAGTCAGGTTGACGGTACTGCCCGTTGAGGAATACTTGATCGCGTTGTCCAGAAGGTTGATCAGCATCCTGCTCAGCAAAGACTCATCGGCAAGAATGGGCAAATCTGGTTCTATAGCAGATTTCAACTTGATTTTCTTGGAAAGAGCCAAAGAGCGCGCGCGCAGCAAAGCCTCGGACGCGATTTCATCAAGATAGGCCTCGCGAAGC
>Ga0209773_10000432_pt1 | contig 13628 bp, 12 predicted proteins | sample BogFormECP14_OM1_FD_188244 | JGI IMG/M metagenome (GOLD analysis project Ga0209773, IMG submission 188244) | Bog forest soil microbial communities from Calvert Island, British Columbia, Canada - ECP14_OM1 (SPAdes) (version 2) | ecosystem: Environmental > Aquatic > Freshwater > Wetlands > Bog ... | reverse complement strand
GTGCATTTCGCCAAGACCTTTGACGCGATCGGCCCGCTCGGGGCCAAATCGATGAGCGAAAGCCCCTATAATCCGGTCGCCGCCGCGCTCGCCAACGCGATCCGCGACGCAACCGGCGTGCGGCTCTTCGAGACGCCGTTCATGGCGGACGAGCTTTATCGCGCGGTGATCGAGCGAAACGCCGCGCCGTCGGAGCCAGAGCGGCGGCATCGCGTTCGGCAAGCGGAGGCAGCCGCCACGACTTCGACCGAAGGCCTGAGCCATCGGAATCGCTAGGCCGGGCCGCAGCGCCGCTTGTGGCGAATGTGTTAGATCAATCAGCTATGATAACTATATGATTTATAGTGAGTTAGTTTGATTCCATCGTTGAGGCTTTGTCGACCAGCCTGGACAGGGCGGACAATTGACCCGAGTTGCAGAAAAGGGCGCCTAAAGCCTTGAAACCGCTTCCTCGCACTCGAAACCGCACACCCAGTCGCACTCAGTGGATAGTCGGGTGGCCGCCGCTCGGATCGCGCGCGGCGCGCGCCCGTCAAGCGATCGACGGCAACGCGCTCATCGCGCCGCGATCGTCTCGATGACCGCGCAAGCGGCGTGGGCGCTGGGCGCTCCCTCGTCGGGGAGCGCCATCAGCCGGTCGAGGCGAGACAGTGCAGCGAGCTGCGCATCGCGCGCCCCGCCGTCGCGAACGATGTCCGCAAGCGCAGCGCCGAGCCTTGCGGGCGTGCAGTCGCGCTGCAGGAACTCGGGGATGGCCCGCTCGCCGAGGATGAGGTTGGGCAACAGGATCGAAGGGACCTTGATCAGGTACTTGAGTTGCTCCTCGACCAGCGACACCTTGTAGGCGCCGACCATCGGCACGCCGGCCAGCGCGAGTTCGAGAGTCACCGTGCCCGATGCGGCGAGCCCGGCGCGCGCGGCGCGAAAGGCCGCATATTTGGCGTCCTCGCCGAGCACGACTTTTGGCGGCTCGGGCCATCGCGCGGCAAGCGCCCGCACCTCGTCCTCGACATGCGGCAGCGTCGGCAGAACGGCGGTGAACGGCCCGACCGTTTGGCGCAGGACCTCGAGCGCGCCGCCAAAGTCGGCCATCAGACGGCTGACTTCCGAGCGACGCGACCCCGGCAGCACGACGATGAGCGGTTGCGGCGAGGCGCGGCGGCGCGCTTCGTCGGCATTCGGCCGCAAAGTCTCGAGGCGCTCGATCAACGGATGGCCGACATAGACGCAGCGCGGGCCATTCAGCCGCCGATAGGCCTCGGGCTCGAATGGCAGCAGCGCGAGCACGCAATCGACATAAGCCCGCATCGCCCTGGCCCGGCCGGGCCGCCACGCCCAGACGCTCGGACTCACGTAGTCGACGATCGGCAGGTTCGGCAGCGCGGCGCGCACCCGGCGGGCGGCACGATGGGTGAAGTCGGGGCTGTCGATGATGACGAGCGCGTCCGGCCGCGCGGCGACGATCGTCTCGGCGGTCTTACGGATTCGCGCGACAAGCTTCGGCAGCCGCGCCAGCACCGGCAGGATGCCCATCACCGCGATGTCGCTGATCGGAAACAGGCTCTCGAGGCTTTCAGCTTCCATCGCCTCGCCGCCGACGCCCAGGAAGGCGACCTCACCCGCGCGCGCTTCGCGGAGCGCCCGCATGAGCTTGGCGCCGAGCTGGTCTCCCGAGTGCTCGCCGGCCACCAGGGCGACGCGCAACGCGCTCATCGCGCCGCGGCCGCGGACGCGAATCCGGCGACGAACAGGCCGGCGGCGTCGGCTTCGCGCGCCAACCGATCGCGCTCGACGATGAGCACGCGGCCCGCCGCGACCGCCGCGCCGCGCAATTGCGCCTTGGCCGCGCCTTCGATCGTCCTCGGGCCGATCGCCGGCATGTCGAGCCTCAGATCCTGCCCGCGCTTGGGCGCTTTCACCAGCACTCCGGCCTGTCCGGCGAAGCGCAGCCGTCCGTTGGCGCGCATCTCGGCGACCCGGGCGAGCATCGCGTCGGTGCCTTCGGCCGCCTCGATCGCCAGCACCCGGCCGGCGGCGACGACGGCGCCCTGCCCGGCGTCGAAACTCGACAGCGCGTCGATGAGGCGAGCGCCGAGCGCAATGTCGGTTTCATCGTCCGGCGACGCCGCGCGCGCGCCGAACGGACCGAGAGGCGCGACCAGCCGCGGCGCGACATCGTGCGCGCCGACCACGCGGATTCCCTCGCGCTCGATGATCGCGGCCAGGCCGACGAGAAGCCCATTGTCGCCGCGACGGAACAACTGCGCCAGCCCCGCCGCCCGCTTCACCGCCCCCCAGTCGAGCCTGAGGTCGGCGAATTCGGGTCGCGCCATCGCGCCCACGATCACCATCTCGGCGATGGCGCGCGCGTGCAAGGCCGCGAACAGCTTGCCGACTTCGCCCATGCGCACCCAGACGTGCGGGTAGGCTTCGATCGCCGAATCGGTCGCGCCCACAACGCCGACGAGAAACGGCTCCCGGCCAGCGCGGCGCGCCTCCAACGCGACCTCGAGCGGAAACGCGCCCGCGCCGCAGAGGATCGCCAGAGGCGGCCCTGAGGCGGCGAAGCCAGGCCCGCTCACCCCTGCTCGTCCTTTCCGGCGCGCGGGACGCAAATGGCGCGGTCCCCGCCCTGGCGCAGAAATGCGACGATCTGCTGGACCGCCTCCTGGTCGGCGAACGCCTCGGCGAGCTCGTCGATGCGCTCCTTCAATGTGCCGCCGCCGTTGAACAGCATCTTATAGGCGCGCCGGAGCTCGTGGATCGTTTCGTGCGAGAAGCCCCGGCGCTTGAGGCCAATGACGTTGAGGCCGGCGAGCGCGGCGCGATTGCCGAGCGCAATTCCGAACGGGATGAGGTCATGCTCGACCCCGGCAAGACCGCCGACGAAGGCGTAAGCGCCAATGCGAACGAACTGGTGGACGGCGACGCCGCCGCCCAGATTGGCGAAATCGCCGATCTGGCAATGCCCGCCGAGCATCACGTTGTTGGACATGACGACCCCCTCGCCGATCCGGCAGTCATGTCCGACATGCGAATTGGCCAGAAACACGGAGCGCGGGCCGACGACCGTCTCCGAGCCGCCGCCGGCGGTGCCTGGATTCATCGTCACCCCTTCGCGAATGAGGCAATCTTCGCCGATGAAGAGCCGAACCGGTTCGCCGCGGTATTTGAGGTCCTGGGGCGGATGGCCGATCGAGGCGAAGGGATAGATCGCCGTGCGCGCGCCGACTGTCGTATCGCCGGCCAGGCTCACATGCGAGACAAGCCGGACGCCGTCGCCGAGCGTTGCCTGTGGGCCAATGTGGCAAAAGGGCCCGACCTCGACCCCAGCCCCGAGCCGCGCGCCGTCCTCGACGACAGCGGTCGGATGGATCGCTCCCTTCATTCACGCACCAGCATCGCCGACACTTCGGCTTCGCACACCAGCTCGCCGTCGACCTTCGCTTCGCCGCGAAACCACCACATGTTGCGGCGCTTGGCGACGCGGGTCATGTGAAACCGCACCTGATCGCCGGGAACGACGGGCTTGCGGAACTTGGCCTTGTCGATCGTCATCATATAGACCACGCTCGGCGCGCCGCTCGCTTGCTGTGAAGCGACGCACAGCGCGCCTGCCGTCTGCGCCATCGCCTCGATCAAGAGCACGCCCGGCATGACCGGCCGACCCGGGAAATGGCCCTGGAAATGAGGCTCATTGGCGGTGACGTTCTTCACCCCAACGCCATATTCGTCGCCGCGGGCTTCGATGATGCGGTCGACCAGCAGAAACGGATAACGGTGCGGCAGGAGCGCAAGGAGCTTCTGGATGTCGAAGCTGTCGAACGCCCGGACGATCGGTTCGTTCATTCCGTTTCCCCCTCCGTCCTCGGGCCGCTCAGCGGGCGTCATTCCGCGTTGCCTTCGCCGCGCGCGTCGTCGGCCAGTCGCTTGATCGCGGCGACCTCGCGAAAGAACTCCCGCACCGGCTTCGCCGGCGCGCCTGCCCACCGCTCGCCGGCGGGAATGTCGGTCATAACGCCCGCCGCCGCGGCGACCTGGGCGCCCGCGCCGACCGTCAGGTGTCCGGCGATGCCGGCCTTTCCGCCGAGGGCGGCGAAATCGCCGATCACGCTCGATCCCGAAACGCCGGCCTGTCCAGCCAGCACTGCATGACGGCCGATGACCACGTTGTGGCCGATCTGCACCAGGTTGTCGATCTTCGCCCCCTCCCCGATCACGGTGTCGCGGTTGGCGCCCCGATCGATCGTCACCCCGGCCCCGATCTCGACATCGTCCTGAATGATGACGCGCCCGATCTGGGGCACTTTGAGATGGCCGCGGCTCCCAAGCGCGAACCCGAACCCGTCCTGCCCGATATGCGCGCCGGGATGAATGATCACCCGGTCGCCGATCAGCGCCGCCCCGATCGTGGTTGAGGCGCCGACCGAGCCGTCGCGCCCGATCCGCACCTCGGGACCGATGACCGCATTGGGGCCGATGACCGTGCCGGCGCCGATCTCCGCCCCGGGGCCGATCACCGCGCCAGGGTCGACGATCACGCCCGGTTCGAGCCGCGCCGACGGGTGGACCGACGCTACAGGCGAAATGCCGGTCTCGGCAAACACCGATCCCGGCTTGACCGCGCTCGGGTAGAGTTTTGTCATTACCTGGGCCATCGCGCGATAGGGCTCGCGGACGATGAGCGCGGCGCAGGCGGAAGGCGCGGCGCCGGCGTAGCGCGCCGAAACCAGCGCCGCGGCGGCGCGGGTGCGCTTGAGCGCGTCGAGGTACCTCGGGTTGTCGAGGAAGGTCAGATCGCCCTGGCCCGCCTGGTCGAGGGCGGCGACATCGCGGATCACGCGGCCGGCGTCGGCGCTCGCCGCGAGCGTCGCGCCGCACCAGCTGGCGACTTCAGCCAGCGAAGGCGCTGAACTCGGCGGAAAAAAGCGTATTCTGGCCAATTGCGGGGTTCCGTCAGAAGCGACGACGGGCGCGCCAGCCCTGGCGCGCCCGTTTGGTGGCGAAGTCGGCTGGTCGACTTTAGAACGTCGTGCCGCCGGAGAAGTTGAAGAACTGCGTCTGGTCGTACTTGCCCTTGGTAATTGGGAGCGCGAAGTCGAAACGAATCGGTCCCATCGGCGAGGCCCAGATCAAACTCACGCCGACCGAGGTGCGGATCAGGTTCGGGTCGTATACGTTGGCGCAGCTCGACTGCGTAATGGGGAGCGCTGCAGCGAGCGTCCCCGGCGCCGGGCAATAGGTATAGCCGAGGAAATTCGAGAAGTTGGTCGGACCCGAATATCCGATCAGATTGCCGGCGTCGGCAAACACCGCGCCTTTTAGCCCGATTTCCCTGGGCAGGCCAAAGATCGGAAAGTCAACCTCGGCCGAAGCGCCATAATAAGTGGTGCCGCCGAGGGCTGCGGACTGGATGTCAAACGGGTTTGAGATGTCGCGCGGCCCGATGCCGGCCGGCGCGAAGCCGCGCACCAAAGACGGGCCTTGCATGAAATTATTGATGATCAGCGGCTGGTTGTTGCCGAAGGAATTGATCTGACCGGCCTGGAAGTGAAGAACGCCGACGAAGTCCTCGGTGATCGGATGATAGTAGCGCGCGTCGAACGTTTCGCGCAAGAAGTCCGATTGGCCACCGAGGCCGGCGACATCCTGTTTGTAAGTGGCGTAGTACCCGGTCGTCGGGTCCTTGCGGTTGTCGAGATTGTTGTAAAGGACCGAGAATCCGGCCAGCGAGGTCACGATATTGCCTTGCGCCGCCGCCTGCTTGATTTCAACCGGCGCCTCGCCGTTGGTCAAGCAGTTGATGGCGGCGTTGGGCACGACCGGGATGAAGGTCCCCCCCGGAAACCAGGTCTGATCGGGTCCTACGCAATCGTCGTAGGGCTGCGACTCGGTGTTCGGGATCGTGATCTTCGACTCGTAGATCGAATAGTTCGGCTGGAACGTCAAATCGTCCGTGATCGGAATGCCGAGCCTGGCAGTCGCGCCGGTCGTCCAGTTCTGATAGAGCGCGTATTGGTTCTGATTGTTGACCTGGTGGAAAACGTCAAAGCCCGCAGCCAGGCGCTGGCCGAGGAAATAAGGCTCGGTGAACGAGGCTTTCCAGCCCTGGGTGTACTGCCCGTCGGAGACGCTCAGGCGCACATACTGGCCGCGGCCGAGAAAGTTCGTCTCCGTATAGGCAAGCTCCGCCAGGAAGCCCTGAGTCGTCGAGTAGCCGCCGCTTAGGCTGATCGAGCCCGTCGGCTGGTCCTCGACCTCGACGACCACGACGACGCGATCGGGGGCCGACCCTGGCCGGTTCGAGATGTGGACTTTCTTGAAGTAGCCAAGGCTGTTGAGGCGGCGCTCGGCGCGCTCGATCAGGACGTGATTGTAGGGGTCGCCTTCGCCGATATCGAATTCGCGGCGAATGACATAGTCGCGGGTGCGCGTGTTGCCGACAATGTCGATCCGCTCGATGTAGACTTTGGGACCATTGTCGACCGAGAACGAGATCGCAATCGTATGATTGACGGTGTCGCGGTCGCCGTGCGGACGGGCCTCCGAAAAAGCGTAGCCTTGCGTGGCGACATCGCGGGTGATCGCCTCGACCGACTTATCGATGGCGCTCGCATCGTAGACGTCGCCCGGTCTTAAGCTGACAAAACGAGCCAGCGCCGGACCATCGACCTTCGGAATGTTGGAAACCACGTTCACGCTCGAGACGTGATATTGCGGGCCCTCGTCCATCGTGATCGTGATGATGTAACCGGGAGGATTCTCCTGGTAGGTGACGTCGGTACTGACGATCCGGAAGTCGGCGAAGCCGTTCTTCATGTAATAGCGGCGGATCGCTTCCTCGTCGGAGGCGAGACGATCGGGATCGTAGACGTCGGTGCTCTTGATGAACGACAGCAAGTTCATCGTGCTGGTCTGCATCAGGCCGCCCAGGCGGTAGTTCGAAACGGCATGGTTGCCAACAAACTTGATCTCGCGGATGCCCGTCTTGCCGCCTTCGTCGACGGTGAATACCAGATCCACGCGTCCGTTCGGCAATTGAACCAGCCTTTTGGTCACCTTGGCTTCGTTGCGGCCGTATTTTTTGTAGGCGTCCTTGATGCGGCCGATGTCGCCGACGGCGGTCTCCTCGTTGTAGTTGCTGTGCGGTTTCGACTGCACTTCGACTTCGAGCTGCTTCGTTTCGATCTGTTTGTTGCCTTCGAACGCGACTCTGTTGATGACCTGCGCACCGCCGCCGCTCAGGTTGACCACGATCTTGCCGTCGACCAGCTTCGCGCTCACGTTGGAATAGATGCCCGTCGCCTGCAGGTCTTCGACGCCCCGCTCGATTGACGCCGGATCGGTCCCGGTGAAGTACGGCTTGAGGGTCGAGGGATCGACGTTGGCGCCCTGAACGACGATCTGCTGAGCGCTCGCCGGGGTCGTCCAGCCCAACCCGCATAGACCAACGGTCACCGCCAGAAGGACGCCGCCAACAAACCCGCGAATCCAATCCATATGGCCCAGAGCCCCTGTTCGCGCCGTCGCAGCCTTCGCCTCTACGGCGCCGCTTCGGCGTGATCCTGCCTGTGCGCCCTCGCCAGCGCCTTCCGGCGCCGATCGGGGGCGACGCCGCAGACGCGACGCAGCGCTCACCCCCGCCAAACCGGGCGGGGGTCGGAACGATTAACGGCGTTTTACAATTTTTGCTCGCCCGTGCAAACCGTTATTGGCCCGAACGTACACCATTTCTCGCGAGCGTTGCGCGGGGGACACGCAACATGGTCGATTGTTGGTTAATTGCCGTTCGTGACCAGGCGCAAGATGTCGTGCGAGGTGGTGAAAACCACCAGGAGCGCGACCAGGGCGATTCCGATCCTCAGCCCGATCTCCTGCGCCCGTTCGCTTAATGGGCGCCCCCGCAGGCCCTCAAAGGCGTAAAACGCGAGGTGACCGCCGTCGAGCAGCGGCACCGGCAGCAGATTCATCAGACCGACCGAGACCGAAAACCACGCGGCGAGACTGAAGAGCTCCCAAAAGCTGATTTTCGCCATTTCTCCCGCCATTTGCGCCGCGCCGATCAATCCCGACATTTGATCGGTTGATTCCCTTCCGGCGAAAATCCCGACGATATATGTTCCGGTCGCCTTGACGATGAACCATTCCTGCGCCGCACCCCACGCGGCGCAGGTCATAGGCCCGCACCGATCGACCCTGGCGTCGCCCCGGTCGGCCGATGAGGCGAGGCCGAGATGGCCCATGCGGCGCTTGCCGAACACGCCCTGGTCGACGACGGTGATTCTGGGCGTCGCCGTCAGGTCGACGTCGCGTCCCTGCCGGTCGACGACGAAGCTCATCGGCAGCCCGGTGCTCATCAGCGTCGATTCCTGAAGCGCTTCAAAGCTGTCGATCGATTGGCCGTTGATCGACTTGACGACGTCGCCAGCCTGAAACCCGGCCGCCGCCGCCGGACTGCTCGCCTCGACCCGTCCGATTCGGGCCACATGCTCGACCCGGCCAAAGGCCATGAACATTCCGGTAAAAATCACGAACGCCAGGAGAAAATTGGCGATCGGCCCGGCGGCCACGATCGCCGCGCGGTTGCGCAACGGCTGCCCGGCGAGGGTCAATCGGCGGTCGACCGACGGATCCGCCTCGGCGCCGTCGGCGACGCTCGCGACATTGGCGTCGCCGTGGAACTTGACATATCCCCCAAGCGGCAGCGCCCCGATTCGCCACCGCGTGCCGCGCGAATCAACCCGCGCCCAGAGCTCAGGACCGAAGCCGAGTGAGAACGCATCGATTTTGACGCCGCACCATCGGCCGACCAGATAGTGCCCCAACTCATGGATGGAGACGATGAGGCTCAGAATCAGGATGAAGGGAACGACGTACCATCCGAACCAAGCCGCGAGGTCGGCGATCGTATTCACTACCGCCATGCGTGGCCTCCGGCTCCGCCAGAAGCCGCGCCGGCCGCTGGAAGATGGTTACTGAACAGTTAGAGTGGCGCAAGTCCGGGGTCACGCCAATAGGCTAGCCGTCCTATCTAGCGCGATATGGTGAATCGCCAGCGCTTCCGCAATGTCGGCCGGCGCGCCCAATTCGCCGGCTTCGGTCATCGCGGAGAGCGTTTTCGCCACCAGGCGGGCGATGTCGCCGAAGCCGATTCTGCGGTTGAGAAAGGCCGCAACCGCGATTTCGTTGGCGGCGTTGAGAGCGGTCGGCGCGCCGCCGCCGGTGCGCAGCGCCTCGATCGCTAGGCTAAGCGCCGGAAAACGCTTGAGGTCGGCGCGCTCGAAGGTCAAGCGGCCGAGCGCCGCGAGGTCGGGCGGGCGCACGCCTGACGCGATTCGTTCCGGATAAGCGAGGCAATGGGCGATCGGTGTGCGCATGTCCGGAGACGCCATGCCGGCGATCAGCGACCCGTCGGCGAAGGCGATGAAGCCATGCACGATCGATTGCGGATGGACGACGACGTCGAGCCGGTCGGCGGGCAGGCCGAACAGATGATGGGCTTCGATCAGTTCGAGTCCCTTGTTCATGAGGCCCGCCGAATCGATCGTCACCTTCGGCCCCATCACCCAGTTGGGATGGGTGAGCGCTTGTTCGCGCGTGGCCGCTGAGATGCGCTCGGCGCTCCATTCGCGAAACGGCCCGCCGGACGCGGTGATCGTCATGGTCTCGATCGTTTGCGGATCGCGAGCCCCGATCGCCTGGAACAGGGCGTTATGCTCGGAGTCCATCGGCAACACCGTCGAGCCCACACGCCGCGCGGTTTCCATCACCGCTGCGCCGGCGCATACCAGTGTTTCCTTGTTGGCGAGCGCGACCGTGCGCCCGGCCGCGATCGCGGCGAAGGTCGGTTCCAATCCCGCGGCGCCGACGATCGCCGCAACCACCAGATCGGCGTTTCGCAGCGCGGCTTCCTTGACCGCTTCTGGGCCAACACCGATTTCGACCTCGAAACCGGCCAGCCCCGCCTTCAGGTCCTGATAGCCCGCGGGGTCGGCGAGGGCGGCGAATTCGGCCTTAAGCTCGATTGCGCATTTCGCCAGCGCCGCGCCGTCGCGGCCGCCCGCGACCGAGACGACCGAGAACCGGTCGGGCGCGGCGGCGATCACTTGCGCGCACGAGCGTCCGATCGAACCTGTTGCGCCCAGAATCGCCAAGCGTTTGCGCGGCGAGGAGGGCGCGCGCTTGCGCGATCGGAGCGGAGCGGAGGGGGCGATTTGGGATACGCTCACCATTGAAACAGTCCGCTCGCGATGTAGTCGCCCTTAGGGTGCAGAATTGCGACGACCGCGGCGAAAAAAGACGCCGAGGTGAAGGCGTCGAGCCGATCCATCAATCCGCCATGGCCGGGAATGAGGCCGCTCGAATCCTTGACGCCGAAACGCCGCTTGAGCGCGGATTCGAACAAATCGCCAAGTTCGGACACAATCGCCGTCGCGAGGCCGAGCCAGAACAGCGCCGCCAGGCGGTTCGTCCATGCCGCCAGCATGAGGCCGAGGACCGCCCCGGCGAACGCGCCGACGATCGCCCCCGCCCACGTCTTGCCCGGCGAGACCCTTGGCCACAACCGTGGGCCGCCGATCAGCCGGCCGGCGAAATAGGCGGCGATGTCCGCTCCCCAAACGACCGCGAACAGCCACAGGATCGAGGCCATGCCGAAGCTCGGAGAGACCCTGAGCAGCCCGACGCTGGCGACGAGCGCGCCGGCATAGAGCACGCCCGCAGCCGCCCAGATCCCCTGCCGCCCTCCGGCGATCCAGCCGACCGCGGCCGCGCCGAGAATGAGCGCCGCGACGACGCCTGCAATCGAATCGTGCAGCGCCGACAGCGCCGCAAGCGCCAGAGCAACGGCGCCGGCAACGACCCGCGCGACGATAAGCCGCTCCCCGCCGACCAGCCGCTGCCATTCCCACAATACGACAATCGAGGCGAGCCACCAGAACGCCGCGAACAGGAAGCCGCCGATCCACGTTGCCGCCACCGCGACGGTCCCCATCGCCACCGCCGCCGCCACCCGCGGCCAAAGATCCGGCCCGAACCGTTGCGGCGCCGATCCGGTCGCCGGGCTATCGTCGCTCGCCGTCATGCCCATCGCCTCACGACGCCGACTTGACGGCGGCCGGCTCGACGAGAGCGCCGAACCGACGCTCGCGCGCCGCATATTGATCGAGCGCGGAGACGAAAGCCGCGTCGTCGAAATCGGGCCACAAGATCGGCAGGAAGACGAATTCGGCATAGGCGGTCTGCCAGAGCAGGAAATTCGACAGCCGCATCTCGCCGGAGGTGCGGATGACGAGATCGGGATCGGGAAGTCCGGCCGTGTCGAGCCGGTCGGCCAGATCGTCCTGCCCGATCGCCTGGGCGTCGAGGCGCCCGTCACGAACGTCGATCGCGAGGCGCCGCGCCGCCTCGACGATCTCCTGCCGGGCGCCATAATTGAAAGCCACCGTCAGCGTAAGCCCCCGATTGCCGGCCGTCAGCATCTCCGCCTCATCGATGAGCGCCACGATGTCGGGCGCCAGATTGTCCCGTTCGCCGATGATTCGCACTTTGACGCCGTTGGCGTTCAGCTCGGCGAGGTCGTTGCGGATGAACCGCTTGAGGAGGCCCATCAGCATCGCCACTTCCTCTGGCGGGCGGCTCCAGTTCTCCGATGAAAAGCTGTAGACCGTCAGGAACTGCACATTGTGCTCGATCGCCGAGCGGACGGCCCGGCGGACCGCCTCGACGCCCCGCCGATGGCCTTCGAACCGCGGCAGCCCGCGCGCCTGCGCCCAGCGGCCGTTGCCGTCCATGATGATCGCGACGTGCGCCGGCTTTCGAGCCGTTCTGGGATTAAGATTGGGGCGGGAATAATGCATGATGGCCTCGGACAATGGGTACGATCGCCTAGACCTGCATGATTTCCTTTTCCTTAGTGGCGAGGGAGGCATCGATCTCGTGAATGGCCTGATCGGTCGCCTTTTGCACTTCCGCCTCCTGGTGCTTTTCGTCGTCCTCGCTGATCGCGTGCTCCTTCAAGAGCTTCTTGAGGATGTCGAAGCCGTCGCGGCGCACGTGCCGCACCGCCACCCGCGCGTCCTCGCTATATTTGTGCGCGATCTTAACCATTTCCTTGCGCCGCTGCTCGTTTAATTCCGGAATGCGGATGCGGAGGACCGCGCCCTCGACGGTCGGGCTCAAGCCGAGATTGGCGTCCCGGATCGCCTTGTCGACCGCCTGCACCATGCTCTTGTCCCATACCGAGACCGAAAGCGCTCGCGACTCGGGAACGCTGATCGTCGCCACTTGGTTGATCGGCATCCGTTGGCCGTAGGCCTCGACCTGTACTGGTTCGAGCAGGCTTGCGCTCGCCCGGCCGGTGCGCAGTCCGCCCAGTTCGTGCTTGAGCGTCGCATGGGCGGCCTGCATGCGGCGTTTGAGTTCGGGAAGGTCGAATTGCGGCAGTTGCGCCATGTGCGTCCTATGAATTCAAGGCCGAATCCCGCAGCGCGCGTAAAGCGCGCGGCCAAAGGGCGAGTCGGCGGCGATATTCCGCGCCCGGCGCCTCATTAGCATAGCTTTCGCCCTCTGACAGCGCCCAAACCGGTGGAGCGTTCGCGCGGCGCGCCGGGCGGCAAACAGCCGCCGATGCCTCGTCGCCTGTTCGATCCCGGACTGCCTAGAGCCTCATGCCTGAGTTTCCATGTGCGGCTTGTCGAGCTTCGCCGCTTCCGCCATCGCGGCCAGCGCCGCGTGGCCTTGGGGCTGGATAAGGCCCGCCGACATGATGAGCTTCGCGGCGTCGTCGGCGGAGATCGGCAGTTCGACGATCTCGTCGGCCGCGACGTAGAAGAAGAATCCGGTCGTGGGGTTGGGAGTGCAGGGCATGAACACCGAGATCATCGGCTTTCCTCCCGGCAGGGCGCCCGCGACGATCTCGCCCGGCGCCGACGAGACGAATACGATCGACCAGCTGCCCTTGACCGGAAACTCGATCAGCCCGACTTTGCGGAATTGGCTGCCCGACTGGCTGAAGATCGTCTCGAACACCTGCTTGAAACCCTTGTAAACCCCTCTCACCAGCGGCGTCCGATCGAGCATCGCCTCGCCGAACCGAACCAGCGAACGGCCGATGAAATTGGCGGTCAGGAACCCGAGCAAGGTCAGCCCGACGATCGCAATGACGACGCCAAACCCCGGAACGTGGAACGGAAGATAGCCGTCCGGCGACAGGCTCAGCGGAAACCAGGGCCTGACCCAATTGTCGACCGTGTCGATCGCCCACCAGGCGATATAGGCGGTGACCGCGACGGGGCCGAACACGACGAGTCCGGTGAAGAACCACGAGCGAAGCCGCTGGGCGAGCGAGCGGTGGAGCGGCGGCGGGAAGGAATCGGCCATGAGTGTCTCGGCGCTTCGCGCGCGCCAAGATGGCGGCTCTCGCAGGAGGTTGCAAGGCGGCCGAAAGCGGCCCCCTACTCCACCGTCACCGATTTCGCCAGGTTCCGCGGCTGATCGGCGTCCTTCCCCATGATGACGGCGGTGTGGTAGGCGAGCATCTGGATCGGCGCGGCGTAGACGATCGGGGCGAAATTGGCGCTCATGTCAGGCATCGCGAGGAAGTGCTCGATTGCGACCGCGGCTTCCTC
>Ga0209773_10000430_pt1 | contig 13657 bp, 9 predicted proteins | sample BogFormECP14_OM1_FD_188244 | JGI IMG/M metagenome (GOLD analysis project Ga0209773, IMG submission 188244) | Bog forest soil microbial communities from Calvert Island, British Columbia, Canada - ECP14_OM1 (SPAdes) (version 2) | ecosystem: Environmental > Aquatic > Freshwater > Wetlands > Bog ... | reverse complement strand
ACCCGCATCGTGCTTGCGACCGCCATGCGAGTCCGCGGGCTCGAGCCAGGACGGCATGACGGGCGGCGGTTCTGATTCAGTTGTTTTTGGGCGTCGCCTAACGGTCAATGTCGGCGCGCGCGGCCCGCGGGATGGGGTCGAGTCGCCCCGGCAGATCTCCGCTCAGCCACGCAGTGTGAAGGGTCGGCGATTGTTCTCTTGTCACTTTGGCGCCATGTTCTCCGCCTAGGTCCCGCTCCCGAGAGCGGAGCTCGAAGCTCCGAGTCACCCGAACGCCGTGCGAATTTTTCTGACGCTCATCGCGGTCGCTCTCGTCGCCGCGCTCTCGGCGGCGCTGGTGGCGCCGCTCTTTGTCGACTGGTCCGCCCAGCGCGGCTTCATCGAGAAGCAGCTCAGCGAACGTGTGGGCGCTCCCGTCTCGATCGCGGGACCGATCCAAGTCCGATTGCTGCCAACGCCCTACCTCACGGCGGAGCGGGTGAAGGTCGGCTACACCAGCGCCGGCGACGAGCCGGCGCTGGTGTGCGACGGGATGCGTCTCGAGTTGACGCTCGGCGGACTGTTCAACGGTCAGCTCCGCTTCAGCGAGGTCGACCTCGATCGCCCTGTCTTGACCCTCGACCAGGGCTTGCGGTCCTCGATGCCGGGCTGGGGCGCCGCGTTCGCCGCGCTTGCCGACCGCGTCGCGCTGGATCGCGTAGTCGTCAGCAAAGGTCGGTTGAAATTCGCCGCCGACGGCGCGCCACCGCTCGCGTTCGCCGATATCGACCTCGACGCTTCGGCCAGGTCGCTGAACGGTCCCTTCCGCGGATCGGGCGCGGTTTCGACGCCTCGAGGCGCGCGCGTGGAATTCCAGTTCGCATCGACGGAAATCGCCGACGCGGCGTTGCCGATCAAGGGAGATTTGGACTGGGGGCCGGGCGGCCTGCACGCATTGTTCGACGGCAGGCTCAGCGTGGCTTCGGACCTCTCGCCCAGCTACGCCGGCGCCCTGACCGTGAGCGGATCGTTGCCTGGGTTCGACGCCGGCGTACCGACGCCCTGGCGCTTTTCGGGCGACCTGCTCGCCGATCGCCGTCATGCCAAACTCGATGCGCTCGATCTGCGCTTGGGTCCGGAAGAGCGCGCCTTGGAGGTCGGCGGGGCCGCTCAGGCGGATTTCGGCGACGATTTCGTTCTCGACGCGCAATTGAGCGCCAAGCAGCTCAACATCGATTCGTTGTTGCGCCGCAAGGGCGAGGATTCGGCGCCGCCCGCGCGGCTGCTGGAGTGGCTGAATACGTTCGGCGCTACGATCGGTGAGCGAGAAAGTTTCCCGCTCCAGCTCAGCGTCGGCCTTTCCGCGGACTCGGTCTTTCTGGGCGCTCAAACGCTCGACGGCGTGAGCTTGACGCTCGTGTCCAAGCCCGGGGAGACTCTCAGGGGCAGTATTGAAACGGGACTGCCGGGTCGGAGCCATGTGCGCCTCTCCGGCGCGCTGGAATTGGGCGCGGCGGCGATGTTCAGCGGCCACATCGAGGCGCATGTCGGCGACTTCACCACCCTGAAGGACTGGACCACCGAGGGGGAACCGGAACTCGCGTCGCGGCTCTCCGCGTTGAGCGAAACGTTCCGCTACTCGGGAGCCTCGGCGACCGGCGACATCGCGGCCTCGGCGGGCGGCGTCTCCGCGCGCAATCTGAAGTTGGTCGTCGATCGATCGACGTTGACAGGCGCCGTCACTTATACGCTGCCGATCGCGGGTGAACGGGGCCGGTTGCACGTCGACCTGCGCAGCGACTCGCTCGACATCGACGCCGCGCCGAATCTAGCCGCGAGCGCGGAATGGCTCGACGATTTCGACCTCTGGCTCGACCTGGAGGCGACGAAATTGCGGATCGCGCGGGTTGGCGAATCGGCGGTGGAGAGCGGTTCGCTGGTCCTCCAGGCGACGAAGACGGGAGCGACTTTTTCGCTGGATCGATTTTCAGTGGACAATCTCGGCGGGGCGACGATCGAGGCGCGGGGCGAAACGGCGCCGACGGGAAGATGGGCGACGGTGCGGCTCGACGCGGCCCACTTGGGCGATTTCGCGGCCCTTGTCGCGCGGGTCGCGCCGGGGACCTATAGCCGCATGCTCGTCGATCGCGCCGATGCGCTCTCGCCCGCCAAGGCGACCTTGGAGGCGCGGCGCGACGGCGCCCCGCTGGAGGGTCCGTTTCCGCTGGACTTCCTGAAGGCCGAAGGCGAGGCCGGACGGGCCCGGTTCTCCCTCCAGTTGAGCAACGCGCCCGCTCCGGTCGGCGCGATCGCGGCCGATCTGTCGCTCGACGCGGCGGACGGCGCCGTTCTGCTCAGGCTGCTGGGCGCCAAGCCTCCCGCGGCGCCGATCGCAGGGGCACATTTCGCGGCTTCCGCCATTGGCCGATGGGAGGCCGGTTTCGACGCTCGATTGCAGGCCTCGCTCGCAGGCGCAGATTTGACTTGGCGCGGGCGGTTCGTTCCCGTCCCCGCCGCGCGCGATGACCGCAATGCGTTCGGCGCGGCGACGCTCAAGGGCGCCAATCTCTTGCCCCTGTTGTCGATGTTCGGCTTCGCGGCGCCCAATGGCGGACCGGTCGCGCCCGCCGACTTGTCGGCGGACTTCGTGCTGCGCGGCGCCGACGCGTCGCTGCAGCGGCTCTCCGGAACGATCGCCGGCGCCAGAATCACTGGGAATCTCGTCTGGCGTCGACCGGTCGCGCCGATCGACGCCACAGGGCCGGATGTCGTCGCCGCGCTCGCGCGGTCGATCGCCGGCGACGCGCCCGAGGCGACGCCCGCCCAGATCTCGGGCAACGTTTTGTTGGATCGGGCGACCTTGGGGGCGCTGTTGGCGCTGCCGCTCGGCCCCTCGGCGCCGGTCAAGGCGGCCGCGCGTTGGTCCGACGCGCCCTTCGCGGAAGCCTTGTTCAAACCGCCGCCGATGGACGTCAGGCTGAGAATCGGCGCGCTGGAAATCTGGGACGGGCTGCCGGCGCAAAACCTCTCCGCGCGGCTTCAAATGGATACGGGAAAGTTCGATCTCGACGAAATCGCCGTGGATGTCCTGGGCGGGCGGGCGTCGGGCCGGATGACGCTGCGGCGGGACGGTCCCGTCGCAGCCCTCGAGGGGAAAATCGGGCTCGAATCGATCAGCGTCGATCGCCCCGCCTTGCGTGGCCGACTGGGAGTATCGCTGGCGATCGCCGGCACCGGTAAGAGCCCGAGCGCGCTGGTCGCCGGCCTGGTCGGCGAGGGACAAGTGGGCCTCTCGGGCGCGTCGATACCGCGCCTGGACCCGGGCGCGCTCGGACGCGTGATGGAGAAAGACCAGGCGCCCGATGCGATGATCGACGAAACCAATGTCGCGCGGGCGCTCACGCTCGAACTCGACCGCCGACCGCTCGCCATTCCCGACGGCGCGGCGACCGCGACCTTGAACTCGGGCATCCTCCGGGTAGGTCCGATCACGATCGCCGGGCCCACCGGGCGCGCGATGATCACGGGCGATTTTGATTTGCGGTCGCTGAACCTGCAGGTTCGGACGATGTTCGAAGAGGCTCGAGCGGGCAAGTTCTGGAGCGGCCCGCTGCCTAGCGCGACGGTTTCGATCCGTAGCACGATGGATACGCCCCCGCGCCAGATCGACGTGGCGGGCCTGGTCGCAGGCCTCGCGACGCAAGCGATCGCACGCGAGAGCGATCGGATCGAGGGGCTCGAAGCGGACATGCGCGAGCGCGCCTATTTCAACCGGGTGCTGAAGGCTGATCGCTTTCTCAGTGGGCGCGCCGCGGAAATCGCGGCCTATGAGGCGGAACAGGAGCGCCTGAAAATGGAGGCGGACCGCAGACGCGTGGAGACTTCGCTGCTGAAGGCCTACGAAGACCAGATGAAGGCGAAGACGTCCGCCGATCCCCTTCTTCCGCCGATCGATGCGCCGCCCCCGGTCAACGGCCTGCATCCCAAGCCCCCACCGGAGGCCGAAGTCGAACCCAAGGCGCCGGAACCCAAGGCCCCCGCGGCCAAGGCTCACGTACCCAAGGCCGCCCTGCCGCCGTCCGATCCGGCCGCCGGCGGACTCTATTGAAGCGCCGATTCCAGAACGAATACGCGAATGGCCGAAGAAAGATTGGCTTGCCCACGCGTCGCATCGATCTCAGCGATGAGTGCGCTCATCGATTGAACGCGCTTCGCCGCCAGGATTTCGACCTGCTTCCAGAACGCATCCTCGAGGGACACGCTGGTGCGGTGACCGCTTATCGTCAGCGAGCGCTTTACGAGGGCGGAGCGGCGAGCGGTCAGCGCTGCCCGCTCACTCCCCATCGTCCGTGCGTCCTGGGGTCGGCTCGTCGAGCCGATGCGCCTCCAGCCGGCGCTCGGCGTGCTCGCGCTGGTCTCGCGCCGCTTTTCGCGTGACTTGCGATAAGCCGAAGGCCACGCGACGGCCTTCCGCCTCCGCCGCGGCGATTTCGCGGGCCTTGCGCTTGCGCGCGCGACGCAGGTTGACGACGTCGGCCATCCGCCGCTCCCGGTTACTTCTTGCGGAACGCGTCGATCGAAACGACTTTCGCGGGGTCGCCGTCAGCCGATTTTTCCTGCGATTTCTTCTGAGCCTTGGCGGTGTCGACGACCCGCGGTCCGACGGGCGCGGGGACGGCGCGCGGCGCCTTGTTGGGGGGCGGCGGCGGGTCGCCCATCTGCGGCAGCGGCTCGCGCCGCGTCTGGGGCAAGAGGGGCTCGCGGCGCGCCGGCGAGGCCGGCTCGCGCCTTGGCTGACTGGGCGCGACTTCCGCCGGAACCCGCGGTTCGAGCTTGAATCCGAAGGGGACGGAGGGGTCGCTGAAGCCGGTGATGGAATCGAACGGGATGGTGAGCCTTTCCGGTTTTCGCGAGAAATTGAGGCTGACCTCGAAGCCGTCCGCCGTCACGGAGAGATCCCAGAATTCGTGTTGCAGTATGATCGCCATCTCGTCGGGATAGCGTTGGCGCATGGCTGTCGGAATGACCACGCCGGGGGCCTGGGTCTTGAAAGAAACATTGAAATGATGCTCCCCCGGCAACCCGGTTCGGGCTGCGTCGGTGAGCACTTTGCGCACCACGGACCGCAGCGCGTCTTGCACGAGCAGATCATAACGGATGTAATCGGTGGGCATGGGAAAATCGCCTGACAGCCTGTCCGGAAAGCTACCCGACGCCCTTGGCGATTGCAATTGCTCGGGGCCGAAGAAAGTGGAGGCTTCTGTTGCCAGGCGCCTCCGGACCCCGCCTAGAAGTGCAAACCCCTAGGACTTGATTCCCAGTACCATCACCGCATTACGCAGCGAGGGCCACCGGAGCATAGTTGTCATTAGCAACTATAAGGTTGACCCGATGACGGTGGTATCATGCCGAGCGAAAGATCACCCTTTGAGTCCCCCGTCGAACCTATTTCGCCCCCGCCGGAGCCCTCCGAAAATGAAGGGCTCGGGTGGAGGCGCCGGGTACCGCCCCCGGGTCCGAAAGACGTATTCCGATGTCCATTTATCGCCGTATCCGCCTTGCGACGGCGCTGCTGATATAAGACACGCGACCGGAAAAGGGAAGGTTTTTCGGAGGCCGGGCCGGGGCTTTCCCACCAGTTTGTCATTTTTGCGAATGCGAGCATGCGGTTCACGCCTTCGGCCCCAGCAAGCTGAAGAGCGGCACGGCAGGCCGCTTCGATCGGCTCGGCCAGCCCGCGCGCGTTTCTATCGCCCTCGACACGCAGGCTTCGGGTTATCGCTAGCGCGTCGGCCGCAGTGGGATTGGCCGCCGGCCGACTGCTCCAGAGCGCCCGCGCCCCAAACTCTTCGAACGCCTGGCGATAGAGTGCAACGACGTTCTCCGGCGCGGGCAGCCCGGCGCCCGCCTCCTTCAATTCGTCCAAGGTGCGGCGGTCCGCCATGAAGCCTCTCCAAACGGGTCTTCCTACACCTCTCTAGAGGCGAAAATCAAAACGAGTTTCGACTCGGGTCGAGGCTGATCGCTTCACACATCGGCTCGCGCAAAGCGATGACCCACGGTCGCGCGTCCGCCGGCGATCCGTCGGCAGTGAACTCTCGGATCGCCGGCGATTGTGTGGGAACGGTCGGGTTCAAGGGACAATCGGGCGGGAGGGCGCGCCGGCCTGCGAACCGGCGGCCTTCCGTTGGCCGGCCAACCGATACCCTGCTCAGCCTGGCCCGCGCTGTCGTCAGAGCCGGGCGGCGACGGCCTTGGTCTCTGTGTAATGCTCCATCACTTCCTTGCCCATCTCGCGGCCCCAGCCGGATTGTTTGTAGCCGCCGAACGGCCAGGCGGGGTCGCCGTAATTATGCGTGTTGATGCAGACCGTGCCGGCGCGGATCTTGCGCGCCATCAGATGCGCCGCCTTCAGGTTGCCGGTCCAGACGCTGGAGGATAGGCCGTATTCGGTGTCGTTGGCGAATTTCGCCACGGCGTCGAGATCGGCGTCGTCGAACGACTGCACGCATACCACCGGCCCGAAGATTTCTTCGCGCACGACCTTCATGTTGCGGTCGGTGCGGGCGAGAACCGTGGGCTCGACGAAATAGCCCTGGTTGCCGACGACGTTGCCGCCCGTGACGACCTCGGCGCCTTCCTTGCGTCCAGCTTCGAGGAAGCCCTTCACGCGCTCATGCTGCTCCTTGGAGACGAGCGGACCGAGATTGACCGACGGGTCGAGCCCATGGCCGACATTCAGCTTGCCCGCCTCCGCCGCGACGCCTTCGACGATCTTGTCGTAGATCGACTTGTGCGCGAACAGCCGCGAGCCCGCCGTGCAGCATTGGCCTTGGTTGTAGAAGATCGCGCTCGCGGTTCCCGCGATGGCGAGGTCGAGATCGGCGTCGGGGAAGACGATCGCCGGCGACTTGCCGCCGAGCTCGAGCGAAACGCGCTTCAAGTTGCCCGCGGCCGCCTTGACGATGAGCTTACCGACTTCGGTCGAACCGGTGAAGGCGACCTTGTCGACATCGTGATGTTCGGCGAGCGCAGCGCCCGCGGTCTCGCCATAACCGGTGACGATGTTGACGACGCCGTCGGGGAAGCCGGCTTCGGTGATGAGTTCGCCCATACGGATCGCCGAAAGCGGGGTCTGCTCGGCGGGCTTCAATACGATCGTGCATCCCGCCGCCAGAGCCGGCGCGAGTTTCCACGCAGCCATCATCAGCGGGAAATTCCAAGGAATGATCTGGCCGACGACGCCAACGGGCTCGCGAATACTGTAGACGTGCCAGTCGCCGGGGGATGAGACGGGAATCTGCTCGCCGTTCAGCCGCGTCGCCCATCCCGCCATGTAGCGGAACATTTCGATCGAGCCGCCGACGTCGTCGCGGCGGGCGTTGGTCACCGGCTTGCCGTTGTCGAGCGCCTCCAGCTCGGCGAGTTCGTCGGCATGGCGCTCGAGAAGGTCGCCGAGCGACCAGACCAGACGCTGCCGCGCGGCGGGCTTGATGCGCGACCACGGCCCGGTCTCGAAGGCGCGGCGCGCGGCGGCGACGGCGAGATCGATGTCCGCCTTGTCGCCGGCCGGGACGTGGGCAATGATTTCCTCGGTGGCGGGATCCTCGACCGCGAACGTCTTGCCGCTGCGGGCGTCGACCCATTTGCCGTCGATCAGCATCTGATGCTTTTTCGCCAGGAACGCCGTCGCAGCTGAACCGAGCGCTGGTTTGCGTATGGCAATGGTCATTTCTACCTCCCTGGATGCGCGACTTCGCCCTGGGCGCTGTCGCTATATGCGGAAGAATATAACAGGAGGTCGATTTCGCCAAGAGCCGGTCACGCCCTTGTGCATGTCGCCGCCTTAGAACGGCGTCCGATCGATTTGGATCGTCATTGCGAGGAGCGAAGCGACGAAGCAACCCAGGGGCCGCGTGAGTAGCTCTGGGTTGCTTCGCTTCGCTCGCAATGACGATGTGGTCTGTCTCAGCGCTATCTGGCGCCCGTCACGCGCCAGATCACATTTCCGACATCGTCCGCCACCAGCAACGAACCATCCGGGCCGATCGTCACGCCTACCGGCCGTCCGTAGGATTCCCGTTCGTCCGGCGCCAGGAAGCCGGACAGAATGTCCCGCGGCGGCCCGGCCGGGCGCCCGTTCGCGAACGGCACGAAGACGACCCTGTAGCCGCTCAGCGTGCTGCGGTTCCATGAGCCGTGTTGCCCGATCACCATGCCGTCGGGAAAACCGGGAAGCGTCCCGGCGGGCAGCCAGCAGAGGCCCAGTGACGCCGTGTGCCCTCCCAGCGCGTAGTCGGGCCTTACCGCCTTCGCCACGGCGGCGGCGTCCTGCGGAACCCGATCGTCGACCGTCTGTCCCCAGTAGCAATAGGGCCAGCCGTAAAAGCCGCCGTCCCGAACCGAGGTCAAATAGTCCGGCGGCGTTTCGTCGCCGAGGCCGTCGCGCTCGTTGACCACGGTCCAGAGCACGGACGTCTGAGGCTCCCAGGCGAGGCCGACCGGATTGCGCAGACCCGAGGCGAACATGCGGCTTTGGCCGCTCGCCAGATCGAGCTCCCAGATCGCCGCGCGACCCTCCTCGACCTTCATGCCGCGGTCGCCGATATTGGTGAGCGAGCCGACCCCGATGAAGAGCTTCTTGCCGTCCGGGCTCGGCAACAGGCTGCGAGTCCAATGGCCGCCGGGCTTGAACGCAGTCAGCTTCCGCCCCGGGGCGGTAATTTTGCTGGCCCCCGCCTCGTAGGGGAAGGCGACCACGCCGTCAGTGTTGCCGACGTAGAAAGTGCCCCCCAGCAGCGCCATGCCGAACGGCTGGTTCAGCCCCGCCAGAAACGTCTCCCGGGTTTCCGCGACGTTATCGCGATCCGCGTCGCGCAGCAGCGTGATGCGGTTGGGGCTGACCCCCGCGGCGGCCGCGCGTCTCATTGTAGCGACCATCGCGTAGTCGAACATCGTCGTCGGCGGGTCGGGCATGGTCAGGGACTCGGCGGCGAGAACGTCGCCATTCGGCAGCACATGGATCCAGCGCGGATGCTTCAGGCCGGTCGCGAACGCGTTGACCGCGAGCCCGGGCGCCGCGACCGGTGTCTGGCCGTGCTGCCACCCTCGGGCGGTCGGCATCTTGAGCGTAGGCAGGTTGCCCTGCGGCTTGGCCGGCGGAATCGTCGGCGCATTGCCTACGGCCTGCTCGCGAGGGAGCGCTCCCAGCCGCCGCCAGAAAATCGCGGCGGCTCCGATCCAGGCCACGATCGTTGCGATGATGTCGGACAAGCTCATTCCCCTCTGTCCCGTGAACGCGCGGACGTTAGCGCTCTCCGTCATCGCGAGCAAAGCACCGACGTTCAGGTTTCTGCGGTTCGATTGTGTGGCAGAGTCCCCTGCCAACAGAAAAAAACAGGGAATTTCGCCGATTCAGCGGTATTGTGGCGCTTGCGCCGTAACACCGGAGAAGCGCCTGCAAGCTGACGTCCACACGAGTGCACCGAATGGCCCTAGAACTTAAGCATCCGGATCGCTGTATCGAGCCTAGCGCGTTTGTCGGCGTCATCTTTGAGGACCTGTTCCGACATGACGACGTCGCGTTTGCGCCGGCGCCTCTGGCAATAAGCGCCGTTGCCGTATCTGCGAATCAGCGCCTCTACGTCATCTTCCTCAAGCCGCGCAGATTCCTGGTGCCGCCGGAACCATTTGAACACGTCCAGCCCCTTTCGCCATGCCTACACAGGCGATGATGGCAGGTTGTGCTTAACGTAACGTGAACCATGAAGATGCATGCGCGCTAGAACGAAATCAACTATGTCAGAATGGTAAGGAGCATTTTGATCTCTTAGCGTCAACTCGTATTCATTCTGGATAACTATTTGATCGCCGTTAATGAAGCCCCGTCAATGCATGAAATCACGGGACCCTTTCCCATAGCGCCGCCCCATTCTCGCCGTTGCGCGAAAATGGCCCCGCCTGGAGTGCGCCGGCGGGGCCAAGGTAGGCGCGGTCGCTCATGCAAGGCGAGGGATCGCACGCCAAACAACTTATACGCGCTGGCGTTTCTTTACGTCAAGCAGTCCTTTCCCAAAGTGCTGCGCCATCTTCCCCCGCCCTCACGGCAACCCCGCGCTCGAGCATCCCATTGAGCGCCCCCGCGACGCTCCTTACTATCCCGCGCTCTTCACTATCCCGCGCTCTTCAGCACAGAACGACCCTTGTCGGACATCAGCGGTGCCGCGGCAGATGACCGAAGTTGGTGGTCTGCGGACAGGTAGCTTCCAAGATGGCAGGCGGGGGTATCGCTTTCTGCCAGGCGTCGCCTGCCTCTCCACAAAGGAATGTTACTCGGTGCAGGGATAGCCCAGGCGTCGAGCGTGCTTACAGGTCTATGGCGCCTTCGCTGAGCTTGCGGTTGCGCTCCGCAATCTCGGTGTCGTCTGATGGGAACATCAACGCCATACCAAGGCTGACCGCCTTCTCCTGCACCTCCTCGACAAAGGGGCGCAGCTTGTCATGGTACTCTTGGAAGGCAGCGGCGTGATCGACGCCGTGACGCTGCAAGGCGTCCGCCAGCCTCGCCGCGCCGATGATCGCCATGGAGCCGCCCATGCCGGCCACCGGCGACACACAATATCCCGCGTCACCCACGAGCGCGACCCGACCCTTCGACCAGACCGGCATCCTGATCTGGTTCACCTTATCGAAATAGAAGTCGTCGTCGGAGTCCACGTGGTCGAGCATGGCCGGCACTTTCCAGCCAAGCCCGTCGAAGTGGTCGTGGATCATGCCGCGCTGCTGTGCGCGGTCGCGATAGTCGTAATCGATCTCGCGCTCGGTACGGAAGGCGAGGGCGATGTCTGTTTGGTCGTCGTAGCCGTTCAGCAGCGCCGTCCGGCCGGGCACGCTGAATATCTGCGACACGTTGGCGGGCAGTAATCCCGTGGTCGGCACGACCTTGATGAAGAAATAGCCTCCCATGAAGTAGGAGAAGTCCTCGGCGCCGCCGAACGCCAGCCGCCTGGTGTTGGAGCGATTGCCATCGCATCCGAACACCAGCACATAGTCGCGTCGGGAACCATCACCGAACGTCACCGCTACGCCGTCCTGTCCTTCCTCTAGCTGGCTGATCGTTTGGCCAAACACCACCTCGGCCGATCCCTCAACGGAGGCGAACAGGATGTCCAACAGGTCGTCGCGGTGAATTTCGTACTTTTCGTCCGGCGCATCATCCGGGCCGGGCTGGCCCCCAAATAGACCAACCGTGCCGTCGTCGGCGTCCTTGAACTCAAGCCTGCGAGGGGGAAGCGCCTTCGCACGGACGGCGTCGACCATCCCCATGCGGGCGAGAATGCCGATCGTCTCCCCTTCGATGTCCACGGGCGTCCCGCCTTTGCGAAGTCCGCTCGCGACCTCGATCACCGTGACCCGGTAGCCGAGCCTGTTCATCCAATAGGCTGTGGCAAGGCCGGCGAAGCTCGCACCGCTAACCAGTACCGCAGCAGCGGTTGGCCGGGCGGATTGCTCGAAGGGAAACGACTGATCGATCATAGCCTCTTCTTCGCTGGAAGCATGACAAGGCACAAGCCGCTGCCCGTTCCCGATCAGCCTTGTGCGAAAAGCGCCGCCGCCCATACAGATGCGGGAAGAACGAATCTGGCCAAGCCGGCCGACTTTGCAATGACACCTTCATCGCTGCAGAGGGCGGAGATCAGGCGAGAGTGGACGTGGCGGATCAGGAGGGTATGACCGCTCGCCACCCTCAACCGTCGTGCTGAGCGTCCGCTCTCCGGCGGCCGGCCTACGTGCCGTTCGAGCCTTTCGGCTCGCCCGGTTCAAGGGCAGGATTGCAGCGGAATGGACTGCGCCAAGCGGACGGCGGCCGGGCCCTGCGCGATCTGAGGGCTCCGCGCCCGCCCGCCGCCCTACCCCGGCCGAAGTGACACGTCTAAGCGGCAGACTCAGCGACATCTCTAACCGGCGTAGACACCACGCGAAACAGCACATCAACCGCTTCGAGGTGACGAAGTTTCGGACGTTCGAGCCGGCCTGACCGGCCCGTCACGAAACGAATGGCCGGAGCCGCCGCCTTACCGCCACCCTGAGTCAACTGGGCGCGACCCGCCCGCCGCGCGCTTGACGAGTGCGATCGATACGGCTGGAGCATGATTTTTGCACGGCGGCAGTGGGTGGGTAGCGGACCTTCGTCTTGTCAGATCGAAATATGCAGGTGGGGCGGGACCCGCGCTTGCGAACCCCTCTTTGCGGACGCAATGTCTGTTCGCAGTTGGCCCGAGTGCCCCAAACCTATGTCATTTCGCCTTCGCCGCGCCCCATACAAACCCATCGAACAGGTAGTCTCGCAAACGCGCCTGATCGACATCGCCGATCGCATTGTCTGTAACGGCGCCGTTGGCGTTTCCGGATCTGTTGAAGGAAGCCAGCGCATGGCAAGTCATGCATGACGAATGCTCCATCGGGATATGGCCATTGATCCGATCGATCACCGAGTTGCCAAGCAGCTTCGGGCGACCGTCTTTGCCGGTGAAGTCGACTTGCGAGCCTTTGAGACAATAATTCAGCCAGACCACATCCAATCCGGCACGTGCGAACATTGCGATCAACGACGGGGTTTTCCGACAATCTCCGTAGTTCTGGTTGGCGGGTTCTCGACTCGCCACGTGAGAGACGGCGGCGCCGAATGTGTCATCGCAGCCGATTTCGTCACACCGGCCGGGATTGCCTTCATGCTCGAATGTCGCCCAGATCCAGTTTTTCCAGAGCTTCGAGTTGAGGTGCAGCCCTACCAGAGCATATTCGGTTTCGGCTCCGCTACCTGTCTTCTCTGTTCTTGTGTAGTAAGTCCGGCGAATGTCTTCTTTATCCAAGCCCGACCATCGTGTGAGATCGCCGATTCTGATCCAGTCAGCCTTTACCTGCACAGAGTCGGCCGGCAGATCCACCTTGAGGCCTTGCTCGAACGCTTTGGCGAGTCCGGCCCTCGAGGTGAGTTCACGCGAAACCAGATACCGGAAGGCCGCCCAATTGCGCCTCACCTCTTCCATGATGCAGCCATCGTCGGGGAAACCGGCCGCTTTCGCGGCGTCTCGGTCGAAGGTTCGCGTGCATTCGCCGGGGCGTCGCGGCGTGCCGACCGCAGGCCATCGAGGCGGCGAGTTCTCATACATGTCCTCGTCGGACGCCCACGTCTCGAATTCGAGTTGCTTGACGCCGGGGACCCCGGCTGGAGCCACGGCTTGCACGAAGGTTTCCCAGGCCGCCCAATCGGGCGACGGGCCGCGGTCGTCATAGGCCAGCGCCGCGCAAGGCACGGCAGCGCCGATCGCCAGCGCGACAATCAGGTTTGGGATCGAATGGTTTCGCACGGCCGAACTACGAATCGTCTGCATCCGGTCTATTTGGCGCGCCACGCGTCGAGCGACCAACCCCGGGTCCAAACGCGGCCAGCATGAGAAAGCCCCCCCGCCATCGCGATATTCTTCTGAAAATTGATCACCTGTTCTGCATCGCTGCTGTCGCGGTGAAAAAACAGCGCGGTCAGCAGGCAAAACCCGGTCAGGGCGATAGCCGCCCAACGCGAGGCAAAGCCGGCGACGACCATCAGGCCGCCGCCGAGCTTCGTGGCGATGACCAACGGCAACAAACGCGCGCTGACGCCGTTGGCCTGCATATA
>Ga0209773_10000429_pt1 | contig 13658 bp, 5 predicted proteins | sample BogFormECP14_OM1_FD_188244 | JGI IMG/M metagenome (GOLD analysis project Ga0209773, IMG submission 188244) | Bog forest soil microbial communities from Calvert Island, British Columbia, Canada - ECP14_OM1 (SPAdes) (version 2) | ecosystem: Environmental > Aquatic > Freshwater > Wetlands > Bog ... | reverse complement strand
GATCAGACGCTCTTGGCCGCCAGGCAATCCCGTACGCAGGATGACAATCCCCGAATCGACGTCGGCAGGATGAAGAATCAATCGGGCCGGAGCTGCCGAATGAACGCCGAGGCCGCGAATTTCGATTCGATCGGCCAGGGTCGTCTGAAATCCCGATTTCATCAAATCACGCCCCCGCCCACTCGCTCTACCCGCCGCGACCGGGCTTCGGCTTCCACCCCCGCCGTGGACATCGTCCCTTCGGCCGGTTTGGAACCCACCCGCTCTGACCGTCTCCCCCGACGCGACGCGCATGTCGAGCATTACGCGCGGCGCCAGGAGCGACCAAATCACCTTTCGTGACCAATCGTTAACGACCTTCGCCCAGACCCCTTACCTGAACAAAATCATATGTTTAAGGAGATAGGTCGCGCGAGCCGGGACTTGAATTCGGCGGGGGCTGACAGTTCCCCGCCGACCTCGCCCTGTTCGCAGTGGCCGAATCAGGGGGCCGCCTGCCGGCGCAGGAACGCGGGAATTTCGAGCTGGTCATCCTCGACCGGCGCGGGCCGGGACGCGACGCGTCCATGCGGATCCAATTGGCCCTGCGCGGACCGCGTCGCCGCCGGACGCTGCGCGGGGCGGCCGTATTCCGCGTGGAGCGCGGCGCTGCCGGCCTTGGCCGGCGCGGGCGACGCGATCGCGCGAGGCGCCGGCGCGAAGTCTTCCTGGCGGCTGATCCCGAAAGCGGCGAGCTTTTCGAGCAGCGAGCGACGCCGCGTCTCCGCGGCCGCCGGCGGGGACGCGATTTCGCCGCGATGCGCTCGAATTTGATTCTGGACCACCATGGGCAAATCCTCGATTTGCGGCATGCGGGGTTGTTGCCGGCCGAACGGCTGTTCGGGCGCGGGCGGGATGAATTCTTCCGCTGCGGGCTCTTCATCCCGCTCGGGGGCCGTTTCGAGGTAGAGAGTGGGCTTTGGCGCGACTGGTCGGACCTCGACCTCGTTCGCGGCGGCCTCCTGGACGAAGGCCAAGGCGCCGACGGACGCTTGCGGTTCGCTCGCGGCGACGACCGTAATCGGCGTCGGCATCGGCATCGGGCGCGACGCGGACGCGCGCGTGTAAGTCGGAGCTTCGATTCGGGGCGCGGAGGCGACGAGTTCGGCTCTTTCGATCTGCGCCTGGTCGATGCCGGTCGCGACGACGGACACGCGAACGACGCCGTCGAGCGACGAATCGAAGGTCGCGCCCAGAATGATGTTGGCTTCCTCGTCCACTTCCTGGCGGATGCGGCTCGCGGCTTCATCCACTTCGTAGAGCGTGAGATCGTTGCCGCCGGTGATCGAGATCAAGAGGCCGCGCGCGCCCTTCATCGAGACCTCGTCGAGCAGCGGGTTGGCGATTGCGGCCTCAGCGGCCTGGACCGCGCGCCGATCGCCCGTCGCCTCGCCCGTACCCATCATCGCCTTGCCCATTTCGCTCATGATCGAGCGAACGTCGGCGAAGTCGAGATTGATCAGACCTTCCTTGACCATGAGGTCGGTGATGCAGGCGACGCCGGAGTAGAGCACCTGGTCGGCCATCGCGAAAGCGTCGGCGAAGGTCGTCTTCTCGTTGGCGACGCGGAAGAGGTTCTGGTTGGGAATTATGATCAGCGTGTCGACCGACTTGTGCAGCTCGGCGATGCCCGACTCGGCCAACCGCATGCGACGGCCGCCCTCGAAATGGAACGGCTTGGTGACGACGCCGACCGTCAGAATTCCCATCTCGCGAGCGACCCGAGCGATCACGGGCGCGGCGCCCGTGCCGGTGCCCCCACCCATGCCGGCGGTCACGAAAACCATATGCGCGCCCGCCAGATGGTCGCGAATCTCCTCGATCGCCTCCTCGGCCGCCGCCCGGCCGACTTCGGGTTTCGAGCCGGCGCCGAGGCCCTCGGTGACCTGCAGTCCCATCTGGATGATCCGCTCGGCGCGCGACGAGCTCAACGCTTGCGCGTCGGTGTTGGCGACGATGAAGTCGACCCCTACGAGGCCGGAGACGATCATGTTGTTGACGGCGTTGCCGCCGGCGCCGCCCACTCCGCACACCATGATCCGCGGCTTCAACTCCCGCAGTTCGGGAGCCTTGATATTGATCGACATAGCTAGCCTCATTTTCTCGGACGCCCGCCGGCGCCGGTTGACCCTAATCAGTTCGGTCGGCGCGCGCCGCGTCCGGCGCGCCGACGCCCTACCGTCAAAAACTCTGCTTCAACCAACGCCCCACGCGCGCGACATAGCCCTCGTCGATCGCGCCGAGCCGAGCCGCCGACCGCCCCGGCTCGAAATGTTCCAGGCCCGCGACCTGCGGATAGACCAACAATCCCACCGCGGTCGCAAAAGCCGGGCTCTTGGCCGATTCCGGCAAGCCGTCGACGCCGAGCGGGCGACCGATCCGCGTCTGTTTCGAAATGATCGCCCGCGAGAGTTCGGGCAGCCCGGTCAGTTGGCTGGCGCCCCCGGTCAATGCCAGCCGCCGTCCCGCGTGCGAGGCGTGCCCCGCCGTCGCCAGGCGGTCGCGCACGAGCTCGAGGATCTCCTCGACGCGCGGGCGGATGATACGCACCAGTTCCGACTTCGGGATGTGACTGGGATGATCCATGTCGTCTCCGGTGCGATGCACCGTAATGCTTTCCCGATCGTCGGACGAGGATGCGATGCAGGCGCCGTAGAGCGTCTTCAGACGTTCGGCGTCCGCGAGGCTCACGGAGAGGCCCCGTGCGACGTCCATCGTTATGTGATTGCCGCCGACCGCCACTGCGTCCAGATGAACCAGCCGGTCGCCGGCGAACACGCCGACCGTGGTCGATCCGCCGCCCAGGTCGACGAGCGCCGAGCCGAGTTCAGCCTCGTCGTCGATGAGCGCCGAGAGGCCGGAGGCATAGGGCGAGGCTACCACCGCCGCGACCCGCACGTGGCAGCGTTCGATCGCCAGCATGAGGTTGCGCGCCGCCGCAGCGTCGCACGACCCCAGCATGAGTTCGGCTTCGAGTTCGGCGCCGACCATCCCCTTGGGATCGTGGATGCCGCGCTGGGCGTCGAGCCGATATCCGGTGGGCACGGCATGAAGGACGGCGCGTCCCTCGCTCGCGCTCGCGGCCGAGGCGGCCTCGAGAACGCGATGCACTTCATATTCGCCGACCGCCTTGCCCTGGGTGGCGATCTTGGCGGCGAACAGCCGCGAGGACAGACGGCCGCCGGACAAATTGACGATGACGCTCTCGATCTCGACGCCGGACATTCGCTCGGCGGCGTCGACCGCCAGCCGAATCGCGTTCTCGGCGGCATCCAGATCGACGATCGCGCCCGCCTTGACCCCGCGCGAGCGCTGGTGGCCGACGCCCAGCACCTTGCAACGATGCGTCCGCCCGCTCCGCGAGTCAGAGCGCTCCCTCGGCGTCAGTCGAGCGATCAGGCAAACGATTTTCGACGCGCCGACGTCGAGGACGGAAAGCACGGCGCTCTTGTGGGCCGGCATCTGGCGCAAGCGCGGCGTCAACGGCTTGAACATCATGGCGCGGCGCCTTTCTTGCCGCGCGCCTCGGCGCGGGCGGCCGCGGCGTCGGCGGAAAGCCGGGCGAAGACGCGGCCCCCGGTGCGAAGATCGAGCCACAGGAGATCGCGCTCCAGGATGCGAGACTGGCGCTGCAGAGCGACCAGCGTCATCACGGCCGAGAGCGGATCGGTCTCCGGCAATTTCACGTCCAGGCCGGATTTCATCTTGAGGTTCCAGCGGCGTCCGCCGACCAAGACGCCGGCGTAGATCTTGGGGCGCAGCTCCTGCGCGGCGTCGAGCAGGGAAAGAAACTCCCCGAGCCGCTCGTTCGCGCCTTCGCCCACCACGAAGGGCAGATCCAGCGACCGGGTATCGCGAAGCTCGTCGATCATGGCGCCGTCGGCGGCGATGGCGCTGACTTGGCCGTCCTTTTGCCAGACCGCCGCGGGAGTTCGCTCGACGATGTCGATGACGATCTGACCGGGGTAGAGCTTGCGGACGCTCGCCTGCTTGACGAGCGGCGCCGCCTCGAGATTGGCGCGGGCCGCCGCGACATCGAAGAAAGGCAGGGACTCCTTGGGCGTGATTCCGGCCAGCGACAGCACATCCGACTCGCGTAGATCGGTGAATCCGGAAATCTTCACCGAGCGTATGGCGAAGCCGAACCCACGCGCCACGAAATCGCCGATTCCCCCGTGCTCGGCGACAAAAACTCCATACTGGCCGCCGCGGTAGGCCCCCGCGACGAAGACCGCCGCCAGCAGAATCGCCGTGAACGCCAGACCCGTGCAGCTCGGCGCCGGACGATCGAAGCGCAGCCGCGCCCAGAACGCGCGTCGCGCCCGCTCGCCGCGCAGCAGCACGCTGGGCGCCGCCGATGCGGCGCCCGCGAATGCCGGCGTCGCCTGCCGGCGTGGGCCCAGAGCCGCGGTCAACGATCGCAAGACGCGTCCTCCACCATCCACTCCACGAGTTCGCCGAACGTCACGCCGGCATGCGCCGCCATGTCCGGCACCAACGAGGTCTCCGTCATCCCAGGCTGGGTATTGACCTCCAGACATACCAACTCGCCGTCTTCCCCATTCGAATCGTCGAATCGGAAATCGGTGCGACTCACGCCCCGACAACCGAGGGCGCGATGCGCCCGTAGCGACAAGTCTTGGACTTCATGGTAAATTTTCGGTTTAATTTTTGCAGGAATGATGTGGAGGGAGCCTCCTTTGGAGTATTTTGCGTCATATCCGTAGAACGATTCCGAAATCGGCTGGATTTCGATGATGTCCGTCGCACGGTCGCCGATGACCGCGCAGGTCAGTTCCTTTCCGGCAACGAACCTCTCGGCGAGCAGCCGGTCGCCGTACGGCCAATCCTCACGGCCGACTTCCTGCGGCGGATGCGTGCGGTCCCGCTTGACGATGACGACGCCGAAAGAAGACCCTTCCGCGACGGGCTTCAGCACATAGGGCGGCGTCAGGGCGTGGCGCCGCGCGGCGTCCCTGCGATCGACGATGACGCCCTCGGCGACCGGGATCCCTGCCGCGCTCAACACCGTCTTGGCGAGGTCCTTTTGCATCGCCAGCGCGGAGGCGAGGACGCCGGAATGCGTATAGGGAATTCGCAGAATTTCGAGCACGCCCTGGATCGTTCCGTCTTCGCCGACGCGGCCGTGCAGGGCATTGAAGGCGACATCCGGCTTGAGCTTGGCGAGAACCTCGGCAATGTCGCGCGCCACGTCGATTCGGGAAACGCGGTAGCCGCGCGCCTCCAAGGCGTCGGCGCAGCCGCGGCCGGAATTGAGCGAGACAGGCCGCTCCGCGGACCAGCCGCCCATCAAAACCGCAACATGCTTCATTGCCGAACAACTCTTTCGCCCGCGCTGCCGGGGCCGTTAAATTAGAATTAATGCGCGCGCGTTAACGGCGCCTTAACCCAGGGACAGCGGCGCTCGAAAATTCGACGGGGCGGCTCGGCCGCCGCCGGTCCGCCGGACCGACCACGGGGAATCCGCTTGCCAACTCGCGTCGGGGCGCCTATGTACAACCTGTTTTGCATCCGGGGCGTCACCGCATCGTCGGCCCCTTTCGATACGTGGCAAAGCGGCGCGTCGGAGGGCCACGGCGAACGAGGATTGTCTCGTCGCGTAGGCGCAGATCTGAACATTCGTCGTCTTCTTTGTGTTGCGCGAAAGCGTTGCGCATCGAGTTCGCGGCCGAATTCGGAAGATGCGCCTCGCCGGGCCTGGCCCAGCGATCGCGAGCCTCTGCGAAACATTGGCGCTTTGTCGGCGCCCCTCGAAAGGCGACGAGGTTCGTGTCCGCCGAGTTTCAGGGTCGTCATGCCCGGGTCGCAGCAAATTATCCGTTGGGCCGCGCGCGCGAACGCGCGGAGCAGCGGTCGCGGCGCACCCGATTCGTTTTGCTTTGACCGACGCGGGGCCATCGCCGGGTCGGCGCGTTCTTTTCACTTTTTTCCTTCCTTCCCCAACTTTGGCGCGCCGCGCCTGGACTTCGAGCGCCCATCAGGGCCGCACGGAGCCGCCCGCGCCCGCCCTGCGAGAGTTACACATGTCCAACAAGATGATCATCGACGCTTCCCATCCCGAAGAAACCCGGGTGGTTGTTCTCAGGGGTAGCCGAGTCGAGGAGTTCGATTTCGAATCCGCGAGCAAGAAGCCGCTGCGCGGCAACATATATCTGGCGAAGGTGACGCGCGTCGAGCCGTCGCTGCAGGCGGCCTTCATCGACTACGGCGGCAACCGCCACGGTTTCCTTGCTTTTTCGGAAATTCACCCCGACTACTATCAAATTCCCGTTGCCGACCGGCAGGCGCTGCTCGAGGAAGAGGCGCGCTCGCACCGCGAGGACGAGGAAGAGGCCGCCGGCGAACGACGCAGCCGCCGCCACAGACGTCCCCGCCTCAACGAGTCGGAAATGCGCGGCGGCAATGGCGAGGCCGTTTCGGCGCCCGCTCCGATGGATAGCGATCTGGCCGAGGAATTGCGATCGGCCGCCCTCGACGAACCCGAAGCGCAGATCGAACACGAGGCGCAGATCGAACCCGAGGCGCGAGTCGATGGGGAGGAGCCTCCGGGGGAGGAGCTGGAAACTGCGCCGCACGGCTCGAGCGAGTCGGGGGAGCCCATCGAGGCGCGCGCCTCGGTCGAGTCGGCCGACGACGCACAGGGGGCCGAACCGGCGAACGAAAACCAATCCCCCGAAAGCGTGGAAGACGAGCCGCCGCTCGAGCCCAACGGGTTCGAGCCCGCCCATGAGGAGGAAGACGAGCCCGAGGTGACCACCCTCGGCGGCGCCGGCTCCGAGGAGCAGACCGTGCGCGCGCCGCGTCCGCGCGGCGAGGACGACGGCGAGCCGGTCGAGGTGATCGGCGGCGACGCGATGGACGAGACACCGCGCCGCGCGCCGCGCGTCCGGCGACACTACAAGATTCAGGAGGTTATCAAGCGGCGTCAGGTGCTGCTGGTGCAGGTGGTCAAGGAGGAGCGCGGCAACAAGGGCGCCGCGCTGACGACGTATCTCTCGCTCGCGGGCCGGTATTCCGTGCTGATGCCGAACACCGCGCGAGGGGGCGGCATTTCCCGCAAGATCACCAATGCGCAGGACCGCAGCCGCCTGAAGTCGATCGCCGAGGAACTGGAAGTTCCCGACGGCATGGGGGTCATCCTTCGCACCGCGGGGGCGGCGCGCACCAAGCCGGAGGTCAAGCGCGACTTCGAATATCTCTTGCGCATGTGGGAGACCGTGCGCGAGACGACGCTCGCCTCCAGCGCGCCCACGCTGGTCTACGAGGAAGGCTCGCTGATCAAGCGCGCGATTCGCGACCTCTACAGCAAGGACGTAGAGGAAATCCTCGTGGCGGGCGACGGCGGCTATCGCGAGGCCAAGGCGTTCATGCGCCTCTTGATGCCCAACCACGCGAAGGCGGTCGTGCCCTATCGCGATACCCAGCCGGTGTTCGCCAAGGCCGGCGTCGAGGCGCAGCTCGACGCGATGTTCTCCAATCAGGTCACATTGAAGTCCGGCGGCTACATCGTCATCAACCAGACCGAGGCGCTGGTCGCGATCGACGTCAATTCGGGCCGCTCCACCCGCGAGCACAATATCGAGGACACCGCGGTCCGCACCAATCTCGAGGCGGCGGACGAGATCGCCCGTCAGCTCCGCCTGCGCGATCTGGCCGGCCTGATCGTCGTCGATTTCATCGACATGGAGGAATCGCGCAACAATCGCGCGGTGGAGCGCCGGATGAAGGACGCGCTCAAGAACGACCGCGCGCGCATCCAGGTCGGCCGCATCTCGCATTTCGGGCTGCTCGAAATGTCGCGGCAGCGCATCCGCACCGGCGTGCTCGAAGGCTCGACGGTGGTCTGCCAGCACTGCCAGGGCGCCGGCGTCGTGCGCTCGACCGCCTCCGTTGCGCTGCACGTGCTCCGTGTGCTCGAGGACGCGCTGATCAAGAGCTCCGCGCATGACATGACGGTGCGCGCGCGGTCGCCTGTCGCGCTCTATATCCTCAACCAGAAGCGCGTGCACTTGCGCGATCTCGAGCGTCGCTTCGGCGTGACGGTCCTGGTCGAGGCGGACGACGCGCTGACCGGGGCGAACTATCATGCGTTGGAGCGCGGCGAGCCGGCGTCCGGCGTCAAGGCGCCCGAGGCGGAGCTCGAGCATCGGCCCGCCGGCTATGGGGCGCCTTCCGTAGACGAGGAGGAATTCGTCAACGAGGATACGCCCGAGGCCGGGGAGGACGTCGAGATCGGCGAAGCGGCGGCTTCCGAAGACGAATTGGAGCTCGAAGAGGGCGAAGCCGGCGCCGAACGCGCGGAAGGCGAAGCGAATGGCGACGAGGCCGAGCGCAACCGCCGCCGCCGCCGCCGGCGCCGCCGGCGCGGCGGCGAACGTCCTCCTGGCGAAGGCATCTCCGCCGACGCGCCGCAGCCGACCGATGACGGCCTCGCTGTCGTCGCCGAGATCGGCGGCGATTTCTCGACGCCCGCCCCGAGCGCGCGAAGCGAGGAAGAGGGCGTCGACGAGAACGGCCGTCCCAATGGGGCGCGCCGCCGGCGTTCACGTCGCGGGCGCCGCGGGGAGCGCGACCGTTTCGCGCCCCCGAGCCCCGAAGGGGAAGCAGAGGCTTCGGCGGAAGTCGCGACCGAGGCCGAGGCGGACGAGTCCGATGCCGCGGCCGAGCCGGCTGAATCCGATGTTTGGGCCGAGCCCGCCGAAAGCGACGCCGCGGCCGAGGCGCCCGTCATGACCGAGCGAGCGCCGGAGCGCGCGGAGGCCGAGACGTTCCCTTGGACGGCGACCGAGCCGGCCTCATCCGCCGATGAGTCGACATCGCCCATTATCGCCGAGGCCACGGCGCCCGTCGTCGCGCACGAGACAGGGGCGCCGAACGGCGTAGAGGCCGAAGCGCCGCCTCGCTTCGAGGCGGAAGCGGTCCGTCAGGACGAAGCGTCGCCTTCGATGGCTCCCGAACCCGCCGCGCGCAGCGGCGCCGAAACCGAGCCTCCGGCCGAACAGCGCCCCCGACGCTCGGGCTGGTGGCAGCGCGCGCGGGCGTCGATCGTGGGCGAGTGAGAAGCGGCGCCGGCTGCGCGACGAACGCGGCAAGCGTCCCAACAGCAGCGGCATCCGATCGAACTGGATCGTCATTGCGAGGAGCGCACCGGCCTTCGGCCGACAACAAACAGGTTAGTCGCTGATTTCCACGTCTTTTTCGTCATGGGGCTTGTCCCGGCCTTGATGGTGGGGGCGGCAGGTGTCACGTCACCCGTTTCATCCATCAGGGTCCGCCGGATGGCGGTGCGCAACTCGCAATGACGATGTGATCCGGTCTGAGACGTCAGCTCGCTCTGGCGCGGCCAGAAGCGCCTGCGCCTCCGCGATCTCCGGAAACTCCCGTGTCGCCGCGAAGCCTTCCAGCGCGGGGCCGAGCACGGCGCGGGCCTCGGCGTCTCGGCCGGTCGCGCGATAGAGCAGGGCGAACGACAGCGCCGCCCGCAGTTCGAAGCTGCGGGCTTTCTGCCGCTGTGCGATGGTGATCGCGGTGAGGAAGGCCTGCTCGCCGGCGGCGGGATCGGAGGCGTCTCGTTTGAACAGGATTTCGCCGCGGGTGCGGTGAAACTCGGCGTCGAACCAGCGTTGCCCGGTCCGCTCGGACTCGGCGATTGCGCCGTCGATGGCGGCGAGCGCGGCCTCGATATGGCCGCACTCCGCCTCCGCCTCCGCCAACGCCGCCTTGATCGCTCCCGTGTGGGCGACGATCTGCTTCGATTCCAGTTGCTTCGCGCCGCGCCGCATCCCCGGGAGAGCATGTTCGCGATCTCCCCCGCGCCAAGCCAGCCAACCCTCTAGGAACATACCGAAGGCCTTCCATTGTTCCATGTCATGATCGCGGGTGAGGGCCACGAGCGCGCGGCCATGGATTTCGGCTCGTGCGAAGTCGCGCCGCATCAATTCGAACGTCACGGCGAACAAATGCGCGTAGGCGGCGGTGGCGACGCGCGAAACTTCGGTCGCTCGAGCCATCATTTCCTCGATAAGCAGTCGCGCTCGTTCGGTTTCGCCCAGCGGCCAGAGCGTGCGCGCCAAATTCGCGAGCGCGCCGACGCCGTCGTCATGCCCGGACCGAAACGTGAAATCGCCATCGCGGGCCGGATCGAAGACCGCGAGCGCCCGCTCCAGCTGGATCCGCGCCTCGGAAAAGTTTCCGACGTAGAGGTTGGTCACGCCCATCGTTCGCAGGGCGACGCCCGTCTCGGCGGACTCGGGCCGCCCCTCGACCTCCTGCATGAGGGCGTCTGCCAGTTCCCGCATCGAAGCGAGCTCGCCTCGCAAATAACTTCCTGCCCAGAGCCCATGAAGCGCCGAACAGCGCTCCGGCGCATTTTCGATTCCTCGAGCCAGTTCGCGGGCGCGCGCGAAGGCGGAAGTCGTCTCCGCCGCGCCGTATCCCCGCGCGGCGATCAGCGCGTTGCCGAGCCCGACTTGCAAATGCACGCGCTGTTTGCGCGAGGCGATCGCCACCTTGACTTCGTCGGCTTGCGCGAGCGTCTCGAACAGCGCCTGGCCCTCCGCGATCTCGGCAAACTCGGGGGTCGGCGCGAACCCTTCCAGCGCGGGACCGAGCACGGCGTGGGCGTCGGCGTCGCGGCCGGTCGAGCGGTAGAGCCTGGCGAGCGCGAGCGCGGCGCGCAGCTCGAAGCTGCGGGCTTTCTGATGTTGCGCGATCGCGATCGCGGTGAGGAAGGCTTCCTCGGCAGGAACGGGATTGGGGGCGCCTTGTTTGAGCAGGACTTCGCCGCGAACGCGGTGGAGTTCGGCATCGCACCAGCGCTGTCCGCTGCTTTCGGAATCGGCGAGCGCCCGATCGATCGTGGCCAGGGCGGCGTCGATCTCACCGGCTTCCGCTTCGGCCTCTGCCATGCGGGTTACGATCAGCGGTTCGAAGACGATGATCTTCTGTTCGCGGCGCAACGCGACGCCGCGGCGCATTTCCGCAAGGGCCGCCAATTCGCCACCGGCTTTCCACGCCGCCCAGGCTTGCAGGAAAACGCTCTCGGTGCTGCGCAACGCCAAATCATGTTCTCGCGCGATTTCGGCGAGCGCTTTGGCGAGCGGCGCGGTCCGCTTGAAATCCCCACGCGTCAACTCGAACATCGCGGCGAAGAACTTTTCGTAGGCGACGTTCCAAACCTGCGGGACTTGCTCGGTTCGCGCGGCCATGCCGTCGACGAGCCGGCGCGCGCGAACGATTTCTCCGAGAGGCCACAGCGTCAGCGCCAAATTCGCCATGGCGGCGATGCCCACGTCGCCCCCGAAACGATGAGCCAAATCGCCGTCCCGCTCGGGGTCAAAGAGGGCGAGCGCCTGTTCCTGATGGGCGCGCGCCTCGACGAACTCTCCTTCGAACCAATGCGTCGAGCCCTTTATGCGGTGGGCGACGCCGGCTTCGGGCGAACGCGGCTGCGCCGCCACGTCGCGCAGGAAAGTCGCAGCGAATTCGCGCATCGGTCCGAGTTCGCCGCGAAGAAAGCTTCCGACCCACAACCCATAGGTCCCCGAAAACCGCTCAGGCGCGTCCTCGAGGTCGATCGCCAGTTCGCGCGCTTTCGCGAACGCCTTCGTCGTCTCCGGAGCGCCATAGCCCCGCGCGGCGATCAGCGCGACGCCGTAAGAGACTTCCAGCTTCAGCCGGCCGCTCGCCCCCGCCTTCTCCTCTGCGGTCGACGCCAGCGCCTCGGTCATCTCGATCGCCTTGCCGAGATGCGCGATCGCCTCCTTGAACGCCGAGCGGCGCAAGGCGAGGTCGCCCGCCTTGCCCCAATATTCGATCGCGGGTTCGACAAGGCCGGCTTGCGTGAAGTGATGGGCGAGCAATTCCGGCTCGGCCTCGGCGACGTCGGCGAATTTTTCGCGCAAGGTCACGGCGATGCGCCGATGCAGAATTTGACGTCGGCTCTTCAGCAGGCTTTCGTAGGCGGTGTCCTGCACCAGCGCGTGCTTGAAGGTGTAGCGCGCAATCGGCGGCTCGCCCGAGCGGAACACCAGCTCGGATTCCTCGAGTTGCGCGAGCGCGGTTCGTAGCGTCGCCTCGTCGCGATCGACCACGGCCTGCAGCAGGCCGTAGGAAAATTCCCGCCCGATCGCGGCGCCGATCTGCGCGATCTCCTTCACCGCAGCGAGGCGGTCGAGCCGCGCCATCAGCGAATCCTGCAACGTCGAGGGGATCGCGAGCGGCGGCAGCGGGCCGTCGAGGCGAAAATGCTCGCCGGCCTCGATCAGCAGCCCGGATTCGAGCACGTTTTTGGTCAGCTCCTCGACGAACAACGGAACGCCGTCGGTCTTAGCGATGATCTGCGCCATCACCTCGGCGGGCAGCTTGCGTCCGCCGGTGACGCGCTCGACGAGGGTTTCTGCCTGCGCGCGATCGAGGCGCTGCAACGTGATCGCGGCGACGTCGGGCAGGCCCTTCCACGGCGCCTCGAATTCCGGGCGGTAGGTGATCAGGCACAGCACCGGCAGCCGCCGCACGCGCTCGATCGAAAGATCGAGCACTTCCAGTGTCGTCGCGTCGGCCCAATGGACGTCCTCGAACAGCATCAGCACCGGCTGTTTGCGGGCGAGACCCTCCATCTGATCCAGCAGCGCCGAGAGCGTCTGGCGGCGCTGCTGCGCGGGCGAAAGGCCGAGCGCGGGATAGCGCGAACCCAGCGGGATCGACAGCATCGAGCCGATCAGCGGGGCGACCTCGTTCAGCCGGTTGGTGGCGACGCCGAGCACTTTCTCGAGTTTTTCGAGCTTGGCCTCGGGCGCCTCCTGCGGCGCGATGCCCGCCGCGTGCTCGAATTGCCGGACGAAGGGATAGAGCGCGCTGTCGCGATGATAGGGCGAGCATTGATAGCGCAGCCGCGTATGCGGCTCGTTCGCCACCTGCTCGGCGAGCCAGGCGGAAATGCGCGACTTGCCGATGCCGGCCTCGCCGGAGATCAAGACGATCTGGCCTTGCCCGCCCCAGGCGCGTCGCTGCCGCTGCAGCAGATCGGCGCTCTCCGCCTCGCGCCCGACGAAGGCGGTGAGCCGCGCCGCATGCGTGGCGTCGAACCGGCTCTCGCTCTCAGAGACGCCGAGCGCCGCCCATGCCTCGACCGGGTCGGCGAGCCCCTTGACCTCGTGCCGCCCGAGATCGTGCAGGCGAAAGCGATCGCTCAGCAGCCGGCGCGTCGCCGCCGCTAAGACGACGCTGCCCGGCTCCGCCAAGCCTTGCAGGCGCGCGGCGAGGTTTGGCGTGTCGCCGACCACCGCCTGTTCCTGCGCGGACCCCTGCCCCACGAGATCGCCGACCACGACGAGCCCCGTCGCGACGCCGATCCGCGCGGCGAGTTTTGCGCGCGCGGGCGTCCGCAAGCCCGCCACGACCTGCGCGATCTCGAGCCCCGCATGCACCGCCCGCGCCGCGTCGTCCTCGTGCGCGCGGGGAAAGCCGAAATAGGCGAGAATGCCGTCGCCCATGAATTTGGCGACGAAGCCGTCGTAGCGTGCGACCACGCCGGAGCACGCGTCCTGATAGGCCCGGATGACCTGGCGCATGTCCTCGGGATCGAGTCGCGCCGAAAG
>Ga0209773_10000427_pt1 | contig 13680 bp, 20 predicted proteins | sample BogFormECP14_OM1_FD_188244 | JGI IMG/M metagenome (GOLD analysis project Ga0209773, IMG submission 188244) | Bog forest soil microbial communities from Calvert Island, British Columbia, Canada - ECP14_OM1 (SPAdes) (version 2) | ecosystem: Environmental > Aquatic > Freshwater > Wetlands > Bog ... | reverse complement strand
GGCCAGCGCCAGGAGTTCGTGCGCTGTATGGTGGTAATGTGTTTCGTCACAAAGGACGACGCGCAGCGTCATCCGCACATCGGTGGAAACCTGATTGCGGTGGCGCGGTCATTGGATAAGATGTGCGAGGAATAGACTTAGTGGGCCTGCGAATCTTAATCGTGGACGACGAAAAAGCGGTGCGCACGGCCTTGGGTAGGCTGCTGGCGACGCGCAAGGAATGGGAAGTAGTCGGCGAGGCTGCGGATGGCGCCGAAGCCATTGGAAAGGCGCGGGAACTCCAACCGGACATCGTGATTATGGACATCACCATGCCGGAGATGAACGGGCTGGAAGCCACTCCGGAGATCAAGCGGGAGCTGCCGGAAGCCGAAGTGCTGATATTCACGCAGCACGATTCGACGCAAATGGTGCAGCAAGCGCAGAACGCGGGCGCCAGCGGCTATTTGCTGAAATCGCAGGCTCACTGGCTGGTGACGGCTGTGGAGGCGATGGGGCAGCACAAGCCGTTTTTTCAGGGCAAGAATCTGCCGCAGCGCGAGTAGGTTTTGCGCTGCGCACGTTTTTCTTTTCGATCGCGGCAGGTGGCACCCACCGGAATACTCCGGCCCTGCGGTGCCTAGAAATGTCTGAAACCTGAATGATGGGATTCCCGTCTGGATTCATGCACGGTAGAGGTAGCGTGATGTATGCCCAATAAGCGCGGCGCGAAGAAAAGAGCAAGAAAAACTGGCGTTCCTCGCACCACCAGCGGAAAGCTTCATTCCGACCTGCTGGAGCTTGCGCACGACGCCATCATTGTCCGCGATGTGGATAGCACCATTTTGTTCTGGAATCGCGGCGCGCAGGAAACCTATGGCTGGACTCCCGCCGAAGCCTGCGGAAACGTGACGCATCAATTCCTGAAAACGGAGTTTCCCGAGCCGCTCGATCAAGTGTATGAAAAGCTCTATAGCGTGGGTTCGTGGGAAGGCGAGCTGGTCCATTGGACGAAGGAAGGGAAGCGGCTGGTAGTCGCCAGCCGCCAGGTGCTGCAGCGCGATGCACAGGGCCGCACCATCGGAATTCTGGAAATCAATCGCGACATTACACCCCGCAAAGAGGCGGAAGAAGCGCTGCGCAACCTTTCCGCGCGCTTGTTGCAATTGCAGGATGAAGAGCGGCGCCGCATCGCGCGCGAACTGCACGACAGCATGGGGCAAAGCCTCGCCGCGCTGGTGATTCACCTCTCCGCGGTGAGCGCGAAAGTCGCCGATGTGGATCCGGCTGCCGCGGACCTGCTGCGCGAAGCGATCCTGCTCTCGCAGAAGGCTTCGGATGAAACGCGCACGCTTTCGTACCTGCTGTATCCTCCCACGCTGGACTACGCCGGCTTGCGCTCCGCGTTGGAATGGTACATTGAAGGTTTCACGCAACGCAGCAAGGTGAACGTGGAATTGAAGGTCACGCTCGGCCCGAATCGCCTTCCCGAAATCGTGGAAAGAACGCTCTTCCGCATTGTGCAGGAGAGCCTCACGAACATTTTCCGCCACTCCGGCAGTGACACCGCCAGCGTTCAGATCGCAGGGCAGTCCGGAATCGTGCGCCTGGAGGTGGCGGACAACGGCAAAGGTATACCGGAGGCCATCCTGGCAACTCTGAATAGCAGCGGCGGGCAACTGGGTGTGGGCATCCGCGGAATGCGAGAACGCGTGCGGCAGCTCGGCGGTTGGCTGCAGATCAAGTCGCGGCCGAACGGCACCACGATCATCGTGACGCTCTCCGTAAAGGAAGCGGCCAGTGACGCCGGCAGGTCGCAGGCGTCGAGTTCGAGCTAACAGCGCGCAGGCTGTGCCGGGCTTTCGCTTGCGAACGGAAGCGACTTTCGGAAGGCACCTCTGCATGGCTTTGGAGAGATAGATGCTCTGAAGTGATGAGCCGGAAGTTTGCGCCCGACTTTCTTGCGGTGATTGCAGATTATCCACAATGTCCCGCAAAGGCCCTGTAATCACATGAAATCGAACCGGCTCTTAAGCACACGAGCGATTGTCTTTTGCATCGTCCTCCTGCTAGTCACGCCGCCTCCCGCCGACTCCTATTCCGTTCTGGCACACGAAGCGATCGTGGACTCCGCATGGGATGAAGCGATCAAGCCACTGTTGCTGGAACGCTTTCCTCAAGCGTCTTCCGACGAGCTGAAGACCGCGCACGGATATGCTTACGGTGGCTGCGTGATTCAGGACATGGGCTACTACCCGTTTGGCAATAAGGTGTTCAGCGACCTGGTTCATTACGTGCGCAGTGGAGATTTCGTCGCGGCGCTGTTGCGTGATTCGCAGAACCTGAACGAGTATGCCTTCGCGCTGGGCGCCCTGGCGCACTACGCGGCGGACAATGAGGGTCACCGCACCGGCACAAATCTTGCCGTGCCCCTCCTGTATCCCAAGCTGCGCCGAAAGTACGGCGATGTGGTGACGTATGACGAGAATCCCCTGGCGCATCTGAAAACCGAATTCGGGTTCGACATCCTGCAAGTGGCCAAAGGACGATACGCTTCTGATGCCTATCGCGATCGCATCGGTTTTCAAGTGTCAAAAGATCTGCTGGCACGCGCATTTCAAGAGACCTATTCGGTCGACCTGGATTCGGTGCTTACCAATTACGATCTCGCTATCTCTTCCTACCGCAGAGGCGTCAGCCAGCTGATACCAGAAGCCACGAAAATCGCCTGGCAGACGAAGAAGGATGAAATTCAGCAGGGCACACCGGGAATTACGCGCAGCGCATTTCTCTATCGCGTCTCCCGCTCCAGTTACGAAAAACAGTGGCCCGGCAAGTACGAAAAGCCCGGCTTCGGCACCAGGGTGCTCGGTTTCTTGCTCCATCTGATTCCCAAGGTCGGGCCGTTTCGAAGCCTGGCGTTCAAGATACCCACTCCGGACGCCGAGAAATTATTCGTCTCCAGCTTCAGCAACGCGCTGCAGAACTATCTGGAACTGGCGAAACAGCAACGGAACGCAGGCCATGCGCCTCTGCTCAACGACAACTTCGATACCGGCACGGTTACCGGACCCGGCCAGTACCCTTTGGCGGACAAGACATATGCCGATCTACTGGACCGATTACAGAAAAACAATTTTAGTGCGCTTTCGCCCGGCCTAAGAACTGCATTGCTGACCTACTACGGGGATTTGAACGCGCCTTTCGCCACGAAAAAGGACAAGAAGGAATGGGCCAAAGTCGTCCGCAACGTGAGTCAATTGAAAGCGTCGGCTCCCGCCACCGAACCCGCCGCCAAGTAATCCGCCCTAAGGTGAAATACTGACGTCTTATTTTGCTAAGTCCTTATGATTCTGATACTTGGGATTTTGCGGCTACAGGGATCCACCTACGCAGACTACAGCATGACTCCGATAGACTCATCCGTGAAGTTGTCCTACTTTGTCCGCGACATATTGCAGTTCAGGTTGTGAGGGTTTTATTCCATTTCGTAAACGAATTCATCGGCCGGTTGCTCCGCCTCGAGTCGTGCGGGCCCCGGAACGTAACAACTCTCATAAACGAGGCGGAGCAACGGCACTACTAGCAGCGTAATGACCGTGTTCAAAACGGGAGTGGGTTTGGGCTTGATGAAACGGAACGGGAGCTGGGCTCGTCCCATTACGGGAATCCCATACTTAGGCGTATGTTGGAGCTTCGCAACACTAATCCCTTCTTGCCGGAGAGAGAAATGAAACTGCTTCGTATCCTGATTGCCGACGATCACGATCTTATGCGGCGTGGCATCAAAGGGATGCTGCAATCACACGCAGGCTGGGAAATTTGTGGAGAAGCGCATACCGGCCGCGAGGCTGTATCGAAGGCCCAGGAACTGAAACCGGACATCGCGATTTTGGACATCAGCATGCCGGACCTGAATGGCGTGGACGCGGCGCGCAGAATTCGCAAGGAATCACCCAGCACGGAAATCCTGATTCTCTCGGTGCATTATTCGGATCAGTTGATCCGAGACATTCTGGAAGCCGGCGTGCGCGGCTACATCGTAAAATCCGATTCGGACCGCGACCTGATCGTGGCCGTCGAAACCCTGGCAAACCACAAGCCGTTTCTAACTCCGCGCGCGACGGAGGTGATGCTTTCCAGTTTCAAGGAAGGCAGAATGCGCACCGAGCTGCCCACAGCGCTGCGCGACCGGCTGACCTCTCGCGAGCGCGAAATTGTGCAGCTGCTGGCGGAAGGGAAGAGCAGCAAGGAAGTGGCGTCGTCGCTTAATATCAGCGTCAAGACGGCCGAAACGCATCGCGCCAACATCATGCGCAAGCTGCAGCTGCACACTGTGAGTGAACTGGTTCGCTACGCGGTAAGAAATCAAATCGTCGAAGCGTAGCCGCAGCATTCGCTGAAACTTCCGCGGGCGCGATCGGTCTTCGCGTTTCAGATCCAAGCGGTTTGGTGGTGGATGCGGTGAGCGGCTGGGGTGACCAATCGAGGTAGGGCTAGCCGCCGGAGCAGACGCGATGCGCCCAAAAATAAAACCGGCCCAGAGAGTTTGCGTCTCTGGGCCAGTTGCAAAATATATCGGTCCGCTACGCTGCTTTACTGCCCGCAACGACTAAAACGATCCCGCCAATCAGCGCCAGACCGCCAATAATCGGAGGCAGCGGAATCGTGTTGTGTTCCGTTTTGGTCGCCTGAATAGGTCCAACGTCCAGCACCTTCTTGTGCGTGGTGTAGGTAACACCCTGATAGGCGAGCGCGAGCACGCCCAGAACGATGAGCACGAACCCCAGCAATGTTGCAGTCTTCATGAACTCTCCTCAATTCGCGACGCGGTGTGAATAATGAACGGCCTTCAGGCGCGCCGCAGCAATCCGCCGACGAGCGACACTAAAAACAGAACCAGAAAAACGAAGAACAGAATCTTGGCAATGGATACGGCCGCAGCCGCAATTCCCAGGAATCCAAACACCGCCGCAATCAGCGCCACCACGAAGAACACTACGGCCCAACGCAACATAAGTCCTCCTATGAGTGAATCTACCGGCGACATTTGACCAACTAGATTTGAATGCTGCGCTCCGCTGAAACATCCGCGGACGCTGCACGAACTCAGCCCTTATACGACTTTCCGTCGTAAGTGACCATACACTCATTCAACTAGAGTCGCGCGGAGTTTGCTGTAGGCCTCCGACGCCTCGCTTCCGCCGTTCCCGCGCCTCCCCAGCAAGCCCTCTCTCGCGACGTTCGCTGTTGTCGCCGCTGTACCGCAAGCTCCCCGCAAATCTACGCGCATCGCCGTATGGTTGCTCCGTGTGATTCGCAATAGTCTCTGCATTACAGAGTCGCAAAATATTTATGCGCTCTGGCCAGGCGCTGCGAGCCAGTGCCGAACGCCAATCGAAAAGGAGATCGCAAAATGTATCGTGCATCGAAAATCGGCAAATGTTTGTCGCTGGTGGGCGCCACGCTGTTCTTGAGCGCCTCTTTGGTTGCCGGCGGGGTTCAGCAGGACCAGCAACCGGCTCCGGACAATTCCAAGACCAATCAGGGCGACGCCAGCAAGGGTGCGATGACTGCGCAGCAACAAAAAATGGATCCGGCGGACCGCAACATCACCAAGCAGATCCGCAGCTCCATCTACAAGGACAAATCACTTTCCACCTACGCGCACAACATCAAGATCATCACCCAGGACGGCAAAGTGACACTGAAGGGTCCGGTGCGCTCCGCAGATGACAAGGCCAGTATCGCGGCGAAGGCCATTGCGGTGGTCGGCGCGGACAACGTGACAGACCAGCTCGAGGTAGCACCAGCAAATTAGCAGCAGAAAGCGCGCACAGGAGTTTCACATTCTAGTTCACAAAAGGAGAATCACACATGTCAGATAAAAAGACCGCAGTCTTCGGTATTTACTCCACTTTGTCGGGCGCGGATCACGCCACCGACACGCTGGTTCGTTCCGGATTTTCCGCCAGCGATATTTCCGCGCTGCTTCCGGAAAATCTCGGGTCCCGTCAAATTGGGACCGAAAAAGCCACGAAAGCGCCGGAAGGTGCCGCCACCGGAGCAGGCTCCGGCGCGGTGCTCGGCGGCGCGCTCGGCTTGCTCGCCGGAATTGGCGCGCTAGCCATTCCAGGAGTTGGACCACTCATCGCTGCTGGCCCGATCATGGCCGCGCTGGCCGGCGTCGGTGTCGGTGGCGCGGTCGGCGGCTTCACCGGCGCGTTGATTGGCCTCGGCATTCCTGAATATGAAGCGAAGCGCTACGAAGGACGTGTGCAGAAGGGCGGCATCCTGCTCTCAGTGCATTGCGACACCTCCGAAGCGGTGAAACGCGCCAAGGAGATCATGAAGATCACCAACGCGGAGGACATTTCCTCCACGGGCGAATCTTCCGCGGACGTGAAAGCGGACGATCAGCGCGCGCGCCACACCACTTCCGGCGGCAGGGGATAGTTTCACAGGGAGGAAGCGCGCGGCTTGGCGCTTCCTCCCAGCTTTTCTTCCGGGACTAACGAACCAGATTGGCGGACCAGAATAGAATTCCAGATTAGAAACGGCATAACTCGAAAAAAAACGGAGGACATCATGACGGCAAAACACAACTGGACGGAATCAATCTCAGCATTCGCAGTAGGTATCGGAGTAGGAGCCGCGTTGGGCGTGTTGTTTGCTCCCCGCTCGGGCGGTGATACCCGCGACTATCTGGTGGAGAGCGCGCAAGAACAATTGGACGGCGCAATCGCGACGGGCCACAAAATCACGCAGCGCGCGCAGGATGGCATTGACCAGGTCAAAAGCCGCGTGCGCCAAGCCGCCGACGTCGGGGAGCGCGCCTACCGCGAGGCCAAGAACACGCCAGCATAAGGCGCACCGGCTGCAGGGCGCGTCCAAATTTCATTCACCTCAAGACCAAACTCGTCTCCGCTGGTTCGCGCGTTGACGGCGGAAGCTAAAACAGGAGCTCATGATGAAGGCTGGAGCGGTGTCTCAAGAAGTAGCCACAATCAGTCGCAGTGAACTGATCGCGCTATTGAACGAAGATCTGGCGCGCGAGTATCAGGCCATCATTTCCTACGTGGTGTACTCGCAGGTGCTGAAAGGCGCCGAATTCATGAATATCGCCGACGAACTGGAAAAGCATGCGGCCGAAGAACTGAGCCACGCCCTGATGATTTCCAACCAGATTGATTATCTCGGCGGCATGCCCGCGGTCCAGCCGAAACCCGTGCGCACGTCGGAGAAGGCCCGGGAAATGTTGCGCTTCGACCTGATCAACGAAGGCGAGACCATTCGCAATTATCGCATCAGGGTCCGCCAGTGCGAGGAACTGGGCGAGTTTGCCATGGCCGAACATATCCGCGAGATCCTGATGGACGAACAAGACCACCAGATCGCTTTGGCAACTGCTCTGGGGGAAGACGTGCCGGTAGTGAAGGATCCTTCGGCCACGACACTGAAGAAGGCGTGAGAACTCTCAGCTGGTTGTTCGATTCGATCAGCAAATCGCCACACCAATCGGCGCGTAAATCGCAAAACCACTCTCAAAGGGAGAAAACATGAATACCACCGCACGCAAGTCCGCTGCAAAAAACGACGACTTCCTCACCACCGTGGCCCGTTCGATCGGCTCCACGCTGGGCGCAGTCGCCGCGAAGGTTGACGAGGTGACCCGCCCGGCGCGTCGCCGCCGTGCCAGTCGTACACGCACTCGCAAGCACGTTTCGGTTTCGCGCGGCAGCCGCCGAGCCTCCGCCTCGGTTTCGAAGCGGACCAACAAAGTGGCGCGCCTCACCAAGAAGAATCGCAAGAAGTCTGCAAAGTAGCGCAATTCATTTCAAAGGAGAATTCACATGCGACAGCTCATATCTCACATTTTGATGTTCACGTTGCTGGCGGCCGGTACCCTCGCTGGATGCGCAAGCGAGCCGGCGAAATCACCGGATGTTTCCGATAGCATCCGGAAATCGCTCGATCAGTCCGGCTTGAAAGACGTCAAGGTGAGTCAGGACCGGGAAAAAGGTGTGGTGACTCTCGCCGGCGATGTGCCGTCCGATATGGACAAGTCGCAAGCGGAGACGATCGCAAAGTCCATCGCCGGTGCGCAAGTGGTCGCGGACGAAATCGCAGTCGTGCCTCCAGCCGCTGCCAGCGACGCCAAGGCAGTAAATTCGGATTTGGATAAGGGCATCGAAAAGAATCTGGACGCGGCCCTGATTCAGAACCGCCTGAACAAGCACGTGAAGTACGAAGTCAAAAGCGGCGTTGTGACTCTCTCGGGTGAAGTGAACTCGCAGGCCAAACGAGCTTACGCGGAAAAAGTGGCGGCCGCGGTTCCCAACGTGCAGCAGGTGGTGAACGAACTACAGGTGAAAGACCAGAAGGCCAGCTCTACAAACTAGCGCTGGAACAAGCACTTGCCACCAGCGGGAACGCAAAGTCTCGTTCTCGCTGGCAGCGTGAATGATCCGCGGCCGAAGCGCCATGGACCATGCGTAGGTCCGGCAGCTAATCGTGCAGCACTTTTGCGAGTGATTTGTAAACTTCCAGCCGGCCATTCTTGTCGTAATGGATGTAACCAAGCTTGCGGAATTTATTCATGAAGAAATTCACGCGCGGGCGCGTGGTGCCCACCATCTCTCCCAGCGTGTCCTGATTGATTCTGGACATGATCGTGACGTCCGCGTTTCCCGCGTCGTAATCGGCCAGCAGCAGCAGCGTGCGCGCCAGCCGCTTCTCGCTGGAATTAAACAGGTGATCGATCAAATCCTCCTCGATGCGGTGATTCCGAGCTAGCAGGTAATTGATGAAGCGAGAACAGACCGCGGGCTCCTCGTTGATAATCCGCACCATCTTTTTTCGGTTGATGACCATTACCGTGCCGGGCACCAGGGCCACTGCCGATGTGGAATAGAACGCCTGGCCATTCAAACAGTTCTCCCCAAAGAAATCGCCGCGGCCCAGAAATCCCAGTATCCCACCCCGCCCTCGATCCGAAACCAGCGTCAGTTTCACCACGCCTTCTTCGATGTAGCGAACATCCGTGCACTCATCGCCCTGCGAGAAAATCGTCTCGCCCGCGTCGTAATGCACGGGCTTGGTTACCGGCAGCCCGGCTGGAAATAGAACTGGCGCTTTGTCCGCCGGTGGCTTCGCTGTCATTTGGTCCTTGTTCTTGGATGCGATCCGATTTAGTGAGGCTTATTCCCTCATGCAGAGTATGATGCCGGGTCTTGTTGCACCCGATTGTGCACCCGTTATCTCCAATTACAAGAAAAGGTTGGCACTGTCTAAGGTTGAACATACAACTTCTGCGCGGCCGTGTACATTGGCTGTCGGTGAGTCGAGAGTCCAGCCCCTTGCCACAGGTTGAGCGCTGTTTTGCTCCAACAACCCAGGCCAGAGGTGCACATGGATTTAGGTTTCGATATCTTCCGGACGCTGGACGACGGCACTCCGTTATGGATGAAGCAGGTCTCGACGCTCGATGAGGGCAAGGAAAGCCTCGATGCGTTAATGAGCGCTACGCCCGCAGAATACTTCATCCGCGATGCCTCCTCTGGCGAGATTGTCTTCAGACTCGGCGCGAATCCACCGCGCTGAGGCCGCCCCACGGTTTTCGCCGCTGCCCCGCTCGTCAAATACATCCGGGCGCATACAGGATTTACGGTATTCATTAGCCCTCCACCGCTTGAAATAATTGGCCCACGCCATCTTCCGCCCGCCACTGGAAGGTCGCTACCGCTGACCACGGTTGCAATCCGCGACGAGCCGGTCCTGAAGGAGCATCTGGATGAGTACGGTGAACGCTATTAACTCCCGCCCACCGCTTCCCGCGCCAGGCGCGAATGTGCATGATCATCAATCTTGCGGCCACACCGTTCAGTTCTACGCCGAAGATCAATCATTGATCGATGGGCTGAGCCGGCTGGTCTGGACCGCGCTGGGGACTGGAAATTCCGCGATCGTGATCGCGACGAAGCCACACAGCGAAGCGCTCACTGCAACATTGCGTACTCGCGGCCTGGATACAACGACGGCGATGCGCCAAGGCCGCTTTATTCTTCTGGACGCCGCCGAGACGTTGGCGAAGTTTGCCGTGGATGGCTGGCCGGACGCCACACTCTTCTCCGAACTAATTGGCGGCTGCGTTGCCCAAGCGCAAGCGGCATCCCAGGGCGGGGGTTCGGGTGTCCTGGCGTTCGGCGAAATGGTCAGCTTGCTGTGGGCGCAGGGAAAGCCCGACGCCGCTATCCGGCTCGAGCAACTCTGGAACGATTTGGCCAAGACGCACAGTTTTTCTCTGCGCTGCGCTTACCCCATCGCAGGTTTCGCGCGCGAAGAAGATGGCGAGCCGTTCCTGAAGATTTGCGCGGAACACTCCGCGGTGATTCCCAGTGAGAGCTATACGGAACTCGCCACGGAAGCAGAACGCCTGCGCGACATCTCCCATCTGCAGCAGAAGGCTCGCGCGCTGGAGACAGAAAAGGAGCAACGCAAACATATTCAGCGCTCCCTGCAGCTCCGGGAATCCGAGCTGGCCGATATTCTGGAGAACGCCGTCGAAGGCGTGCAGCAAGTGGGGCCGGATCAGACCATCCTGTGGTCCAACAAAGCGCTATTGAAACTCTTGGGGTATGCGCCTCAGGAATATATCGGCCACCCGCTGGGTGATTTTCATGTCCAGCAACATGTCTTCGAAGAATTCTGGGCCAAGCTGATGCGCCGTCAGGACATCTACGATTTTCCGGCCGAGCTTCGCTGCAAGGATGGCTCTGTGAGGCAGGTGGTGATTAATTCCAACGGCCTTTGGGAAAATGGAAAATTTGTTCACACGCGTTGCTTCGTTCGCGATGTTACCGAGCAGAAGCGCCTGGAACAGATTCTGCGCACTGCCGAGAAACAAGCCGCGATGGGGCGCATGGCCGCAGGCATCGCGCACGAAATCAATAATCCACTGGAGACCGTGACCAACGTTTTTTATCTTCTGCGCGACCATCCGTCACTGGACGACGACGCCCGCGAGCTCGCGCGCATCGCCAACCAGGAAATGGACCGTGTGCGCCACATCGCCCGGCAGACCCTGGCATTCTGTCGCGATTCCGAAAGCCCGGTCACCGTTTCCCTGCGCCTTATTTTGGACGACGTGCTTGACGCCTTCCGCCGCCAGATCCAATCAAATCGAGTCACCGTCGAGCGCAGGGTCGATACCGATGGCTTGGTCGTGGCGTTTCCGGTGGAACTCCGCCAAGTGTTCATTAATCTGATCGCGAATGCTCTGCAAGCCATGCCGGAGGGCGGCACGCTCCGCGTCAGTCTGCGCCGCTGCACGGAAACGGCCGCGGGCGCCTCGCGCACGGGCATCCGGGTGAGCGTCACGGACACGGGCAGCGGGATTCCCGCCAAGGATCGCCACAAGATCTTCGAGCCATTTTTCACGACCAAGGCGGAAAAAGGCACGGGACTGGGTTTGTGGGTAAGCCGCGGAATCGTGCAGAAGCTCGACGGGACAATACGCTTTCGCTGCGCGAAATGGCGCGGCCGCGCGCTCACGTCTTTCGCCGTTTTTATTCCGACGGACGGAATGGGCTTTTCCGTCTCATAATTCAGCGGCTCGAGCCCGAGCCGGAAAGTCACAGTTATAAGCGTGGCGGGAAATGGCGAAGATTCTTTGCATTGACGATGAAACGACCGCGCTCAGCGTGCGCAAGCGGGTTCTGGAAACGGCCGGCCATCACGTCCTTACCGCGCGTTCCGGCGAAGAGGGCATTAAAGTCTTCCGGTCTGAGGCTCTCGACCTGGTGCTCTTGGATTATTGGATGCCTGGCATGAACGGAATCGCCACTGCCCGCGAACTGCGGCGGATAAAACCGTCGGTCCCCATGGTCATCTTGTCGGGCCTCGCGCAATTGCCCGACGAAACCATTGGCGTCGTTGATCGCTGGATTCTCAAGGACGAGGGTCCGGAATTTCTGCTGAATACCATTAGCGCCCTGCTCAAGCCTGCCTGTTGACCGCCGCAGCCGGAAACCAGCTCACGCGATAATTCACCGAACAACGCAGCGGGCGGCCGGCGTCGTTCCACAGCGTCGCCGCGTGCGTTTCGGCCGCCTAAGCCTTCTGCGAGTTCCACACGTACAAAAAGCTTTCGTCCGTCGCGGTAGCCACATTCCGTTTGCTCTTGCGCGTCGCGCGATTCAGCGCCGAACGAATGTTTTCTTTCGAGTCGGCCAAATCCGCCAGTGGAATTTTGATGGCCGCGCCTTCCTTGAGCTGGTCCAGATCGCGCAGGATCAGGGTAACAATTTCCTTGTGCTTGCCGTTGCGCGAGTTCGGTACATCCAGTCGCGCCACCGTCTTGAAATGAGCTACCGGTCGAGCTGCGGCCATACGCGCCTCCTTGCCAAGCTAACGTATAACTAACGCATCGCTATCCTAAGAAAGCGCAGCTCCACGTGTCAAGAGCGATTTTGTAAGGTACGGTAGCGTACAATTAACCACCCACCGCCTGGCCTCGCAACCCTCGCGCTATCCGCCATGCCAATCGCGCTAAACGACACGCCAAACGCGCTAAATGACGTGCTTCCCTCACGCAGGAAAGCCAAAAGATTCTCCCCGTATGCTTGCTGCGCTGCTACGGTCCTGTGCAAGGGAGGAGGATCGAACATGAGAGCAGCCGGAACGTATTTCGAACAAGTGCCCAAGACGGTCATCGAAAAAATACTCGCGCAGCAAGCTCCGCGGGCCGAAAACGAAATGGGCAGCGATGCAGTTGTCGCGAAGCGGGCGGCAAGCGGCGTGCCAATCCAGACAAAGACCCGTAATTCCAAACCTTAACTGGCGGCAGCAGGAAATCCACCCGCTGAGGCGCGGCGCGACTTACGCAGGAAGATGGAGCTGGCAATGCATCTAGCAACAACCGGAAAAGACCAAAGCGAAAAATCACCGGCGAATGCAGCTTGGGAGAAACGCATGGACGCAGCAACGCAGGGCATCCTCGAAATCCTGGAAGAAAACGTGAAATGGTGGGAACAAGCGGCCGTCACCTGCGAACACACCGCCACTCGTTTACCCGCGGGTGAGAAGGAAGGTTGGGAGCTGATGGGCGCGGTTTATCGGGAGCGTGCGGAGAAGCACAGCCGACTCGTCGAGCAATTTCGCCTGGGAAACATTGCGGCGCGTGGCTAAATCGGCGCTCAGAACATTCCCCGGATTCCGCTCGCAATAAACGCGAGCGACGCCAGCAGCATCACCACCGTCGCGGCCCAGCCGATGATCCGCAGATACGCTGGAAGCGAAAACTCTTTCACAATCGCGGCGTTCGCGGACATGATCATCAGCATCACCATTAGCGGAACCGCCACCACTCCGTTGATCACCGCGGACCAATAAAGCGCGCGGATCGGATTCATTCCGAAAAAATTCAACGCAATACCGATGATCATCGCTGCCGCCAGCACACCATAGAATTTTGGCGCCTGGCGCGGCCGGCATTCCAGACTGGCGCGCCAGCGGAATGCTCCCGCCACGGCGTACGCGGCGGAGCTGGCCAGCACCGGTACCGCCAGCAGTCCCGTCCCGATGATACCCAGCGCGAAAAGCAGGAACGCGAAATGTCCGGCCAGCGGTTGCAAGGCCTTGGCGGCATCGGCGGAGGTCTCGATGCCTTTGCCCGCGCCCGTGGCGTGCAGCGTCACGGCT
>Ga0209773_10000425_pt1 | contig 13690 bp, 9 predicted proteins | sample BogFormECP14_OM1_FD_188244 | JGI IMG/M metagenome (GOLD analysis project Ga0209773, IMG submission 188244) | Bog forest soil microbial communities from Calvert Island, British Columbia, Canada - ECP14_OM1 (SPAdes) (version 2) | ecosystem: Environmental > Aquatic > Freshwater > Wetlands > Bog ... | reverse complement strand
TAAATCTTGGCGATGTAAATGTGGCTCCACACTTCCGTCCACTTCGGATCCGCATCCCCGCCCAACGCCGCGCGAAACGCATTCGCCCCAGCCTGATAGTTCTTCTGGTAGAACATCGCCTCGCCCATCCGGAAATGCGCCAGCGAATTGCTCGGCTGCGCGTCCAGCGCTTTTTGATATTCCTGAATCGCTTCGTAATATTTTCCGACTTCCGCATATCCTTCGCCGCGCGCAATCAACGCGTGCACCCGCAAACGCGGGCTGGATTTCAGCAAATTATTATTCGGGTCAATCAAAATGCCGTTCGGCTTCGGCCGGCCGAAGGTATCAATCTCGAAAGACTGCGTGGTGCCGGTCACCAGGATTTGCTTTGTTTCCGGATTTCCTTCCGTATCCACGCGAATTTCCACCGGCATGCGGAAAGTGTCCAGGTCCTGATGAATCTTCCCCACCACCTTGAATCCCTTCTGCGTGCGATAGACGATGTACTCCATCTTGAATTCCGGCACGCCCGTCGAATTCAGCCACTGCGAAAAGAACGACACCAGGTTCACGGGAGGCTGCCCCTTCACCGGCGGCGGAATCTTGGTCATCGCTATTTTTTCGAAATCGTTCAAGTTGACGTTTTTTCCCTCATATTTCTTGTAGAGATCGCGCAGCAGCGCGTTGAAGGCGTCGTCGCCCAATTCCGTCCGCAGCATGTGAAATACCAGCGCGCCTTTGTCCGCCACCACCGAGCGATATTCATTGGAAAATGTCTGTAAGCGCGCGGCCTGCGAAATCGGCGCGGTATCCTCATACATCAGCGCGCCCACCGCAAAATCCTCCAGGGCCTTGTGCAGCCCCGCGCTGCCGTCGCTTTGCTCCGCGTACATCGCCTCCGCATAGCGCGAGAGCCCGTCCGTCAGCCACGCATCGGAAGCGGTTAAGGCCAGCACGCGATCGCCCCACCACTGTTCCGCCGCCAGTTGCGAAAGCAATCGTTCGTTCGCGCGCGTGCCCCATTGCCGCGCGCTGATCAGCATCAGTCCCGGCGCGGAGAATCCGGGTACCGTCCCGTCCGGCAGTTGCGCGATGGTCAGCGGCGGATCATTCTCTTTAATATCCAGCGGTCCGAATATATCGGAAAAATAACTGACGATGTGCGACAGCGAAGTCGCGTAGGAATTCGCCGTGCTGGCCTGCACCGGAGGCGCGAACACCGAGACGTTGAAGCCTTCGGACTGCACCGGCGTCAGCTGCAAATTTCCCGCGACGAACGTGCCCACCGGCCCCGCATGATCGCAATGAAATACATACGACGCCGTTCCCGGCGCGCCCTTGCCGATTCCCGGCGATATGGTCGGAGGATCGGCCTTGCCCGTGCCCACCACGGCGAAAGTATCCGGCACGTCAATCTTGAATTTTCCTGTATAGCGATTGGAAGGGTAGTTGGTCAGCGGAAACCAGCGCGCCGGCAGCAGCAGATACGCCCCGGTCTTGTCCACGTTGGCGAAACGCACGCCGCGCGTCGGGCTATCGTCGTCGCTGGAAATCGGTCCGGTGTAATCGAACACCAGGGTGACGGTTTTTCCCGGCGAGATCACGTCCGGCAAGCCAATCGTCAGCAGCAGCGGGTAGCGGTTGTCGCGCTCAAATTCCAGCGTGCCGCCGTTCGCCAGCTTCACCGAATTCACGCGCAAGTCCTGATGCAACTCCACCACCACTGTGCGCCCGGGCTGCTGCGCGATAAACTCCACCTTGGCTTGCCCGGAAATGGTTTGGTCCTCGGGATGCAACAGCACTTCCACATCGTAATATGTCGCGCGGAATGGAAATCCTTGCGGAGTCTGCGCGCGCGCGGCGTTAGCGCAAACCAATGACGCAAGCAGCGCTGCCAGAATGGCCGGAACTGCAGCAGAAAGCCGCTTGGACTTGGATAAGAATTTGAACAAGAAACCTACCTCGCTGGTAACGGGACAACCTCACTCAATTCAGATACCAAATAGCCGCCTCTAGTTGCCCCTCATAAAAGGTTACATCATCCCGGCAAAAATGTCCGCTGCGCGCTCGATCGCTCCTCCCGGCCCCAGTTTCGCCCGCACTTCCGCCAGCCCCGCCTTCGCCTCCGCGCGCGCATCGGGCGAATCCAGCAGCCGCCGCACCTCCCGCTCCACCGATTCCGCCGTGAAATCGTCCTGAATCAATTCCGGCGCCACCCGTCTGCCCGCAATTAAATTCACCATGGCGATAAACGGCGTGCGAATCATATGCCGCAGGATGGATGCAGTAACCGGCGCCACGCGGTACACCACCACCATCGGCGTCCCCAGTAGCGCTGCTTCCACCGTCGCGGTGCCGCTAGCCACAATCGCGCAGTCAGCCGCAGCCAGCGCGCTGTACGTGGCATTTTCCACGCGCTTGATGGGGATACTCGGCTGCGCGTAACGCGCGAAAAACTCCGCGCTTTGCCCGTGCGCCGCCGCATGCACGAATTGCACGTCCCCCGCCTGCGCAACCCGCTCGCATGCGGCGATCACTCGCGCGTAATTCTGCGCAATCTCATTCGGCCGGCTCCCGGGCAGAATCGTCACGATCGGCCGCCCCGCATCCAGCCCCTGTTGCGCGGCAAATTCCGCGCGAGACATCGTGGCCCGCACCGTATCCACCAGCGGATGCCCCACAAAATTCACCGGCACGCCCGCGTCGCGGTAGATTTGTTCCTCGAACGGAAAAATCACCACCATGCGCTGCACCAGCCGCTTCACCACGCGCACCCGCCCCGCACGCCAGGCCCACACCTGCGGCCCAATAAAATATCCCACCGGAATTTTGTCTTTCTTCAGCCGCCGCGCCACGCCCAGATGCGTGCCGGGCGAATCCACCAGCACAGCCAGCGCCGCACCGCGCTTCGCCGCTTCCCGTGCCAGCCGGTTCTGCACTCCGATCACCGCGGGGATTTTGTGCAGCACTTCGGTAATGCCCACCACCGCCACTTCGTGATAATCCGCGATCAACTCCACGCCCGCCTCGCGCATCCGTGGCCCACCCATCCCAAAAAATTGCGCCCCCGTCCGCTCCCGCAACGCCGTCGCCAGTTGCGCCGCGTACATATCACTCGACGCTTCCCCCGCGGAGATCAGCACCTGGCGCTCGCTCATGGAGTGGGCTCACACGGATCCACGGGAGAAAATCGTGACCAGGAAGCGCCCGCGCGTACTGTCTGAGTTTTTCGTTGCGGCAATTCGGCGAGCAACTCGTCAATCATCGGCCGGCAGCGGCTGCGAAAATCCCGGCGCATTCCCACTGGGAAGCGAAGCGACCAACTCCTGCTCCTTATACTGGAGCTGGTACAAACGGTAATAAATCCCGTGCAACGCCAGCAATTCCTGATGCGACCCCTGTTCGCGCAATCGGCCTTTATGAAACACCAAAATGCGATCCGCGTGCTGAATCGTGCTCAGCCGGTGCGCAATCACCACCGCCGTGCGCCCCTTCAGCAAACGGTCCAGCGCCTCGCGGATCATCAACTCAGTCTTTGTGTCCACGCTCGAAGTAGCTTCGTCGAGAATCAGGAATGTCGGATCGTGCGCCAGCGCCCGCGCAAAACTCACCAGTTGCCGCTGTCCCACCGAAAGAGTAGCGCCACGCTCCGTCACCGGCGTCTCCACTCCCGCCGCCTGCGAATCCAGATACGCGCCCAAGCCCACTTCGCGCAGCGCGCGCTCCGTGCCCGCGCGATCGATCGTCGTAGTCCCGAGTTTCACGTTCGTTTCCAGCGTGCCGGTGAAAAGGAACGGGTCCTGCAGCACAATCCCAAAAAGCCGCCGCAGATCCTGCAGGTCCAACTCGCGAATGTCCACGCCGTCCAGCAAAATTTCGCCGCGCTGTATATCGTAAAAACGCAGCAGCAACTGAATGATCGTGGTTTTCCCCGCGCCTGTGTGCCCCACAATCGCCAAAGTCTGCCCCGGCTCCACGCGGAAGGAAACATCCCGCAGCACCCACTCATCGTCTTTGGGCGTCGCGCCGCCGTGATACGCGAACCACACGTCGCGGAATTCGATTTCGCCGCGCGGCGCCGGCAGGGCATGAATCTTCGCCGGCGAAAAAATCGTCACCGGCTCGTCCAGCAGCCGGAAAATCCGCTCCGAAGCCGCCATGGCGCTCTGCAAAATATTAAATTTCTCGCTCAAATCCTGAATCGGCCGGAAAAACCGCTGCGCGTACATCATGAACGCGATCACCACCTCTATGCCTAACGTCCCGTTGATCACGCGCGTGCCTCCGACCCAGCAAAGCAACGCGATTCCCGCAAAACTCAGAAATTCCACGCCCGGATAAAAGAACGCAAACGCATCAATCGCATCCTTATACGCCACCATATGAATGCGATTCAGTTCTTCGAATTTCGACCGCGATTTGCGTTCGCGATTAAAGAGCTGGACCACAACCATTCCGGTCACGTGTTCCTGCAAAAAAGCATTGATTCGCGCGATGGCCGTGCGAATGCGCCGGTTCGCATCGCGAACTCTGTTTCTAAAGAAGTATGTAAGCAAAATCATGAAGGGAAGCGGCGAGAACGCAGCGAACGCCAGCGGCCGGTTCCACTTGAAAAGGAAGATGGCCAAGGCGAAAAGCAGCACGAAATCGTTCAGCATCGCGACCACGCCCGACGCAAACAGATCGTTCAGCGCGTCCACATCCGTCGTAGCGCGCGTCACCAGGCGCCCAATCGGGCTGCGATCAAAGAAGCTCATCGGCAAGCGCTGCAGATGCTCGAAAATCTCGCGCCGCAGGTCGAACATCGTTTGTTGCCCGATCCACTGCATGATCCGGACCTGCACATACTGCAATGCAAAGCTCGTCAAGATCGAGCCGGCGTATTCCAGGGCGACCCGCAGTAGTCCCATCAACGCCGCCGTTCGGGTGATTGTTCCTGCGAAGCCGGGAACGATGTAGTGCCCGATGCCGACAGCGAAAAGGTACGGTCCGGCAAGCTCCATTACCGTGATTCCCAAAGTGAACGACACGGCTACGATCACCTGCAGCCGGTACGGACGCAGATACTGCATTAATCGCCGCGTCAGCTGCGAATCGTAGAGCTTCCCTAATTTCTCTTCTTCGCGGAAATCGCTCATTCGCGTGCCAGCTCTTCTTCCAGCATCTGTTTCTGATTCAAATCCGCGTAATAACCGCCCAGCTCCAGCAATTCTTCGTGCGTTCCGCGTTCGATGATGCGTCCTTCCCGCAAAACAGCAATTTGATCCGCATTTTTCACCGTGGACACTCGATGCGAAATCAAAATGGACGTCCGCTCCCGCATCACGTCGCGCAACCGCCGCAGGATGCGCTCTTCCGTGTCCGTATCCACGCTGGAAAGCGCGTCATCCAAAATCATGATTTTCGGCTGGCGCAGCACCGCTCGCGCGATAGACGTCCGCTGCTTCTGTCCACCGGAAAGCGTAATCCCGCGCTCCCCAACCATCGTTTCGTAGCGCAGCGGGAAGCCCTGAATCTCTCCGGAAATGTTGGCGATTTCCGCCGCTTGGAAAATGTGCTCCTCCGCCGCGGTGTTTACGCCAAACGCAATGTTCTCGCGCAAAGTATCGCTGAAAAGAAACGTATCTTGCGGCACGTACCCGATCGCGCGCCGCACTTCCGCCAGAGGATAATCGCGAATCGAGCGGCCATCCAGGAACAACGTTCCCGGCGGCGCATCCCACAGCCGCGCGATCAGCGCCGCGAGCGTGGACTTTCCGCTCCCCGTTGGCCCGACGATCGCCAGCGTCGAGCCCGCCGGCACATACAAATTAATATCGCGCAACACCGGCCCGCCGCCGGTCCCATCCTCGTTCCGCGCCGTCGGATAAGTGAAAGTCAAATGCCGGAACTCGATTTCGCCGCGAATATCAGATTCCGCCGCCGCTGTCGGCGCGTTTGTCGCCGCCGCCGCTCGCGCTGAATCACCGTTGCGTCCCGCGACCGCACCAGCCCCGTTCCCGCTCGCCTCTGTCGCGCCCCCGACATCCCCAATCCTGGCCTTGGCATGCAAAATATAATTCAGCCGGCCCATCGAGGCCGCGCCGCGCTGGAAAATATTCGTCACCCAACCCAGCGCGATCATCGGAAACACCAGCTGCCCCAGGAACCAGTAGAACGCCCACATGGTGCCGACCGTGAAGCGATGGTCAATCACATCGCGCCCGCCCCTGCCAAGCAAAATTACGAAAGTGATCCCGATCAGCGCGGTAAGAAAAGGAAAGAACAAGCTCCAGGTGGCAATCAATTTGATGTTGCGATTCACGTAATCGCGATTCGCCAGATCGAAAGCCTCCATCTCCGGCTTCTCCTGCGCGTAGGCGCGAATCACGCGAATTCCGGTCAGGTTTTCCTGCGCCCGCGTGGACAAAGTCCCCAGCGCCGCCTGAATCTGCTCCGAAAGCCGGTGAATCGTTTCGCCAAAATAGCGCACCGCCAGCGCCACCACCGGCACCGGCAGCAGCACCCAAAGCGTCAGGCTGGCTGAGAGCTTCACCATGAAGAAAACCGCGACGATCATGGTCACAATCGTCGTGGCGCTATACATAATTCCCGGGCCCAGCACCATGCGCACCGCGTTCAAATCGTTCGTCGCGCGCGACATCAAATCCCCGGTGCGATTCCGCACGTAAAATTCCGGCTCCAGCTCCACCAGCCGCGCCAGCAAATCGTTGCGCAAATCGAATTCAATCTCGCGTGACACTCCGATCAAAATCCAGCGCGTCCAGAACGAAAGAAATCCCTTCACGAACACAATGCCCACCAGAATCAGGCAGAAAAGTTCCAGCGCGTGCCGGTTCGTCGGCGCGTAGAGCGCCAGCAGCGGGCTCAGCACCACGCGCGCCGTGCCGGTCAAAGTCGAAAGCGTGCGCGCCGACCCGCTGATGCAATCCGTGATCATCCCGATGATCAGTTGCGGGAACGCGCCCACCAATCCCATCAAAGTGTTTGTCAGCAGACCCAGCGCCGTCATGCTCTTGTAGCGATTGACGTACGGCAGCAGCGTCTTCAGATGGTCCCAGCCCGACGCTTGTTTCGCCGGACGGGCGGCGGTGCTCACTGCAGAGGGTTGGGCGATGGCGCTCATAGGCGAACCTGCGACTCCGGAGTTTCCAGCGCGGGCAGCTCGTACAGAAAATTCTCAAAATTGCGGTCCATGGATTGATACCGCTTCACCTTCGCATTCCAGCGCACTTCCACCGGCAGCATGCGCGCGCCCTTGGGATTCGCGGCCGGTGTGAAATAAAGCAGCAGCCCCTTCTCGTTATCCTGTTCGTACTGCACGCGCCAGCCGTTCACCGGCGCCAGCGGAATGTTCCCCAAAAATCCCTTGGGATTTTCCAGATGCTCGTCGCAGCGCAAAATTTCCTTCCAAGTACCGCCGGTATTTTCCAAAATCACTCCACGCGTGATCACCGTTCCCGGCATCGTCACCTGCGGCGTCGCCTTGATGCGATTCACCGCCAGAATCTGCCGCGAGCCATTTTTCGCCAGGTCGCCGTACAGAAGCACCTCGGTCTCCGAGCCCAGCGCAGTCTCCGCCGCCTTCTGTATTTCGTCCGGCACAGCCGGCGTGGCCGGTGCAGCAGGCGTGCTGGCTGCCTCAGCAGGATTATTCTGCGTTCCCTTGTCGCCGGCGCTGGCTCCAGTAGCAGGCGTCGGCAAAGAACTTCCGCACGACCACGCACCCAGCGCCACCGCACCCAGTACCGCGCACCAAATGAATCTTTTCATGAACTCCCGTTAAAGGCTTGCCGCCGCGAGCGTGATTTCCGCCACTGTTTGCGACGAGGTGTCGCAGGACACTTCCATCACCTGCGGCACATCCGGCCCAGCCCAATCAAATGTGTATAAGTACGATTCTAACTTGTCGCTGCCCTTGACGGAAGGGCTCCGCGAATCCGCGTTGCCTTATATTCCCTCGATCCGCCCGCACGGGTCGCCGAGCTGCAATCCACGGCCGCTCGCGATCAGCTTCAGCCGCTTCGGCTCCATCACGCCAGCCGCGCTAACGAGCAGCCAAAATCTCCTCGAGGCGCGCCTCAAAATTTTCCTCTCCTTCCGACCACAACCGCACCCGCTCCACGGTAGACGCCTTTTCCACGCGCCGCACCCATTCGAACAAACTCTTGATATTCTCCTGCGTTTTTTCCTTATACAGCAGTAGATTCGCCGGCTTCGCCATGGATTCCAGAAAATCGCGCTCTTCCTGATTCTGTGGCGCTGGCCGCGCGATCTGCCGTATCCCCAGCACGCCTCCGTGCCCCGTAAAAAGATGCTCGAATCCGAAACTCACTTCCAAATGCCCATTATCTTTCCAGAATCCATCGTCGTAATGCTCGCCGTTGCACAAAAGCGAGAGCGCCTGCGGCAATTTCTGCGCAGTCAGCGGCTCGCCCTCGAACACCCACAAATCCCAGTGCGACCGCACGTCGCAACTGCAATCATCATGCACATAGTCCTTCGCCAGCTCGATAATTCCGTCCGCATCCAGCGGAAACGAACGCAGATCCTGCTCGTAAACCGGAGTCTCCGTCGAATCCACCGCGCGAATCTCCAAATGGGTGAATCCCGGCTGTTTCTCGGAGAAGGGAACCGTCCCCAGAAAATCGCGGAACTGCTCCAGCATGTTCTCTTCGCGAAATTCCTTCAGCCAAATGCTCAGATAAGCCTGATTCGCCATGCCGCCATTATACCGGAGTGGGAAAAAGCAGATGCGAAAAGCGGCGAAGCGAAAAGGAAATCAGCGGAAAGGCGTTACTTCTTCTTCGGAGGAAATTCGTCGTCCGGTTCCGGGCTAAAATCCGTGGAAAGCCCCAGCAGCCGCGCTTTCAAAGTGTCGCCCATCGTCCCCAGCACTTCCGAGCAAGTCTCGCGCAACCGCTTTTCCGCGGCCTTCGCGATCGTATCCAGCACGGTCTGCGAATGTTGCCCCAGGGTCGTCGCCGAAGCCAGCAGCCAGGAATTCGAAGCATTCTCCAGCCGCGATTTGTAAACCTCAATAGCCTCGTCGTTCGATTTCTTCAGCTGCTCCATCCACACTTTTTTCTCGGACTCGCGCTGCGACTCCCACTGCTCCAGCAACGGTCCCAATTCCGATTGCAGATGCACTCGCGCCTGCTCCACGCCCAGCATCATGCGCTCGTCAATCGTCTTCTGATATTCCAGCAGCGAACCTTCGCGCCCGAATTCCATGTCCGCACGCGTTTTTTCCAGGGCCTCGCGCGAGACCTGCTCGAAACGCCGCAGCGATTCCGAAGTGACGCGATGCACCTGGTCCGTAAATCCGGCGGTAGCCATCTGCGCCGTTTCGCTCATCTTGTCGCGCTCGCGCGTTACGATCTCTTTCGCCGACTCGTCAATCTGCGCCGTGCTGTGCTCCACATAAGTCCGCCGGTAATGATCCAGCTCCGAAGCCAGCAAACTCGAAACTTCCGCCGCCCGGTCGCGCAGCTGGGTCGAAGATTGCTCGACCATCTTCTCCATCGAACCCTGCATCGTGCTGTGCGCCTTCTTCTGATACCACTCCGAAGCCTTCAGCAGCGCCTCATAAGTCGCGTGCTGCGTCTCGGTGCTGCGCTGTTGGATCTCTTCTTCGATCTTCGAAGCGGTTTCCCGCACTGACTTTTCGATATCCGCCGGCACCTTTTCAGCTTCCGTGCGCAGCCGCGCCACCGATTCCTGTATCGCCAGCTCCGAAGCGTGAATCGTCTGCTCGCGCACGGTATCGTGCAAACGGTCGGCGTGGTCCGTAGCCTGCTGCACCTGCTCGAGGATCGAATTTTGCAATTGCGCCACGCGCTCGGTGGCTTCGCGCAACTGCGCCTGCACGCTGTGCTGCAATTCCCCCACGCGCTCCGAAGCCTGCCGCGCCTGTTCGTGGAACTGGCTCTGCGTGTGCGCCGCCTGCTGCTCGGCCTGCTGCAAATCCGCCGCCACGCGCTGCGCATGGTCCAGCCGCGGCATCAGTTTCTGTTCCAGCTCGTCTACCGCGCGGTCCAGAATCTTCTGCGCCGATTCTTGCAGCGCCGGCTCAATCTGCTGCACCCGGTCGGCGATTACGTGGTCAGCCTTGCGGCTCATCTCCTGCTGTTGCGCCGCCAACAGCTCATCAAACTGCTGCCGCGTCTGCCGCAAAGCGTTCTGCGCGGCATCCTGCAGCTGCGACCTGGTCTCTTCCGCCCGATGGCGTTCCTGCTGCAATCCGGCGCCCAGCGTTTCAATCGTTGAAGCGGCGGTATTAATCGCTTCATCCAGCGACGAGCGCAGCATCTTCGCCTGCGAGGACGCATCCCGCTCGGTCTGCGCCAGCACCCCGCGCGCTGCTTCATCGAGCGACGCCCGCAATGCCGCCGCGCGCGCCACTGCTTCCTGCTCCGCCTGCGTCAGCGCCTCGCGCGACACTTCCGTCAGCTTGTCGCCCAGCTTCTGCGACGCGCCGGTAAGCGCCGCTTCAAATTCCGCGTTCCATTGCTGCGAAGCGATCAAAGCCTCGGCTTGCGTCTGCTCGATGGTCTTGCTGCGCACCGTCTGCGCCGTCTCTTCCAGGTTCTTGCGCCACTGTTCCAGATGATTCTGCGCGGCTTCGGGCGAAGAAAGAATTTCCAGCGATGGCGTCGAAGCTTCGCGCTCCCGCAGCGCGCGCTCCACCACCTCTTCCACCGACTGTTTCAAAGTCAGCGCCGCCGCTTGCTGCGCCGCCTGTTGCGCGGCTTGCTCCGCGGCATGGCTCACCGCCTGCTGCACGGCGTTGCGCACTTTCTCATCCAGCTGCGATGCGGAAGTCTCGCTCACCTTGCGCGCTTCTTCCACAATCTCTTTGGTGCGGTCCGCGGCCTGCTGCACCACTTTCTTCACCGCCGATTCGGACACGCGGTCCATCGAAACCTTGATGGCTTTCTCAACCGTGTCGTGCAGCTGCGCATCCAGCTGCTGCCGCACCACCGTCATCTCTTCGGTGATCGCTTCTTCCGCGCCCCGCCGCAAAGTTTTGTCCAACGTCTCCTTCGCGTCCGCCACCATGCGCGCCATTTGCTTCGCCAGCGCTGCCTGCGTATCCGCAGTCACCACCGCAGCTGGAGGAGGAGCTGGCACCACATGTATTTTGTTGTCAGCCGAAGGGCTCGCGGCCGGAGTAGACGAAGCCGCGGGCGGAATCAGAGGAGGCTGTACAGGCGGCGCAGCAGGAGCCGCAGGCCTCGCGGTCATCACCGGCGGCGCGGTCGGCGTATTGACTTGAGTATTGACTGGAACTGGTTTCGCGGGTGCCGGCGGCGTCACCGGAATCTGAAATGGCGGCGCTTCGATCCTTTTCTCCGGCGTAGTCGGAATGGATATCGGTGGAGGCCCAATCGGCGGCAACGGCTGCGGCGAAATTCCAGCCACCGGTTCGGCTGCTATCGTCGCGTCCAAGATCCCCGTCAGGTCCCCGGTCGGAATGTCCACACCCGAAGCCCAATCCTCCGGCGGAAACGCAATCCCCCAAAAATTCCCCGGAACTTCAAACTCCAATCCAATCTGAAAAAGTTCGCGCACCGTGCGCGGACGCTGCACCCACACCACCCGCCCCTGCGTGTGGTACGGCCCGCCCTCGGGCCGCGGAATATCCAGCGTTACCATCGAATTCTTCGGAACGTAATGTTTCGATTGGTACTTACACCCGTGGCAATTCACCATCACCGTCGTGGTGCGCTCTTTGAATGGCTGTCCGAGCGCGTCGGTGCCGGTCACCGTAATCGGTACGGCCTGCACAATGCGCGTGCTGCGGCGCTTCTGTGTGCCGGGATCGGCGGATTGTAGGGAATCGGTCACGCACTCCTCCCAAGGGCGATTTCTTAGGGTAGCACTACGGCACCACGCCGCGTGTCTGCCGCGTGAAAATGTGCGAAAAGGTTACTCGTAGCTCGCCCGAAACTGCCCCGCTTCAGGGCACTATTCTGAGCTACTAAGAGCAATTCGATTGCCGCGACGCCCGGCTTCAGCGCGCCGCGGTTGACCGGTGGGAAGTCCCGAAGATTGCGTCCTTTATCTCCTTGGCCACCCATATCGGGCCAACCAAAAAGTAAATCAACCCCTGGAAAAATGCCGGCTTATTGCCCTCAATCCGGTGCCCTGCCAGCAGCAGCACCCAGCCTATAACGAACAGCGCCAACCCCGTCCGCCAGAAGGTAAAAACCGCCAGCACAATCCCCACAATGATGATCGGAATCCCAATCCCGTGCATCACCTTGTTCCAAACATTAGTGTGCTCATGATCATACTGCGCCATATATTTATCCAAACCCGCCATGACGAACCTCCTAGCCTGACCACCCGTATATACCCCCGCGAGGCGTCCGTTGCAATACCCGCCCTTGACGTCGCCGCTGAGTTTGCAGTTGCCGTTGTAGCGGCCGCCTGCTTTTTCTTTTTAGGCGGGCGTCTTTGACGTAGCGTTTGCATTTTGTAGCGGCCGGTCTGTCCCGCGCCTTTCTGGACAGATCGGGCACCGCTCCGCCAGCCCCGGCGTTCAGATTCGAAAGGATCGGTAGGACAATGCGTGCCTTGCTGAATTTCGCCCAAGGAAGGAACGTTCCGCTCCACAACTCCAACCACCTACAAATCCCGCCGCCCCTCCATCGCCTTGCTCATCGTCACCTCATCCGCATACTCCAAATCTGACCCCACCGGAATGCCCATGGCAATCCGCGTCACATGCACGCCCAAAGGCTTAATCAGCTTCGACAAATAAACCGCGGTAGCCTCGCCCTCCGCCGTAGGCGAAGTCGCCACAATAATCTCCTCCACCGTCCCGCCCTTCAATCGCTCAATCAGACTCTTGATCTTCAACTGATCCGGCCCGATCCCTTGCAAGGGAGAAAGCGCTCCGCCCAATACGTGATACAACCCGTCGAACCCCCGCGTCTTCTCCACCGCCTGAATATTCGTAGCCTCTTCCACCACGCAAATAATTTTCTTGCTGCGCGAAGGCCCGGTGCAAAATAAACAAGGGTCCGCGTCGGTGATGTTGTTGCATATCGAACACTCCCGCACTTTCTCTTTCGCGTCGCGAATCGCATCCGACAGCGCGAACGCCTGCTCCGCATCCACGCGCAACAAATAAAATGCCAGCCGTTGCGCGGTTTTCTGGCCAATCCCCGGCAAGCGCTTCAATTCATCTATAAGACGTGTAACCGAAGGGGCAAAATCAGGCATGGAACTCCATTCACTGAAAGGTTTCTGAAGTAGAAGGGAATCGGAACATTCAAAGCTGCAACAACCGGAAAGACCCGCAAAATTTCAGCCAAGCCAACACAAATCCGCACGAACCGCCGCTCAGAACAATCCAGGAATCTTCAACCCCGCGACCCCAGGCAAGCCGCCGGAAATTTCCTTCACCTGCTTGGAAAGCTCCTCATCCACGCGCCGCGTCGCTTCGTTCACCGCGCCCTGGATCAAATCCTGCAGCATCTCCTGATCCTTGCTCTTGAAAATGTCCGGCTCGATGCGCACTTCGGTCAGCTGCTTCTGCCCGTTCATCTTCACCGTAACCATGCCACCGCCCGCGGACGCTTCCACCGAAAGCTCGTCAATCTGCTTCTCGAGCTTCTCCTGCACTTGGCGGAACTGCGAAAGCATTTGCTGTAGCGCTTTCACTTCCATGGTTATTCCTCGCCCGGGCGCTTGACGC
>Ga0209773_10000423_pt1 | contig 13692 bp, 9 predicted proteins | sample BogFormECP14_OM1_FD_188244 | JGI IMG/M metagenome (GOLD analysis project Ga0209773, IMG submission 188244) | Bog forest soil microbial communities from Calvert Island, British Columbia, Canada - ECP14_OM1 (SPAdes) (version 2) | ecosystem: Environmental > Aquatic > Freshwater > Wetlands > Bog ... | reverse complement strand
GCGATACGCCGGCCGCGCGTGAATCGCGTCCACGAAGGCCTTGATGCGGGGTCGCCCGGTGAATGCATTCGCTCGGTCGCCGCCGGCTTCCAGGGGAAAGCTCATCATCACGTCGGCAGCAGAGAAGTCGGCGCCGGCGAACCATGGGAAGCGGCCGAGTTCGGACTCGATGAAGTCGAAATGGGTCTTCAGTTGCGGGTCGACCCAGCCCTCCAGCGATTGCGCCGCGATCGCGCGCGCGAACACGCGGATCAAGGCCGGCGAGCGCACCGGCAGCAGCGAGAAGATCAGCCGCATCACCAAGGGCGGCATCAGCGAGCCTTCGGAATAATGCAGCCAGTACGTCCAGCGCAGCCGCTCGGGCGTTCCCGCCGCGGGGCGGAGCCGGCCGCCCGACTTCTCGACGATGTACTCTACTATAGCGCCGGTTTCGGCGATGACGACGCCGTCGTCGGTGATGACAGGCGATTTGCCGACCGGGTGGATCGCGCGCAGCTCCGGCGGCGCCAACATGGTCTTGGCGTTGCGCTGGTAGTATTTGATCTCATAGGGCAGCCCGAGTTCTTCGAGCAGCCAGAGCACCCGCTGCGACCTGGAATTGTTCAGGTGATGAACCGTCAGCATCTGGTCCTTGCGGCGCTCTGCGGTCATTGCGAGGAGCAAAGCGACGAAGCAATCCAGAGGCCGCATCACTGCCCACGGATTGCTTCGCTGCGCTTGCAATGACGATTGTTCTACGCCGCGCCCTGCCTTCCAGCGCGTCCGGCCCTCTTCGCCAGCACCTCATCGAGCCACTCCGGCCGCATCTCCGGCACCGCCGACAGCAGCAACTCGGTGTAGGGGTGATAGGGCGGCGCGAAGATTTGCGCTGTCGGGCCGCTCGCGACCACCCGGCCCTTCAACATCACTGCCACCTTGTTGGCGATGCGTTTCACCGTGCTGAGATCGTGCGTGATGAAGAGATAGGCGACGCCGAGGTCGTCCTGCAGTTTCTTCAGCAGCCGCAGGATTTCCTCGCCGACGAGCTGGTCGAGCGCCGAGGTCACTTCGTCGCAGACGATCAGATCCGGCTCGGCGGCGAGTGCGCGCGCGATCGAAACGCGCTGCTTCTGTCCGCCGGAAAGCTCGCTGGTCTTGCGCGTGATGAAGGCCTCGGGCAGCTCCATCTGCCTGAGCAGTTCCAGCACCCGCGCGCGCACTTCTTCCTTGGAGCGATGGAAATAGAAGGCGACGGGACGGCCGATCGTGTCGAGCAAAGTGTGCTGTGGGTTCAGCGCGACATCTGGCATCTGATAGATCATCTGCACCCGGCGGAGCTGATCGCGGGTGCGTTGGGCGAGCCGGGGCGGCAGGCTCACGCCATTGAACTTCACGTCGCCGACGCTGCGCGGCAGCAGCCCCATGACGACGCGGGCGAGCGTCGACTTGCCGGACCCGGATTCGCCGACCACCGCCACCGTGTCGCCCTTGCGCACGTCGAGGCTGACTTCGCTGATCACATTCGGCTTGCCGGGATAGTTGGCGCAGACGTTCTGGATCGAAAGGATCGGCGTCGACTCCGCCGAACTCGTGTCGACGAAGGCGTGCCCTGCGACGCGTTCGCTCACGAGCCGGCGAGTATATTCCTCCTTCGGCGCCTGGAGGATTTGGCGTGACTCGCCGAATTCGACCATCTTGCCGCGCCTGAGCACCATGATGCGATCGGCGATCTGCGCGACGACCGCGAGGTCGTGGGTGATATACAGCGCTGCGGCGCCGTGCTCGCGGATCAATTTGCGGAACGCCGCCAGGCATTCGACCTGCGTCGTGACGTCCAGCGCGGTCGTCGGCTCGTCGAACACGACGATATCGGGCCGCGCCACCATCGCCATCGCCGCCATCGCGCGTTGCAACTGGCCGCCCGAGACCTGGTGCGGATAACGGTCGCCGATCGTCGTCGGTTCGGGCAGATCGAGCTGCTTGAACAAGCTGACCGCCTCGGCGCGCGCCTCGGCCGGCCTCAGCACGCCGTGCCGGATCGAGGCCTCGCAAACCTGGTCCATCAGCGTCATCGCCGGATTGAAGGAGGCCGCGGCGCTCTGGGCGATGTAGGAGATGCGCGGCCCCCGGAGCTTACGGCGCTCGTCCGCGCTCATCTTGCGAACGTCCTTGCCGTTCAGCACGATCTCGCCGCCGACGATGAAACAGTCGCGGCGGGTATAACCCATCGAGGCCAATCCGATAGTGGACTTGCCCGCGCCGGATTCGCCGATCAGACCGATCACCTCGCCGCGGTTCAGCGTCAACGAGACGTCGTCGACCAGGACGGGGCCGTCGCCCCGATCTGTGCGCACCTGAATCCGCATCGAGCGGACGTCGAGAACGATGGGGTCTTTCATCGCTACGTTCATGCGCCTTCTCCCTGACCGCGCGAATGAACCGAAAGCATCCAGTCCACGACGAAATTGACGCCGATGGTCAGGATCGCGATACATCCGGCGGGATAGATCGGCGCGATCGAGCCGTAGTCGATCATGTCCTTATAGTCGCGGACCATGCTGCCCCAGTCCGCGGCGGGCGGCTGCACGCCGAGGCCGAGGAAGCTCAGCGAGGCGACGAACAGAAAGGTGAAACAGAAGCGCAGTCCGAATTCGGCTGTGAGCGGAGGAATCGAGTTGGGAAGGATTTCCCGGCGGATGATCCACCACCAGCCCTCGCCGCGCAGCCGAGCGGCCTCGACGAATTCGAGATTGACGAGGCCCATCGCGACCGCGCGCGCGAGCCGGTACACTTTGGGGGCGTCGAGCAGCGCGATCGTCAGCACCAGCACAGGAATCGAGGTGCCGAGCACCGAAAGGACGACGAAGGCGAAGATCAAGGTCGGCATCGACAGCATCAGATCGACCACGCGCGAGAGCGCCAGATCGACCCATCCGCCCGCCACCGCCGCGGCGAAGCCGGTGATGATGCCGATCGCAAAGGCGAGCGCCGTAATGACGAGCGTTAGGCCGATGGACAGCCTCGCGGCATAGATCAGACGGCTCAGCAGATCGCGGCCGAGATTGTCGAGGCCGAGCCAGTGATGGAGGTCCGGATCGGCCCAGGGGTCGCCGACCGGCGTCGCTTGGTCGAACGGCGCGATCCAGGGGGCGAACAGCGCCACCAACAAATTGATCGCGATGATCGCGAGGCCGACCTGCGCGAGCGGACTGAGCTTGTGTCCGAACAGACGCAGGGCCGGCAACCCGCGGCGCTCGGGCTTCGCCAGACTTCCCGCCTGCGCTCCACGCCCGCCGGCCGGACCCGTAGTCATCAGCGTGGCCTCCTCAACCGCGGATTAGACAAAATCGCCAGGATGTCGGCGGCCATGTTCAAGAGAATGAAAGTCGCTGCGAATATCAGGCCGCAGGCTTGCACGACGGGCACGTCGTGTTTGGTGACTTCGTCGACCATCAACTGACCGAGGCCCGGATAGACGAAAACGGTCTCCACGACGACAACCCCGACGATCAGAAAGGCCAAATCCAGCGCGATGATCGAAATGATCGGCGCTAGCGCATTGGGCAAGGCGTGCCGCACGACGATCCGCGACCGCGTCAATCCTTTCAGGATCGACATCTCGATGTAGGGGCTCGCCATCACCGCGAGCACCGAAGCGCGCGTCATGCGCATGATGTGCGCGAGGATGCCGAACGCGAGCACCAGCATCGGCAGGAACGTCAAGTAGAGGCGACTGAAAAACGAAGTCTCGGGAGTTACGTTCGCCAGCGAGGGGAACCAGCCGAGATCGACGGCAATGAAGATGATGAGCAGATAAGCGAGGAAATAATCCGGCACCGAAATCAGCATCAGCGACAGGACGTTGATCAGGCGATCGATGACGCCTCCCTGGCGGATCGCCGCGAGGATTCCGAGGCCGACCGCGATCGGCACCGCGACCACCGCGGCGTAAGACGCCAAGAACATCGTGTTGGCGAAGCGCGGCGCGATCTCGGTCAGGACATCGCGACCATTGGCCAGCGAATGGCCGAAATCGCCGCGCAACGCGCCGAACAGCCATTCGAGGAATCGAACGATCGCTGGCCGGTCGAGGCCCAGGTCCAGCCTGAGCTTGGCCAGACTTTCCGGCGTCGCGGAATTCTGCAGGATCGCGGAGGCGAGGTCGCCTGGAAGCAACTCGGTGCCGACGAAGATCAGCACGGAGGCCGCGAACAGCGTCACGACGCCTAGGCCCAATCGCTGGGCGATCAATTTCAGCATGACGCAATCCCCACCGCTACCATGCGCGAGGTCCGCTCGCCGCGGACCCGAGGGATCGAGGCCGCCCAGTTTCCGATGAAGCCGATGTGGCCTCGCTGCGAAGCCTTCCGAAGGGCCGTCGTCCGCCTGGTTTGCAGGCGAACGACGCACGACGCTATTCCGCTGCGCCGCTACGCAAGAATCAGGCCTTCAGCCAGGCCTTCTCGAGGATATAGCCGTTGTCCATGTCGAAACCGCCGGTCGGGACGTGGCCGCCGACCTTCCCGTTGTCGGCGCTGAGCCAGTCGCGGAAGACAGGAATGATCGCGCCGCCCTCTTCGTGCAGAATCTTCTGCATTTCCCAGATGTACGGCTTGCGTTTGGCCTCGTCGGTTTCGCTCTTCGCCTCCGCGAGCAGCTTCTCGAACTTCTCGTCCTTCCAATGCGTCTCGTTCCAAGGCGCGCCGGCGCTGTAGGCGACGGACAGCATCTGCGTCGCCGCGGAGCGGCCGCCCCAATAGCTCTCGACAAAGGGGTCTTTCAGCCAGACGTTGTCCCAGAACCCGTCCACCGGCTGCTTCTTGAGCTCCATCGGAATGCCGGCGGCGGCCGCGCTCGCCTGCATCAGCGATCCCATGTCCACTGCGCCGTTGAACGCCGCGTCCGAGACCTCGAGGAGAATCTTCGGATCGGTGAGGCCAGCTTTCTTGAAGTGGAACTTCGCCTGCTCCGGATCGTGCTTGCGCAGCGGCAGCTCGCTGTTGAAGAAGGGATCGGTCGGGGGAATGGGATGGTCGTTGCCGATCGTTCCGTAGCCGCTGAACAGGGCTTTCAGGATCTGCTCGCGATTGGTGGCGAATTTCAGCGCGAGGCGGAGATCGGGATTGTCGTAGGGCGCCTTGTCGATCTGCATCGCCGCCTCGACGTGATAACCGCCGGGCGCACGAACGAGCTTCAAGCCGGATTTTTCGAGCAGGCCGACCGCCTTGTGATCGACGCGATTGATGATGTCGAGCTGCCCGGACTTCAGCGCATTGAAGCGCGCCGTGGAATCGGAGATCACGGTGATTTCCGCCGCGTCGAGATGGCCGCTGCCCTCTTTCCAGTAATCCGGGTTCCTCTTCAGTGCGATCCGTACGCCCGGGTCGAACTTCTCGAGCAGAAAGGCGCCGGTGCCGACCGGATTTGCCCAGTCCTTGAAGCCGTCCGGCACAATCAGAATGTGATAGTCGGTCAGGCTGTAGGGCAGATCCGCGTCGGGCGCGGCCAGCGATATCTGGATCTGATACTTGTCGAGCTTCTTGACGTCGCTGACTGCCGACAGCGCGGGCTTGCCTCCCGACTTGCTGTCGCCGCGATGATAGTTCAGCGAATAGATGGCGTCGTCCGCGCTGAATTCCTTGCCGTTCGAGAATTTGACGCCCTTGCGAAGATTGAAGATCCAGTCCTTGGCGCCGTTCTTGGGCTCCCAATTCGACGCCAGATCGGGCTTCGGCTTGCCGTCCTCGCCCCATTCGACGATGCCGTTGAAGAGGCCATGGCCGGTGTCGATCATCACCGAATCGGTGTAGCTGCCGACGTCGACGCTGTCGGTCGTGCTGCCGCCGCCGAGACCCAAGCGCAACGTGCCGCCCTTCTTCGGCGTTTCCGCGGCATGGGCGTCGACGCTCGCCAGCAGACTCGAGATCGCCGTCGTCGATGCGCCGAGGGCGACAGCGCGGCCCATGAATTCGCGGCGCGAAATCGCGCCCTTCTTCAATCGGCCCGTCAGATAGTCGAGTTCACTCATCGCAAATACCTCCCACAGGACCGACTCCAGAAGCGCGTCGGTCAAAAACGCCGCTCGTCGTTCGTTTCGTCCGGCAATTCCGGACCTTGAAGAGGTATCTTCGGTTTAGACGGGCCTTCCTGTCAATCGAAGATCAAGCGCCGCGAGCATATCGATATAGCATAGAGGCGCAGCAATATTATTGCACAGGGCTGCGATCGCCGGCGGCTCGCAGCCCTGCGGATGGTTGCGCGCGTTGACTCGGGTTAGCGCCGAGATTAGGGGTTCCGCCGCGATGGCTCGGGAAACGCGCCCTTGGGCCAATCGGAGCGCCACCGCGATGAAAATTCTCGTGCCTGTGAAGCGGGTGATCGATTACAACGTCAAGATACGGGTCAAGTCCGACGGTTCGGGCGTCGAACTCGCCAACGTCAAGATGTCGATGAACCCGTTCGACGAGATCGCGGTCGAAGAGGCGCTGCGCCAGAAGGAAGCGGGCAAGGCCAGCGAGGTCGTTGTCGTCTCGATCGGCCCGGGGCAGGTCGGCGAAACCTTGCGCACCGCGCTCGCGATGGGCGCCGATCGGGGCATTCTGATCAAGACCGAGGGCCTCGTCGAGCCGCTCGCGGTCGCCAAATTGCTGAAGGGCGTGATCGCCGCCGAGCAGCCGGGCCTCGTCATTCTCGGCAAGCAGGCGATCGACGACGATTGCAATCAGACCGGGCAGATGCTCGCGGCGCTGACCGGCTGGGCGCAGGGCACGTTCGCCTCGAAGGTCGTCATCGGCGACGGTCATGTCGACGTGACGCGCGAAGTCGACGGCGGCATGCAGACGGTCACGCTGAAACTGCCGGCGATCGTGACCACCGACCTGCGCCTCAACGAGCCGCGCTACGCTTCGCTGCCCAACATCATGAAAGCTAAGAAGAAGCCGATCGCCGAAAAGACGCCGGCGGATTTCGGCGTCGACGTCGCCCCGCGATTGAAGGTGCTGAAAACCGCCGAGCCGAGCGGTCGCAAGGCGGGCGTGAAGGTCAAGAGCGTGGCGGAACTGGTCGCCAAGCTGCGCGACGAAGCCGGGGTCATCTGAACATGGCGACACTTCTGCTGGCCGAGATCGCGAACGGCCATTTGGGCGAAATTACCGCGCGCGCACTGACCGCCGCGCTGCAGCTGGGCGCACCGGTCGAGGTGCTGGTGGCGGGGCACGACGTGGCGCAGGCGGCGGCCGCCGCCGCCAAACTCGAGGGCGTCGCCAAAGTTCGCGTCGCCGACGACGGGCTCTACGAACACGGCCTCGCCGAACCCCTCGCCGCGTTGCTGGTCGCCTTGGCGCCTGAATATGAGGCAATTCTGGCCGCCTCGAGTCCCTATTCGAAGAACGTGCTGCCGCGGGCGGCCGCGCTGCTCGACGTGATGCAGATTTCCGACATCACCAAGGTCCTCTCGCCCAAGTCGTTCGAGCGGCCGATCTACGCGGGCAACGCGATCCAGACGGTGGAATCGACGGATCCGAAGATCATCGCGACCGTGCGCACCGCATCATTCCCGGCGACGGGCGAGGGCGGCGCGGCGGCGATCGAGCCGGTCGCAGCCGCCGGCGACCCCGGCCTATCAACGTTCGCCGGCGAGGCGGTCGCGCGCTCGGACAGGCCGGAGCTGACGTCCGCCAAGATCATCATCTCGGGCGGCCGCGCGATGCAGAAGGCCGAAAATTTCAAGACCTACATAGAGCCGGTCGCCGACAAGCTCGGCGCCGCGATGGGCGCCTCGCGCGCCGCCGTCGACGCCGGCTATGCGCCCAACGATTGGCAGGTCGGACAAACCGGTAAGGTCGTGGCGCCGGACCTCTATATCGCGGTGGGCATATCGGGCGCGATCCAGCATCTGGCCGGCATGAAGGACTCGAAGGTGATCGTCGCGATCAACAAGGACGAGGAGGCGCCGATCTTCCAGGTCGCCGATTACGGCCTGGTCGCCGATCTCTACACGGCGCTGCCGGAGCTGGCGACGGAACTCGCCAAGCTCGGCCGATAAAGTTCGGCATGGGTTCGGCTTAGCTATGGACCGAGCTTCGCACTCGTCTATGATCGCGGGCGTCGCGTCGTCTCGCGGCGCTCTTGGAAGGCCGGAATGACCCATTCGATCGACAAAGTCGGCGTCATCGGAGCCGGACAAATGGGCTCCGGCATCGCCCTGGTCTGCGCTCAGGCCGGAATCGACGTGTTGCTCGAGGATGTCGCGGATGAGCGCACCAGGGCGGCCCTCGCCACCATCAACGGCCTGCTTTCGCGCCAGGTCGCCAAGGGCCAGCTGGACGAAGCGGGGCGCGCGGCGATCCTCGGCCGGATCGGCATCGCCAAGGGGTTCGACGGGCTCGCCGACCGCGATCTCGTGATCGAGGCCGCTTCCGAGAACGAAGAGATCAAGCGCAAGATTTTTGCCAGCCTGCGGCCGTTCCTGAAACCGGAAACCATCGTCGCCTCCAACACCTCGTCCATTTCGATCACGCGGCTCGCCTCCGTAACCCCCCATCCCGAGCGCTTCATCGGCATTCACTTCATGAATCCGGTGCCGCGCATGCAATTGGTGGAGCTCATTCGAGGCATCGCGACCTCAGACGACACGTTCGAGGCGTCCAAGGCGTTCGTGCAGCGACTCGGCAAGACCGCGACGATGTCGGAGGATTTCCCCGCCTTCATCGTCAACCGTATCCTGCTGCCGATGATCAACGAGGCGGTCTACACGCTCTATGAGGGCGTCGGCTCGGTCGAATCGATCGACACCGCGATGCGGCTGGGCGCCAACCACCCCATGGGTCCGTTGCAGCTCGCCGATTTCATCGGCCTCGACACCTGTCTTTCCGTGATGCAGGTGCTGCACGAGGGGCTCGCGGATTCGAAATACCGGCCCTGCCCGCTGCTTGTGAAATACGTCGAGGCGGGCTGGCTCGGCAGAAAAACGCAGCGCGGGTTCTACGATTACCGCGGGGAGCATCCCGTCCCGACGCGGTAGCGCTACCCCAGCTCCGCCAAAAACGCGCGGGCGTCACGCACGTCGCGTGTGTCCTCACCGCCTTGGACGGCGGCGACGAGCGGCTCCAGCAACGCGCGAAGCTCGGCGGCCGGCCTCGATTCGCGCCAGAGGCGAGCGAGTTCGGTCGCGGCTCGCAATTCGTAGAGCGGGACCTCCTGCTTGCGCGCGAACTCGATCGCCTGCCGAAAGCATTCCTCGGCTCGGACGCGATCCAGCGCCGGTCCCGCGAGCGCGATCCGTCCTTCGATACGGCGCACGTTCGCCAGCTGATAGTGTTCGCCCGATCTCTCAATGAAGGAAAGGCATTCGGCCATTTCGTTTTGGGCCCCTTCTAGATCGCCCGCCATCAGCGAGACTTCGGCAAGCCAGGATATGAAGCTGGAATCGGCGATATGACTGCCAAAGCGATGCATCGCTTCCAGCGCGGCGCGCGCCTGGCCGACGTTGTGGAGATTGGGTTCGCGCGAAGCGCGCGCCAACGAGCGATAGAGGATGCCGAGTAGGCGGAACTGCTCGACCTTCTTCTCCTCGCAATAAACGATGAGTTCATCGCAGCGATTTTCGCAGCGCTCGTAATCGTCGGACACGTGGAGCGGGTAGACGAAGGCGAAGAAATTACAGAACGCGACGGTGGGCGCGTGGGGATGTTCGTCCACCTCGGCCTGCACCTGCTCGGCCACTCGCGCGGCTTCGTCGAAGCGGCCCAAGGCGGACAGCGTCCAGATCTTGTAGCAGAGGATCGCGAGGCCGGGATCGTTGGCGAACCGATAGCTCAACAGTCGGTGTCGGGACGGATCGCGATAGGCCTCGGCGCGCTCCAGATTTTCCAGCGCCTCGCGGTTGCGCGCCATCAGGACCAGCGTCGTGCCGAGCAGGCGGTGGCCGACGAGCTTGTAAGTCGCATCTTCCTGCTTCTCCGCGAATTCGACGATCTGCCGCGCGAGCGCATGCGCGGGCTCGAGCCGCGCCGCAAAGAAATTGGCCGCGCACAGGCCATAGAGCACGGAGAACCGCTGCAGATCGTCGCCGACGCCGGAATCGAGCAGCCGCTTGGCTTCGGTCAGGGCGGCCATCGTCTCCGGGGCGTCATAGCCCCTCAGCGGCAGCAGAGCGTTGGCGCGCGCGAGCTGCAGCGCGAGCTCCAGCGATTGCCGCGCCGGCCCTTCGTCGAGCGTGGGAAGCTGCGCAAGTCCCGAATCGACGTAGCGATTGGCTTCGCGATACGCCGAGCGCGACAGCGCCTGCTCGGTCGCCTTCAGCCAATAGCGGGCGGCTGGCTCGCGCAGGCCCGCTTCGGTGAAATGATGGGCGATCAACGCCGGCGCCGATTCGACCGTATCGGCGGGCCGCTCGCAGAGCGCGCGCGCGATGTCGGCGTGAATGGTCTGTCGGCCGCTGCGCAGCAGAGAGCCATAGGCCGTGTCCTGCACCAGCGCGTGCTTGAAGACGTAGGCCACATCCGGCGGCTCGCCGCGGCGGTAGATCAGTTCCGAGGCCACAAGTTGATCGAGTGCGATCTGCAGGGCCGGACCCGAGATCGGCGCTACCGCCTCGATCAGGCGATGCGAAAATTCACGTCCGATCGCGGCGCCGATCTGCGCGATGTCCCGCACGGCCGCCAGGCGGTCGAGTCGCGACATCAGCGAATCTTGCAAGGTCGAAGGAATCGCCAGCGGCGAAAGCGCGGCGCGAAGCACGTAACCGCTCGCCTCTTCTCGCAGCAGGTCGGATTCGAGCACCGTTTTGGTAAGTTCCTCCACGAAGAGCGGCACGCCGTCGGTCTTGGCGACGATCTGCTCCAACACTTCGTCCGGCAACGGCTTGCCTGCCGTCAAGCGACGGATCATCTCGAGCGAATGGCGTCGTCCGAGGCGGTTCAGCGTGTGCGCGGTGACGCTCGGACGGCCGACCCAGGGCGGCGAGAATTCCGGACGAAAGGAAATCACCAGCAGCACGGGCAGCTCGGGCGCCCGCTCGACGAGTCGGCCGAACAGGTCGAGCGAGGATGGGTCGATCCAGTGCGCGTCTTCCAGAAAGGCCAGAACCGGCGCACGCGCGGTCAGACCTTCGAACAGCGCCAGCATGGCGCCGATCGTCCGCTGTTTGGCTTCGGCCGGCGGCATGTCGAACGCAGGATATCGCGCGGCGGTCGGAATCGAGAACAGCGCCGCGAGCACCGGCGCGAAGTCCGATCTCGCCAGACCGGCGAGCGCGATGAACGCTTCCAGCTTGTCGAGCCGCTGCTCGGCGGCCTCGTCGCTCACGAACCCCGCCGCGCGCCAAATCGGGCCGAGCACGGGATAAAACGGCTCGTTGACGTGATGAGCGGAACTCTGAAAGCTCATCGCGACATGATTTCCTTCGCCAATATGTTCGCGCAAGTTGGCGAGAATGCGCGATTTGCCGATGCCGGCCTCGCCCGAGAGCAGCACGACCTGCCCGTCACCCTCGTTTGCGTCGCGCCAGCGCTCCGCGAGCAGCGCGACCTCCTGCTCGCGGCCGACAAAGGGGGGCATCGCCTTCGTCAGCGAGGCCTCGAAGCGGTTGAGGCTCATGCTCTCGCGACGAACCACCCAGGCGTGGACCGGCAACGGCAGCCCTCGAATCGCCTGCGGTCCGAGCGCCTCGAGCTCGAAGGTTCCGCCGAGCAGGCGGCGCGTCGATTCCGAGACGACGACCTGTCCCGGCTCCGCGACACCCTGCAATCGCGCCGCCAGATTCGGCGTTTCGCCGACGACGCCGCGCTCGCGCGCCTCGCCTTCGCCCACGAGTTCGTGGACCACGACGAGGCCGGTGGCAATTCCCACCCTTATTTCCAGAGCCATGGCGTACGCGTCACGCAACACACGGACGGCCGGCGCCAAGGCGAGGCCCGCACGCACGGCGCGTTCCGCATCATCTTCGTGCGCGCGAGGATAGCCGAAATAGATCAGCGCGCCGTCGCCCAGCCACTTGGCGACCAGCCCGTCGAATTTCGCGATGGCCGTGGACACCGCGCCCTGAAACTCGTGGATCAGTTCGGCCATGTCCTCGGGATCGAGCCGGGCGGCGAGGGCTGTCGAGCCGACGAGATCGCAGAACATGAGGGTCAACTGCCGTCGCTCGCCGGCGGCGACCCATGGGCGCGGCGTCGCAGGGGAAGGCGGCGGCGCTTCGACCGGGGCGGCGCCGAGCTTGGCGATCGCCCGCAGCAACCTCTTGCGGTGCCCCATCGGCACGCCGAGCCTTTCGAGGTCGAAGTCGGTCAGGTCGGGCAGGACGTCCCAATCGATTTCGTTGTCGCGGAACGCGGCCTCATATCGGCTGAGGTTTAGGCCGCGCAGCCATTCGGCGATGTCCATGCTCGAATTCCCGTCGTTCGCCGCGTCCGGCGCTCCGTCGAAAAGCAGACCGTCGCGGGACCGCGCTCGGGCCGGAGTCCGCGGGCGGCAAGACGGCGAAGGAAAGTTGATCATTGTCGAACAGGACCGGCGCAGCCTCGCCTAGCTCCCGCTTTGCCTTGCTTTTCGCATAACATAGGTCAGATATTGCGTCGAGCCGCGCGCCAGCGCCGCGGGCACGCGGGTGCCCGCGACGCCGACGAATGCGTCGGTCGGCGCGCGGGCCAGGGGCGGGGCGTTGCGGGCGCTCCAAATCCGGCGCCGATCGCTGTCCAGGGCGAGCGCGGCCGCGACCCCGGCGCTGATGTCGGCGCGCTCGATCACCCGCAGCCCACTCGAGCTCACGGCGCGCGCGAATTCGGCCGCGGTGTCGGTGTTGTGGAGGTCGGCGTAGAGCAGATGCCCGCCAGGCCGCAGCACACGCCGCACTTCGCCGAGAAAGCGGTCGATCGAGGCATAGCAATGCGCGGACTCGACGTTGACCACCGCGTCGAAGGAGCCGTCAGGAACGGGAAGGGCGAGCGCGTCACCTTGACGAAACCGCAGTCCGTCGAGCTTGTAGCGTCGCCGGCAGAGCTCGACCGCGGGCTTGGCGATGTCGACGCCCAGCACGTGCCGCGCCCCGAGGTAGCGCTTGACATAGGAAGCGCCGCCGCCGCGGCCGCTGCCGACCTCCAGAACATCGCGGCCGCGGAGGTCGACCCGCGCCGCGACGCGATGGTAGAGGTAGATCGGATAGCGCTCTTCCTGGTCGTCGGACGTCAGCTCTGGACGGGACCCCGGGTTCTCGTCGACATAGCCGTAGTTCATGAATGTCCAATATTCGGCGCGCCGGGAATAGGCCGCGAGCGCACGATAGAAGCTGCGCCACAGAGTCGGACGCAGTTGCGGAAACCGTTCGACGGTCCACATGAAACCTTCTACGATCACGCTCCTGTCCCCCAATCGTCAGAATCGCGTCGCTTTCGCACTGGCACGCGCGCCTCGCGAGTTCAATCCCATCTCCACGCCGCTCGCGAAAAATCCCTCACAATTCGAGGCCGCTGCTATGGCCATCAGCGTCTTTTGGTGTTGTATCTCTGCTCGGCCGGGGCGGCTGGGCAGGAGGGGCGACGTAACGAGTTTATGAAAAGCGGGCGGCGGCGCGTCGCCCGCGATGGCGTCGGCTTTCGGGCTGGGTTCGGCAGCGGCGGAGGATCCCGTCGGTCTCGATCAAGCGAAACGCGGAAATCGTTTGATCGCCTATCTCGAGGCTCTGTAGGCCCGTGTCACGATCATACGCGTCTGGCC